>Ga0065704_10001103_pt1 | contig 14777 bp, 16 predicted proteins | sample SwiRhicommuniRL2_FD_59091 | JGI IMG/M metagenome (GOLD analysis project Ga0065704, IMG submission 59091) | Switchgrass rhizosphere bacterial communities from Rose Lake, Michigan, USA - RL2 v2 (version 2) | ecosystem: Host-associated > Plants > Roots > Rhizosphere > Soil | place: East Lansing, MI
TGGATCAGTTAGAGATTTTTAAAGCACTATCAAATAAAACAAGGTTGCAGATTTTGCAATGGCTTAAAGAACCGGAAAAACATTTTCCGCCACAAGAGCATGCTGCATTTGATGAGGTAGGCGTTTGTGTGGGCCAAATACAACAGAAGGCGGGTTTAACACAATCTACCGTTTCAGAATACCTGTCAATACTCCAAAAATCAGGACTGCTTGAATCCACCCGGCTTGGGCAATGGACTTATTACAAACGTAATGAAGAAGCCTTTGCTGCACTAAGCAATATCATTAAATCAGAAATATAGCATTTATTAAAATATAATAATATGAGTACAGAAACTTTGTTCAGACCATTTAGTTTAAAATCATTAAATATAAAAAACAGAATAGTAATGGCACCGATGACGCGTTCATTCTCGCCAGGCGGAGTACCAACAGCTGATGTTGCTGCATACTATTCAAGAAGAGCTGCCGGAGAGGTAGGTTTAATCCTTTCAGAAGGAACAGTTATTGATCGTGTTTCATCATCAAATGATGCTAATATTCCTCATTTTTACGGAGATGCAGCATTAGCAGGATGGAAAGATGTTATTAACGGTGTTCACCATGCGGGTGGTAGCATGGGTCCACAAATATGGCATATGGGTATAATGGATAATCATCATTCTGGCTGGGTGCCTTCAGCACCTTTCGAAGGTCCGTCTGATCTGAACAGGCCAGGCTTTTCGAACGGTGTAGCCATGACTGAAGAGGATATTGAAGCAGCCATTAAAGCTTACGGAAGCGCTGCAGCAGATGCTAAAAGACTAGGTTTTGATTGTGTTGAGCTACATGGTGCTCATGGTTATTTAATAGACCAGTTTTTCTGGGATGGAACCAACAACCGCACAGATAGCTATGGTGGTAAAACATTAGGTGAACGCACTAAGTTTGCCGTAGAGGTTATTAAAGAGGTAAGAAGACAGGTAGGCGAAGATTTTACTGTAATTTTAAGATTATCGCAATGGAAGCCATCTGATTATAATTTGCAGCTGGCCAAAACTCCATTAGAAATGGAACAATGGTTGCAACCTTTGGTTGATGCCGGGGTTGATATTTTTCACTGTTCACAACGTCGCTTCTGGGAACCTGAATTTGAAGGTTCAGATCTTAACTTTGCCGGCTGGGCTAAGAAAATTACAGGAAAAGCAACCATCACTGTAGGATCTGTTGGTTTATCAGGAGAGTTCCTTGCAGCATTTAAAGGAGAAAGCTCTGAGCCAAGTTCATTAGAAGAATTGTTAAGAAGAATGGACAGAGGAGATTTTGATCTGGTTGCAGTAGGCCGTCCATTGTTAGCTGATGCAAAATGGGTTCAGAAAATCCGTGATGAACGTACCGCTGAATTAAAAGGATTTTCAAGAGAAGCATTAATGCAGCTGTTGTAGGTATACTGCCTAATCTGTTGCCTCGTTGTCTATACCATTTCCTCACATGGTTCACACCTTTTACACACATCCTTCACAAAAAGGTACCTGTTTGTGTATTTGGTGTGAAGGATGTGTGAAGAAGGTGTGAAGAAACACTAATCTTGTGAAGAACCTGACTATTTCGAAATGATAAGAAGAGAAAAGGGGATTGCTGAAAATAAAAAAAGCTGGCCATGTGGCCAGCTTTCGGACGATTATTAAGGGTATACTACCCGCAACAAGTGCAAGTATGTATTATTTTAATACTTCAGCTAATCTTTCTGTCTGATGATCAGCAAGGCTTTGCAAAGGTTTTGTAGCAAGCATTTTCATCATCATATTAAGATCTGCAGAGATAATATGTTTTGCAATAGTTCCACCGTTACCATTATCGGCTACGGTCCATTTTAATTCAACATCAAAAGGAGGTTTTTCTGTAGGTATTGCAATTAATTCTGTGTTTTCTATACGCTCAGATATTTTAATGGCCAATTTAGCCATATTCTGAATAGTAAAACTGGCTTCGTCTGTTGTAGAAGACCAATTGTAAATATTCTCAGGCATTAATTGCTGATGATTATTCAGATCAGCTAAAAATGCATATACCTTTTCAACCGGCAGGTTTAATTCTACCGAACTTTCAATAACTGTCATTATAATATTAAGTTAATTGTTCTAATTCTTTCCCCCAGTCAGAAGGATTTCTACGCCATTTAGTAAGCAAGTCTACATCGTTTTGCGCAATGAAACTATGCTCGGCTGCATATTCTATTAGGGTATTGTAGTTAGAAAGTGTAGAGAAACGGCATTTTGCTTCTTTGAAGTTTTCTTCTGCCTGATCAAAGCCATAAGTAAAGATGGCAACCAATCCTGCAACGGAAAGGCCTGCGTTTCTTAGGGCGTCAACAGCCTGAAGACTGCTTTTTCCTGTCGAAATCAAATCTTCTATAACAACAACGCGTTGTCCTTCAACTATTTCTCCTTCAATTAAGCTTCCGGTTCCGTGCTCTTTTGCTTTTGACCTAACATAAGCGAAAGGTAAACCAAGCTCCTGAGCAACCAATGCACCCTGAGGTATACCGGCAGTTGCAACACCAGCAATTAAATCAACAGAACCATATTCTTCCTGTATCAATTGCGTAAGCTTTTGTCTGATGTAAGTTCTAACAGAAGGATGGGAAAGTGTGATCCTATTGTCACAATAAATAGGAGATTTCCAACCCGATGCCCATGTAAATGGATTATTAGGTTGTAACTTTATTGCTTTTATTTGTAATAAAAATTCAGCTACCTTTAATTCAATATCACTTTTATTATACATGGCCCAAAATTACAGAATTTATATCAACGATAACACTTTGTTTATAGCAGATTTAATGCCTAAACAGGTTAAGAAGATCCAACAGATTGACATACAGGATTTTGATTTCGAAATATTCTACAAAAATTTAGCAAGAGTATCTGGAAAAGACTATATTTTGCTAGACGCTGACCCTAAAAAATTGTTTAAGAAGATTAAGAAGAGCTGCGAACTTATTAAAGCAGCAGGCGGTTTAGTTAAGAACGCCAAAGGCAATTATCTTTTTATTTTTAGAAATAAAAAGTGGGATTTACCCAAAGGGAAGGTAGAAAAAGACGAAAAAATGAAGGATGCTGCGCTTCGTGAAGTAGAAGAAGAGTGTGGTGTTAAAATTTACACTAATGATGAGAAATTGTGTAAAACCTATCATGTTTATTCCCTTGATACCAGATTGGTACTCAAAAAAACCAATTGGTACAGTATGACCGTTAAAGGAGAACCTAAACTGATTCCTCAAAAAGAAGAAGGAATAACCAAAGCCAGTTGGTTAAGCAAACTGGAACTTAATCAGGTATTGAAAAATACCTATCCCTCTATTGTACAGGTATTGGACGTTGGTGGACTTTTAGATAATAAACTGGTAGTAAAACCAGCTTTACAGGCTATAAAAAAGGTATAGCCTGTTGCGGTAAAAACTTACTTACATCGCCATTGTTACGCAGAATATCGCGTACAATGGTTGAGCTAATGGCCGAATACTCTGGTTTGCTTAAAATAATTATTGTTTCTACTTCGGGCATCATAGTCTGATTGATTTGTGCAATTGCTTTCTCGTACTCAAAATCAGAAACAGAACGTACACCTCTAACCATGTACTGTGCGTTTATTAGCTTACAGAAATCAACTGTAAGGCCTTCGTATAGTTCTACTTCTACTTTTGGTTCTTGCTTAAAAACTTTTCTTACAATTTCTTCGCGTTTATCTGCCGAAAGGAACCCTTGTTTGGAGCTGTTCAGGCCAATACCCACTACTACCTTATCAAATAACGGCAGGGCGCGCTTTAAAATATCTACATGAGCTATGGTAATTGGGTCAAATGAGCCTGGAAATAGTGCAATTTTCATACTTAAATATACTAATTGGGTGCCTTTTCAAAAAAACTAAATGAAGAGTTACCATACCTTCTGGTTTCGGTATAACCCGGTTGGGTGTTTAACTTTAATAACGATGGATGTTCCACTATAAGCAAACCATTATCTGTTAACAGGTTATTTTTCATTACCAACTCCGGAATTAATGGTATGGTTGGCAAATTGTAAGGAGGATCGGCAAAAATAATCTGATAGGATTTTGTATGACTTTGCAAAAACTTAAACACATCGGCTTTTTGCACATCAATTTCATTTAGCTTATATTTTTCGATAACAGACTTTACCCAATAAATGCAGCCCGAGTGTTTATCAACCGCGGTTACGTGCTTAATTCCTCTTGATGCAAATTCGAAGCTGATATTTCCTGTTCCGGAAAACAAATCGAGAACGGTGCAGCTATCAAAATCGTAAGTATTGTAAAGAATATTAAAAAGGGCTTCTTTAGCCATATCTGTTGTGGGCCTTACCGGAAGGCTTTCGGGTGCATTAAAGCGAATACCCTTTAGTTTTCCGCCAATTATCCGCATTGGTCAAGAGCTAATAAACTGCTATAATAATGAGCAGGCATGTCATCTAATATTTTATTGTCAGCTTCGTTTCCTGTTGTAGAGGTGAAGTTTATTGCTTTGAAGTATTTTTCAATGCATTTGTATTGGCCATCTCCTTCGTTAATAATTCCGCTCAGATGGATATTGGTGTTTAAGGCATCAATATTTAGCTGATTGATTATGAAGAGCAGGTAGTAGTTAAATTCTTCGGTATTTTCGATTTGAAAGTAGTTTTGGAATATCAATTTACCACCATCTGTATATATAGCGTTAAATGAGCCGACAGTAAAGTCAAGTGTCAGGCTAAGACTGTCATTATTTTTTGAAAGCTCCAAAACAGGCGCTGCATGATCAAACAACCGGCAGTTTGACAGAGAAATACTTAAGCTTTCTTCTATGAACTTGTTTAGCGTAAATATAGATGTGAAGCCAAAATTTGCAGAGGGCTGAGTGTAAAGGTTGTTAGATTGTTCATCGGTAAAGAACTTTGCATAATCATTTAAACTCTGCTCATTGAATAAGTCGTTAGGTATAGCTATTGAATTCTCAGTATGTACCGAAGCCTTGATTTCTTTAAACGGCAAACTTAAATAGCTGTCTGTTCTTAGTTTTTCGGAAAGTTGTTTGCTTACATTCTGGCATTCCTGCTGGTCGTACACAGCTTTAAGCTGGTTGTTGCTCTTATCTATGATAGCATACGAGAAACTATCGGCCGTAATTTTTATTAACAGGTTGCAGTTTGTTGCGGTATTAGGGTCGAACTCCGGATCAACTAATAATATGCTATTTTTGCTGTTCATATGAACAAAATTAATCCTTTTTTCTATAACATCACCATTGCATATTTGTTAAATGGATAAAGCGTCCCTTATTGCCCAGTCTTATCAATTTACTCCGACTGCAGAACAGTTCACTTTTTGTAGTGAAATGGCCTCCTTTTTATCGAGGCAATTGGACAATCAGTGTTTTATACTGAGGGGTTATGCCGGTACTGGTAAAACTACATCGGTAGCGGCACTGGTAAAGTCATTATCTAAGTTTACTTTGCGCTCTGTATTGCTGGCACCAACCGGAAGGGCTGCAAAGGTGATGAGCAACTATACCGGCCGAAAGGCATTAACCATCCATAAAAAGATCTATAGAAAAAGAACTGCCGTATCCACAGATATGTCGTTCCAGTTGGCGCCAAACCTGGCCGAACATACGTTGTTTATAATTGATGAGGCTTCTATGATTGCCGACGAATGGAACACGCAAACGGGTTCATCGTTTTTAAAGGATCTGATGGAGTTTGTGTATAACGGTAAAAATTGTGCAGTTGTTTTTGTTGGCGATACGGCACAGTTGCCACCAGTTGGAAGTATAGACAGTCCGGCTTTAAATAAGGAATATGTTGCTTCAAATTTTGGGATGCGGGTAACCGCCGTAGAGTTGAAAGAGGTAGTTCGACAGGAAAAAAAATCGGGAATATTAGCTAATGCTACCATGCTTAGGCAGTTGATTAATGCGGATAACGAAACGGATAAGGTTGAACTACCGCAGTTTATTACTAAAAACTATAAGGATATTTTTAGAATGACTGGTGTAAAATTGGTTGAGGGGCTGGAGTATGCTTATAATAAGTTCGGGATAGAGAATTCGCTTGTTGTTTGCAGGTCTAATAAATCGGCTAATGTTTACAATCAGCAAATCAGGGCCAGGTTGTTGTATAGAGAGGAGGAGCTGACAGGTGGAGATCAGATTATGGTTGTCAGGAATAACTATTTCTGGCTGCCCGACAACGAATCTGCTGCTTTTATTGCGAATGGAGACATGGCGAGAATACGCAGGGTAAGGGGTATCGAAGAGCGTTATGGTTTCCGGTTTTGCGAAGTGCAGCTGGAATTTCTTGACTTTCCGGAGGCTGGTGAAGTTACCTGTAAAGTTATGCTTGATACGCTTACTGCCGAAACTCCAAACCTTTCTTATGAACAAAGCAATAAGCTTTTTGAAGGTTTGAATGTTGATTATGCTCACCTTACCAATAAGAAAGAGCGTTTTAATGCGATTAAAGATGATCCGTATTATAATGCGCTTCAAATTAAGTTTGCTTATGCGGTTACCTGCCATAAGGCTCAAGGTGGGCAATGGGATGCTGTATTTGTTGATCAGGGCTATTTAACGGATGATATGATTGATATGGATTTTTTAAGATGGCTTTATACCGGGGTAACAAGGGCAAAAAAAGAATTATTTTTAGTAAATTTTGCGCAAAACCTATTTGCTACTGCAGCCGAAGAGCAATTTTAAATGCTAACCTGAAACTACTGTTATGAGATTTGCTTACTCTATTAAACAAAAAATGAAAATTGCAATGCTGTTATTCTGTATAATGGCTTGTACTATATTGATCAGGTTTTTAGAAGATAAAAGTGTAAAAAGCATGAATGAGTCGTTTGTTTCGATGTATAACGATCGCCTTATTCCTGCTACCGACTTGTTTTATGTTGCCGAGAATGCTTATGCCAAGAAATCTATGATTGAGGATTTTTTACATGCTGCTTATGAGCAATCTATTAATCCGGCTGCTTTTAAAGCACAGCTGGCTTATTATAACAAAGCGATAGACTCTTTAATTAAAAAGTATGAGAAAACTTTTCTTGTTAAGCAGGAAAAAGAAAAGCTGATTGTTTTAAAGGATGGTTTGGAAAGTACCGGTAAAATTGAAAATCAGATTATGGCATTTGCCGATAAAAAAGATATTGCAAGTGCACGGAAGCTTTATGATCAGGAGGGAAGGGCTTCATCTAAAGGAACAATCCAGAAATTATCTGAGCTAATGAGGATCCAGACCCAGGTTGGTGAGGAGCTGATTAAAGACACAGCTTTTATGGTTTCGGGAAGTAAACTATATTCAACACTGCAGGTTGCTTTGGCTATTGTTATCGGTATTTTAATAGTAGGAATCGTTTTTACATCGAATGTTGTAAAAATCAATAATGATAAATTTAACCTTAATTAGTTATTTATTACAGGCTTTTCGATTACAGATTATTATGTTTGTTTCTGCAAAAAGCAACAATATGACATCAATAGCAGCCATTGAATTTAATAATGCTTTCTTTTTCAAGTTTTTAAAATTCGGGGTGGTGGGTTTTTCGGGCCTTATTGTTGATTTTAGTATTACCTATTTTTGTAAAGAAAAGCTTAAAATCCATAAATACATTTCCAATTCGTTGGGTTTTATTGTAGCCACAGGTACAAACTACACACTTAACAGATACTGGACTTTTGATAATCATAATCCTGCCACACTTATTCAGTTTGGTAAGTTTTTTGTGATTTCTTTAGCTGGCCTGGCCTTAAGCAACATGATTATTTATCTGTTGAACGACAGATTGAAATGGAATTTTTATGTTGCCAAAGCTTGTGCAATTGTAATAGTTTCGCTGTGGAACTTTTTTGCAAATTATCTTTACACTTTTACCGGATAAACAACACAACCGATGCTGCAAACAAAGAAAAGTTCTGAACAGATATTACTTTTATTTCTGGTTATATGGACTGCACTTAATATTATTCAGGCAGGTTTTGTAGAGGTTCATGCAGATGAGGCTTATTATTGGGTTTATTCCAGATTCCTTGACTGGGGGTATTTTGACCACCCGCCAATGGTGGCGTTGTTTATTAAAATAGGAGATGCATTGCTACCTTCAACATTGGGTTTAAGGTTGTTTACTGTTATTACAAGTACCTTATCGGTTTACCTTTTATGGAAAATTGTAAGTCAGTATGCGCAAAATATAAAGCTATTTATCCTGTTGTTTTCAGGAATAGTGCTTTTTCATGTTTATGGCTTTATAACTACTCCCGATTCTCCTCTGTTCTTTTTTACGGCACTTTTTTTTTATGTGTATCAGCGTTATGAGGCTGAAAATAAGATTAAATGGGCTTTAATACTGGCTTTGGTTATAGCTTGTTTACTGTATAGTAAGTATCATGGTATACTGGTTTTGTTTTTTACCATATTGTCTAATCTTAAATTATTAAAAAGACCCTCATTTTGGTTAATTGTAGTTATTTCGATAGTTGCCTATCTGCCACATATATTATGGCAGGTTCATAATAATTATCCATCGTTTTATTATCATGTTATAGACCGTTCTGCTGCTTTTTATAAATCTAGCTTTACCTCAGAATACTTGCTTGCACAGCTTGCGCTTGCCGGGCCTCTTATAGGTTGGTTTTTGTACAGATCGGCAGTGATTTTAAAATCTTCAGACAGCTTTATAAAGGCCATAAAATTTAATTTTTATGGAATATTTATATTCTTCTTATTTAGCACCTTAAAAGGAAGGGTTGAGGCACATTGGACATTGCCTGGCATGTTATGTCTGTTTATTCTGGCCTACATTGTTATGGCAAGAAAGCCTGTTCCCAAATGGTTTGAGAAATTAGCGATTGTAAACATTGCCTTAATTGTACTGGTGAGGCTGATACTTATTATTCCTGTTAATGCTTTGATGAAGGTAAATGTTATAGCTTATTATTTTGGAACAGAGAAATGGGCTAAACAAGTACGTGAAAAAGCAGGTGACTATCCTGTGATTTTTTATAATTCGTTTCAAACTCCATCGAGGTATAATTATTATAACCGGAGCATTAAAGGCTTTAGTTACGATTCAAGGTATTACAGGAAAAACCAATATGACATATGGCCTTTAGAGGATAGCCTTAGAAACAAAAGGGCTTATTTTGTAATACCTGATAGCCATGGCGACAGGGTTAAACAGGATACTATTCATACAAGCAAAGGCATTTTTTACGGTTTGTGGATAGATAAGGTGAGAATGTATCAGAAGGTTTCTGTGAATCCGGTTGTAGCTCCTGCAGACTGGAAAAGTGGTGCCGCTGAGAACTTGAAGTTAAAAATAACTAATCCTTATAACGAAGCAATATCATTAGGCAATAAGGGCGAAACCTGGAAGTGTTATTTAGAGTACGGGTTTAAAAAGGATGGTGTTCTGAGTGAATTTAAGCCCGTTGTAACTGATATAGAGAATATTCATATTGGGCCTGGAGAATCTATAGAAATAGAAGGTGTAATACAGGCACCTGCTGAAGCAGGTAAGTACAAGATGATTTTGTCTTTAAGAACTGAACCCTTTTTAGGTGGCCGGAATAGCAACATGATCAGTGTTGAAGTGAAATAGAGTACTGACAGTGCGTTATCACACCCTGTCAGTAACAATTCTTTGAATTAATGTGCGTCGTATATAATTACTTTTTCAAAAAGGCTACGGAATTCATCTAAAAAGGCGACGTGCAGGGGGTGAACCTGATAAACATCGTGTCCGGCAAGGTCTTCAAAGAAGATGCTAAGTGAAAAAGTATAAGTAGTATCAACCACAGCGCGTTCGATAGGTGCAGGTGTGCCGATATGTAATGTTTTAACAGATTCTACACCGTTAAGAGTTTCAAGACTTTTTCTGAAAGCAACTTTTTGTTCGTCGGTGGTGTCGGCTTTAAGCCAGAATAAAACGTGATGAGCTAGCATATGATATTTTTTTGGTAAATATAAAAAAGAATCGGAGATAGGTCCTAAGATCTATCCCCGAAATCTAAACTAGCGTGCGAAATAGAAACGGGAGATAACAGGAAAACGCTACAGAGCATTGTAATAAAACTGCTCAGGAGGTGAGTAATTTGAACCTAAGTAAGGTAAAAATGTGAGTTTTAACATATTTTAACATTAAACAGAGCCCTGTGGATTTGCGAAAGGGTGTAGGTTTGTCTAATTTTCGCAGCGAAAATAAATGGTTAAATGGAAGAAGTAAATAATACCACTGAAAGTTTGGCGTATGGAACCGATATCCGTGCACTGAACGAAATGATACAAAAGGAAAGCGCATTTATTGATCTGCTTTTTATGGAGATGGATAAAGTGATAGTTGGGCAGAGATACATGGTAGAGCGTTTGATGATTGGCCTGCTTGCGGATGGACATATCTTATTAGAAGGTGTACCCGGACTAGCAAAAACACTTGCCATTAATACCTTATCTAAAACTATTGATGCAGGCTTCAGCAGAATCCAGTTTACACCAGATCTATTACCAGCCGATTTACTGGGTACGATGATCTATAATCAGAAGAAGGAAGAATTTATTGTTAGAAAAGGTCCTTTGTTCTCTAATTTCATTCTTGCTGATGAGATTAACCGGGCACCGGCAAAAGTACAGAGTGCTTTGTTAGAGGCCATGCAGGAACGCCAGGTAACCATTGGAGATAATACTTTTGAACTGCCTAAACCTTTTCTTGTTTTAGCAACACAGAATCCGATAGAACAAGAGGGAACTTATCCGCTACCGGAAGCACAGGTTGATAGGTTTATGCTTAAGGTAGTGATTGGGTATCCTAAAAAGGAAGATGAAAAGCTAATTATGAGAGCTAATATAGCACCTCAGGGAATGGCCAAGCCTAAAGCTATCCTTCATCCTGATGATATTATCAGGGCAAGAAAGGTAGTAAGAGAGGTATATATGGATGAAAAAATTGAACAATATATTATTGATATTGTTTTTGCTACGCGTTACCCTGATCAATATAAACTGGCAGATTATAAGAACCTGATTAGTTTTGGTGCTTCGCCAAGGGCAAGTATAAATCTGGCCTTAGCTTCAAAAGCTTATGCTTTTATAAAAAGAAGGGGATATGTAATTCCGGAAGACGTAAGAGCTGTTTGTCATGATGTTTTAAGACATAGAATAGGCTTAACCTATGAGGCCGAGGCCGAAGATATTAATACAGAAGCCATCATTACCGGAATATTGAATGCAGTAGAAGTACCATAGCTTATGGATACCAAAGATCTCTTAAAGAAAGTAAGAAAGATTGAAATTAAAACCCGTGGATTAAGTAATCAGATCTTTTCAGGGGAATACCAGTCGGCATTTAAAGGTCGTGGTATGGCCTTTAGTGAAGTTCGGGAATACCAGATGGGTGACGAGATACGTACCATTGACTGGAATGTTACAGCCCGCTTTAATCACCCTTATGTAAAGGTATTTGATGAAGAAAGGGAAATGACAGTGATGTTGCTGGTGGATGTTAGCGGTTCTAAGAATTTTGGAACCCAAACCCAGCAAAAACAAGAGCTGGCCACTGAGGTATGTGCTGTGCTGGCGTTTTCGGCCATACAGAATAATGATAAAGTAGGTGTATTGTTTTTTAGTGATAAGGTTGAAAAGTTTATCCCGCCAAAAAAGGGGAGAAGCCACATCCTGATGATCATTAGGGAGCTGATAGATTTTAAGCCTCAGAACAGGGGTACAAATGTAGCTGAAGCTTTAAGATACTTTACCAGTGCTATTAACAAAAGATGCACTTCGTTCCTGATCTCGGATTTTATGAGTAATTCTTTTGAGAATGAGCTTAAAATTGCCAATAGAAAACACGATCTTATTGCCCTGAGGTTATATGATTTGCACGAAGAAGAATTTCCGAACCTGGGACTTATCCCCGTTAGGGACGAAGAAACGGGTGAGTATGAGTGGGTAAATACAGGAGATAAGCGGGTTAGGCAGGCCTATAAGGTGGCGGCATTGGAGAGAAATGGACGGTTAGAAGATCTTTTTAAGAGATCAGGAGTAGATTTTACGAAAATAGGTACCCATCAGTCATATATTAAACCATTAATGACATTATTTAAAAAACGCGAAGCCAGAAGGTAGGGATATGAAGCATTATTTTAATTTTAGCTGGTGCTTAATGTTATGCCTGGCTTGTTTTACTTATAAAGGCAATGCTCAGGATATAAAGGTAGAAGCCAGACTGGATAAGTCGACCATTGCTTTGGGAGACCAGACGATTTTGCGTTTAAGTGCCCAGGTACCGGTAAACAATAAAGTTGGTTTTCCTGCTTTGGCAGACACCATTTCTTCTAAAATACAGATTGTAGAGGTTGGGAAAACAGACACTATAGCTGATAAGACCAACCCAAAGGTGGTTACGATTAGTCGTCCATATACCATCACTTCTTTTGATGCGGGATTGCAGACCATTCCGGCCTTCTCACTGCAAGTGAATGCACAAAGCTTTCAAACAGATCCCCTACCATTACAGGTTACTGCGGTGGCCGTTGATACTACAAAGGCTATCTATGATATTAAACAACCACTTGCTGTAAAATATTCATTTTTTGATTGGTTAAGGGATCATTGGCCGTGGGTTGTGATCTCGTTAGTTGCAATTTTACTGATTGCAGGATTGATCTTTTATCTATGGCAGAAAAGGAAGAATAAGCCAGTTAAGCTGGAGGTTAAGCCTTTGGTGCCTGCAGATGTAACGGCTTTAAACAAGCTTGCTGCCTTAAGAGATAAAAAATTATTGGAGCAGGAAGAAGTTAAACAATACCATATTGAACTTACTGATATTTTGAGGGAGTACCTGGAAAAACGCTACCATGTTAAGGCACTTGAACAAACATCAGAAGAGATTTTTGCAAGTTTAAGGAGTATGGAAATTACGGATCAAAACAAGAGTAAACTGCGTCAGATACTAATGCTGGCTGATCTTGTGAAATTTGCTAAAGGAAAACCATTAAACTCAGAAAACGAACAAAGCATAGAGAATGCAATCGGTTTTGTGACAGATACTAAACAGACTAATCAATTACCAGAAAATAGAGCGCAAAATGAAACTGTTTAGTGGAATCGAATTTGCCAATCCAGGATTTTTCTGGTTATTGCTGCTGGTGCCTTTAATGATTGGCTGGTACATTTGGCGCAATAAGAAGTTTCAGGGTACCTTGCGTGTGTCGTCGGTTAAGGCGTTTACGGGCGTTAAGAAAAGTGGCTATGGTGTTTTAAGGCATTATAGCATTGTACTGAAATCATTAGCCCTTATTGCGGTAATTATAGGTCTGGCAAGACCTCAGAGTGCCTTGAGTTGGCAAAATTCAACAACAGAGGGAATAGATATAGTGATAGCTACTGATATTTCGGGAAGTATGCTTTCGGAAGATTTAAAACCAAACAGACTGGAAGCAGGGAAGAATATTGCCATTGATTTTATAAAAGACAGACCAGATGACCGGATTGGGCTTGTGGTGTTTAGTGGCGAAAGTTTTACGCAATGTCCGCTTACAATTGATCATGATGTATTAATTAACCTGTTTAAAGGTATTAACAATGGAATGATTGAAGATGGTACAGCAATAGGAATGGGGCTTGCCACAGCAGTTAACCGCTTAAAAGATAGTGAGGCAAAAAGTAAGGTGATCATTTTACTTACAGATGGGTCTAATACCGGTGGTTCAATTCCTCCGGTTACTGCTGCAGAGATTGCCAAACAAATGAATGTGCGGGTTTATACCGTTGGGGTGGGTACTAAAGGATATGCACCTTATCCGGTAAAAACCCCTTTTGGAGTTCAATACCAGCAAGTTCCGGTAACAATTGATGAGGGAACACTTTCAAGCATTGCGAAAATTACGGGAGGTAAGTACTTCCGGGCCACAAATAACGATAAGCTAAAGGAAATTTATCAGCAAATAGATCAACTGGAAAAGGCAAAGATAGCTGTTACGCAATATCATAAGAAAACAGAGCGCTTTTTGCCCTTTGCACTAATTGCACTGGCTCTTTTGCTGGTTGAGTTTGGATTAAGAAATACATTGTTTAGAGGAGCTTTAACTTAAGATATGTTACGTTTTGAACACATAGCGTTTTTATGGGGGCTAGCTGCCATTCCATTGTTTATACTGGTCTTTTTTTTGGTACGCAGCTGGAAAAGAAAGGCATTGGCCAGTCTGGGAGATAAAGCTACAGTTAGGAAGATGATTCCAGAAGTTTCATTTACCAGGCCGGGGTTAAAGTTCATCTTTTTTACTGTTGCGTTTGCATCTTTAGTTATTGGAGCTGCCAATCCGCAGATTGGGACTAAGGTAGAAGAAGGTAAAAAAAGTGGTGCTGATTTGATGATTTTGCTTGATGTGTCTAATAGTATGCTTGCGGGAGATCTTTCGCCAAACAGACTTGAAAATGCCAAAAGAGCAATATCCCAGTTGATTGATAATTTGCATAACGACAGGATAGGGATTATCATTTTTGCAGGTGAGGCTTATGTTCAGTTACCTATAACAACCGACTATTCGGCTGCAAAGTTGTTTCTTAATAACATTAGTACTGATATAGTTCCTACACAAGGTACTGCTATTGGAGCAGCAATTGATATGGGAATGAAATCTTTTGATTTTGTGAACGGAACAAGTAAGGCAATGGTACTAATGACCGATGGAGAGAATTTTGAAGATGATGCTATTGCTGCTGCAAAAAGAGCAACCGACAAAAATG
>Ga0065704_10070913_pt1 | contig 14741 bp, 10 predicted proteins | sample SwiRhicommuniRL2_FD_59091 | JGI IMG/M metagenome (GOLD analysis project Ga0065704, IMG submission 59091) | Switchgrass rhizosphere bacterial communities from Rose Lake, Michigan, USA - RL2 v2 (version 2) | ecosystem: Host-associated > Plants > Roots > Rhizosphere > Soil | place: East Lansing, MI
TTTAAGTCGTTAGTAGATCTTGAGTTTCAAGTTCCATCTCATGAAAAACAAATTTCATTATTAACTATTTTAGATAAAATTGAAAGAATAAAAGATTACTCTGAATTTATTAATAACAACTCAGAGAAAATTGAAGACTTGATACTTCTGGAAGCAATAAAGTCATTGTCACCAAAAAAATTTAAGCTATCGGATATTTGTACGCAAATAACAGTTGGTATTGTCAATAAACCTGCGGATCTTTATTGTGAAACAGGTATTCCTGCCTTAAGATCACAGAATGTAAAACGTGGAAGAATTGCATTGGATAATCTAGTTTACATTACTAAGGAAGGACACGATAACAATAAAAAATCACAACTTCAACCAGGAGATGTTGTTATTGTTAGAACTGGATACCCAGGAACTGCAAGTGTTATTCCAGAGACATTACTTGCTGCCAACTGTATTGATATATTGATTGTTAGACCAAATAAAGAATTAGTTTCCCCTGAATACCTTAGTGCATTTATCAATAGCCCATTAGGTAAAGGGCAGGTTTTGGAGGGGGCTGGAGGATTAGCCCAGCAGCATTTTAACGTTAATGCTCTTAAGGATATGCTTATTGATCTGCCTTCATTAACGTCACAAGAAATGATAGCAAAAGGTATTTGTGATATGTCTAAACTTTCTCTCATAAATAATGTTCATGCATTGAAAATGCAGACATTGGCTGATTCGCTAAAAAATAGTCTCTAAAGGAAATATGCAATGTTTAATGAACAAACCGTCACAGAAAATGGAATTATCGACCGTTTAAAAGATATCAGCGGGGTCAAGTGGACATACTGCCACGGCGAAAAACTGCCTAAACAAGCGCAGGATATCTTCGTTGATGAGTGGCTAAAAGACGCGCTTTGTTCATTAAACCCCGATATCGGTCAGCAGCCAGATTATGCTGATGAGGTCATCTATAAGCTTCGCGGTGTGATGTTGGAAGCCCGCCATACCGGTTTGGTAAAAGCCAATGAGAACTTCCAGGAATGGTTGATGGCCGACAAAACCTTGCCTTTTGGCAAGAATGGCGACCATATCACCATCAACCTGATTGATTTTGACAATATAGAGAACAACTACTTTGTGGTGGCGCAGCAGGTTCACTATATCGCGGCCACTGAAGTCTATTTTGATATTGTTCTTTATGTGAACGGCATACCACTGGTCGTGGGTGAAGTTAAAACCGCAACGCGCCCTAGCGTGACCTGGCAAGACGGTGCTGCCGATTTCATGGGCGGCAAAAAGTACTACTGGAAAAACGTTGAATCTTTCTTTGTACCTAACTTGCTGTGCTTTGCCAGCGAAGGTAAATCCTTTGCCTATGGTGCAATTAATGCCCGAGTTAAAGACTGGGGGCCTTGGCATAATACCGAGCTTCGTAATGATATTCTGCCGGGCCTGGCAACGGTACTCAACAGCTGTGAGAGTTTGTTAAATCCACAAACCTTATTGCAGTTACTGGAATCTTTCGCATTATTTTCAACTGTCAAAACGGGCAAAAATACTCCACCTAAACGCGTTAAAATCCTGCCGCGTTATCCGCAATTTGAAGCAGCAAAACAAATCGTTGAGCGTGTTCGTATAGGCTATCCAAAGAAAGGTCTGATTTGGCATTTCCAAGGATCGGGCAAATCCTTGCTGATGCTTTACGCTGCTAAAATGCTACGTGCCGATAATGCGTTAAAAAACCCGACGGTACTTATCGTTGTGGACCGGCGAGATCTGGACAGTCAAATTAACGAAACCTTTGGTGGAGCCGATGTTAAGAATCTGATTAAAGTGCAAAGCTGCAAAAAATTGGGTGAATACATTGAGCAAGATAGCCGTGGCATTTTAATCACCACCATCTTTAAATTTAAAGATATCGAAATTGACGATAGCAACCCTAATGGCCTGAACAACCGTGACAACATCATTGTGTTGGTTGACGAAGCCCACCGAACCCAGGAAGGTGGGTTAGGCGAGAAAATGCGCTGGGCGTTGCCCAATGCCCACTTCTATGGCCTGACTGGCACACCGATTTCTGGCATTGATCGTAATACATTTAAGTTGTTCGGTGCCGAGGAAGATCCAGGTCGCTATATGAGCCGCTATAGCTATAAGCAGTCGATCCGGGATGGTGCGACTAACCCGGTGAAGTTCGAACCTCGGCTGGCCGAACTCCGCGTAGATCGTGACGCCATCAACGAAGAGTTCGAGCAACTTGCTACTGAAAATGACCTGGATGAAGAAGAAAAAGCAGCATTGTCCAGGCGTGCAGGCAAGCTGGCTATCATGCTGAAATCCCCCAGACGCATGGCTGCAGTAAGTAATGATATTGTTGAGCATTTTACCAGCCATGTTATGCCGAAAAAGATGAAAGGCATGGTAGTAGTCTATGATCGCGAAGCCTGCGTACAGATGTATTACCTGCTCGGGGAAAAGCTTGGTTTTGATGCGGTTGAAGTGGTTATGAACGTTGACCAGGCTCCGGTTAAAGCTGAAGAGGGTGGTAAAAAAGATAAGCTCAACAAGGACTGGCTCAAATGGCATGACGAATTGGAGCTACCAGTTAAACAAGCCGATTTCGAACGTTGGCAGCACATTGATGCGGAAGAGCAGGTACAGAAGGATCTGATTGAATGCTTTAAAGATCCTGTGCATCCGTTACAGCTTATCATCGTTACCGCCAAGCTGCTTACGGGATTTGATGCACCAATTTGCTACTGCATGTACCTCGATAAGCCTCTACGCGATCATACTCTTCTTCAGGCCATGTGCCGAACCAACCGGTTGTACGAAACCGATGATGTACGCAAGGACATGGGATTAATTATCGACTACCTCGGCGTTTTCGAAAATCTGCGTACTGCTCTGGCTTATAACCCTGAAGAAATTGAAGGGGTTGTAGAGGGAATCGAGGCATTTAAAGAGCTATTGCCGTTACAACTGAATAAATGTCTGGCCTTCTTCCCTAGTGTGGATCGTTCCATAGAAGGTTTTGAAGGTATTATGGCCGCGCAAGAATGTCTGCCAACTAACGAAAAGCGTGATGAATTCGCAGCTAGCTTTGGAGTGTTATCCAAGTTATGGTCAGCTATCAACCCAGATCCTTTTTTGACCCCTTATCGTCAGGACTATAAATGGCTGGCGCAAATTTATGAATCGGTGCGTCCGGTGGGACAGACAGGTGCGCTTGTTTGGGCTGCGCTTGGTCCTGAAACCATCAAAATGATCCATGGGCATACTGACATCAATCGTATTCGCGATGATATTGACGAGTTGATCATGGACGAGCACGCTATTTTTACCCTGACAGCTAAAGAACAGGAACAACGCGCCAAACGCCTGGAGATTGATCTTATGGGGCGTTTACGCGGCAGTCATGATCCTAAATTTGTGGCATTGGGCGAGCGCCTGGAAAAACTTCGTCAGGATTATGAAGCTGGTGTTATTAAGGCTATCGACTGGTTGAAAGGCCTATTGGATGCTGCGAAAGATACAGTACAAGCCGAACGCGAAACGGGTGAGCGCCCTGTAACTGAAGCTGATAATAAACAGGCGTTGACCAAGCTTTTCCTCGAAACACGCCCAGAAACGACCCCTAAGTTAATCGGTGATGTTGTAGAGCAAATTGATAAAATCGTGAAAGCTACCCGCTTTGATGGCTGGCAAAATTCCAACAGTGGCCCGCGTGAAATCCAAAAGGCGCTTTTGTTGACTCTGGCTCAGTTTGGACTAGGTAAAGATAAAGAGTTGTTCCGGAAAGCGTATGGGTACATTGAAGGACATTATTGAATTTAATTAATTATCTATTTTAAACTACCTTCTATGGAGGTGATTTTATCTACTTTAATAGCTGGAATGGGGAGGTTATTTCTCCCATTACAGAAAGTAACGACAATCATCTATTGAAGATGCGGATGGACACTGGGCCGAAATTAGTCTCACTGGCTCTGATGCAATAGGCTGAAGAGCATGGCGTGATGCGGAAATTTATTAATTAAACCAGGTAAACCAACGAAGAATGATATTATCGAACGTTTTAACTGGATCTATCTGATAGAAATATTAGATTATTATGTGTTCATAACTCTAAATGAATCACGGCAAATCACAGAGCGCTGTCTGAAGGAATATAACAGCGAGCAGCCTCATGAATCCCTGAATAACTGATTCCTAAAAATTACCGACTGATGACCGAAACCTTGGACTCTCAAAAAGTTCGTGGACTAAAACAGGTATACTTACATACCAACCGGACAGAGGTAAGCATGTTATTTACAGACGACAAAGTCAGAGCTGCTAAGCCAATAGATAATCAATACATGATTATCGTTGATAAGGGTAATTATTATTTTAATTGCTGTAGGTGGTGAGTTTTGGTCATTCAGTACATTTTGCAGTTATATTTACGCTTGGTTCTCTGCGTTGGTCTCGCCCCGGTGGCTAGTTCTGCATTCTGCAAGTGGCCACCGAAGCATTCTCTCTACTATTTGAAAGCATGTTAAATTGGTTGGGTTATAACAAGCTCAGCTTGCTGACCTAGATAAAATCGTGCAGCACTAAAAAAAGAGGGCCAATCACCTGCTCCGTTTTTTCTAAATAGTGATATGGCAATAAAGCTAACAGCCTGCTCTACTGTTTGTCCTTTCTTCAACCTTTCTGTAATTAGAACGTTAAGATTATTTAGGAAAGTCTTTCGGAATCTATTTAGTCGAGGTGAGTTTAAATTCAATTCCTTAATTGTTTGGTGTGCCATTTCAATATTTATACCAAGTTCTAAACAAGAATCTTCATTTACGGAGATTTGACCTGAGGAACGATGAAAATTCCAAATGTTTAACTCAGGTAAATGAAGTGGATTTAGTATAATGCCACCTAAAATTTTGTCACTCTTTGGTACATCGCAAGAGTAGTTTTTTGGATCATTATCAAACCGTTGTTCAGGATTAACAACGTTACTTTGATTTCCACCACAGCAAACAACTAATAAATTGCTCCATTCCAAAGCCCAATTAGGCTCTCCCTGTTCTCGTTTAGATTTTGGGTGAAAATGCTCAATGCGGCAGTCATCTAATGCTCCATTAGTTCCAGACATTAAATCTTGTTCACAATATGCACATAAATTACCTTGGTCCGTACGTAATTGTTGAAGTGTTTCTTGATATCTTGCATTACAACAACGAAAAGCCTCCTCAATAGATTTTTTGTCCCTCTCCCACAAAGCATTAGGGTGAGCAGCTCTGAACGCACCAAGTCGATTTGGCTCATCTAGCTTATTAATCTTTTTCATTGCCACGCTCGAACTCGCGAATACGAATATCAGTTTCTAACTTTTGAAGCTCGTCTTCCGTCTGACCACCCCATTTATATAAGTCATTTTTGAGTTCTAATGCCTCATCGGTATCCCATTTATCGGCCTCTACTAATTCAGTGTAACGGTTTAATTTTTTAACAATATCAAGGTGTTGGGCGCGGTTGTTGCCACCTAAAACATCTTCCAGCATCCTTGAACTTTCAGCGCCGTAAGTTGTAGTTCCTGTTACTAATTTTGCTTCTTTAGCATTGACGGATAGAATGCGAATAGAATCTGCTATTATGGTTGTTAAGACTTGAGGGCTATGTGTTGTGACAATAAATTGGATATTCTCAAAAAGGTTAGTAAGATCGTTTAAAATTTTTTGTTGCCATCTAGGATGCAAGTGAAGTTCTATTTCATCGATTAAAACTATACCGTTAACTGATAGTGGCTTAGGCTTGTTAGGATTAAGCAAATAAGCACGTCTGACTAGATCAATGGTAAGGGATACCATATTTCTATATCCTTCACTTAGTTGTTCTAATGTAAGTTTTACGCACTCATCCTGTTCGTTTCTCCAATGAACCATAACATCGTTACTATCTTTATCGAATTCCAGACATGTAGCTCGATCAACAATTTGGTAAACAGCCTCTGAAACAAGTCTCTTAGCCGGGTGCATAAATTTATGATCTTTAAGTTCATCTCGTTTTAGAAGCTCATCAACCTCTATTTTTGAAAACCAGTTCTTCAAGATGCCGTAGTTAATTTTAGCATCTAAAGCAAAGTCATAACCTTCCCCACGATTTTCTTTCTCAAATGGATTTATTGCAACTTTAGAAATTGTGGGAGTAAGAGCGCGATTAGTCCCATAATAAGCGATGAGAGGATATTCAGAGTGGCTATCTACAAGATGAGTAGCGTAGCTAGTTAATGCTGTGGTTCCTATTTTAGGGGGCTCGGAAGCATCGGTCCCCTTTGCCACTAGATCCCAGCTCAAACTTGATGTTGTTTCAATCGAGATACGAGCATAACTCGCGATTCCTTTTGAACTTATATGGATATCTGATTTTTTTATAAGTTTTCCCTTCGCATCTGGCATAGCGGTAAGGAAAGGACCAAGACCACATGCTAAAGCTTCTAATATTGAGGTTTTACCTACTCCGTTCTCGCCTACCAATATATTTAAATTGGGATGTATTGACACCTTAAAATCAGTGTAGCCCCTAAAATTTTTCAAGTAAATTTCACTAATTTTGAGATCTTTACGTACATAAAGCGATGGATCTAAATTAAAGTCTCTATCTGCTATCTGGCTATAAGATGAGCTAATACTAAATCGGCCATCTTTATGACAAGCTTCTACGATTTCAAAGATATTTTCTATTGTGAGGTTATTTCGACCTCGAGCAGGCTCATAAAATAGTGAGGCATCGACAAATCTAATATCCCTGTTATTTATGCTATTTGCTCCTGAGTTTAGAATAATAAGTACAGTTGAGATAGCCGTAGAATAATAAATGTTTTTTGGTAATAAAATGACTTGTTCGATAATCCCACGAGAGACTAAATACTCACGAATCTTAGCTTCAGAGCCTGTTCGCGTCAAAGCCCCAAGTGACATACCTACTAGTATCTTCCCTCCCTCAGAAAGGGCCGGAAACATTGATAATGTTATAAACCAGTCACTTCTACTTTCTGGCAGAATATGAGCTATATCTAGCCATTCATTACTTGTTTTATAATAAATTTTATTACGAGAGGCTTTAGGTATTTTCATGCCAAATGGTGGAAAAGAAACAATTAGATCATATTTTTTTTCCTGATATAAAGGTTGTGATAATGAATCGCCGAAATAATCTTGACCTTCTATGCCTCTGATTATTCTACTTATTATTAGTTTAAAGTAAGCGTCTTTATTAATTTCTTGAGTGTCAATGCTAACTGTTTGAGTACCAGTATTGGAAAAAGAAAAGGCTGTATTTCCAGCGCCGGCAAATGGGTCACATATTGACTTTGGTTGATAACTCTGGCCTAACACGTTAACCAAGTGATTGACATCTCTAGGAGTATAAAATTCACCTCCTGACTTACCCTCATTTTCGGCAAAAAGTAAATCCAGTTCCGATAAGGAAAGCGACGCTATGGCAGGGTTTTTATTTAATAGATCATCTCTTATTGCATAGCGAACCAAAGATTCGTCAATATTGTCAAATGAACGCAATATATTCTTTAAGTAATCACTCAGGAAATAAGATACGTTGCTATTAACCAATCCTAGTTCAACAGCATAATTTACGAGGTCGTAAGAATACCGAGCAATGATATTAAAAGAGCCAAACCTTTCTACTTCTAAATGTTGGCCCGTATTGGCTTGAAGATAGCGTATGAAGAAGATTGAATACGCTAATGAGCGATAGTTCGATATAGGTGAAGCTCCTCGAATATAATCAAGTATCTTCCATATTTCTTTTGCCTGAGCTTTAGCGAATTCAAGATCTTCTTCATCATTTATCATTTTTTTTCTCTTTTTTCAATTTAAGAAATAATTAGCCAAAAATCTTATATATATTCATGTTGTTATGCTGTTTCAGCATGTCAAAATCAACTCAGCATAACTTGACATAATTTGTGGATCCTTGAGCAGTGTTCGGGCAATGTCACCTTCTTTCAGCAGACTTGCACAGCGACGTACTCCTCCGCCTTTGACAGCTATCGAATTCTCATATTTTTCAACTTGTTCAACCACGATTATGTTCTGGGATGGCCGACTAATAGTGTCATTGGCAAAGTTCTGACGGCTTAAAGTTCGAGCGTCTTTCTCTTTTTATCTGTCTTATGTGATCTATGGCACTTTTTGGTATGCAATCATCCCCTAAACACCTCCCGATTATGCCAATCCAAAAACCCCTTCTTCGGATAATCCCCTTTTTCCATCGGCAGCGCTATCTCCTTACCTTTAAAATCCCAAAACAAATTCCGTACAATCCCCGTCCCATTCACCGCCGGTGAAACCAACACCCGCATCTTCTCATCCAACCCAATCGACCCTTTATCAAACGCCTTATGATGAATCGCACACAGCGCCAGTCCGTTCGGGATTTCACACGGCCCGCCGTGCTGCTTCCATTTTATATGTGCCGCCTCAAGCGCAACGGAAGAATGGTCATGACGCATATTGAATCCACAGATCGCGCATTGGTAGTTATAAGCGCGTAACACCTGCTGACGGAACTGAGGTTCGCGAACCTTACGGATCTGCCTGATATCAAACCCCATCTCGTCAGCGATCTCTTCCTGAATGCTTTCCGGGAAATGGGCTTCCAGAATTTGCTGCGCCAGCGAACCGATAAGATTTTTGTTCTTACTCAGCAGCGCATAGTGTTGCTCATCAAACCCACCCGAGACGTGATGCTTCACTAGCTCCCCAGCGGGTGGCTGTCTACTGCTATCAGCTGTTGAACAGAACTGGTCATTCTGAAGTTCCCAAAAGCCATCGCCTCTAAGCCGCCAGAACGGCATATCGGGGCGGTACTGCGCGCGCTGCGGACCAAAACGTTCCAACAGGCTATGCAGCTGATCGCGGATTTCCGTACCGTAATCGAACAGGCGAGCATGCCCCTGCTGGTAGTTAGCCAGCACATACAGGAGCAATAATGGTTTATGCGGCGCACGTTGATCGCTTTTGCGCCAGATAGTGATGTCGGCAATTGCCTGTTCGAGAGTTTTGCTGGAAGCCATCGCGTTATGGAAGAAGGTAAATAATTGCGATGATGCTCGCAAAACCCCACCCGATCAACCCACAAGCTTCTCACAAGTAATAAAAATGGTTCTCATCGACGCCCTCACAACAATCTTCATTCCGGTACTGAATCCGGTTCCTTTCAACCACTGGTCTTTCATAAGGAACGCAAGGATGCAGGTGAAATCCCCATAACGCATCACTGAGTTCTCGGTGAATGTAGGATTGTCAGTAGATCTTCACAAAATTCGCAAATTTCCTAACCCCGTCATGCGATAGCTGAAGGGATCAGGATTCAATAATACCCACTTAAATTTACGAGGCATTTTTATCCCACCTAAACAAATAATTACTTCAGGCTCATTACAACTCATTTTTTATACGCTAAATGCCCCAACATCCCCCCAACTCCGTTTATTAGTAGTTGCCTGACCCAGGCAAAGCCATATCATTCTGCCGAAACAAATCTCAATTCAGGGAATAAAGATGAAAGACGCGTGGCTGGATACGTGCTCTACCACCATCCAAAACTTCGTGGAACGCTCTACGAGGCTACAGCCAGATAATCTTGAACTGGACCTGGTCGAAAAAATCGATTTTGACTACCAGATTAACTTAAGTCTCGATTTTCGTATTAAGGCTACAGAATATACTCAGGTGGGGAGAGTCAGCCCCGGGAGCGGCACGCGGATTTTTACGGGTAATTTCCAGTACAGCGAGGCGCTCCAGTCGGAAACCAGCGCGGTCTTATCCCGGGCAGAAACACTGCGTGAAGCTCACGCGCTGGTCCTTTCCCAGCCTTACGGGGCGCTTGAAAAAGAGCAAGAAATCTATTCCCATCCAACACGCCTCTGTTTAATTGAAAACTGCACTAACTGTAATGGACGCGGACAGGTCAACTGCTCCTGGTGCTATGGCACGGGTCGCGTGAGCTGCACCACCTGCGGAGGAAGTGGGCAGGTACTGGAACAGCGAAGCCATTTCGATCACTACACCAATCAGTATCGCACGGAGAGCCACTACCGGATGTGCTACACCTGCACAGGCGGTAAGGTGAACTGCGGCCACTGTATCGGCTCGGGAAACCAGCGCTGTTCCCCCTGCGACGGAACAGGCGAAACAACCCGCATTACCCGGCTTGCCTGCGTTGTCGTGCCTCGTTACCAGTTGATCTATCATCGTGAAGATGTGCCGACCTTCATTAAAGATGGCCTCTACAAAGCGGGCATCCCGGAACTGGCGGGTTATGGTGCTGTTGAGCTGGCAGATTCCAGTATTGATGAGGGTTTGCGTAACGTTAATTTTATCTACAACGCCAGCGTACCCTTTGCCCGATTTACGAGCCAGCTACGACAGGCTCAGCTTACGGAACAGCCCGTTAACTGGGTTGTTTACGGTCGTCATCCGCAGATACTCGATGCGGGGCATGTTGTTGAGTTGATGCTGAAAAACGATCTTAATGAGCTTGTTTATCGCTCCACCAAAGGAAAACTGCTGAATCCGCTTGTTGCGGCGTGTAGCCGTAAAACGGTGGCCACCTTTATGGAGTCGGAAGCTCACCAGGATATGCTGGATGCAAATCGCGCGGGTAAATCCGGGGAGATGCTCCGCGAAGCGATGAATCGTGGAGTGACTACAACCTATATTGACGAGGCCCTGACCAGCCTGAAAGCCATTACCCAGGCGGTCCAGAACTGGTCGGTGGTAAAATGGGCAATCTTCAGCGCTGTCATTATTTATCTGTTGATGCCGCTTTATGCCGCCTATAGCAACATCTGGTTCAACGACATGGCAGGACGAGTTTATCTTACGCCGTTCCTGCGCTGGGATAACCAGCAGAATTTACTCGCTTCCCTGGAGGTACTGGCGCGTTACTGTGGCTTGTTTATTGCCATCGCTGCCGTTGTTATCGCTTTCCTGGGGTATTTATGGCGCAGGGGCTGGGTCCGCTGGCGAATGGGTCAGCATCTGGCTAAATGGGCAGTGAATAAGAAGATTTTACGTAGCGGCTGGTTCATGAGTTTTATTCTGACAAGCCTGTTCGCAACTTGCCTGTTACTGTTTTTCCCAATCTGGGTGACAAATGAGGGCGAACTGTTTGGGCAGTATTCGTTAATCGAATTACTTCGCTGGGTTGCTGAGTTAGTAAGATAATACGATCAGGGCTCCCGGTAGGTTTTCAGGGAGTCGGTCTTTTTATCTGCCAGCCTCTAATAACCAGTACAAAAGGCGCCTCACTGGCGCCTTTCTCATTCCATCGCTGGCTTAAGCCTTTCGCAGCTTCCCGGAGATCACCCCAACAAAGTCCATCACCTGCTTTTGCTTATGGTCCGACAGTTGACTCACCTCACGCATCAGCGTCTCTATCTCGGGCTCTCCCTGCCGGGACGTCAGGATCATGCAGCCCTTCATGACCTTTACGTCGACCTTCGTTCCGGTGCTGAACCCGGCTTCATTGAGCCACAGACCTTTCATGATAAATGCAGGGATGCGGGTGTAATCCCCGTACCGCGTCGCATAACTTACGGTAAATACCCGGTCGTCAGCGTCAAATACTTCTGGTTGCAGTGATTCTGCAATACAATCGATATTAGTCATGGTTACTATTCTCTTTCAATAGTGATTGTGATGAGCGATACGGGCATGTTGGCGCATGCCCGTATTGCGTTAAATAACACCTGTAAATTTACCCAGTAAATAAAAATAAGTCCAGAGTAATATAAAACGTAATAAGCGCGTTTAGAGTGCTTTTAAATTATAATATAATGAATGGATTGAGGCTGTATTAATGATAATGAATTTATATATGTTCAATCCTGTTTGGTTTGTTCTCTAACAGCTTCAACTATTACGTGATGCAGCTTACCTACCGTGACATCCCGAATAACCGGCTTCGGTATGCCGCGTAGCCAGTCAACAAACCGACATATGCCAAAAAGATCAAGTCCTTCACCGGTAAAAAGGTACTCATTCTCGGCGAGAGAGAACCTGTTACGGAAGCTATTATCCTCAGTATCAAATGAAATATTAAATGCTTGTTCACAGGCCTCTAAAAGGTCTATGCCATCATCGCCACAGATATGCAGGTCCTCTTCAACTCGTGAGTTTTTGTCGATAGGGTTGCGATAAGGCCCGAAGTTTTCCTGAATGATCTCAATAATCTGCTCAAGTGTTGGTTCCATAAATACCTCTCCCTTTAATCAATCACCCTGGTACTAAAATAAGAATCTATCCAGACGGTTAATATGGTGTGATTAATATAAACCTTTTACCATAGCGTGCATATTATTCAGAGGCGTCAGGTGACGTATGTTTTTACAGGGAATGTGGACATCAATCAGGATCGTACTTTTGTTTATTGTCATGCTCGTTGTCGCATGGGTGGTGCCCTATGAAGATCTCGTGGATAGCTTCATCTATACGCACATTAGCTACACTGATGCCGGGAAGATAGCGAAACAGGTATTGGGCGAACCCGATCCTGAACCCTATGATTCAATCAGCGGTTATATAAGCCTTGTCATCAACACGTTAATTAGCGTTCCTTTAATGGGTGTGATTATTAGCGCTTATAACGCTATTACTCGTAACATAAAGCCTGCTGAGCTTCCAAAAGAGTGGGCGTTATCCACATTAAGGCGGTTCGGGAAAATAGCTCTTTTCACCTTTTTGTTTTGGGCGCTGCTCCGTTTTCTACCCTGGCAAACTCTCTTTCCCGATAATCAAACTTTTACAGCCTTTACTGCAGTCGCGTTTTTAGTTTTTAACCTGTTTTTGACGTCAATTTGCTACCGGTTTATCACGAAGAATGTCACCAATCAAAGGCGCTTTTACCATGGCTGATCCTGCTTATATGTGGCTTAAGGGTAGTAGGGATGCTGCCAACAAATCCTGTTTGAAAAACGAACAAATGCACCTTAAAATTAGCATTAACTCTTTAGTGCGTGTTTTAAGGTGCAAAATGAAGCGTACGCAACAGGATTTACTCACTTCGGAATTAAGCCGCCAGCTATCTGACCTGGGCTATGGGCTGGCGCAAAGTCGTATTGCGCGAAAAATTCCGCAGTCAGAAGTCGCGGTACGCGCCAACATCAGCCGTAACACAGTCAGTCGTATCGAGAATGGCGACCCCGGTGTCGCTATCGGCCAGATTTTGCGTTATCTCGATGTGGTTCGTCCCGGTGCAACGCTTGCGGATGTCATCACGAAGGAGGATAACGCCGTACAGGCCGTGGAGAGCCTTCGTCGTCCCCGTCGCGCACGGCCATTAAGTGACAAGGAGTTGGATGAATATGATTTCTGAGAACACGTTGCTGATACATGCATTTTTACCCGGGGCAACAGAGTCTGTCCCGGCCGGAAAATTGCATTTACAGGAGGAGGGGACTGACCTTCGGTCATCACGTTTTATCTATGGTCTTAAATACCTGAAACGAAACGGTGCGATAGAAGTTGATCCTGTTGGGCTGGGTATGTTGCAGGGCCAGCAGGTCGCAAGGCAGGCGTTATTTGCGCAGGAGTCGACGTTGTTTGGCGGGATTCGGGATGCAGCGCCAGATGCCTGGGGACGACGGGTTATTGAAGCTAAAAAGCGGGTTCCGGCGAATTCATTACCTGAGTCTGTCTACCTGCTTGAGGCTGGGCCAAACCGAACGGGTGCCCTGGATATCACCTATGATGGACAGCCATCCAGAAATCTGGAGGCATCGGCGGATATAAAGTCTCTGGGGTATCTGTTTGATGCCGCAGAGAGAATCGAGAACGGCGCGCCTTTACCTGCCAATCTGCATGGCATATTTGACGCAGGTTCCAGCATGGGCGGTATGCGACCAAAAGCGACGGTGGTTGTGGAGGATGGTAGTCACTGGCTAGCGAAATTTTCTTCGCGTACCGATCGTGGACTCTGTTATCCGGCTATAGAACACGCCACGTTACGACTTGCAAACGCGGCAGGACTTCAGGTTCCTGAGACCCGCCTTGAGGAGATAGGGCCCGGGCGCTTTGCGATGTTGATTAAACGTTTTGATCGCGTGGGCCGGGGCGAAAATACCGGGCGGCGCCATTTTGTCTCTGCACTTACCTTAATGAATATTCACGAAATGGCATCTATAGAAAGCAGCTATGCGGACCTGGCGGATGCCATGCGTCGACACCTTGGCGCAGCCCATCTTTCAGACGATCTGAGGGAGCTGTACCGCCGAATGGTATTTAATATCCTGGTGAACAACGATGACGATCACCTGCGTAACCATGGTTTTGTTTTGATGGAATCGCCTGCGCAGGCCCCTGTGAAAGGGAAGCAGGAGCCGCAGGAGAAAATGACGCTGGCGTGGCGAATCAGTCCGCTCTATGACGTGGTGCCTCGCCCGGTGCATTCCCATCATCGTCGTCTGCACTTAGGAGTTGGTGCATATGGTAAAGAGGCCACGCTGGGTAATGCAGTTTCCTGGTGTGAGCGCTTTGGAGTAAGCCGTGCTGATGCAATTGCCGAGATTGATCGCATCTGGCGCGTGGTCAGGGAGTGGCGTAACCATTTTGAGGAATTCGGTGTAGCAGGCGAGGATATCGATGCCGTGAGTTCGGCATTTTTGCATGCCCGTTACTTGGGCGGCGCGGATATTGGGGTGGTTTAACTGCCTCTGAAAATGCACCTTAACCCGATAACGCCTGTTTAAAGGTGCA
>Ga0065704_10001021_pt1 | contig 14735 bp, 13 predicted proteins | sample SwiRhicommuniRL2_FD_59091 | JGI IMG/M metagenome (GOLD analysis project Ga0065704, IMG submission 59091) | Switchgrass rhizosphere bacterial communities from Rose Lake, Michigan, USA - RL2 v2 (version 2) | ecosystem: Host-associated > Plants > Roots > Rhizosphere > Soil | place: East Lansing, MI
TTACCACTCATGAGTGGGCGCAGCACCTCGTCGACCAGACCGTCCTCGATCAGGGGTTCAATGCGTTTTGGAGTCTTCATCAGCTTTTATTGTGGGTCCTTTATTACCAAACACGCGAATGACAGTCGTTATACGGCAATCCTTCCTCTACGGGGAGGGGTTGCCGACCTATGAACCTGTGATGCACACAATGTGCCGGATCAATCGACCGAGCCGAATCATAGCCGAGACCGAACCTGGCATTGGTAACTGAATGCCCGGGCATTTGCGACAAGAGCTGACAGTCATGTCTACCGTCGGCTGTAGGAGAGTGCGACGACTCAATGCTTGAACAGTTCCCCCGGCGTAAACCCGAACATCCCCTTGAACGCCGCAATGAACGCGGACGTTGAATCATATCCGCAGGACAACGCAGCGCTGGTGACGCTGTCGCCCTGCTCCAGCGAGCCCAGGGACGACAACAAGCGCATGCGCTGGCGCCAGGCGCGAAAGCTCAGGCCGGTCTCGCGCTGGAACAGGCGCATCAGGGTTTTTTCCGACGTGCCCAGGCGCTCAGCCCAGGCGTGCAAGGTAACGCTCTGCTCAGGCTGTTCGATCAACTCGTTACACAGCCCCAGCAGACGGGCATGTTGCGGCAGCGGCAGGGAGAATCCCACCTCCGGCAAAGTCGCCAACTGGTCCAGCAACACCTGCACCAACCGTTGCTCCTGAGTGTCGCCTTGCGGGTAATCGACCGGAAGTTGACAGAACACCTTGATCAACTCGCGGGCCAGTGGCGTGACTTCCAGCACCCGACAGCGTTCATCGGCCCAGGGGCAGGCGTGACGATGCACATACAAGCTGCGCATTTCCGCTCGGGTGGAGGTCACCACATGGTGTTCCAGATCGGCCGGGATCCAGATGCCCCGTTGTGGCGGGGCAAAGAAGCTACCCGCTGCGGTGTGTACGCCGAGAACGCCGCTGATGGCGTAGGAAAACTGCACCCAGTCATGACGATGGGCTTGCGTCCAGGAACCGGCGCTCAAACTTTCGACACGGGCGTACAGCGGCCTCGGCAATTGCGCCAGGTCGGGGATGCGGCGTTCGAGCTGTTGGTGTCCGTTAGGCGGCATTGATTGGCCTTATGTCGCAAGACGACTGGTAGGGACGACGTTAGGCTAAGTCGACTTTTCTTACAACTTGCGGTGCCCTATGCATATCCTCAGACACCTCAAACGCATGGTGACCGACTGGTTCCTGTGCGGCATGTTGCTCGCCACGCTGCTGGCGTACTTCTTTCCAACCTTTGGTGCCACGGGCGGTGCCATGCATGCCGAATGGGTGGTCAACATCGGCATCTTCGTGGTGTTCTTCCTGCACGGGGTCAACCTGTCCGGCGAACAGATCCGCCACGGTTTGAAGAACATCCGCCTGCACGTGATGGTGCAGGGTTTCACCTTTGGCGTGTTTCCGTTGCTCTGGCTGATCAGCCACTGGCTAGTCGGCAGCCACGTGCCGGCGCTGTTGATGCTGGGGTTCTTCTACCTGTGCGCCCTGCCCTCGACCATTTCTTCCTCGGTGGCGCTGACCGGCAGTGCCGGCGGTAACGTGCCGGCGGCGATTCTCAACGCGAGCCTGTCCAGCGTACTGGGGATTTTCCTGACACCGTTGCTGGTCAGTTTCGTGGTCGGCAGCGGCGCCGGTGGCATCGACCTGGGGTCCACCTTGCTCGACCTGTGCATGATGTTGCTGCTGCCACTGGTGCTGGGGCAGTTCCTGCGGCGTTGGTTGGCTGGCTTTTTCGGCAGGTACAAGCGCTACACCAGCATCATCGACAAACTGGTGATCCTGCTGCTGGTCTACGCCGCGTTCTGCAACTCGATGGTGTCCGGCATCTGGCAACAGCAAGGCCACGGCGTGCTATTGAGCGCAGTGCTTGGTAGTGCCGTGCTGCTGGCGATCATCTTGTGGGCGACCACCCGTACCGCCCGCGCCCTGCAATTGCGCAGCGCCGATGAAGTTGCCGCGGTGTTCTGTGCCAGCAAGAAATCCCTCGCCGCCGGGGTGCCCATGGCGGCGTTGATTTTTGGCAACCATCCCGGCCTGGGGCTGATCCTGCTGCCGATCATGATCTATCACCCGCTGCAGTTGATCGTCTGCTCGATCCTCGCCGAGCGCTACGCCAGCCATCACCGGGAACTGGCGTCCCGCCAGGACGGCGCCGTCCTCAGCGCTCGATAATCGCCGTCACCCCCTGGCCCGCTGCGGCGCAGATGGAAATCAAGCCGCGACCTCGCCCGGCGGCATCGAGCAACTTGGCGAGGTTGGCGACAATGCGCCCGCCCGTGGCGGCAAACGGGTGCCCGGCGGCCAGGGAACTGCCCTTGACGTTCAACCGGCTGCGGTCGATGGACCCTAGCGGTGCGTCGAGCCCCAGGCGGGTCTTGCAGTAGTCCGGGTCTTCCCAGGCCTTCAATGTGCACAACACCTGGGCGGCGAACGCTTCATGGATCTCGTAGTAATCAAAGTCCTGCAAGGTCAAACCGTTGCGCGCCAGCAATCGCGGCACGGCGTAGACCGGGGCCATCAACAGCCCTTCGGCGCCATTGACGAAATCCACCGCCGCCGTTTCACCGTCGCGCAGGTACGCCAGAATCGGCAGGCCTCGGGCCTTGGCCCACTCTTCGCTGCCCAGCAGCACCAACGAAGCACCATCGGTCAGTGGCGTGGAATTACCCGCGGTCATCGTGCCCTTGGCGCTTTTTTCGAAGGCCGGCTTGAGGGAGGCGAGTTTTTCCGGGGTCAGGTCCGGGCGCAGGTTGTTGTCCCGGGTCAGGCCAAGGAACGGTGTCATCAAGTCGTTCTGCCAACCTTCGGCATAGGACGCGGCCATTTTCTGATGGCTTTCCAGGGCCAGTTGGTCTTGCGCCTCCCGGGGGATCTGCCAGGTCTGGGCCATCAACTCGCAATGCTCACCCATGTTCAGGCCGGTGCGCGGTTCGTTGATGCGCGGCAGGTCGGGGACCAGGTGCTGGGGGCGCAGCTGCAGGAAGGTCTTGATCTTGTCCGCGGTGGTCTTGGCGCGATTGGCTTGCAGCAGGATCCTGCGCAGCCCTTCATTGACCGCGATCGGCGCATCCGAGGTGGTGTCGACGCCGCCGGCAATGCCGCTGTCGATCTGCCCCAGGGCAATCTTGTTGGCCACCAGCAGCACTGTCTCCAATCCGGTGCCACAGGCCTGTTGTACGTCATAGGCCGGCGTCATCGGTGACAGCCGCGAGCCAAGCACGCATTCGCGGGTCATGTTCATATCGCGGGAGTGCTTGAGCACCGCACCGGCAGCCACTTCACCGATGTGCAAGCCATGCAGGTTGTAGCGTTCGATCAGCCCCTCGAGGGCTGCCGTCAACATCGCCTGGTTGCTGGCGGTGGCATAGGCCCCGTTGGAGCGGGCGAACGGAATGCGGTTACCACCGATGATCGCGACGCGGCGTAGTTGTGTCATGAAGAACTCCCCTGTAGGTCTAATGCACTAAGAACACTCAACCGCACCCTGTGGGAGCAAAGCTTGCTCGCGATGAACGATGACGCGACGTACCTGAAAAACGCGGTGTCTGCATCGCGAGCAAACTTTGCTCCCACAGGGGGGCGGTGCCCTGGAAAAAGCGCTCCCGCTCAAGCTTAGGCTTTATCTCGCCAATCGAACGACTGATTGCCAATCATGGTCCACACTTGGAACCTCATCAGCCGGAGTGTGTTCCATGTCTGACCGTTATATCGACTTTGCCAACTCGCCCATTGGCCGGCGCATGGTCGGGTCCCTCGGCCTGCCATCGCCGGTACGCCTGGAACGCTGGCAGGCCGGGCGCCTGCGGCCGATCGAAGGCGCATTGCTACTGGGCGGCGGGCCGTTGACCGAGCAGATCGGTACGTTTGCCAAGCGCCTGACCGATACCATCTTCATCTACGGCGGCGAGCCGACCCTGGCCACCGAGTGGATCCCTGGCCACGGCCCGAAAATCAAGGCGGTGGTGTACGACGCCAGCCATTTGGTGCAGGCCGACCAGTTCAAGCAGCTGCGGGAATTTTTCCAGCCGCTGATGAAAAACCTCGACCACAGCGCCCATGTCGTCATCCTCGGTCGCGCGCCGGAAAAACTTGCCGACCCGTTCGCCGCCAGTGCCCAGCGAGCGCTGGAGGGTTTCAGCCGTTCCCTGGCCAAAGAGCTGCGCCACGGCGGGACGCTGCAACTGCTGTACGTCGGCGACGGCGCCGAAGCCCAGCTGGAAGGTGCGCTGCGGTTTTTCCTGTCGCCCAAGAGCGCCTTCATCTCCGGGCAGGTCATTCGTCTCAACGCCTGTGACACCCAGGTCCAGGACTGGACCCGACCGCTCACGGGGCTCAAGGCGCTGGTCACTGGCGCAGCCCGCGGGATCGGCGCCTCCATCGCCGAAACCCTGGCCCGCGATGGCGCCGACGTGATCCTCCTGGACGTCCCGCAAGCCAAGACCGACCTCGACGCCCTGGCGGCACGCCTGAGCGGACGCAGCGTCACGCTGGATATCTGCGCCGAAGACGCCGCCGCACAGTTGATCGGGCACCTGCCCGACGGCGTCGACATCGTGGTGCATAACGCCGGCATCACCCGGGACAAGACCCTCGCCAACATGACCCCGGAGTTCTGGGACGCGGTACTGGCCGTCAACCTCAACGCCCCGCAAGTGCTGACCAAGGCCCTGCTCGACAGCGGCACCCTGCGCGACAATGGCCGGGTGATTCTGCTGGCGTCCATCAGCGGCATTGCCGGCAACCGTGGGCAGACCAACTATGCGGCGAGCAAGGCCGGACTGATCGGCCTGGCTCAGGCCTGGGCGCCGGTGCTGCAGCCACGCGGTATCAGCATCAACGCCGTGGCGCCGGGCTTCATTGAAACCCGCATGACCGCCGACATCCCCTTCGCCTTGCGCGAAGCCGGGCGGCGCATGAGCTCCCTGGGCCAGGGCGGCCTGCCCCAGGATGTCGCCGAAGCCGTGGCCTGGCTCGCGCAACCGGGCACGGGCGCCGTGACCGGGCAGGCGCTGCGGGTATGCGGGCAAAGCCTTCTGGGAGCGTGACCATGACGATCCAATGGCAGGAAGTCAGCAGCCCGTCCTCCATGTCCGGGCTTTACTGGAAAGCGGTGACACGACGCAAGGTCACCGGAACGACCCTGCCCGAGGAAGGACTGCGTCAAGTGCTTCAAGTCGACCCGCAACGCCTGGCGGCCTATCGCAAAGTCTGCGGTTTCGTCGATAACGGACTGCTGCCGTCGACCTATCCCCACGTCTTGGCGTTTGCCCTGCAAATGCAATTGCTCACCGCACGGAATTTTCCATTCCCACTGCTGGGGCTGATCCACTTGAGCAACCGCATTCGTGTATTGCGGCCCATGGGCGGGGTTGGCCAGGTGCGGGCCAGCGTCAATGTCGAGAATCTTCAAGCCCACCCCAAGGGCGCGGTATTCGACCTGGTGACCCGCCTCGATGATCAGTTGGGGCCGCTATGGGAGGCCCAGAGCCAGATGCTGTGCAAAGGCGTCCAGCTCGAAGGGGCACTCGTGGAGGACTCGCCGCAGGCCAGCCTGTCCTTGATTGAAGTCGCACGCTGGACCGCACCAACGGACATCGGCCGGCAATACGCCAAGGTGTCCGGCGACTACAACCCGATTCACCTGAGCGGCATCAGCGCCCGGTTGTTCGGCTTCCCCACCGCCATCGCCCATGGCCTGTGGAACAAGGCCCGGACCTTGGCGGCGCTGGATGACCACCTGCCCGAGGCCAACATCGAGATCGATGTGACCTTCAAGAAACCGGTGCGCCTGCCCAGTGAGGTGATACTGCTGTCGAGCGCGGCGGGGTCCAGTGGGCAACTGCAACTGGTAGGGGCTGGGGGTTTGGAGCATATGGTAGGAGAGTGGCGGCCGGTTGCCTGAGCAAGTCGATGGTGTTCACCGTAAATCCCTGTGGGAGCGGGCTTGCTCGCGAAAGCGGTGGGTCAGTCTGCATCAATGTTGACTGTTCGGCCGTCTTCGCGAGCAAGCTCGCTCCCACAGTTTGTTCCGGGGTGTTCACAGAACAGGTGTCCGCCACAAAATCCCTGTGGGAGCGAGCTTGCTCGCGATGGCGGTGGGTCAGCTCACATCCATCTTGAATACGTCGTGGTCAACGCGGCGGGTAGTTGGACAGGATCCGTCCCACCGTCTCGCGCACGGCCGTGTTGCGGTCAGTCGGGTTGGGGGAGTTGCTGAGCAGTTGTTCGTCACTGCCACGCCACACCAGCTTGCCGTCCTTGCCATCGAGCAGGTCGATCTGCACGGTGGCGACCTTGTAGCTGATGTTGCGGGTTTCGTTGTACATCGGTCCGCCCCAATAGCCATTCCAAGGGCCGCCCCAACCGCCGCCGCCGTAGTTGGTGGTGATCTGCTGCTGGCGGTCCTCGACGATCAAATAGGCCTGGACCAGTACATCGCCATGCCCGCCAGCCGCCGGACGCAGGCCGCGCTGGTCGAGTTGATCGGCAACCGCCTGGCGGATCCGCTGTTCGGTCAGGTCGCTCTTGATGCGAGGGTCATCGGGGCGATATTGCAGCGCCGGCTCTTTCCAGCTCCAACTGCGATACGCCGCGAAATCGCGGCTGGTGTCGAAGTCATGGTTGACCTGGTTAGAGGCACAAGCGCCCAGCAACAGGGTGAAGGCCAGTAGAGCAAGACGGCGAAACATGGTTTTTCTCCGTTGCGTAATCAACTTGGAGGATACGCCGACATGGCTTTTTCCACCGCCGCACGAATGGCATCGGTGCGCTCGCTCTGACTGCCCCGCTGGCCGGTCTCGGCGCTGGCGCTCCACACCGGTTGCCCCGTACGGGCATCGAACAGGTCTACCCGCACCACCACGACCTGCTCCTGATACGTGCGCACCATCGGCACCGGATGGTACATGCCATAACCCGGACCATAGCGGTCATAACGGTTATAGCCGCCGTAGTAGCCGGCATCGTAGTCATCCCGGACCTGGCGCACGCGGGTTTCCAGACGCAGGTCGGCGCTGACGAACAGGTCGGCGGGACGGTTGTCATGCAGCGGGCGCAGGCCACGCTGGTCCAGGGCATTGCTCACCGCTTCGGCCACCTGGGCCGAATCCGCCCAGGCGGTACCCGACGGCAGGCGCCCGTCGCGCCAGGCCCAACTGCGGTAGCGCCCGTAGTCACGGGGCGGCGCAGGATAAGCACTGCGGTCAAACACCGTGGTGGCCTCGGGCGGCGCCGGCGGCAGCGGATTGGACGTGGCGACATAGGGGTTGCTGCCCTGGCAAGCCGCCAGTCCCAGACACAGCATCAACAACCCTGAACGACCTTTCATTTCGCTCTCCGGTCACACTGGACGGCAGATCCAGTGCAGATAACGTCCCAACCCGGCAAACGCCGGATGGCGACGGTGGGCCAGTTCCATTTCCAGCAACTGCGCAAGCTCCACGCGGCCCTGGAACTCCACCGGCATGTAGTCATGGAAAACCCGCACACCACTCTGGTTTTCGACCTGCCACAGGCCTTCAAGTTGCGCCGCCAATTCTCGCGGATCAAGGGGTTGTTGCGGCGTCAGGCTCTGTTTTTCGCCGGCCATGTCGTTTTTGCGCAACTTGCGAAAATGCCCCTTGAGCAGGTTGCGATAGACCAGCGCGTCGCGGTTGTAGAACGCCAGGGACAGCCAGCCGCCCGGGACTGTGAGTTGATGCAGCACCGGCAGGATCGCATAGGGCTCAGCCAGCCATTCCAGCACCGCGTGACACAACACCAGGTCGTAAGGCTCGGTGAGCTGGCCGAGCAGGTCCTGCCACGGTGCCTGGATGAACGTGGCGCTCTGGCCCGCCTCGGCAAAGCGCTGGCGGGCGCCTTCGAGCATGGGCTCGGCCGGCTCGGCCAGGGTCACCTGGTGACCGCGCTCGGCCAGCCACAACGACATGTGGCCCAGGCCCGCGCCGATGTCCAGCACGCGCAACGGACGCTGTGGCAAGCTTTCCAGCAGATCGGCCTGAAGCACCGCCAGGCGGATCGCCCCCTTGGCCCCGCCGTAGATTTTTTCCGCAAAGCGCGTGGCGAGCTGATCGAAATGACGGTCGCTCATTGGCCGAACCGCCGTTCGCTGTCGGCGAGCTTGCTGCGCACCACGGCGTCCATGTCCAGGCCCAGTTCGCTGCAAAGCAGCAACAGGTACAACACGATGTCACCGACCTCCTGCCCGGCGTGGGCCAGTTTGTCCGCCGGCAACTGGCGCGACTGGTCCTCGGTCAGCCACTGGAAAATCTCCACCAGTTCGGCCATTTCCACACTGGCGGCCATGGCGAGGTTTTTCGGGCTGTGGAATTGCCGCCAATCGTTACGGTCACGAATGGCATGCAGGCGTTCGGTCAGTTCAACAAGGTTCATCGGGTTCTCCTGAATGCGCATAGCTTCAGGGGGATGACCAGCGAAGGCAAGAGTCTCGGTACGAAGCGACGGTTTGCCCCATAATCGAACCAACTCGGCCGCCACAGCTCCTACAATCAGGAGCCAACGGCTCAGCTCGGATCCCCTCCCATCAGGATGCACATATGCAGGTAGAAAGCTTTTTCGAATGGCTCGGCCAGGCGCTCGGTTCGGTGATCCGTTTCATCGTCGACCTGCTCAGCGGCTTGTTCAACACCCTGGCCAATGCTGGCGGCAACTTCGTCGATGGGCTATCACGCACCCTGGGCATGGACACCTCGATCATCAGCATCATCGCGCTGATCCTCGGGCTGATGCTGCTCTACTCGGCGATCCGCGCGTTCATGCGGGCCTCGATCGTCATGGGCATCATCTGGCTGGTGCTGGGGTTGTGGTTGTTGAGTTGGATCATTCACTAGGGCCCAGAGCACTGGGTGGGAGCAAAGCTTGCTCGCGATACAGGCGCCTCGGTTCCCTGAAAGACCGCGTCATCTTCATCGCGGGCAAGCCTTGTTCCCACAGATTTTCTTGAGATCGAACGCAGAGCGTCCCTAGGGGCATTCACACGCGGAGCGTGGGAAAGATCAATGCGAGAACCCGCTACAATCGCGCTCCATCAAGGAGCCCGCATGTCCAACCTGACCACCGACTGGCGCGACCGCCTTACCCATCGCCGGGTCTGGGCGCTGGCTGCGCCGATGATTCTCTCGAACATTTCCGTACCGCTGGTGGCCTTGGTGGACAGCACCGTCATCGGCCATTTGCCCCATGCTCATCAGTTGGGCGCCGTGGCGGTCGGGGCGAGTTTGTATACGGTACTGGCGTGGGCCATGGGCTTCTTGCGCATGGGCACCACCGGGTTCGCCGCCCAGGCCGCCGGACGTGGTGACGGGGCGGCGTTGCGACAAGTGTTGTTGCAAGGACTGCTGTTGGCGATGGGGTTGGCGGTACTGCTCGGTGCCGTCGGCGTGCCATTGAGCGACGTGGCGTTGCACTTCATGCAGCCGTCCGCCGAGCTCAACCAGTTGACCCGTGACTTCTTCCACACCCGACTCTTCGGCTTGCCGGCGGCGCTGGCCAGCTATGCGCTGGTAGGCTGGTTCCTCGGCGCCCAGAATGCCCGGGCCCCGCTGGCGATCCTGCTGGTAACCAACCTGGTCAACATCGCCCTGAACCTGTGGTTCGTGATCGGCCTGGACTGGGGCGTGACCGGCTCGGCCCGGGCGTCGGTAATCGCCGAGTGGACCGGCGCGCTGGTCGGCCTGGCCCTGGCCCGCAACACACTGCGCGCCTGGCCCGGGCAAATCGCCTGGGCCGCCCTGGGACTGTGGCACAGCTGGCGCCCGTTGCTGGCGGTGAACCGGGACATTTTCATCCGCAGCCTGGCGCTGCAAGCGGTGTTTTTCCTGATCACCGTGCAAGGCGCACGCCTGGGGGATGCGACCGTCGCGGCCAATGCCCTGCTGCTCAACGGCCTGTTGCTGACAGCCCATGCCCTGGACGGCCTGGCCCATGCCGTCGAAGCGCTGTGCGGCCATGCCATTGGCGCCCGCGACCGCCTGGCCCTGCGTCGCTCGCTGGTGGTGGCGTGCGGCTGGTCGTTGATTGCCAGCCTGGGCTTTGCACTGCTGTTCCTGCTCGCCGGCCACCTGTTCATCGACATGCAGACCAACATCCCCGACGTGCGCGCCACCGCTTATCACTACCTGCCATACCTGGCGGCCCTGCCACTGATTGCGGTCTGGAGTTACTTGCTCGACGGGCTGTTCATCGGCGCCACCCGTGCCCGGGAAATGCGCAACGGCATGCTACTGACCCTGCTGCTGGTGCTGCCCATCGCCTGGGCGCTGCAAGGGTTGGGCAACCATGGGCTGTGGATCACCTTCCTGCTGTTCATGGCCCTGCGCAGCCTGACCCTCGGTGCTTTCGCCTGGCACTTGCAGCGACACGATCGCTGGCTCGGTGCATCTGCCCACTAACGCTCAATCCTGGCGGCCCTGCCAGCGCCGACGCAGATGCTCGAACCGCTCGCGCTGCGAACCGCCCACCAGGCCAGATACTGGCCGCGCATCGGGGTATTGCAGGCGCAGCCACAGCCAGTCATCGAGCACCGCCCGCTCGGTAAACCCCAGCGCCAGGCCCTGCTGCAAATTCCCCCAGAGCCGCTGGTAATCACATCCGGTAGCACGGGACCATTGCCAGGCGTGACGCTCCAGCAGGCATCGTTGCAACTGGCCCTGTTGTCGGTCGCTGAGGCCGTGCTCCTTCTCCAGCGCCGCCACCGACAGCCCCGGGTTGGACAGTTGTTGCCAACCCTGGCTGCCGATCGCCCGGTCGGCCCAGGTGCCGCCAAACCAGCGCAACAAACTGATCGGCCCCAGCCAACAACTGAGCTCCCGAGGGTCGCAACCGTCGAAGAAGTAGCTGGCGATGTGCGGGTTGTAATAGCTCAACAACGCTTTGTGATGCAGGCCCAGGGTCACCGTCAGCATGCGCCGCAGATGCGCCAGCAATTGCGCAGCGGGCGATGGGCTGACCAACAACAGCCCCGGCCAGGAACGTGGGTCCAGATGACAGAGGCTGGCCAGCGCAGGCGAATGGCGCAAATCCACCAACAGCGGACCGTGCTCTCGCAGCCCATGCAGCTCGGTGTTTTCAAACAAGGCAAAGCACCCGGCCTTGGCGAACTGCGCGCGCACAAGCCGCCCAGCGCCAGGCGCACTCGGTACGTCGAGCAGCAACCATTGCGGCGTTGATCCAGGCAGGGCCGCGGCGTTCATCGAGCAATGCCCGCACCGCGCCGCATGAGCATACGGCAGGTGCACAGTGGCTGGGCGCAGGGGCTGAAAGGCCCGCCTTCGGGCAACAAGCACAACAAGACCAGCGGCTCGGCGTCCCGGATTGCAGACAACAGGCGCGGATCGGCAACCGACGGCCCATATGTTTCGCCTGTGGATGATTCATCCACAACCTCTACTGGGGCAGGCGCATTCAGAAATGCACTGATCAATGGCCGATCCGGATCGCCTTCGATAAAGCTCACCAGCACCTCGGTGCCATCACTCAAGGCGCCCGCCCCGCCCATGGCCAGTTCGGGCGCCAAAGGCAGCCAGCAATGACTGGGGCTGGAACCTTCGCCCTGGTAGACCCAGTCAAACTGCACCGCCACGCGCCCCGCTCCCAGCTCCGGCGGTTCATTCACCGCCACGACCCAGCCACGTTGCCGGCTCACCATGCGTGGTTTTGCAGGGACCTCGTCCGGCACGAACAGCACGCCCCGGGGAATCGCCTTGAAATGATTGCCGTACACCCCCGCCTGTGCGCGGTGCTCGACCTTCGTCAGCAGCCAGCGCCGGTTCCAGCCGGCAAACGGATGGGCCGTCAGCGTCAGCACCTGACCACTCTGCAGGTTCATCAAATCGCTGCGGCCCTGGGCGACCTGCTCCCCCGACACATCGGTTTGCACGCTGAAGGAGCGCACCGCGGCAATCGGATCGTCGTCCGCATAACCCGTCTTACCGGCAGGGGGAAAACTGTGCGGATTATCAGCGAACACCAGGCAATGCCCGTCCCGAGTGTGTTCGAAATGAAAGTGGATACCCGCCTGGGCGCATAGGCGCTGCAGGAACTGCAGGTCCGACTCTCGATACTGGGTACAGAAATCCTGCAGCGGATAATCGCCACTCAAGTCCAGGCACAGGCTGCGGCCACTGATGCCATGGGCCTTGAGCACCTGGCGAATGATCTGCGGCACCGAACGGGCGCTGAAGACCCGCTGGCTGAAACGCTGCGCCAGACAGGCCAGCTTCGGCCCGATACGCACCCGGCAGCCGGCGCCATGACGGTGTTGGACCAACTCATGAAGCTGCCCATGAATGCCTCGGCCTGGGGTCCCGAAACTCAACCAGACGCTGCGGTACAACAGGCCCGCCAGGTCCAGGTTCGCGTCGCGCAACAACAGTTGTGCTTCATAGACGAAGGGTTCGCTGATCGCTTCGCTACCCGTGAAGGCCACGACGTCAACAGGCTCGGGCAGACCGGCTATCTCCAGACGAAAGGCTGGTTCGCTGGCTGGATCGGACATCGGCGTTTCTCTACAGGAGGGGCGGTCGGGGATTCTCGCCGAGAGCCATGGCCGAGTAGAGGGGCCAAGTACAAGTTAGGAAAGGGACTACACGAAATAAGGACATCGCCGGTTAAATGCACCGACGTTCAGAAATAACGACGGCACAAATTAAAACGCCCTCCGGGACTGTCCGAAAAAACCCGCAGCGTGCGGTGCATTTTCTGACAGCCCGGGAGGGCATTGCCGATCAGTTAAATAAACCTGTGGCGAGGGAGCTTGCTCCCGCCACAGGGTTCTATCAGGAAGACAGGTAGGACGAACGCGTCAGCCCCAGGCGCAAGGCATCGAGGAACTGGGTACGTTCAGCGGCGCTGATGCGGGCGCTGGCGCACTTGTCGCGGTAGTGAGTCATCAACTCCTCCGGCGACAGGTGCACGTAGCGCAGCATGTCCTCGATGGTGTCGTGGGTTTCGATACCGGCGTGGTACACGCTGCCATCGGCGTTCTGGTAGATGTTCACCGAGTCGGTGTCACCGAACAGGTTGTGCATGTCACCGAGGATTTCCTGGTAGGCGCCCACCAGGAAGATGCCCAGCAGATAGTCTTCATCCGGCTTGAGTGCGTGAACCGGCAGGCTGGTCTCGATGCTCTGCTCGTCGACGTACTGCTTGATCTTGCCGTCGGAGTCACAGGTCAAGTCTTGCAGCACGGCGCGGCGCAGCGGCTCTTCGTCCAGGCGATGCAGCGGCAGGATCGGCAACACCTGGCCGATGGCCCAGGTGTCCGGCAGACTCTGGAACACCGAGAAGTTGCAGATGTATTTGTCGGCCAACTTGTCGTTGAGCTCATCCAGCACCTGGCGGTGCGAGCGCTGGCGCGCCTTCAACGAGTTGTGCAGGCGACGGCAGACCGCAAAGTAGCACTGCTCGGCCAAGGCTTTTTCGGCCAGGGTCAGCTTGCCGTCGGCATATTGGGTCGCCACGTCGCTCATGTAGTGGGTGGCGCGCCAGTAAGTCTCGGTGACCATCTCGATATCGGTCGGGCCCAGCAGGTCGACCAGCCATTGCACGGTTTCCGGCAGTTCCTGCTTGTTGTCGATCGCCGGCACGTCGTCGTTGTGTTTCTCGACGTCGGTCACCTGCACCACCAGCATGGCGTGGTGAGCGGTCAGCGAGCGGCCGCTTTCGGAGAAGATGTTCGGATGCGGCAGGCTCTGGGCATCGCAGAACTCCTTGAGCATGCCGACCACGACACCGGCGTAATCGTCCATGTCGTAGTTGATCGAACTGGCATTGCGCGAGTGCGTGCCGTCGTAGTCCACACCCAAGCCACCGCCGACGTCGATGTGATCCACCGGCAGACCGAGGTTGCGCAGCTCACCGTAGTAACGGATCGCTTCCTTGAAGCCGTGCTGGTAGTCCGCCAGGTTGGCGATCTGCGAGCCCATGTGGAAGTGCAGCAGGCGAATGCCCTGGTCCAGGCCGGCAGCGCGGAAGCGCTCGACCACCGACAGCAGTTGCGCGGCCGACAAGCCGAACTTGGACTTCTCGCCACCGGTATCGGCCCACTTGCTCGACGCCAGGGACGACAGGCGCACACGCAAGCCGACCTGCGGCTTGACCTTGAGCGTTGCCGCCTCTTCGATCACCAGGCCGACTTCGGACTCTTTCTCGATGACGATGAAGACGTTGTGACCGAGCTTCTGGCCCATCAGCGCCAGGCGGATGAATTCGCGGTCCTTGTAGCCGTTGCAGACGATGGTGCCGCCCTTCGGCGCCAGGGCCAGGACCGCCAGCAGCTCCGGCTTGGAACCGGCTTCCAGGCCGATGGAGACGTTCTGGGTGGCGATGATGTTCTCGATCACCGCTTCCTGCTGGTTGACCTTGATCGGATAGAGCGCGGTGTACTTGCTCTGGTATTCCAGGCGCGCGATGTTGCTGTCGAAGGCGCCGGTGAGCTGGCGCACACGGTCTTGCAGGATATCGGGGAAGCGCACCAGCAAGGGCAGCGACAGGCCGCTCTGGCGCAACTGGTCGACTTGCTCGAACAGGTCGATGGGCGAGCTGTCGGGACCGTTCGGACGGACTTCGACGCGACCGGCTTCATTGATCGCGAAATACCCGGCCCCCCAATGGCGAATCCCGTAAACACTGCGGCTGTCCGCAACTGTCCATTGGCTGCCATCGTCTTT
>Ga0065704_10000681_pt1 | contig 14725 bp, 14 predicted proteins | sample SwiRhicommuniRL2_FD_59091 | JGI IMG/M metagenome (GOLD analysis project Ga0065704, IMG submission 59091) | Switchgrass rhizosphere bacterial communities from Rose Lake, Michigan, USA - RL2 v2 (version 2) | ecosystem: Host-associated > Plants > Roots > Rhizosphere > Soil | place: East Lansing, MI
AGCCGCGCCGCCGCCCGCCTGCACCTTACCCAGCCGGCGGTGAGCCAGGCGCTCAAACGCCTCGAAGATCAGCTCGGCCGGCAACTCATCGCCCGCCGTGGGCCACGCTTTGTGCTGACTGAAATGGGCGAGCAGCTGTTTGTGCTGGCCGGCGAGGTGTATGGGCGAATGTCGCTGATCGGCGGCCTGCTGGAGCAACCGGCGGACGAGCTGGTGGGCAAGGTGCGCTTGCTGATGATCAGCCGCATCGAAAGCGAGCAGTTCGACGATTTTCTCGCCGACTTCCACCGCCAGCACCCACGGGTAGAGCTGGAAATCGAGGTGATGCGCAGCTCCGACATCGTCGCCGCCTTGCAGGAGAAGACTGCCACGGCGGGCTTGAGCCTCAATCGACGGCCGCAACCGCGTTTGGAGCAGCGGCTGTTCCTGCGCCAGCGCTATGGGTTTTTCTGCGGCAAGCACCATGCCTTGTTCGGCCAGCTGGAGGGCGACCTGCAGCGTGAGAACTTCGTCAGTTTCACCAGCGACCAGATCGGCGGGATGCTCTCGCCGCTGACCATCTTCCGGGACCAGCAAGGGTTCTCCGGGCGGATCGTAGCGTCCTCGCCCAGCCTTGAAGAGGTACGCCGGCTGGTGATCGCGGGCTTTGGCATCGGCTGCCTGCCGGAACACGTGGTGGCGGCGGATGTGGCGGCGGGGTTGTTATGGAAGCTGCCACCGCAGGAGGGGATCGCGGATGTGGATATCCACCTGCTGTGGAACAGGGAGCAACGGCTGAGCCGGGCCGAGCGAGTATTTATCGAGGCCCTGCAACAGTGCGGGGATAACAAAGAATCGTAGGACACAGTGAGGGGGAGTTCATCGCAACATCGCAAAAACGCTGCTTGTGAACGCCCCTCTAGCGCTTTTTGGCTGACTGATAAACCGCGCTGCGTTCACGCTTGCCCACTGAAACTACCACAACAACGACCCGCTCATCTTCGACCCGGTAGACGAGGCGGTAGCCTGAAGCCTTGAACTTTATTTTGTAGTGATTAGGCAGCTCCCGCAGAGCATCGGCCTGCACCCTCGGTGCCTGCAAACGTTCGCCAAGCTTCTTCTTGATCTGCTCACGCAACGTATGGCCCAGTTTGCCCCATTCCTTGAACGCTGAAGGGACGAACTCAAGCTTATAAGTCATCCAAAGACACCGGTATACCTTGCTCACCAAGACGGGACTTGGCCAGCTCGCTTAGCTCGATGTCTTCCAGTTTTTCCATCATGGCTTCATACAGTTCGGCCGGCACCATGTAACCCATCACACGATTGTGATTCAGTACGGCAATGGGCATGCCTGCGGCGCCAGACATTACTGCAGTTGGGTTCTTTTTTAGCTCTGAAACGCTTACCGCTACGTCAGCGAAAATATTCTGCATGCTATCGCCCTCAATTAAGACCGATATTTTGGTCAAATTTAAGAAGCATGGCAAGGGACGGCCCCGTAAAAGTTTGGATCCCATCCCCGGGCAGGGTATGCTTGCAGGATAGCCAAATGCCACCATCCGGGCGCTCAGTGCCTGGCATTCACGGACGAGCCTCCTTTGCCCAGCCACCCTACCCGCCACACCATCGCCCGCCAATGGCAGCTGCTCAAGCTGCTGCCGGGGCGCCACCCAGGCATGAGCTCTACGCAGTTGCAGGCAGCGCTGGCGAAGGTGGGCCACACCACCAGCAAGCGCACCGTGGAACGCGACCTGGTGGAACTGTCGGCGTTGTTTCCGCTGCACTGCAACAGTAAAGGCATGCCTTATGGCTGGTACTGGCAACCTGGGCTGAGCCTGGACGAGGCGCAGCAACTGCAACCGGATGCCCTCGCACCGGTTCGCCAGATCGGGCTACGCGCCTGGGTCGATGACGCGCTCGCACGGCGCCTGGAACAGCAGCCACTGTCCACAGACATGCAGTTGGCACCTCAGCAAGACGGCGGCGCCGCGCTGGCCGCTACCGTCGACGACAGCCGTGCACTGATGGGCTGGTTACTGTCCCAGGCAGGTTCGATACGTGTCCTAGCCCCCGCATCACTGCGCACCGCCCTGCTGGAGCAGCAGCGCCAGAGCCTGGCGCTGCACGAAGAATGCAGCTAAGCACGAGCGTGTAGGAGCAGCCTTGCGCTGCGAAGAGGCCAACGACAACACCGGGAATCTTCGGTGGTGCTACGGGCCTCTTCGCAGCGCAAGGCTGCTCCTACACCACCCCTGTTCAGTATGGGGTTGTGATATTCGGTAACGATCTGTCGAGTGCTGGATTGCTGCGTCTCCTATTGTTTTAACGACAAGGATCGTTAAACGAGGAACACACCATGGAGTGGGCCGAAGCAAAGCTACTACGGCGGGGACGGTTCTCGGAACCCGGCAGGCTATACCTGCTCACCACCGTCACTCACCAGCGCAAGCCGCTGTTTGCAAGCCTGCTTGCTGCGCGTTTGGTTATTGGGCAAATGCGCCATTCGGAACGAGAAGACGCCTGCCAGTCACTTGCCTGGGTGGTGATGCCTGATCACTTACATTGGCTGATAGAACTTCACACCAATACGCTGTGCAGCCTGATGCGGCAGTTCAAGTCGCGTTCTGGCACTGCATTGTGCAAAGCCGGGGTAAGTCGTGGCCAAGTCTGGCAACGTGGTTATCACGACCGTGCCTTACGCAAGGACGATGACGTGCGCAAGACAGCCAGATACATTGTTGCCAACCCATTGCGTGCGGGTTTGGTTGAACACATAGGTGACTATCCCCACTGGGACGCAGTGTGGCTCACTGCGGACGTGACCGACCCACTTAACTCACTGTAGGAGCAGCCTTGTGCTGCGAAGAGGCCCGCGACAACACCGGGAATCTTCGCTGGTGCTACGGGCCTCTTCGCAGCACAAGGCTGCTCCTACAGTGACCGATTGACAGGTTCAGGAAGGCAACACCGACTCACGTCGGCGTGACAGGCAGGCGTACGCCAACCCCAGCACGCTGAACCCCAATATCCCCAATAACACCATCAATTCGCGGCTGTAGCGCGCCACTTGCGCGGGGAAGCCGGTGAACTCGCGGTACACCTGCACATCGGCCACGCCGTCGGCATGACGGATGCTGACGCCGCCCTGGCGGATCTGCGAGTAGTCGGCATCGAAGTACACCCACACCTTGCACACCCCACCCGGTTCGATGGAGGGTATTTCGACCAAGGGCGTGGCTGCTTCGATAATGGTGTCGTTGCCAGCCGCATCGCGCACTTGCACCAGGCCCTTGGCAGGCAGGCGAATCTTCACCAGGCGAACCGGCGCATTACCGGTGTTGCGCAGGTCGATGAGCAGACCGGTGCGGTGGTCGACCAGCCCCGCCTCGAACGGTTTGGCGAACAACTGGGCGTAAGGCGCCTGGGCCAGTTCGATCAACCTGTCGACCTGATCCTGATGCAACTGCCCTTCGCTGATGGTGTTGATACGGCCCTGCAATTGCTCGTACTTGAGTTGCTCGCTGGCCTTGGTGATGCGTTCGCTGAATTGGCTCGGGTAAGTGAGGTAGGCGTAGGTCAGGGAGGCCTCCAGGCGAGGGCTGCCTTTGATCACCACATAGGCCACTACCATGACCATCAGGCCAATCAGCAGGGCTACGAGGACTTTGCCGACTTTGTCCCAGCTCAACGCAAACTTCCTTCTGTCGTGATACTGACGGTTCAAGGCGCCCAAGGGTGCCAATTTCGTGGCACCCAGGCAAGCGTTCAACGCCCTGGGAGCCGAAAGCGACCACACCGGTACCCTGATAGCAGAGCATAGCCACCCTCAGCATCGACAGGTTGAAGTTCTGACCCTGGGCTCAGAAGCCCAGCGTCGCCGACAGCAGGTAGGTCCTAGGGGTAGACAGCGTCAGCCCTGGCTCACTGTCGTCCGAAGCCCCTGCCGACGCCCAGTAGCGGTCGTCCAACACGTTCTCGACACTGGCCCGCAGCGTGACCTGGGTAGCGTCAACCTTGAAGGCATAGCGGGCGCCCAAGTCGAAACGCTCCCAGCCGTCGATCTGCTTGCTGTTGTTCTGGTCCAGGTACTGCGAACTCGAGTGAATACCCCGCGCGGTCAAGGTCAGCCCGTTTACCTTCGGCACATCCCATTCAGCCCCCACATTGACGTTGTACTCGGGCGTTGCCGGTGCGCGGTTGCCGTCGAAGGCGCCGCCGACGGTATCGGTCAGTTCGCTGTCGATGTACATCACCCCGCCCAGCAGGCGGACGCCCTCCAGCGGCTCGCCAAACACACTGAGCTCCACACCTCGGTTGTCGCGCTTGCCATTGGGCCCGAACACCCGCGTGGTGGCATTGGTTTCGTAGGCGGGCTGGCGTATGCGAAACACGCTGGCGGTGAAGCCGACCTTACCCAAGTCATACTTCGCCCCGACTTCCACCTGCCGGCTGGTGAAGGGCGGGAAGATCTGGTCTTCGTTGACCGACGTCGACGGCGCGATCTTGCCTTGGCTCAAGCCTTCCATGTAGTTGGCGTACAGCGACAGCTGCTCGCTGACCTTCAGCAGAACGCCCGCCGATGGCGAAACCTTTTCTTCATCGTAGGCCGTGTCGCCTTTGACGCCGTCGCTCCAGTCATCGACCTGCACCCGCTGCCAGCGGGCGCCCAAGGTCAGCAGCAGGCGGTCATCGAAAAAGCCAAGGGTATCGGCCAGGGCGACGCCGCTGAACCGGTTCTCGGTGTAAACCTTGGGGTCGAGCCGGGTCGGGGTGCCGGGTGTCGGCGTGGCCACCGGGTTGTAGAGGTTGCTGGGCGCGGAGGCATAGCGCGCGCCGCCGTTGGTGAAGTCCATGTAGAAGTACGTGGCGGCCAGGTTCACTTCGTGGCTGACCGGCCCGGTATGGAACCAGTTGCGCACACCGGCCGTGGCGGTACGCACGCTTTCATCGCGGGTGAAATCGCGCGGCTGAACAGTAAAGTCCCCGGCATCGTTGATGATCGAAACGTTGTGGCGCAAGAAGTCATGGTTGCTCTTGCGCGCACCGACTGCGCCATAAGCCATCAGCGAGTCGCTGATGTCGTACTCGGCATTGACGGCACCGAAGGTGTCATTAGTGCGCGCCTTGCTCCAGGCCTGTGCGTAGTTGTGGTGTACGTCATTGGCGCTCGGCACCTTGGCATTGGCACCAATCAGCACACGCTCCTGGGGGGCATCGGTATCACGCTCGGTGTGGCCGATGTCGGTCGATAAGCGCAGCCGCTCGCCGCGAAAATCCAGGCCCAGCACCGCCATGTCCCGCTCGACACGCTGGTGATCCCACTCGGTGTCGCCGGCCTGCTTGACGCCGTTGAAGCGGATACCAAACTGCCCACCCTCGCCAAAGCGGCGGCCGACATCCACCGCACCGCCGGCCTGGCTGCCCGAGGCAAAACTGCCGGTGAACTCAGTAATGGGCGTATCGCCTGCCCGCTTTGGCACCACATTGATACCGCCGCCCACGCTGCCACGCGGCGAAATACCATTGAGCAACTGGCTCGGCCCCTTGATGATGTCGACCCGGTCGGCCATCTCCATGTCGATCGAGTAGGTCGGCAAGATGCCGAACAGGCCATTGTAGGATACATCGCTGTTGAACAAGCTGAACCCGCGGATGGTGAACTGCTCGAAGCGCCCACCTGCCGGGTTGGTCGCACGCACCGAGGGGTCGCTGGCGATCAGGTCACCCAGGGTACGTGCCTGCTGGTTCTTCACCAGGTCGCTGGTGTAGGTGGTCATGCTGAACGGGGTGTCCATGAAGTCGCGCGAGCCAAGCAGGCCTTGCGACCCTTGGCGGGCGACCTGGCCACCGGCATAAGGTGGCGCGTCGCTGCCACCCACATGGCCACCGACAATGCTGGTCGGGGCGATCTCCAGCGCATCCGACGCTTGCGCCACAGGCACCAGGGTAAACGCCCCGTTACCCACTGGTTGCAGCTGCAGGCCGCTGCCTTGAAGCAGCTGCATGAAGCCCTCGTCAACGCTGTAACTGCCTGACAACCCCCTGCTTTGCCGGCCAGTGACCAGCGCCGGGTCGAGTGAAAGGCTGACCCCGGCGAGGTGGGCGAAACGGGTCAGTGCGGCGCCCAAGGTGCCGGCGGGCACGGTGTAGGTACGCCGCGCGAGGTCGTCGGCCCAGGCTGACGAAGACAACAGGTTGGCACTCAGGCTGATGGCAAAACCCAGGTACATCAACGGACGCGAACGAAGTGACGCCGCACGCGGGCGGCAAGGCAATACGGCAGGCATTGAAACAGGCTCCCTTTATTCTCTACTACCGCTAATGACAGGCGGCCTGAAAAAAAGGGACAGCCTTGCAGCATTATTTTTAACGAACGAAAAACCCTGCCCACCGTCCACGGTTAATCCTTGACCGAGGTCATGCCGTGAAGGACGATCAGCCTTCCACAAGCAAGGACGAATACCATGTTACGGATATTGGGCAGAGCGTCTTCGATCAACGTGCGTAAAGTCCTCTGGGCCTGTGCCGAGTTTGATATTCCCTTCGAACGGGAAGACTGGGGCGCGGGCTTCACCGCCACCGACACCCCCGAATTCTTGGCACTTAACCCCAACGCCATGATCCCGGTCATCCAGGATGGCGACTTCACCCTGTGGGAATCCAACACCATCATCCGTTACCTGGCGACGCGCTATGGCCACGCCTCGGTGTACCCGACCGAGGCAAAAGCACGGGCAGGTATCGATCAATGGATCGACTGGCAGGCTTCGGACCTCAACAGGTCCTGGAGCTACACCTTCATGTCGCTGGTCAGGCATTCACCCGCCCATCAGGACCCGCAGGCGCTGGCCGCCGGCCGTGCCGAATGGTCTCGCTACATGCAGATCCTCGACCGCCAGCTCGCCGCAACCGGTGCGTATGTGGCCGGCGACATGTTCACCCTGGCTGACATCCCCATCGGCCTTTCGGTCAACCGGTGGTTCGAGACGCCTTTCGAGCATCCTCATTTGCCAGCCGTCAGGGCGTATTACGAACGCTTGAGCAAGCGCCGGGCGTTTTGCCTGCATGGCAGGAACGGCACCCCCTGAGCGCTTGATGCACAGGAGCCTTGCAGCGCGCGCTAGCGTGACTGCAAGAGCTTCGCCAAGACGAACGTCACAACCACGGCCAGCAACACCGCAAGCGAAATCGACAGGACTGCGCCCCACTGCAACAGCGTACTTTGCAGGGCCAGGTAGAAGCCCACCACGCCCACCGCGCCAATGGCATTGCCACGCACGATCGCGCCCAACTCATGGCGCCCGCCCTGGACGTGGGCAAATACTGCAAGCGGCCAGGCGATTACCGGGACCGGCGCCAGCATCCCACTGACCACCGGCCCGAGCATCGTTGCACTGGCCGTGATCACCAACAGCAACAAGGTGGCGGTCATCATGCGCATCGGGATGACCCAGCGCGGCATCGGCACGTAACGCGCTGAACAGGCCTGGGCCGGTTGCGAGGTAGCGACGACGATGGCGACGACCAGTAACAGCGTGGCAACGACAGACAGCGCCACCCAGCCCAGGTGGCTGGTCGCCAAGGCGGCCACAGCAAAGAACAGCAGCGCTACGATGCAGCCGACAAACACACTGACGCGCTGGGTCACCCAGTAGTAGAACAAACAGGTCGCTTGCACGGCGGCCACCCCCGCCAATGCCCCAGGTACGGCCTGCGACGCGAACACCTCACCCTGTTCAAGGCTGAGAAACAGCATCACCAGCGCCGAGGTGACAGGCAGCCCCGAGAGCAGCCCGCCAATTTGCGTACCCCAACGTTTGCCCGCCAGCGAGATGGCCAGCATGAGGGTGGGTGTCATGAGTAGTTTGAGGTAGAAGGCAGTCATGCAGAGGTTCGGGTCAGAAGGGAGGGATCAAGCCTTGCGCAGTCGCGCGCGGGTTGCTTGGCAGAGCCTCATGCTAGCCGAATTGCACTTCTGCCCACCAGCGGCGAACGCGCCGGCCCCGTCACAACTGCGCCAGCCGCTCCCGCAAGAACCCGACAAAGGTTTGCACCGCCCGCGCCACCTGGCGATGCTGCGGATATACCGCCGACAACTGCAACGCCGGCGGCGTCCAGTCTTCCAGTAACGTCACCAAACGGCCATCCGTCAGTGCCTGGCCAACGATGAACGTGGGCAGGTACGTCACGCCCATCCCCGCTATCGCCGCATCCCTAAGCATTTCGCCATTGTTGGCGCGCATCCGCCCCGCCACCGCAATCGCCTGCGTCTTGCCGCCCTGTTTGAACTGCCACTGCACCTGCCGTGAATGCCCATAAGGCAGGCAGTCATGCCCGGCCAACTGCTCGGGGAATGCGGGCACCCCATGCGCCTCAAGATAGGCCGGGCTTGCGCAGTACACCCGTTCAACACCGGCAATACGCCGCGCGATGAGGCTGGAGTCCTCCAGCGCGCCAATGCGCAAGGCCAGGTCATAGCCTTCGCCGATCAGGTCCACGGCCCGGTCGCTGAGGTCCACTTCTACATCCACCTGCGGGTGCAACTGCAGAAATTCGGTCAGCAGGCACCCCAGATGGGCCATGGCGAACGACAGCGGCGCACTCAGGCGCAAGGTGCCGCGCAAGGCCTGGGCCTGGCCGCTGATGTCGTGCTCCACCTGCTGCACTTCGCCCAGCAAGCGCAACGCCGACTGGTAATAGTGCTGCCCCAGCGGAGTGGCGTCCAGGCGCCGTGTCGAGCGGTTGAGCAGGCGCACGCCCAGGCGTTCTTCAAGTTGCATCAGGCGCCGGCTGACCGATTGCTTGGACATGCCCAGACGGTCCGCCGCAGCGGTGAAACTACCGGCTTCCATGACCTGGGCGAAGATCCGCATGTCTTCGTAAGGGTTCATTGTCTCGCTCCTGGTGACAGTCAAACGCTTTATAGCCGCTTTTTCCCACGAAGGCATCTCCTTAATCTACTCGCAAGTCACAGCGATGGCCTTTAAGGCCAGGCAATGCGCCCCTCTCAAACACTTGCATAGAAAAGGATTCGCACATGAACACTGTCCACAAGGTACTCACCACCAGCCTCCTTGCCCTCTCCGTTTCCACTGCGTTCGCAGCAGGCAGCCCAGGCGTTGAGCAGCACACCCAAGCCTTCCTCGAAGCCCTGGAAAAGGGTGGTGGCAAGCCCCTGGAACAGCTCGCGCCGAAGGACGCCCGTGCAGTGCTGACCGGTGCTCAATCGTCGGTCAAGGTTGACCTGTCCGGCATCGAAGTCAAAGCACACACGATCCAGGCCAACGGCGAGGCGATCACGCTGCAAGTTGTCCGCCCGGCCAATGTGAAGGGTGAGTTGCCGGTGTTCATGTTCTTCCACGGCGGCGGCTGGGTACTGGGCGATTTCCCGACTCACCAGCGGCTGATTCGCGACCTGGTGGTCGGTTCCGGCGCGGTAGCGGTGTACGTGGACTACACGCCTTCGCCTGAAGCGCACTACCCCACTGCCATCAACCAGGCGTATGCCGCCACCCGCTGGGTGGCCGAGCATGGCAAAGCGATCGGCGTGGATGGCAAGCGCCTGGCCGTGGCCGGCAACAGCGTCGGCGGCAACATGGCCGCAGTGGTCGCGCTCAAGGCCAAGGAGGCCGGTACGCCTAAGCTGCGCTTCCAGTTGCTGCTGTGGCCGGTGACCGATGCCAGCTTCGAAACCGGCTCGTACAAGCAGTTCGCTGAAGGGCACTTCCTCACGACTGGCATGATGAAGTGGTTCTGGAATAGCTACACCACTGACGCCAAGGCACGTGAGCAAATCTACGCCTCGCCGCTGCGCGCCAGCAGCGAGCAGCTCAAAGGCCTGCCGCCAGCGCTGGTGCAGACCGCAGAGTTCGATGTGTTGCGTGATGAGGGCGAGGCCTATGCACGCAAGCTGGATGCGGCGGGAGTGACGGTGACTGCGGTGCGGTACAACGGGATGATTCATGACTATGGGTTGCTGAACCCACTGAGCCAGGTGCCTGAAGTGAAAGCGGCGATGCGCCAGGCGGCTGGGGAGCTGAAGGTGCATTTGCAATAGTGAGATAGAACAAGACCCGCGTGAGCGGGTCTTCTGGGCATCAGAATCTGCCGAGTTCAATCAAAGTACCACCGGCGACGATTCCAGTACAACCGGTAATGGAACACCAAAACGATACCTGTAAGCGCCGCTTCAAATAGACTGGGCAATTCCTAAAGTCTTCGGCATTCAACCAGCCTTGGCGAATACCCAGATTCGGCCATACAGCCGCTAAGGTGAAACGATTTACCACCATTGATCTTGTTCTGATGGAGATTGTGCTCCAGTACTTAAGATCATCGACCAACCCGTTGCTATTCTTGAATGTGCGGCAGAGCACGTTAAAGTGACGAGAACCTGCGATGTAAAAGCCCATGCCGATACCCACCATGCTAAGGGTGAAAGGCACTACTCCTAACGCAATTTTTACGCCAGTGGGCAGGTATGAAAAGTCAATCATGAAGTACCTCATAGGACCATTCCATCATCCCCTCTCCAAATGTCTCTCCGGTCTTACTGCCTAAGTAGGAACTACCTCCAATCGTCACAATGCCGCAGATAGCCTTACCGTATACACCAAATGAACAGACAGCTGCTGCGGCAATAGATCCGACCTTACCGCCCGCAACACCACCGACTAATCCACCGGTAAAGCTCCCGGTCTCAGTAAAACGAATTTTCTTGCACGCTTCGGTTTCGCCTGCTCGGCAGGCCGCTTGGACTTTCAACAAGGAAGAACCCGCCCCAAGCCCAATCGCTGCGTACCCACCATACTTCAAGTAGTTTGACATCTTCACCACCTCATCAAGGTGCGTCGCATACCCTGGAATTTGCCCCGGGACGCCAGCTTTTTTCCAATGGTGCACCAGGCTTTTCGTGGAGATCCCCAGATCACGCCGAAGCGTATCGTAGCTACCGAGATTCAATGTTTTATTCAAGAAACTTGTGCGTAACTGAGCGCCCAGATGCTGGTAAAGCTCTTTGCGTTTCGCAAAAAAATCCGCACTTTTCAAATGGCCATGCAAAGCAAACTGCTGCTGATGCAAAACCTCAATCCCTTTCAGCGTATCTTTGACCTGCCCCAAGCCACGCTCAAGCATGTCCTTGCCCACCCCCATCGACAGACTCGCCCCACTGAGTACTCCAGCGATCTCGCCGATATGGCTCATCATGAAGTTGGCTTCCTCATCGGAAAGAACGGCCAGCGATTCCCTCGCCTTCTCTGCCACCATCATCAGCTCTGCTTCCATGGGACTGCAGGAAACGCCGCTGCTCGTACTGCCGAGTACGAAAATCTCACCGGCTTTAAAGCCTTGTGTAAACGTGGGGTTCAAGCGCTGGAGTAATGAAACAGGTAATGGCTTGTTCGTTTCGCCCAGGCTCTTGAGCACTTGTTCGAATGACATACTGCCTTGAACAATATGAAAGCCCGGCTCCAGTACAGTGGCAGAATCGACTACCGATGTGTTGTATGACTGGGCAGGTGTTTGCCCCGATGAGGAAGTTGAAGACCGGGCGGCCGGAACGGGCGAGGAAGTGTGGCTGGAGCGGATGCCAACCCCGTTCAGGGCAGACTGTGCCAGGACCCGGTTGCTGCCGCTGGGGCAGTCGCACTGGACCAGCGCACCATCCACGACTGCAGGGCTACCTTTGATGATGAAGAAAGGGACGCCCTCGACAATGACGCCTGGCTTTTTACACTTCGGACACTCAGTCGTGACATCTCCCAGGCGTAGCGCGATCTGGTTGTTCCCTCGATAATTTGTATTGCTGGCGACACATACTGCACCTGTGGTGGTGAAATCCCCGTCAAATGCCTGTCCTTTGCCGTGTATCGATATGCGCGTCATGTACCGTTTCCTCGGTAGAAAACGGGAAGCTAACACCGGCATAGCGCGCAGAATCCTGGCCGAGAAAGAATCAGAATACTCCTACGACATTCACGGCAAACTCGTAGAAAGATCCATTTATTTGTCAAATAAAAAGTGACAATGATACTTGCACATCTCTATTTTTCCTATTTTGAAGTGACAGTAAAGTGTCTCCATCAACTGCGCGGCAGCCCTCTCGGCCCCGGCATTCAAGGAGAACTCCCCATGCTCACCGTCCGTAACGCCCAAGACCGCGGCCTGGCCTTTCATGGCTGGCTGAAATCCTTTCACACCTTCTCTTTCGGCCACTACCGCAACCCCGACGAACAAGGCTTCTCGGACCTGCTGGTGATCAACGACGACCGCGTCATCGCTGGCAAGGGCTTTGGCGAGCACCCGCACCGGGACATGGAAATCTTTTCTTATGTGCTCGAAGGTGCGCTGGAGCACAAGGACACCTTGGGCACCGGCTCGGTGATCCGCCCTGGCGACGTGCAACTGATGAGTGCCGGGCACGGTGTGGCTCACAGCGAGTTCAACCACAGCCAGGCGCAGCCAGTGCACTTCCTGCAGATCTGGATCGTGCCTAACGTCCAGGGCGCAACGCCGCGTTACCAGCAGCAGCACTTCAGTGCCGAGGAAAAACGCGGCAAATTGCGGCTGATCATCTCCCCGGATGGTGCCGAAGGTTCATTGCAGGTGCGCCAGAACGCGCGGGTGTACGCCGGGTTGTTCGACGGTGCAGAACGGGCGAGCCTGAACTTGCCGCAGGATCGGCACGGCTACGTGCATGTGGCGCGCGGCAGCATCGAGCTCAATGGGCAGGTGCTGAATGAGGGCGATGGCGTTCGGGTGCGCCAGGAGCAGCTGCTGCAACTTGGCAATGGCCAGGATGCAGAGGTCCTGGTGTTCGACTTGCGCCCCCATGAGTTGCCAGGCATGCCGTAAAACGATGCCGGCCCTGATCACCTCAGGGCTCGAACCCTTCGACGATGATCACTTCAGCCTTCGCCACACCTTGGCGGTGGCTGCAGGCCTCCTGATAAAGCGCCGACTGATAACAGGCCACCGCCTGCTCGTATGAGTCGAACTCGATCACCACGCTGCGCTGCGGCGTCGGTCGCCCTTCCATCGCCTCGCTACGCCCGCCCCGCGCCAGAAACCGCCCACCGAATGCGGCGAAGGCAGCGGGCGCGCGCTGGGTGTATTGCTGGTATTGCTCGGGGTCGGTCACATCCACGTGGGCGATCCAATACGCTTTCATCCGCTGCTCTCCTGTTGCAAAAGTATTTGTGTATGATGGTATACCATAAAAATCACCCCACCACAGCGAGCGTGCAGCATGGCTTTCAACAGCATCGAAGAACTTCTCGAGGACTACCGGCAAGGCAAGATGGTCCTGCTGGTGGACGATGAGGACCGGGAAAACGAAGGCGACCTGCTGATCGCCGCCGAACGCTGTGACGCCCAGGCCATCAACTTCATGGCCCGCGAAGCGCGTGGCCTGATCTGCCTGACGCTGACCGACGATCATTGCCAGCGCCTGGGCCTGGAGCAGATGGTACCGGCCAACGGCAGCGTGTTCAGCACCGCCTTCACCGTGTCGATCGAGGCCGCCACTGGCGTCACTACCGGTATTTCCGCTGCCGATCGTGCGCGCACCGTGGCAGCGGCCATGGCGCCGAACGCGCGCCCGGAAGACCTGGTGCAGCCTGGGCATATCTTCCCCCTGCGCGCCCGCGAAGGCGGCGTGCTGACCCGCGCCGGCCACACCGAAGCGGGCTGCGATTTGGCGCGCCTGGCCGGTTTCACAGCCGCCTCGGTGATCGTCGAAGTGCTCAATGACGACGGCACCATGGCGCGCCGCCCGGACCTGGAAGTGTTCGCCGCCAGGCACGGCATCAAGATCGGCACCATTGCCGATTTGATCCACTACCGCCTGAGCACCGAGCAGACCATCAAGCGCATCGGCGAGCGCGAATTGCCCACCGTGCACGGCACCTTCCGCCTGGTCACCTACGAAGACCGCATCGAAGGTGGCGTGCACATGGCCATGGTCATGGGCGACATCCGCCGCGAGCAACCGACGCTGGTGCGCGTGCATGTGATCGACCCGCTGCGCGACCTGGTCGGCGCCGAATACGCCGGCCCGGCCAACTGGACACTGTGGGCGGCGCTGCAGAAGGTCGCCGAAGAAGGCACCGGCGTGGTGGTGATCCTGGCCAACCATGAATCTTCGCAGGCGTTGCTCGAACGCGTTCCGCAGCTGACCCAGCCGGTGCGGCCTTACCAGCGCGGGCAGTCGAAGGTGTATTCGGAAGTCGGCACCGGTGCACAGATTTTGCAGGACCTGGGCGTAGGCAAGCTGCGCCACCTTGGGCCGCCGCTCAAGTATGCGGGGTTGGCAGGGTATGAGCTGGAGGTGGTGCAGAGCATTCCGTTCGAGCCAGTGTTGGCTAGCTGACACCGCTGCCATAGCGCCCACGCCGTGTAGGAGCAGCCTTGTGCTGCGAAGAGGCCGGTACTTACCCAGAGAAGGGTCCTGTTTGCACCGGCCTCTTCGCAGCACAAGGCTGCGCCTACAGCACGTGGAGGCGATGGTTGGAAAGGTTGGAGTGATGGCCGGTCGCCTCCGCCTCTTGCCAAAAGTTTGGAATACCATAATATGATATCCCGTAGACCTTGAATGTGCAGGCCGGCACCTACACTCACAATCGGCCACCGACACTTTGTTTTAGCTGCTCCCCGAATACTGTTGGCGGGCGCACCAAAAAGCCCCGCCTCGAATAACAAAAGCAACGAGGGCGTAACCATGCTGTTGAGCAAACGTGTAACC
>Ga0065704_10070914_pt1 | contig 14706 bp, 11 predicted proteins | sample SwiRhicommuniRL2_FD_59091 | JGI IMG/M metagenome (GOLD analysis project Ga0065704, IMG submission 59091) | Switchgrass rhizosphere bacterial communities from Rose Lake, Michigan, USA - RL2 v2 (version 2) | ecosystem: Host-associated > Plants > Roots > Rhizosphere > Soil | place: East Lansing, MI
CTTTAAGGCATCGACACACGTGAGCCAAGATGTGGAGAGAATTGGATTACTCTTGTATTCTAGTATCTCGATTTCAAATTATTCTAGACAAGAAAATTGTAATATTATGAGCGTTTACGGTCTCCCCTTTGACAACACCACCACGCTTGCCCGACCAGACCGAACCGGAGGTGATCGCACAACTCGTGGGAGTCGTTTGGGTGTTGCTGGCCAAGACAAGCACGCGCCGACTGTAATCATTGTTGAGGGGAGCGGAGTTATTGCCATCGCCTAGCAACTACTCACCAAAGACAACGGTGTTGCTGAGACCATCGGTGATGCCCCGGAAGCGATAACAGGTTCGTGACACGATCACCCCATCAGCGACTCGTCGGTGTTTTCCTACAAACCAGAGTTTCTTCCTACTGGATGAGAATTAATCAAGAGCTTTAGCCACTCGCAGTTTCTTCGCCGCAGAAACCATGTTTGTCAGAGCGGGAATGACTTCGGCCCACTGACGTGTTTTCAGACCACAGTCAGGATTGACCCACAGCCGCTCAGCGGGAACTCGTTCGCCAGCTTTTTGCATCAGACCGATGATCTGCTCTTCTGTCGGAATGTTTGGCGAGTGAATGTCATAAACTCCGGGTCCGATTTCGTTGGGGTACTTGAAGTTTTTGAACGCTTCCAGCAATTCCATATCCGAGCGTGACGTTTCTATTGTAATGACATCGGCATCCATCTGAGCGATCGCTTCAATGATATCGTTGAACTCGGAGTAGCACATGTGCGTGTGGATCTGGGTTTCATCGGCAACGTTATTGGCGGTGATGCGGAATGACTCCACTGCCCAGTCGAGATATTCCTTCCACTGAGATTTTCGAAGTGGAAGTCCTTCACGCAGAGCGGCTTCATCGATCTGGATGATTTGCACTCCTGCTTTTTCAATATCCAGTACTTCTTCACGTATCGCCAAGGCAAGTTGCAGGCAGGACGCTGAACGTGGCTGGTCGTCGCGAACAAACGACCAGTTCAAAATCGTCACTGGACCTGTCAGCATCCCTTTCATCGGCTTTTTCGTCAACGACTGCGCGTACTTGATCCACTCGACAGTCATCGGGTTCGCACGGCTGATGTCGCCGAAAAGAATGGGTGGCTTCACGCAACGAGAACCGTACGATTGCACCCAGCCATACTTGCTGAAGGCATAGCCATCGAGTTGCTCGCCGAAGTACTCAACCATGTCGTTACGTTCGGCTTCGCCGTGGACGAAGACATCGAGTCCCAGCACTTCCTGCTCTTGAACGCAGCGAGCGATCTCCCCCTTCATCGCTGCGACATAGTTTGCTTTGTCGACTTTGCCTGTTTTGAACTGGTTACGAACACGTCGAATGTCGGCGGTCTGTGGGAATGATCCAATGGTTGTGGTTGGATATTTCGGCAGCTTGAGGATGTCTGCCTGCTTTTGAGCACGCGTTGCATATGGACTGTGACGCTCGCCCAGTTTCTTTCCAATTTTGCTGATTGCCGCTTTCACCTTTGGATCGTCAACACGCGGCGATTTGCGCCGTGAGGTGATGGCGTCCTGATTCGACTTCAATTCCTCACGAACGGAATCACGTCCTCCTTCCAGAGCCGCCTTGATGACGAGAAGTTCATCCAGTTTCTGTTTGGCAAAGGCCAACCATGATTTGACCTCAAGATCGAGCTTATCTTCACTGTCAAGATCAACGGGAACGTGCAATAGAGAACAGGACGGAGCAATCCAGAGGCGTTCGCCCAGTTTCTTGGCGATTGGTTCCAACCAATCGAGAACGCTGTTCAGATCCGACTTCCAGATGTTGCGACCGTTGATCACGCCCAGCGAAATGACTTTGTCGGCGGCCAGCTTTTGAATCAATGTCTCGACTTCATCGCGGGCATTGATCGCATCCAGGTGAACGCCATCGACCGGGAGACTGGCAACCAGAGAAAGATTCTCAAGAAGCGGGCCGAAGTAGGTCGTCAGCAGCAACTTCACGTTGCTCGTGTTGAGAAACTGGTAAGCATCTTTGAAAGATTGTTGCCAGGCGGCTTCCAGTTCCATGACGAGTATGGCTTCATCGACTTGAACCCACTCTATTCCTTCTGCTGCCAGTGTCTCAAGCAGTTGCTGATAGACAGGCAGAAGCTTGGGCAGCAAAGCAAGCTTGTCAGAGTCATCTTTCGACTTGCCAAGGGCCAGGTAAGTAACCGGCCCAATGATGACTGGCTTTGTCTTGACGCCCAGTGCTTTGGCTTCGCGAATCTGTTCGGTCAGACGGGTGGAATCCAGTTTGAAGGTCGTCTCAGCAGTGAACTCAGGGACGATATAGTGATAGTTCGTGTCGAACCACTTGGTCATTTTCCCGGCCGCAACGCCGCACGTGCAGTCAGCATGAGAGTCGGCAGATTCGGTGGAACGACCACGAGCCACGCGGAAGTAATTGTCGAGTGCGTCGCCTTGGAAATCACGAACTCGCTCCGGAAGGTTGCCCAGAGTAAAGCTCATATCGAGCATCTGATCGTAAAAGGAGAAGTCGCCAACTGGCACGAGGTCGAAATCCGCCTGGATCTGCCAGTTGGAGCGTCGCAGATCAACACCGACGGCTTTCAGCTCGTCGCGAGTCGATTGCCCCTTCCAGTAAGCCTCTTGAGCAAACTTGAGTTCGCGATCTGCACCAATGCGGGGAAAGCCCAGGTTATGAAGCTTCGCCATGATTTGCCTTTATTTGTTTGAATGTGTGAGCAGGTGTTTGAGTGGTGTGGTCAGTCTACTCATTTTCTTCCATGACGAAAAATGATACATTTTCACATATCCATGAATTCTAGTCATGTATTTGGGAGAGCGAAATGCCCGCCATCGAACGCGTCCACCTCGAAATCATTCGCGCAATCAACCGACTCGGGTCGCTGACAGCCGCAGCCGAGTCGCTGTATGTCACGCAGCCTGCGTTAAGCCACTCAATTCGAAAACTGGAAGACTCACTGGGACAAGCCATCTGGACGCGCGAAGGTCGAACGCTACGTCTGACACAAGGGGGCGAATATCTGTTGTCCGTCGCCAATCGACTTCTGCCGCAGCTCGAACGAGCTGAACAGCAGCTTGCGCAATTCGCCCAAGGCGAGCGAGGAACGTTGCGCATCGGGATGGAATGCCACCCCTGCTATCAGTGGCTACTCAAGATCGCCGCACCGTTTTTGAACGCTTGGCCTAATATCGATATGGACGTCATCCAGAAATTCCAGTTCGGTGGAATCGATGCCCTCTACGGCCACGACGTCGATATTCTCGTCACTCCAGACCCTCTCAAGAAGCAGGGGCTCGTGTTTGTCCCTGTCTTCGATTACGAGCAGGTCCTGGTGGTCGACAAAGACCATACCCTGCGAAAAGCCAAGTACGTTCAGCCGGAGCAATTAGCCGAAGAAACGTTGATTACCTATCCAGTTTCGATCGATCGACTTGACGTTTACAGCCGCTTCTTGACTCCTGCGGGTGTCATTCCGAAGCGTCATAAACTGATCGAAACTACCGATATTATCCTCCAGATGGTGGCCTGCGGACGTGGGGTCGCCGCACTTCCGCGATGGCTCGTGATGGAGCAACAGGACCGATTCGAAATCTACCCCGTCCGGCTGGGGAAAGAGGGTGTCGACAAAAAGATCTTTGTCGGCTTCCGCAAGAAAGAAGCAGAGATCGACTTTATGAAAGCTTTTGTTGAGATCGCCAGGTCCAGTAAATCGATCGCAGAATGAGACTCATGGTGTCAATGTCGACTATTAATCCTAAATATCATCCCAGCTGTTCGAATGTTGTTACGGTATTCAACGACCAACCCCTGGGTGAAGTCGGTATCTAGTTTTGCATGACGATCAATGGGGTTTTCATTACGAACAGTTGATTGCACCAGTACTGCTTCGTAAAGCTGACTGACAACATTCGGCAAAAATTCATAAGCCAGCTATCCAAATAGACGATATGATTGAGAATTGCGACTTGGGGAATCGGATTTTGATGAGGTCATTCATGAAACGCGGGTTCACGATCATTGAGCTATTAGTCTCGATCGCCATCATCGGGCTTCTAGTCTCCCTGTTACTGCCTGCCGTTCAGCAGGCCAGAGAAAGTGCACGCGCCACGCAGTGCAAGAATAATCTCAAACAGATTGCACTCGCGACAATCAATTTTCACGACACAAAAGAAGCATTCCCACCAGGCCGAATCGCCATGCGTCCAGGAGACCCGGCGGAACTCAGTTGTGGTCAGGACACTCCCAGTTGGCTGGTGCGAATCCTCCCCTATCTCGAACAGGATAACTTCGCAGATCAATGGGATCTCTACGAGCTGTTTCAGAACCACCCCGACGAAGTCCGTAATCACACGATTCCCACCTACTTTTGTCCGACGCGGCGATCTTCAGTCGGCTCGATCAGTCCAGCCTGGACAGTCGAATTCACTGCAGCCTGCGGTTGCTCTGGACCTCAGACATTCGAGAGCGGTTCCACCGGAGACTATTCCGGCAATCACGGAGATATGTCTGCAGGAGCGCGCGGGTATGTCGAAGACTTCTATTGGGGTGGGAACGGCAACGGCGTCATCATCAGCAGCAGGGCCTACTGCGTGCAGGGAAAGCCTCGTGAATGGATCGATAAGGTTCGCATGCGTGATGTGACCGACGGCCTGAGCAACACCATTCTGACGGGTGAGACACACATCAACCGAAACCGGATCAACACCGTTCCCGATGACGGCCTGATCTACAACGGTTGGCACATCTTCTTCAGCATGAGAATCGGTGGCAAACATGTCCCGATTGCCCCCAGCATGGACCATGTTGATACGCGTCTGTATGGTTTCGGTAGCTGGCACAAAGGGATTTGTCAGTTCGGATTCTGCGACGGCAGTGTCCGAGCCATCTCCAGCAGTCTCGACGAAGACCTCCTGGGCAGACTCTGCGTCCGCAGTGACGGTCAGGTCGTCGGAGAGTTTTAACAGCCTTCAAGCGAAGCGGCTGTCAGAGCGGCCCTGTCACACCGGCCACAGTCTGGCAAGGTGATTCATCTCCCGCGCGCAACTTGGGAAGCGATTTTGAGCGTCACGACGTCCCATAAATGGTCATCGTACAGAGCCTTGCAGATCACGTCCCAAACCTTCCGAAGTTTAACCTCACGCAGCTCTGCTTCTTGGGGGTCTGCGCCGAGGCGAAATTTGTGCTGAATACGTTCCCCATTTTCGTTCAGCATCCAGCCAAGTTGACGCACAAATTGTCCTTGGGCATCAGGCTTAGAGAGTCGACCAGATCAAGCGGCCATCGGTGTCCTTTCTCAAGAGAAAAGCTGGCCGAACAGAAGCGCCTGACCAGCATCAATTTTGCTCGTTATCGGACTGAGACAAGAGGCTTATCGGACTAGAAAATCGGCCTATTCCCCAAAGCAGGCCTTTTGGCAGACTTTGCCAAGGAAAAGAAAACAACCTAAGGCAATAAAAAAGGCCATTTGCGGTGATCGCAAGTGGCCTTTGAAAGTGGAGGCGGGGGGAATTGAACCCCGCGGCAGTTGTGACTTATCCCTTAGTCAGGACGATGGTAACACTTTTCGGGATAGACTTGGCGCTGTAAATGCGCTGTGCGCTTGTGACATAACTAGGCTTTGCAAGGCATTAGAAGACCCAACATTTCGTGAATTGTTTAGAAAATGGTCGAGTCTGTCGCAGCAAACTCGCAAAAGTCTTAATGCATTTGTCAGTGCCATTTCTTCATGTTCTTGATGAAATCTACGTCAGTCTGACTTACAAATGCACAAAAAAACCTGGCTGGTAATTAATGGAACACTTCTTAGCTGCGAACTCGAACTTGAGATTGAACTTTAATCGAGTTGCTTATTTCTTGATAGATAGGCACGCTTTGTCCAAGATCTTCGATTCGCACAACAACTCCCAAAGAAAATGCAGCGACTGATCGGCTCCATTTTTTCGATGCTGAGATTGCAAGAACATAATGATTCTGACTGAAAGTCGCTCTGTGATTTTTCCAAGTATAGCTGCCATGCTGGACTGTGCCTTTAGACCTTAGTCGTGCTTTGGGCGAGAACGCTAGTTCGTCAGGTAGGATCACTTCCGAAACTCCAGAGTCGTCTTCTTGGAAGAAATCATCTAATGTTGCAAGATCCGACTCATCATCGTTCTCAGACATAGCAGCGACGATATCATCTCGACTTTTGTCACCTCGAAACATTCGCCATTTAAGATCAACAGATAAGTAGCGCTCTAGTCCCCACTTTTGCACTTCGGGTGAATAAGATACAGTCACAGTAAGTCGCTTATATCCATTTGCTTTAGCTAGTGAAGCCGGTACTGGAACGTCTAGGAACATTACAGTATCGGCCTCCATTTCTCCTTCATAGTAAGCTACTACAGAATAATCGTTTGAATCCAGGGCAGCAGCTCCATCCGGTTTTCCGTGCCCTAGCACCATGTCTTGCTTTTCAGCTCCCACTTTCTCGCAGAAGTCGATGCGATCAGCTTCTTTGAGTCTATGTCGACTGGAATTTACAAGGAATGCCTTCATTAACACGCCACTAGGCCATACGCCTAGTGATCTTAAATCTGCCTGGATAAGAGCAAGCTGATGGGCTACACGCGGGGCTGCAAAACTGGTCCCTGAACAATATGACACAGCCGGGGTCAATTGCTTACTTGCAGAAGGAATTTTCAACCCCATGTTCTCACTGGCACGTTGTAATGTTTCGTCAAACATTAAATTTCCGCCATATTCGACGAGCTCGGGCTTCTGTTCCCCTCGTATTCCTGGTCCAGTGCGAGTGAATGGTGACGGAAAATGTCGTGAAGCAATTGCATTTCCCCCACGCGATGAGATAAGTGTGGTGGAGTGCGCGATTGATCCAACAGTGATTGCCAAGGCAGCATGTCCTGGATCTAGAATCTGGCAGTCAGGACTGCTCAGATAGCTAGGGAATTCATCGCCATCAGCGATCTTCTCTGAAATCTCGGGAATACTGAGGTTACCTGTGCAAGTAACAAATATGACGTCATAATCTCTAGACAACTGATCGATTTTACGTGCGACCCACGACTTTCGCGGTAGAGCATTCTTGTTTTCTGAGGTCCAGATTCTGCTTTTGTCACCTACAGCAAGGCAGAACACTTTTACACCTTTCTTATCAAAATGCTCTACAACTTCTTCGAGAAGCTTCGAAAAGAGCCTCTCGTCTTCTAGCTCGTTTTCTTCATTCAGAATCCTTGCGCCGGCGATCCAAGCTTTGGGCTCATTTACCGCGTTTGCTGAGAGATTTAACGAGTAATAAGACGCAAGGGCAGCAACTGCCGATCCGTGACCATACTCATCATTCGGATTGTTTGGCTGGTCTTTGAGAAAAGAAACGTTCATTCCGTCTCGAACCAACGGCTTTAAGAATGGGTTTCCAGAAGTAACTCCCGTATCAATAATGCATACTGTGGGTGCTGTTATTGGCGGTGATGAAATCGATCGCAAGCTTGAGAATTTGAAATTGTCCGTGATCTCTCTAAAAGTCTGGAACTTAGGTCTAGACTCGAACCATCGAATTCGTGAACGCCATTCCTGATCCTCAACAAGCCGTTTAAACATCGAGCCTTTGCATCTCAACACTGCCCTACAGGTTGGCTCAGCCATCTCATACTCAAACACGGCTCCCGAGCTTCTAGCTAGCTCCCGTTGGAGTAAATTGATCCAGCTCGTAATTTCTGCGATCTGCTTTTTTTTCGAGTTCTCCAACGAGAAGAATTCAATCTCGACCAGAAAGAAGTCTTGTTGAATTATCGAAGAGTAATCTTCCTGTATTTCAGGAGAGAGCCTGTCTTGAGGCGTTCCTTCCTCGATCTCGGTGCGTGCCAACCAAGAGTGTTTCAAGCGGTTGGAAGGAGAATCTCTAAATTCGGTAATCTTGTTTAGTAGTGCGTCTAATGAATCAGCTTTTGGAGCGGCAAAGACTACCTCAGAAGTCAACTCGCGAAGTGGACGCAAGTCTGTTCCAGACAATAAATTTCTAATATCTGCCGTCGGACCGTGAGTAAGCTTGTAAAATATTGCTTTCCGCTCTTTTTCAGTTGCGACCTCTAGTCTTCTAGAAAGCCCAGCTACCTTTTTATAAAGTACCCCTGCAATTTTCGCACGCCGCTTCTCTAAATCGTCGGGCAGTTTGAAAAGCTGACTTCCTCCCTTTTTGCGCAGCCGAATTTCTGGGCGTGGAAACTGCAATGGGGGAAATCCAGTATTCATGGTGTTACTCAATCTGCCGTGGCTGCTTTACTCTACGAAGAATTTGCTTTTGTCTTTTGAATTGTCTTGAGAGGTCTATTGATCTAATTTCTATTCTGTCATCCAAAACCATGGTCTTTATTACTTCAATTGCACCTTTCTCAATTTCGGCAAATGAAAGGCCAGAGCAGCTTTTTGCAACAGTTTCTATAGAGCCATTGATCTTAACTCCGTTTAGCAGTCGATTGAGAAAACTTTGAATTTGATCATATGCTGGCTTGGGGAAGGATACTATGTCATCGAAACGACGCCAAAGCGCCATGTCAAACATGTATTGGTGATTCGTGGCAGCGATAAAAACGCTTTCGGTGGAAGTAAAAGAATCGATTGCTTGAAGCAAGCTGTTGACCACACGCTTTAGCTCTCCGACATCTTGTGCATCACTACGGTCTTTTGAAATAGCATCCGCTTCGTCCAAAAATAGTACAAAAGGACGTGCTTGGGCCAAATCAAATATCCTTCTAATGTTGGATGCAGTTTCTCCTAAGTAGCTAGTTATCGCGGAATCAAGCCTAACGATGCCAAGAGGTAATTTCAATTCACTTGCGATCAGATGAGCAGTAAGCGTTTTTCCACAACCGGGCGGTCCCCAGAAAATCAGTTTATTCTTTGGGCGATACCCAAAGCTTGCAAGTTTCATACGGCTTCTGTGTTCGTCTAAAATCCGAGAAATGCTTTTTCTAGTTTCTGTGTGAAGCACAACCTCCGAGAAATCAGTCTTAGGTTCGACAATAGTGAGTAGCGAATCACCATTTCGGTTGTCACGCGGTACAACAGTGAGACTTTCGCGATTTCGAACAGGCCTCTTTTTCTCGAGTCCGTTTAGCGCACGGCGAAGCTCTCTCGCTTCATCGTGACGATTTGCCGTCAACTCTTCGGAGATTATCGCCTCCGCGATTCTCGAAAAGGTAAAGTCGTCGCGATTTCTGTACGCTTTGAATAGATCGATAAGGTGTTGTGTGTCTGAGATCATGCTTTGTTCAGCCAATTCTTTCATGGCCTTGTCCTCCCTGACGTTTGTTATTGCGTCCTTCGCATTCAAGAAGTTTAGCATGAGTACGTTAAGGTCGATAGCAGAGGTTCTTCCAATCAATTTAGCTAGTTTGCTGCCTGTCGTCGGAGCCGTCATCCTCGGCCTTCACCTGAGCTGAGGCCGGGGATGATGGCGCAGATGACAGGCAGCTCTCTCAGCCTGTCGGAGGAGTTTGATTCTGAGGTTTGTGCTTTTTTCGTAAATAGCGGGCTAAATTGTGCTACTCCATTGGAAGGAAACATTTTAAGTCGCGAGCTGGCAATGAGATGCGAATCGAAATGAGAATCAGCGGCAAAAATGACTCTAAAAAGAGCTATGAATACTCCGAATGAATAGGTAGTGTCTTCGTTCATAGGAGACCCGAAGATGAAACCAAGTCGTGACCGAGTACGGTTGCAAATTCCAATCACGGATGAATGCATGAGGAAGATTACCGACGCATCTGGCTACGCAGAACGTAGCCAAGCCTGGATCGTAAACTGGGCAATCTGTGTTGGTGTCGACGACCCCAAGCTATTTTCGAGAGCGATTCATGCCCGAATGGCACAAAACCTCAAAGATCTAAAGCTGAATAAACTCCGTGAGACTTCCTATGTCGTGACACAGAAAGTGCAAACCCGCGTATTAGGGGAGCGATTCAACAAACTCGAAGCCATGGCCCTCGCGATTGGTCACACGCCGGTCAAGCTGGCGGGAGTCATGGTAGATATTGTTCTGTCTGCCCAGCGTTCAGATCTGTGGTTCCAAACATCCTTTGTCGGTAGGGCCATTACCGACGCAATCATGGGCGACTACGATGAACAGCTAGAAATGATTTTGAACGAACCACAGTCCCCAGAGGAGCGGCTCGTCATCGACGAAGACTAAGCAAAATAAAACCCCAATCATCCCGAAGTTTGGCGACGGCAGGATGACCGGGGCTGTAAGCGAGAACCTTATTTCTAAGGTCTCTTCGAGGGATGTTCCCTCGTGGTGTCCTGAACTCATGTAGCAAAGGAATGCAATGAATTCCGACAGTTTGAATTTTAGACCACAGGACTACGAAACGGAAGCCCAAGGCGGCGACGCGAGTACCGCACCCGGAGCGATCAGCGAAGGGGCGGAACGGAGCGGCGATGCCTTGAACACCGCACTGTCTACAACGTGCGGTGTTCAAATTACAGAAGTGGAGAGTAGAAGCCTTTCCGAAGAGGAAATGGTCACGCTTCTAACGGGAATTGATTCCGTTGACATCGGATTCTATGTCACGTTTCGAGAGCCAACCTGGGCCGAAGTGCGAACAGCTATGACAACCGAGAAGGCTATGGCGAGTCGCACCGAAGGGATTCGCAGTCACTTCGGAAACTACCTTGTCCTACCAGCTGGCCGAAAGGGATATCCTTGGCATCTCCAGTACGCCGGATTCCATCTTTATATCCAAGATACTTCCGTCCCAAACTCAGCTGCTCCGAATGTTCTGGCATGTGTCAACTCGGAGTATCTTTGGCATCACTCACCTGAAGAGCTGATTTCAGATCTGACATCCACTATTGAAAGCTTCGATGCTGAGATTCAAAAGCAAAAAGTCAGCCGCATTGATCTTTCTGCTGATTTCATCATTCCAGGCGGTCTCAAGTTGGATCAGCTGTTGCTTCACTGCGTGCCGAATGACTTAAGCTCGTCGACACACAGTAAAGGTCCGGTGCTCGAAACCTTTTATCATGGGGCGACGGATAGTCCTGTTCGAATCCGTATTTACAACAAATCAAAAGAGATCGCCAAAAAGGGTATCAAAACGTGGTTCTACGATCTGTGGAAGATCGAACCACGCGAAGATATCTGGCGTGTGGAAGCACAAATCAGAAGAACGTTTCTCAAGCAAAACAAGATCGAGACACTGACTGACTTTCACGCAAGGCGATCGGATATTTGGGCGTATCTCACCGAACGCTTTCTGACGTTTCGTGAATTCGATGATGAGAACACGACACGCAGAAGCATTCAGGCTTGGTGGAAAGTGGTTCAAGAAGCGGTGAAGGGCGGGGATGCTCGTTCAATCACTCGCCGAAACCCAAAAACAAAACCGGAAATCAAGAAACTGCTCGCTACCTTCCTTGGTTACTCAACTAGTATCGCGGCCAGGTTGCAGGTCAGCGATCCTTGGGCGCTCTGGAACGACCTTTGGAATCTTGTTGAGCCGTATCTGTATAGCCAGAAGTTTCGCGACAAGTACTATCAGAAATCGATTCTCCTGGGTTTCGACCCATCAGCCCCAATCGAGAAGGGGGCTGATCATGAGTAAGCTTTCAAAGGACGAAGTTCATTATCATCTATCGAGGGATGAAGGCCTCCTGATCATTGCGGAGTGTGCGGATGCATTGGGAGTCGACATTAGTCGTCGTGAGTTCCGCAGACGCTTTCTCCGGGAGATCATCAAGCAAGGCTTGGTAGAATCTGAGTATTTTCCCGAGAGCGGAAGCTTTGAGATTCGCGTAGCTATTCCTGTTGACGCTTGGCGAGATGCTCGGGAGATCTCCCGCGACCGCGTCCAGTTGCACAACCTGACCAAGTTTCGGTCGCTGGTTCTTGTGGGGCAACGAGGGAGGGCAGTGTGATGACCCAACCCGAACTTCAACTCCTTAACGTCTCCGAAGTAGCCAAGCTCATTTCTCTTTCATCAAGAACCGTCTGGCGGATGGTTAGCCAAGGTGTCTTTCCCAAACCGTTTCATATTCGCAAACGAGCGAGATGGAAACGGGAAGATGTCATCACCTGGCTCAATCAATACCTTTCCAGTCAACAATAGAAAGCTCTCTCCTCATGGCTTCGATCTTCAAGAAACAAAAGACCGTGAAAGGCGCGCCGTATTTCGTCCAGTACACGGATGAGAACGGCAAGCGGAAGACCGTCAAAGGGTATTCCGATAAAAGCCTGACCGAACAGATGGCCGCGAAGCTCGAGTTGGAGGCGAGAATGAAGAAAACGGGAATGGTCGATCCCGAGATCGACCACTTCCGCGTTCAAAAGCTGTTGCCCATCGAACAGCATCAAAAGGCATTCGAGAAGAAACTGTCGGATCGTTCGGAGAAATATCAGGCCCACACCAACGGGCGGATTAAAGCGATTATTGAAGGCTGTGACATCAAGACACTGGCCGATCTCAAGCTTGAGACTGTTCAGGATCATTTGAGAAGCTACGCGAAAACCAAGAAACTGACGAATCGAACCTATAACCATTACGTGCAAGCAATCGACGCATTCTGCAACTGGTGCGTAAAGTCAAAACGCCTACCAGCAAATCCCCTCGCCGGCCTGGAACGTCGCAACAATCAAATCGGCATCAAGCAGAAACGCCGGGCACTCAAACCCGATGAGATTCAACGATTGATTGACGCAGCGACCAACAGCCGGAAGTGGTATCAGCGATACAACGGGCAAACCCGCGCCCGCATTTACCTGATGGCCTACATGACGGGCCTCCGAAAGAACGAACTGTCCAGCCTGACGCCGGAATCCTTCGACTTGGATTCTCCCATGCCAACCGTGACTGTCGAAGCCCACATTTCAAAACATCGTAAGAAAGACTTGCTCCCACTCCATGCTGATCTGGCTCGACAGGTCCGAGAATGGCTGAAAGACATCAAGCCGGGCAAGAAGCTCTTTCCGCTGCTCGACAAGCGGAAGACCTGGCTCATGATTAAACATGACCTCAAAGCGGCTGGCATCCCCTATCGGACAGCCGAAGGCGTTGCCGATTTCCACGCCGCCGGGCGGCACACTTACATCACGGAATTGCTCCGAAACGGCGTCAGTCTTCCCGAGGCTCGTGAGCTGGCTCGCCACAGCGATATCAACATGACCATGCGTTACACGCACATCGGTTTGGAAGACCAATCGAGAGCTATTCAAGCGTTACCTGCGCTGCAAATGCGCTGCATTTCGTCCGACTTTCGGGGACTTTCAGAGGCACTGACTGACACGCAAACGGCAACAAAAAATGCCACAACCACTTGGCAAGCAAGCGATTGTGGCACTCAGTGTCATTGCAGGACAAACCCGCAAAAAGTGGAGGCGGGGGGAATTGAACCCCCGTCCTGTGAATCCTAAGTCTTGGCCTCTACGTGTGTAGATTATTGATTAATCTCGCTGATTTGGGCTCAATAAACAAGGCCCTCCTCAGCCAGCCGGCGACTGTATCTTGCTGCCCGGATAGTCGGCGGTGACGGGCAGCCAGCTCGAATTGTCAGCGAACTTTTGGACCTCTCAAGCGAAGCTCCTCAGTTCGGGTTGCCTATATTAGGCAGCCAGGGAATACTGCGTGTTGGCAGATAATTTTTTGATCAGCTTTTAACGTTGCTTACCGATCAACAACGACACGCCACCTCAACCCGCGGTAGACCAGTCGAATCCGATCGCCCCCGTGTGGTGTGGAATGGCCACTGAAACGTGCGACGCAATTCTCATCGCGTTGACTGCTCAGTAGCAATTCTTAGAACACCGATTGTCAAAGAACATTGTCTCTAAAAGACATGGTCAACACGAACAGGACGAAACCATCCTGGCCAACCGTTGTCGAACCTGACGTGTGGTTGATCTCCGTGAAGGACATCGACCTGCGACCGGTTCGACGTGAGTGGCAATCCGCATTATACGCCTGTTTCGATCTTCGCCAAGGGTTGAAAATACCGAATTCCTATCTGGATGCTCAGCTTTTGTCTGCACGTACACTGTGGCTGCAAACTTGATTGAATTTTGCAGTTTTGCAGGAAATTATTCGACGTTGTGTTCAAGCGCCTGAATATCATGAGTGAGGCTGGAAGTAACGATCAGACATGCTTCGTCTGGTCGATAAAAGGCCAGAGGTTCTCTCAATCCCTGCTGGGCCGGCGAGTTTTCATGTCTGCATTATTTGCCAAATCGAAGCCGACGACTGCGATTCTCGCGAAAGCTCGTGAGAAATCCGATACGCGCAAGCCGAAGTCTCTGACAACTGTTAAGGTTCCCTGGTACGAACAGCTCATTCAACACCCGGAGACGAGAACGACTCTTTTCTCGGTTCTGATCCACGGCAGTATCCTGGTCATCTTGTCCATGATTGCGATTAGCAGTCCCATGGTCGATGACATGCTGAAGAATGTTCTGATTGCTGGAGATGGTGATACGCAGTCGATCGATGTCTCGGGCGAAGCGATGTTCGACCTCTCATTGGGCTCTGCGGCTGCCTCATTGGAAAGTATGCCCGACATCGTGACCGAGCAGGTCATGGCGAGTGACAAAGCCCTTGCACGCGAACTCACGTCCGAGATGGCTTCCATGTTCAAGGAAGGTGTCGGGCAAGGCGAAGGCGAAGGGAAGGAAGGGAAGCTCCGAGGCTTCGGCGGG
>Ga0065704_10000637_pt1 | contig 14704 bp, 9 predicted proteins | sample SwiRhicommuniRL2_FD_59091 | JGI IMG/M metagenome (GOLD analysis project Ga0065704, IMG submission 59091) | Switchgrass rhizosphere bacterial communities from Rose Lake, Michigan, USA - RL2 v2 (version 2) | ecosystem: Host-associated > Plants > Roots > Rhizosphere > Soil | place: East Lansing, MI
CCGCCGTACGCACCGGCAAGAAGGTCGCCGTGATCGGCTCGGGCCCCGCGGGGCTCGCGGCTGCACAGCAGCTGAACCGCGCGGGCCACAGCGTCACGGTGCTCGAGCGCGAGGACCGTCCGGGCGGCCTGCTCATGTACGGCATCCCCAACATGAAGCTCGACAAGCGCGAAGTCGTCGAACGACGACTGAAGCTGCTCGAGGACGAGGGCGTCAAGTTCATCTGCAATGCGCACGTCGGCGACAACGTCGAGGCGCAACTGCTGCTGCGCGACTTCGATGCGACCGTGCTCTGCACCGGCGCGACCCAGCCGCGCGACTCGGCCCTAGAGGGCCGCGACCTGCGCGGCGTGCATTTCGCGATGGACTACCTCACGGCGAGCACGCGCGCACTGCTGAACGGCGGGGCCGACCACTCGCCGATCCACGCGCGCGGCAAGGACGTCGTCGTGATCGGCGGTGGCGACACGGGCACCGACTGCGTCGGCACCTCGCTGCGCCAAGGCTGTCGCAGCGTCACGCAGATCGAGATCATGGCGCGGCCGCCGGTGGCGCGCGCCGCGGACAATCCCTGGCCGGAGTGGCCCAAGGTCTACAAGCTCGACTACGGCCAGGAAGAGGCAGCCGCCAAGTACGGCGACGATCCGCGCGTCTACCTGACGACCGTCAAGCGCTTCGTCGGCAACGCGGCGGGCGAACTCGAGTCGATCGTCACGGTGCAGGTGAAGTGGGAACGCAATCCGAGCGGCGCGTTCGTGCCGGTCGAGGTGCCCGGCACCGAGCAGGTGCGTCCGGCGCAGCTTGCGCTGCTCGCGATGGGCTTCCTCGGGCCGGAGCAGGCGTTGCTCGCCGATCTCGGCGTCGAGTGCGACGCGCGCAGCAACGTGCGCGCCGAGTACGGCAAGTACGCGACCAGCCTCAAGGGCGTGTTCGCGGCCGGCGACTGCCGTCGCGGCCAGTCGCTGGTCGTGTGGGCGATCAACGAAGGCCGTGGCGCCGCGGCGGCCTGCGACCGCTACCTCTCCGGCAAGTAACGCTCTTCACCTCTCCCGTTCTTCACCTCTCCCGCGTCAGCGGGAGAGGTCGCACGCAGTGCGGGTGAGGGGCACGCAGTGCGGGTGAGGGCTCCGGAACCCTCACCCCCACCCTCTCCCGCTCCACGGGAGAGGGCGCAGAACCCCACCCTCTCCCGCTACACGAGAGGGAGCATCACCGATCCGCCCGCTCCGTCTCGCCGCCGGACACCGCCTCGCGTCGCGGTGCGACCCACAATCGGAACACGAACCAGGTCAGCGCAACCGCGCCGACGCTGAACACGATGTCGCCCGGCATGCGCATCCACACCAGCGTGTCGATGATCGGCTGCTGCATGAATTCCGCCGAACGCGCATAGGCGTAGCCGTGCTCGATCGCGGCCAGCAACTGCAACGTCCCGATCGGCAGCAGCGTGAGCAGCGCCATCAGCGCGAGCCCGATGTTGAGCGACCAGAACGCGAGCTTGAGCGGCGCCGAATCCCAGACCATCTGGCCCCGCAGCCCGCGCAGGCAGAACAGCACCAGCGCGATGCCGAGCATGCCGTAGACCCCGAACAGCGCCGTGTGCCCGTGCAGCGGCGTGAGGTTGAGCCCCTGCATGAAGTACAGCGACAGCGGCGGGTTGATCAGGAAGCCGAACAGGCCCGCGCCGACGAGGTTCCAGAACGACACGGCGATGAAGAACATCAGCGGCCAGCGATAGCGCCCCATCCACGGCGTCGCGTGGCTCAGCTTATACGTGTGGTAGGCCTCGAAGCCGATGTAGGCGAGCGGCACGACCTCGAGCGCGCTGAAGCTCGCGCCGAGCGCCACGACCGAGATCGGCGTGCCGACGAAGTAGAGGTGGTGCAGCGTGCCGAGCACGCCGCCTGCCATGAAGATGATCGTCGCGAACAGCACGGCGACCGTCGCGGTCGAGGTCTTCACGAGCCCGAGCCGCGTGAAGATCAGCGCCATGACCGCGGTCGCGAACACCTCGAAGAAGCCCTCGACCCAGAGGTGCACGAGCCACCAGCGCCAGTACTCGACCTCCGAGATGTGCGTGTGCTCGCCCCACATGAGCGCCGAGGCGAAGAACAGGCCGATGGCGGCGGTCGCGAGGAACAGCAACGCGACGATCGACCGCGACTCGCCCGGCGTGCGGATGACCGGCCAGATCGCGCGACCGACCAGGAACACCCACAGCAGCAGGCCGATGAACAGGTACCACTGCCAGAACCGCCCCATGTCGGCGTATTCCCAGCCCTGGTGACCAAACCAGAAGTTCGACTCGAGGCCGAGCTTCTGCATCACGGCGAGCCACTGGCCGGCGAACGAGCCGACGACGATCACGAGCAGCGACACGAACAGGAAGTTGACGCCGAATCGCTGGAACTTCGGTTCGTGGCCGGACAGCGCAGGCGCGATGTACAGGCCGGTGGCCAGCCACGCCGTCGCGATCCAGAGCACCGCGAGTTGCGTGTGCCAGGTCCGCGTCACGGTGTACGGCAGCACCTCGGCCAGCGCGAAGCCATAGGCCTCCTGCCCCTCGACCTGGTAATGCGCGGTGATCGCGCCGAGCAGGATCTGCAGCAGGAACAACGCGAGCACGACCCAGAAGTACTTCGCGGTCGCCCGCATCGACGGCGTGATCCGGAGCAGCGCAAACGGGTCCGCCACCGGAATCGTGTGGCCGCGATCGTCGTCGCGGCCGTGCGTGACCGCGTGGTGCCAGCCCAGGATGCCGATGCCGGCGATCAGGAACAGGATGCTGAACGCCGACCACACCCACAGCGCCGGCGGCGGTGTGTTGCCGACCAGCGGTTCACTCGGCCAGTTGTTGGTGTACGTGACTTTCTTCGGCGCCACGCCCGGCTCTTTCGGCACGAGGGTCTCGCCCTCCGCGGCCGGCCGCTCGGTGGTCGCGGCCCAGGCGGTCCACCAGACGAACGCGGTCAGCGCCTGCCGCAGCGCGGGGTCGGCGACCGTGTCGTTGCGCATTGCGTACGCTTCGCGCAACGCCGCGGTCTCGGGATCGTTGCCGAACAGGCTGACGTAATGGGCGGCCACCGCCGCCATCGCATTCGCGCGATCCTGGTCGACGGTGATCGTGCCGCGCGCCGCGTCGTAGGTGTTGGCGCGCATCATCACCTGAAGGCGACCCTGCAGTGCGGCCTGCTCCTGCGGTGACAACTGCGTGTACGACCCGCTCGCCCCGCCGCGAGCGGCCCAGGCGTCGAGCACGTGCAGCGCTTCGCGATGCAGCCAGTCGGCGCTCCAGTCCGGCGCGACGTAGGCGCCGTGGCCCCAGATCGACCCGAGTTGCATGCCGCCGATCGATTGCCACACCTGTCTGCCGCGCTCGATGTCGGCCCGCGTGTAGATCACGTCGCCCTGTGTCGTGACGACTCGTTCCGGCATCGGCGGGGCGGCACGGAAGATCTGCTCACCCGCAAGCAGCAGCACCGCAAACGATATGATCAACAGGCTGGCGAGCGCCAACCACAGCTTGCGAGTGTCGTCCATGAGTCCGTCCCCAGCTGAGCGGCACGCCGCGGAAGCTGGAGCATCGCACCGGCGACGCGAAGTGTCACTCGACGCAGCATTTGCTGCACCGCGACAGCCGTCGCCGGCAACGCGGCTGTTCGCAGACTCGAAGGTCGCGACGCGCCGTCGCTGGCTTCAGACTGCGCGCAGCGTGATCGCCGGCGTGACGACGACTTCGGGCACGTACGCGAGCGGCACTTCGAACCAGAAGCTGCTGCCCGCGCCGAGCCGACTGTCCACACCCATGTCGCCACCCATGATCCGGACGAGACGGCGACTCACCGAGAGGCCGAGGCCAAGCCCGGGGTGGACGCGCGACATTTCCTCGGAGGCGCGCTGGAACGGCTCGAACAGCCGCGCCTGCTGCTCCGGCGCAATGCCGGCCCCGCCGTCCTTCACCGTGACGCGCACGGCCTGTCCCTGCACGGCCACCGCGACGTGCACCGCGCCACGTGGCGTGAACTTGACCGCGTTCGACAGCAGGTTGTCGAGGATCTGGTAGAGCCGCGACGCGTCCGCCTTCACGACCAGGGCCGGCTCGCAGTGACCGAGCCGCACGGACACGCCCTTGGGCGCAGCGTCCACGGCATGCGTCGTGCACAACTCCTGGAGCATCGGCCTGAGCCGGACCGGACCGAGGTTCAACGACATCGAGCCGGCTTCGACGCTGGCGACGTCGAGCATGTTGGTGACCATGCCGAGCAGCTGGTGCCCGGAGTGGCGAATCATGCCGACCTGCTTGGCCTGCTCGCGATTGAGGACGCCGGCGAGGCCCTCGAGCAGCAACGAGCTGAAGCCGATGATGTGGTTGAGCGGCGTGCGCAGCTCGTGCGAGGCCGTCGCGAGCAGTGCGGTCTTCGCCCGTTCGACCGACTCCAGCCGTTCCTTCGCCGTGCGCAGTTCCTCGAGCTGGGTCTCGACCACGGCCTTCTGCTCGGCCAGTTCCGCGGCCGCGGCGCCACGTCGCCGGATCTCCGCTTTCGCCTGCAGGTACAGGCCGGACACGAGCAGCGCGCCCATCGCCCCGAGCGCGGCCAGCGAGAGGCCGAGCAGCGCTTCGTACCGTCGAGCCCGCGCCCGGCGCACCTCGAGCAGGCCGACCTCCTCGATTTCCATCCGCTGCAGTGTGTGACCGATCTGCTGCGTCAGGCTCGTGCCGACACCCGTCGCCACCAGTTGCATGGCTTCTTCGGGGCGGCCTTCCCGTCGGATTTCGATCACGCGCTGGGCGAAGTCGTCGCGCTCGCGCCATTGCTGCGTGAGCAGGTCGAGGTGCCGCTGCTGCGACGCATTGTCCTCGGTCAGCCTGCGAAGGCTGGCGAGCTGGTTCGCGGCCTGTCGCGAGTGCGTCTCGAACGGGGACAGCAACAACGCGTTGCCGGAGATGACGTAGCCGCGCTGGGCGCCCTGCGCACCCTGGACGGCCTCGAGCATCGAGGAGATCGCGAGACGCACGTCCTGCGAATGGAGTTCACCCTGCACCGACTCGCGCAGCGCGGAGAACCCCTGCTGCGCGAAGTAGCCGGTCAGCGCCAGCAGCACGATGGCGAGCGCCGCCGTGGCGGTGATGCGCTTGGGGAAGCCGTGGATCGTCATGGCACCGTTATCGGCACCCGGCCCGGCCGCATGAATCGCGGCGGGCCAGACTCAACCAGTTCGGACGGGATCCCCGGGCGCGGGTGCAGTCGTCGCCGCCGCGAGCGCGACGACGACCCCGGTCAGAAGTCGAACGAGGCGGAGAGGGACACCGTGCGGGGCGAGCCGAGGACCATGTAGCCGGCGTCGGGATAACCGCCCGCCGATATCCAGTCCGAATCGTTCAGGACGTTGTCGATGCGTGCCCGCAGCGTGAGCGGCTGGTCTGCGATCCGCGTCGCGAATCGCGCACCGACGTCGAACCGGGTCCACGAGTCGATTTCGAGCGTGTTGGCGATGTCGACGTACTGCGACGACGTGTACATGGCGCGCGCCTCGAGCGTCACTCCCTGCAGCGCGGGCAAGTCCCACTCCACGTTGAAGTTGGCCTGGAGTTCCGGCGCCCCGATGGGCGTCTTCCCCTCGTTGAGCCCGTCCTGCGTGGTCGTGAGTTCCGCGTCGAGCCAGGTCACGCCGCCGATCAAGCGGAAGCCCTCGAGCGGCTCGCCGTAGGCGCCGGCCTCGATCCCGCGGTGACGCTGTTCGCCGCCTTCGCGAAACGTGTACTCGGCCGGCGCACCCGCGTCGTCGGTCGCCGTGACCTCGAACACGCCGAACCCCTTCGAAAGCTCGAACGCACTGAGCGTCGCACCCACGCGTTCGGACTCGTACTTGAGACCGATCTCCAGCTGGTCCGTCGTGTACGGCTCGAGCGTCTGGCCGCCGTTCGACACCGGCACGGCATTGAACGTCGGCGTCGCCGTCTGCCCGGGCACGAGTCCCTGGATGTAATTCGCGAACAGCGAAACGGAATCCGTCGGTCGGAACACGATGCCACCGACCGGCGTGATGGCGCTTTCGTCGTACCCGGGGAGCTTCTCGCCGGTGTACGCGAAGTTGTCGAGCTTGATGTTCTGTTCCCGCGCGCCGACCGTGACGATCAGCTTGCCGTCGAGCATCGTGACCATGTCGGCGATCGCGTAACTCGTCGTCTCGCGTTCCTCGGTGGTCAGCGGGTTGCCCAGCTGCCCGCCCGTGAAAGCGTCCGGAACGGGAGGCGCGACCTGGACGGGGCTTTCCAGCGTGCCCGTGTCGAAGAAGCCGGACATCGCGTAGGCGTTCTTGCTGTCGAGCTTGAACAGCGAGCCCGACACGATCACCCGATGCTCGAGCGGGCCGGTGGCGAAGTCCCAGCGCAAGCCCAGCTCGCCGGACTGCACCGAGTCCTCGCGGACGTTGTCGAAACGATAGGAAAGCATGCTGCCGTCGGCACCGGTGTAGGGTGTGGCGAGCACGTTGAACTCCTCGCCCTCGCGCATCCCGGCCGCGGCCCACACCGAGAAGCTGCTCGTGACGTCGAATTCCGCGCGCACGACACCGAACAACTGTTCCTCGTCGGTGTACGTCCAGCGCTGGGAGAAGTTGCCGGTCGCGGAATCGGGAACTTCCGGCAGTGCGGTCGCACCGAAGCCCGGAAACACGCTCGTGCGCGGTGCGTCGATGTGGTGGTCCTGGTAGCCCACGTCCGCCGAGAGCCGCAACTTCTCGCCCTTGTGGTCGATGCCGAACGACAGCACCTTGAGTGCCCGCTCCTGGTCCTCGACCGAGGTCTCGCCGTCGCGATACGCGGCGTTGGCGCGGATGCCCGTCGCGTTGTCGACCCCGAAGCGTCGGCCGAAGTCGACGGCCGCGTAGCCGGCGGCCCAGCTCTCGTAGCCAGCCGTCACGCGATTCAGCGCCTCGTCGGGCGCGCGCTTGGGCACCAGGTTGATGGAGCCACCGAGGTTGCTGCCACCCGGGGCGGCGCCGTTCAGGAAGGCACTCGAACCACGGAACAACTCGACGCGTTCGAGGAACTCCGAGGCGACGAACTGCCGCGGCAGGATGCCGTAGATGCCGTTGTAGGTCATGTCGTCGGAGAAGGCCGGGAAGCCCCGGATCATGTAGAGCTCCTGGAAGTTCGCGAAACCGCGCGTGACGCGCACGTTCGGGTCGTTCAGGAGCGCGTCGGCCACGCTCTTCGCCTGCTGGTTCAGCAACAGTTCGGCCGTGTAGCTCGTGCTCGAAAAAGGCGTCTCGAGCGTGTCGAGGTTGCCGAGGATGCCGGCGCGACCGCCGACGGCGACCTGGCCGCCCGCGAAGGGCTCCGGCAAGCGGACCTGCGAGCCGGTGACGACGATCTCCTCGAGCTCGCCGATGGCGGACTGCTGCGCCGCCGCGACGGAGGATGCCAGTGCGAGGATGCAGCCGACGGCCAGCCGCAGACTGCGATTCTGATCGGTCATACGCTCATCCTCCGGGTCGTCGCCTGTTGCGGCGCTCGACGTGAACGGTTGCAATCCCTGCAATCACTTTGGAACCGGCCGCGCGCAGCCCGCATTCGATTTGGGGACTGAAACTATCGTGTTGGGGCCAGCCTGCGTTGCGCGCGCGCTACGCCTCGCCCATCGACGGGTACTGAACGGAGCGCGGTGGAACGAAGTTCTCCTTGATCGTCCGCGGCGACACCCAGCGCAGCAGGTTCAGCAGCGAACCGGCCTTGTCGTTGGTGCCGCTGGCGCGCCCGCCGCCGAACGGCTGTTGCCCGACGACCGCGCCGGTCGGCTTGTCGTTGACGTAGAAGTTGCCGGCCGCGTTGCGCAACGCCGACGTGGCCTCGACGACCGCGGCGCGGTCCTGGGCGAAGACGGCGCCCGTCAGCCCGTACTCGGCGGTCTGGTCCACCAGCGTGAGCACTTCCGGCCACTTCGCGTCGTCGTAGACGTAGGTCGTCAGCACCGGCCCGAACAGTTCCTCGCGCATGAGGCGGTGCAGCGGATCCCTGGTCTCGACGAGCGTCGGCGGGATGAACCAGCCTTCCGACGCGTCACCTTTGCCGCCCGCGAGGATGTCGACGTGCGCATCCCGGGCCGCGTGCTCGAGGTGACCCGTGATGCGCTCGTACGCACGACGGTCGATCACCGCCGCGAGGAACGTGCGGAAGTCGGCGGGGTCGCCCATGCGCAGTGCGGCGATTTCGGCGACGAGCCGCTCGCGCAACCGCGGCCACAGCGAGGCGGGCACGTAGGCACGGGAGGCCGCGCTGCACTTCTGGCCCTGGTATTCGTAAGCACCGCGCACCAGGCCGACGGCGAGCGCGTCGAGGTCCGCGCTCGGGTGCGCGAGCACGAAGTTCTTGCCACCGGTCTCGCCGACCAGACGCGGGTAGCTGCGGTAACGGTCGATGCGTTCACCGACGTCGCCCCACAGTGAATGGAACACGCTCGTCGACCCCGTGAAGTGCACGCCCGCGAGACGCGGGTCGCCGAGCACCTGGCGCGTCACGGCGGCCGCCTCGCCGGGCACGAAGTTGATGACGCCCGGCGGCAGCCCGGCTTCGAGCAGCACCTGCATCACGCGCCAGTTCGACAACGAAGCGGCCGCGGCCGGTTTCCAGACCACGGAGTTGCCGAGGATCGCGGGCGCGGTCGCGAGGTTGCCGCCGATCGCGGTGAAGTTGAACGGCGAGATTGCGTAGACGAAGCCCTCGAGCGGCCGGTAGTCGACGCGGTTCCAGAGGCCCGGCGCGGATTCGGGCTGCTCGGTGTAGAGGCGCTCCGCGTAGTGGACGTTGAAGCGCAGGAAGTCGGCGAGTTCGCAGGCCGCGTCGATCTCGGCCTGCACCGCCGTCTTGCTTTGCCCGACCATCGTCGCGGCATTGAGCCGTGCACGCCAGGGGCCCGCGATCAGGTCGGCGGCGCGCAGGAACACCGCGGCGCGCTCGTGGAACGGCCACGCGGCCCAGTCGCGCTGCGCGGCGACCGCCGCGTCGACCGCGCCGCGCACCGCGCCCTCGTCCAGCAGGTGCAGCTTGCCGATCACCCGCGCGTGTCGATGGGGCGACGTGACGTTCGCCGTCGCGACGCCGTGGACTTCGCGGCCGCCGACGTACCCGGGAATCTCGGCGACGGTCCGTTCGACCTCGGCAATGGCGACCTTGAGTGCGTCGCGCGCGCCCGAACCGGGTGCGTAGTCGTAGACGGGTTCGTTGCGCGGGACGGGCAGGTTCGACGGTTGCTTGGTCATCGTGGCGGCCGGTGTCTGGTGGACGACGGTTGGATCGGTGGCAGCCTCAGGCTTGCGGCAATCGCGCGTCGGCCGCGGCCGCGATCGTGGCGGGCTCGGCGTGCAGTCGCGACCTGCGCAGACTGTAACCGAAGTAGACGCAGGCCCCGGCGAGCCCGTAGCCGCCGAGGATGACGAGCGGCAGGACCTGGCCGCGCGCCGCCTGGCCGAGCACGTCGATCGCCACCGGCGTGGCCATGCCGAGGCACAGCACGATGCCGGCGAGCGGGACCCAGCCGATCCAGACGCGGCCGACGTGGAAGCCACCGAGCGGCACACGGAACGGCCGTTCGAGGTCGGGGCGCGTGTTCCGGAGCCAGAGCACGGTCAGGCAGACCGTGGCAAACGCGAGCGAAGTGCCAATGCTGGTCAGGTCGCCGAGCAGCGACAGCGGCAGCAGCGCCGCACCGACGGCCGAGACGATGCCGAACAGCACGATGCCGGCCGCCGGTGTCGGCACGCGCGCGCCGAGCCGGCTGAAGACGGGCGGCAGCAGGCCATCGCGCGACATCGCGAACGCGACGCGCGACTGGCCGAACGCATTGACGAGCAGCACCGAGGCGAGACCGGCGAGCGCCCCGACCTTGACCAGCGTCGCGAGCACCGGCATGTCGAGCCGGTCGATCGCGAGCGCGATCGGGTCGGGCACGCCGAGTTCGCGGTACGGCACGATGCCGGTCAGCACCGCGGCCACGAGGATGTAGATCGCCGTGCACGCCGCGAGCGAACCGAGGATGCCGATCGGCAGGTCGCGTTGTGGATTGCGCGCCTCCGCGGCGGCGGTCGACACGGTTTCGAAGCCGATGTAGGCGAAGAACAGCAACGAGGCCGCACGCACGACGCCCTGCCAGCCGAACGCGAAGCCGCCCTCGTTGGGCGGCACGAGCGGCACCCAGAGCGACGGGTCGACGGCCGAGACCCCGACCACCACGAGACTGCCGAGCACGGTGATCTTGAGCAGCACGAGCACGTTGTTGACCAACGCCGAAGCCGTCACGCCGCGCACGAGCACCGCAGTGATCGCGGCGATCGCAAGTGCCGCGACCACGTTGGCGGACGTCCCGACGTGCAGCAGCGTGCCGGCCGGAGTGATTTCCGCCTGCACCAGCGGCGTCGACAGCGCGGCCGGGATCACGACGCCGAAGTCGCGCAGCAGGCTCGCGAGATAGCCCGAGAAGCCGACGGCGAGCAGTGCGGCGGCGATGCCGTACTCGAACAGCAGCAGGCACCCGAGCGACCACGCGAAGATCTCGCCGATCGCGGCGTAGCAGTAAGCGTAGGCCGAACCCGAGACCGGCATCGTCGAGGCGAGCTCGGCGTAGCAGAGCGCCGCCATCGCACAGGCGGCGCCCGCCAGCAGGAACGANAGCATCACGCCGGGGCCGGCGAAATGGGCCGCGGCGAACCCCGGCAGCACGTAGATGCCNGCACCGACGATGCAACCGATGCCGAGCAGCACGAGGTTGAATGCGCTCAGCGTGCGTGGCAGGCCGGTNGTGNGCGCGTCCGCCTGCAGCGATTCGATCGAGCGACGCTCGAGACANCGGCCCAGCCCGCGTGCCGACGCGGTCGACATCAGCGCTTCCCTCCCGNTCGTCGAGCCCACCAGAGACCGAAGCCGAGCACGAGCATCGTCAGCAGCCACAGGCCGATGCCCAGCGTGACGAGCCGACCGGCGGCGCCGAGGGCTTCACCGGTGTGCACAGGGTACAGATTGCTCATGAACGCCGTCGCGGCGGGCGCGTCGAGCGCGTCTTCCGTTCGCAGCACGCGCCCGTCCGCCGCCGCCACGTAAACGACGCTCGTGCCGTAGACGCGACGCCATTCGTCCGGCTGGCGCACCCGGATCCGGTACCACGGCTGGTCGTCCGACGGGAACGCGACGCCGCTGAGCGCCGCACCAGGGTATTGCGCGAGCGCGACATCGATGGCTCGACCCGGCGCCACGCGCGGTGAGGTCAAGCGCGCGACCTGCTGCAACTCCGTCGGCGTCGCCTCGAGCCCGAGCGCCCGCGTGAGCGACGACTCGAACGTGAGCAGCACGCCTGCGCCGACGGTCACGACGGCAGGCAGCGCGAGCCAGAGACCCGCCGCGCGGTGCCAGGCATAGCGACGCGCGACACCGGGCCGTGCGTTGCGAGGCCACAGCACCGTACGCCATTGCCCGGCGCGGACGGGCCACGCGAGCACGAGGCCGAGCACGATCGAGCTCAGCAACACCAGCCCGCTCAAGCCCACGACGGCCTTGCCGCGATCGCCGGCGAACAGGGTCTGGTGCAACGTTGCCGCGGTCGGGATGAAGCCCGCGCCCGAGGCCCGCGCGCGCAACTCGCGGCCGTCGCCGTCGACGCGGACGACCTCGGTGTCGCCCGCCGCATCGTCGACATAGAGGTCGAAGCGTCCGTCCACGCCGCCACTGGCCCACAGGCTCGTGACCTTGCGACCGGCCGGGTCCGCCTCGATCGCCTCGATGCGGGCCCCGAGCGCGGCGACGTCCAGCGGCACCGCCGCCGCGGCGAGCGGCGCATCGTCGAGCTCCCAGCGGTACACCATCAGCAAACCGGTCAGCGCCTGTGACAGCCACAGCACGCCGAGGCCGAAAGCCAGCCAGCGGTGCACGCGACGCAACTTGGCTTTCATGTGCAGCCCGGCCGCCTCACTGCGCCCCGTGATGGGCGTCGCCGCTGCGCAGCGTCTCGCGCAGCCAGCGCGCACCGTCGTCGATGGCGCGGTCCGCCACCGGCGCGATCGACATCGCCTCGATGAACGAATGCGTTGCGCCCGCGTACACGTTGAATGCGACCGGCACGCCGGCGGCGCGCAACCGTGCTGCCATCTGGTGGCTCTGCTCGGTCAGCACGTCGCACTCGGGAATCGTCAGGCACATCGGCGGCAATCCCTCGAGCCGTGCGCGCAGCGGCATCGCGAGCGGTTCGTTCCGCAGGTCCGCGCCACCCGTGTAGTTGGCCCAGAAGTATTCGACTTCCTCCGCGGTCAGCACCGCACCCGGGCCGCCAAAGCGACGCATCGCCTCGGGCGTGCAGTGCTTGTCGAACGCGGGGTAGATCAGCAGCAGCCCGTGCACGTGGTCCGCCTGGCCTGCGTCACGCAGCGCGATCGATGAGCAGATCGAGAGGTTGCCGCCGGCCGAGTCGCCGCCGAGCGCAATCCGCCCGGCGTCGATGCCGAGCGTCGCACCGTGCTCGTGCAACCAGCGCACGACGCCGACGACCTGGTTGAGCGCCACCGGAAACCGCGCTTCCGGTGCGAGCGCGTAGTCGACGCCGACGACGAGCACGCCGGCGCGCGCGGCGTATTCGCGCATCACGCGGTCGTGCGTGTCGAGGCTGAAGAGCGTCCAGCCGCCGCCGTGCATGTAGACGAGCGCAGGCGCGGGGCGTGCGCCGACGCCGGGATCGTAGATGCGCACGCGGACCGCGCCGGCCTCGGTGTCGAGCACGCGTTCGGTCGTGTCTTGCATGACGGGGCCGCCCTCACGCCAGGGCGCACGCACCTGTTCGGCAACCGCGCGCATCTCGCCGACCGGCAACTCGCGACCGCCCGTGAGCCGCGCATAGTCGGCATTGACCCGCGCCACGAACCTGCGGATGTCAGGGTCGATGCCGTCGGCCGCGGCCGGCGTTACGTCCCTGTCCGCGTCACCTGCGTCACTCATCGTCGCAAACCCCTGCTGCTGCTGCTGCGTTTCCGGGTTTCGCCGCCCCGCCGACCGGCCCGCGCCGCAAGGGTCGGTCCGCTTCTTGTCCGGGGACGTTCGCTACTGATAACCTCGGGTCGGCTCCCATGCCGTCGGCGTCGGAACAGTTTTCGTCTCGGATGGGCCACAGGCTCCGGTGAGTTCACGCATGGCTCGAAGCACTCGCGGAGACGACTACCAGGACGTGCCGCGCCCGGTCGCGGCGCTGGCGGACGAATATCCGCCGAACTCCTACGACCCTCCGCACTCACACAAGCGCGGCCAGCTCGTCTACGCGATCAGCGGCGTGCTCGTCTGCACGACGCGCGACGCGACGTTCGTCGTGCCGCCGCAGCGCGCGCTGTGGGTGCCGAGCGGCGTCGTGCACGAGGCGCGCACGCGCGGCCACGTCTCGCTGCGCACGCTCTACCTCGACGACGCGGCGGCAACGGGCCTGCCGCGCACGTGCCTGACCATCGAGGTCTCGACGCTGTTGCGCGAGCTCATCGTCGAGGCCACGCGCATCCCGATCGAGTACGACGTCGATTCGCGCGACGGGCGCGTCATGGCGCTGATCGTCGACGAGATCCGCGGCGCGCATCGCACGCCACTGCACGTGCCGATGCCGCGTCACGTCCAGCTCGTGCGCATCTGCCACACGATCCTCAAGGACCCGGCACAGAACGACGTGCTCGACGACTGGGCCGTCGCCGCGGGCATGTCGCGACGCACGTTCACGCGCATCTTCCGCAACGAGACGGGCGTGACGTTCGCGACCTGGCGGCAGAACGTGCGCCTGATCGAGGCGATGTCGCGGCTGTCGACGGGCCAGTCGGTCACGGCCGTGGCGTTCGACGTCGGCTACAGCAGCCCGAGCGCCTTCACCGCGATGTTCCGGCGCGCGTTCGGCGTGCCGCCCACGCAGTATTTCGTGGCTGCGCAACCGCACTGACGCGCCTGACCATGCCCAGGCATATCGGCATCGTCGGCTGTTCGGCGGAGGGTGCCGCGCTCTGCTACCGGACGATCTGTCTCGAAGGCTCGGCGTTGCTGCGGCGCGAGGACACGCACCCGGAGGTGTCGCTCCACACGCACTCGCTCGGCGCTTACGTGTCACACCTCGAGAGGGGCGACCTCGCGGGTGTCGCGCAACTGATGCTCGACTCGGCGAACAAGCTCGCACGCGCCGGCGCAGACTTCCTGGTCTGCCCCGACAACACGATCCACGAGGCACTGTCGCTGGTGCTCGACCGCAGCCCGCGGCCGTGGCTGCACATCGCCGACGTCGTCGCCGAGGAAGCCGCCGCGCGCGGCTTCCGTCGCGTGGGCGTGACCGGCACGGCCTGGCTGGTGCGCAGCGACGTCTATCCGTCCCGGCTCGGCGCAGTCGGCATCGAGGCGGTCCGCCCGGCGGACGACGATCGCGACACGACCGCGCGGATCATCATGTCGGAACTCGTGCGCGGGCAGTTCCGCCGCGAGAGCATCGGCGAGCTCGAGGGCGTGGTGCGGCGCCTCGTCGCCCGTGGCTGCGATGCCGTCGTGCTCGGGTGCACGGAGTTGCCGCTGGTGCTCGGCGATCACAACTCGCCCGTGCCCACGCTCGACTCGACGAGGCTGCTGGCGCGGGCGGCATTGCGGCACGCCGTCGACTGACGCGCACACCGGGGCTTGCGCCGGCCGCCGGCCGCGCGCGAGCCTAGCGAT
>Ga0065704_10070915_pt1 | contig 14696 bp, 13 predicted proteins | sample SwiRhicommuniRL2_FD_59091 | JGI IMG/M metagenome (GOLD analysis project Ga0065704, IMG submission 59091) | Switchgrass rhizosphere bacterial communities from Rose Lake, Michigan, USA - RL2 v2 (version 2) | ecosystem: Host-associated > Plants > Roots > Rhizosphere > Soil | place: East Lansing, MI
GAGCGCGGCTTCGGCGTGCGCGCCAAGCAGAAGAGCTACACCATCAACGAGAACCTGCTGGGCCTGACCATGTCCGGCGGCGAGATCGACAAATGGGAAGCGCCGGGCGAGGGTGCCCGCGGCTGGTGCGCGCCGCGCGCCGAGTGGCCGGTGGAACCGTTGCGCGTCACGGTCGGCTTCAAGAACGGTGAAGCGGTCAGCCTGGACGGGCAGGCCATCGGCGGCGCCGCGCTGCTGGCGAAGTTGAACGCGCTGTTCGCGCCGTACGGCGTGGGCCGCGGCGTATATACGGGCGACACCGTGATCGGGCTGAAGGGCCGCATCGTCTTCGAAGCGCCCGGCCTGGTGTCGTTGCTGGCCGCGCACCGCGCGCTGGAAGAGACCGTGCTGACCAAGCAGCAGAACCGCTTCAAGCCCGAGATCGCGCGCAAGTGGGTGGAACTGGTGTACGAAGGCTTCTACCACGACCCGTTGAAGGCCGACCTGGAAGCGTTCCTGCAGTCCTCACAGGCCACCGTCAACGGCGAGGTCGTGCTGGAAACCCGCGGTGGTCGTGTGGACGCGGTGGCGGTGAAGTCACCGCACATCCTCAATGCCAAGGGCGCGACCTACGCGCAGTCGGCGGACTGGGGCGTCGAGGAAGCCGAAGGCTTCATCAAGCTGTTCGGCATGAGCTCGACCCTGTGGGCCGAGATCAACCGCTGACCGGAGCTTATCGATGACCGCCCTACGCGTCAGCACGGACAAGGCGGAACTGGATCTGCCGTTGATCCATCGTTTCCTCTCGACCCAGGCTTACTGGAGCCAGGGCATCCCGGAGGACACGGTGGCGCGCGCGATCGCCGGCTCGCTGTGCTTCGGCGGTCACGTCGAAGGCGTCGGGCAGGTGGCGTTCGCGCGGGTCGTTTCGGACTTCGCGACGTTCGCCTACCTGGCCGACGTGTTCGTGCTGCCGGAACATCGCGGTCGCGGCTACAGCAAGCAGCTGGTCGCCGAGATCATGGCGCACCCGCACCTGCAGGGGCTGCGCCGGTTCATGCTGGCGACCTCCGACGCGCACGGTCTGTACGCGCCGTACGGCTTCGCGGCGCCGGCCAAGCCGCAGACGCTGATGGAAGTGTTGCACCCGGATATCTACGCCGAGACGAAAACCGCATGACTCTGCTTGCAACCACGCTCACGCATCTCGAAGCGCTGGTGTCGTTCGACACCCGCAATCCACCGCGCGATATCGGTACGGACGGGATCTTCGACTACCTGCGTGCACAGCTGCCGGACTTCCGCATCGAGGTGGCCGATCACGGCGCCGGCGCGGTGTCGTTCTTCGCCGTGCGCGGGCAGCCGAAGCGCGTGTTCAACGTGCACTTGGACACGGTGCCGTCCTCGCCCGCGTGGAGTGCGAGCCCGCATGTGCTGCGCATCGAGGGCGATCGTGCGATTGGCCTGGGCGCCTGCGACATCAAGGGTGCTGCCGCGGCACTGGTCGCTGCCGCGCAGGTGACGAAAGGCGACGCTGCGTTCCTGTTCACAACGGATGAGGAAGCGAACGACGCGCGCTGCATCGCCGCCTTCCTCGCGCGCGACCATGGCTTCGGCGAGGCGATCATCGCGGAGCCGACGCGCTGCGAAGCCGTGCTGGCGCATCGTGGCATCAGTGCCGTCCGCATGGCATTCAAGGGCCAGGCCGGGCATGCGTCCGCAGAGAACGCGCTTTCGCTCAGCGCCCTGCACAACGCCATGCGCTGGGGTACGACCGCACTGGATTTCGTGCAGGACCAGCATCACCTGCGCTTCGGCGGGCTGACCGGCCTGCGCTTCAACATCGGCCGGGTCGAAGGTGGCATCAAGGCCAACATGATCGCGCCCAGTGCGGAGGTGCGCTTCGGCTTCCGCCCGCTGCCGTCGCAGGACATGGATCAGCTGCACGCCACGTTCCGCAGTTTCGCCAACGCCGATGCGCTCGCCGAGTACGAGGAGACCTTCCGTGGACCGTCGTTGCCATCCGGTGATGTCGCACGGGCCGAGGAGCGCCGGCTGGCCGCACGCGACCTGGCCGACGAGCTCGGCTTGCCGATCGGCAATGCGGTCGACTTCTGGACGGAGGCATCGCTGTTCTCGGCGGCGGGACTGACCGCCTTCGTCTATGGCCCCGGCGATATCGCCCAGGCGCACACGGCGGACGAGTGGGTCTCGCTGGAGCAATTGCAGCGGTATGCCGACAGCGTCGTCAGGATCCTCCAGTAACGCGTAGGGCGGGCCCAGGCCCGCCATAGATCGTCAACGACGGTGGGCCAAGGCCCACCCTACGAAAGCAAGAGACATGGAATCCAACAAGCAAACCCGCCAGACCATCATCCGCCTGCTGTCCAGCATGGCCAGCGCGAAGGAGATCTCGCAGTACGTCAAGCGCTTCTCGCAGCTGGATGCCAAGCGCTTTGCCGTGGTCAAGGTCGGCGGTGCGGTGCTGCGCGATGATCTCGAAGCGCTGACATCGTCGCTTACGTTCCTGCAGGAAGTCGGGCTGACGCCCATCGTCGTGCACGGCGCGGGCCCGCAACTGGACGAGGAGATGAACGCTGCCGGCATCACCAAGCAGACCGTCAACGGTCTGCGCGTCACCACGCCGGAGGTGCTCGCCATCGTGCGCAAGGTGTTCCTGCAGCAGAACCTGGCGCTGGTCGAGGCGCTGCAGCAGGTCGGCGCGCGCGCTACGTCGATTGTCTCCGGCGTGTTCGAGGCCGAGTACAAGGACCAGGCCACCTACGGCCTGGTCGGCGACGTCACCCGCATCAACCAGGCGCCCATCGAGGCCAGCCTGAAGGCCGGCTCCATTCCGGTGATCGCCAGCATGGGCGAAACCATGGGCGGGCAGATCCTCAACATCAATGCCGACTTCGCCGCCAACGAGCTGGTGCAGGTGTTGCAGCCGTACAAGATCATCTTCCTCACCGGGACCGGTGGCCTGCTGGATGCGGAGGGCCGGGTGATCGATTCGATCAACCTGTCCACCGAGTACGACGAGCTGATGGCGCAGCCTTGGATCAACGGCGGCATGCGGGTGAAGATCGAACAGATCAAGGACCTGCTGGACCGCCTGCCGCTGACCTCGTCGGTGTCGATCACCAAGCCGGCGGAACTGGCCAAGGAGCTGTTCACCCACAAAGGCTCAGGCACGCTGGTCCGGCGCGGCGAGCGCGTGCTGCGCTTCGAAGGCTCCTGGGACGGCGTGGACCTGCCACGCCTGCGCACGCTGATCGAATCCAGCTTCGGCCGCACCCTGCTGGCCGACTATTTCGAACGCACCACGCCATACCGCGTGTATGTCAGCGAGAACTATCGCACTGCCCTGATCCTGACGCAGGAGGAGGGCTTCGCCTACCTGGACAAGTTCGCCGTGCTCGATGACGCGCAGGGCGAGGGGCTGGGCCGGGCTGTCTGGCACGTAATGCGCGAAGAGAATCCGCAGCTGTTCTGGCGTTCGCGCCACAACAATGCGGTCAACATCTTCTATTACGCCGAGTCCGATGGCTGCTACAAGCAGGAGAAGTGGAAGGTGTTCTGGTACGGCATCGAGGATTTCGGCGACATCGAGCGTTGTGTGGTCCATTGCCGCACGCGACTGCCGACGTTGAAGGATTGACATGGCGAACGCCTCTCTTCCCGCCGCGTGGCAGCATGTCCCCGTCCTGATGGGGCGCCATGCGCGTCTTGAGCCGATGTCGCGAGATCACGTCGATGGCCTGCGTGCTGCATTGTCGGGCGACGCACTGGCCGCGCTGTGGTTCACGCAGGTGCCCAAGGCGGCCGACGCGTCGGCCTACGTCGACACGGTGCTGGCGGCACAGGCCGAAGGCCGTGTGCTGCCCTTCGTGGTGCGGGATGCGGGCGGGCGCGTCGTCGGCAGCACGCGCTTCTACGGGTTGGAAGCAGACGTTCCCAAGCTCAGCATCGGCTACACCTGGTATACGCCGGACGTGCAGCGGACCGGCGTCAACACCGAAGCCAAGCTGCTGCTGCTCACGCACGCGTTCGAGACGTTGGGCTGCATCAGCGTGGTCTTCGAGACCAGCTGGTTCAACCACCGTTCGCGCACCGCGATCGCCCGGCTGGGCGCGAAGCAGGACGGCGTGCTGCGCAACCACAAGCGCCACACCGATGGCTCGCCGCGCGACACTGTCGTCTTCTCGATCATCGATGGCGAATGGCCGGCGGTGAAACGCAACCTGCTGGCCAAGCTGGCCCGGCACGAACAGGATTCCCCATGAGTACCCCCAAGACCGTCGGCATCGTCGGCGCCCGCGGCCACACCGGCGCCGAGTTGATCCGCTTGATTGCGCGCCACCCGCACCTCGAACTGGTGTTCGTGTCCTCGCGCGAGCTCGACGGGCAGAAGGTCAGCGACCATATCGAAGGGTTCACCGGCGAGTTGCGCTACGAGAACCTGAGCCACGAGCAGGTTGGCGCGAACGGCGCCGATGCGGTGATCCTGGCGCTGCCCAACGGCAAGGCGGCCGAGCTGGTCGCGGCCATCGATGCGCAGGCACCCGACACCGTCGTGGTCGACCTGTCAGCGGATTTCCGCTTCGACGAGCGCTGGTACTACGGCCTGCCGGAACTGACCCGGCAGAAGTACGCCGGCCAGAAGCGCATCAGCAATCCCGGCTGCTACGCCACCGCCATGCAGCTGGCGATCGCGCCCTTGCGTGACCGGCTGGCCGGGCCGCCGCAGTGCTTCGGCGTGTCCGGTTACTCCGGCGCGGGCACCACGCCATCGGACAAGAACAACACCGACCTGCTTCGCGACAACCTGATGCCGTACGCACTCACCGACCACATGCACGAACGCGAGGTCAGCCGCCAGCTCGGCGTGCCGGTCGAGTTCATGCCGCACGTGGCGCCGCATTTCCGCGGCATCACCATGACGGTCAACCTGTGGCTGCAGCAGGCGGCGAAGGTGGAAGACATTCGCTCGCTCTATCGCGAACGCTATGCACACGAACCGCTGATCCATGTCCTGGACGACGCGCCGTGGGTCAGCCGCATTGCCGGCAAGCATGGCGTGGAGATCGGTGGATTCACCCTGGCACCCGGCGGCAAGCGCCTGGTCGTGGTGGCGACGCTCGACAACCTGCTCAAGGGGGCGGCGACGCAGGCGATGCAGAACCTCAACCTCGCGTTCGGGTTCGGAGAATTGGAAAGCATTCCGCAGGAGACGATGGCATGAGCGAGCTGTTGTGGCAGAAGCCCGGCGTGGCGGTCGATGCCGAGATCCAGCGTTTCCTGGCCGGCGACGACGTGGTGCTGGATCGCGAGTTCTTCCTGCACGACATCCAGGCGAGTACCGCGCATGCGGAAGGCCTGCAGCGCATCGGCATCCTCTCGGGCGACGAACTGGCGGGGCTGAAGCGCGAACTCGCGGTGCTGGCGGATGACTTCCGGGCCGGACGCTTCGTGCTCGACGAGCGTTTCGAGGACGGTCACTCCGCCATCGAGGCGAGGCTGACGGAGCGCCTGGGGGATGCCGGCCGCAAGATCCATACCGGCCGCAGCCGCAACGACCAGATCCTGGTGGCCACGCGGCTGTGGCTGAAGGAGAAGCTGGCCCGCGTGGCGGTGCTGTCGCGCGAGATCGCCGAGGTGGCGCTGGACCGCGCGCAGGTCGAGCGCGACCTGCCGATTCCGGGCTACACGCACATCCAGCGTGCTGTCGTCTCCTCGGCCGGCATGTGGTGGGCGGGATGGGCGGAAGCCTTCATCGACAACACGACGCGCGCGCGCGACACGTTGAAGCTGGTCGACGCCAATCCGCTTGGCACCGCCGCAGGATATGGCGTCAACCTGAAACTGGACCGCGAGCACACCACGGCCGCCCTGGGTTTCGCGCGTATGCAGATCAGCCCCATCTATGCGCAGCTTTCGCGCGGAAAGTTCGAGATGGCGGCACTGGAGGCGCTGGGTGCGGCGACGCTCGACCTGCGCCGCATCGCCTGGGACCTGTCGCTGTTCACCAGCGCCGAGTTCGGTTTCGTCGCGCTGCCGGCGCAGTACACGACGGGCAGTTCGATCATGCCGAACAAGCGCAATCCCGATGTCATCGAGCTGATGCGCGCCACGCATGCCAGCGTCGCGGCGGCACGCACGGAGATCGAGCAGCTCCTGTCCTTGCCGTCGGGCTACCACCGCGACCTGCAGGCCAGCAAGGGCGCGATCTTCCACGGCTTCGGACGCGGCCTGCCGGCGCTGGAGCTGTTGCCGGCACTGCTGGCCAACCTGGAGTGGCGCGAGGATCGGTTGCGTGCCGCGATCGACTCCGGCATGTACGCCACCGACGTGGCGGTCGAGGCGGCGGTCGCGGGCGTTCCATTCCGCGATGCTTACAAGGCCGCTGCTGCATCGGCGGACAGTGCAGGGCAGGGGCGTACGCCTGAGGGCAGCCTTGCCGCACGCGTGTCGCCGGGCGCGGGCGCGGACCTGCGTCTTGGCGAACTGCTCGCGCGCTGGAACGCGCTGTGACGCGCTATCTCGTCATGGCCATGCGGCGGCCGTCCTTCGACGAATCCGTCATCGCGCCGCATCTTGTGTTCCTGGACGCGCTGCGTGCTGCAGGACAGCTGGAGATGACGGGCGGGTTCAGCGACAGGACCGGCGGGGCGTACGTGCTGGTGAACGTGGCGTCGCTGGAGGATGCGCGCGCGATCGCCGCACGCGATCCCCTGGCGCTGACCGGCACGTCCGATCTCACCGTCCACGAATGGAATACACGCTGAGCTGACACGATGAACCACGCCACGCCGCTTCCGTTCGCAGAACAACCGTTGCCGGCCTGGCGGCGCGCCGTGCTCAAGGTTGGCAGCAGTCTGCTGGCCGCGGAAGGCGAAGGGCTCAGCCCGCGTCACGCGCTCAGCCTGGCGCAGTTCGTGTCGTCGAGCATCGCGGCGGGCAGGGAAGTGGTGATCGTGTCATCGGGAGCAGTCGCCGCCGGGCGCGGGTTGCTGAACCGCAAGCCGCGCGCAGGCGCTGCGATGGCCGAGCGCCAGGCGCTGGCGGCGCTGGGGCAGGCGCGGTTGATCGCCTTGTGGCAGCGCTTCTTCGACAGGCCGGTGGCGCAGGTGCTGCTGACCCACGATGACCTGCGCAATCGTCGCCGTTATCTCAACGCACGCGCCACGCTGCAGGAATTGCTGGCACTGGGCGCGCTGCCGGTGATCAACGAGAACGACACCGTGTCGGTGGACGAATTGAAGCTTGGCGACAACGACAACCTGGCGGCGGTCGTTGCTGCCCTGATCGATGCGGATGCGCTGTTCATCGCCACCGACATCGATGGCTTCTATACCGCGAACCCCCGCACCCACGTTGATGCGCGCCCGATCCTCGACGTCGAGGCATTGACCCCCGACTTCTTCGCCATGGCGGGAGGAGCCGGCAGCGGCGTGGGCACCGGCGGCATGCATACCAAACTGGAGGCTGCGGCCAAGGCGGCGGCGGCGGGCATCGAGACGTTCCTGTTCAACGGCACGCAGGCCGGTACCGTGGCGGCGTTGGAACGTGGTGCACTGGTCGGTACGCGCTTCCGGCCCGCGCAGAATCGGCTGGCTGCACGCAAGTACTGGCTGCGCAATGTACCGGTGGAGGCGGGCGCCATCGTGGTCGATGCAGGCGCGGCCAACGCAATGGTGCAGAAGGGCGCGTCGCTGCTGCCGGGAGGCGTGGCTACCGCCGAGGGCGATTTCCGGCGAGGCGACATGGTCGAGCTCGTCCTGCGCGGCGACGAGGGCGACCGGCGCATCGCGCGCGGCGTCAGCCAGTACTCCGCCGTGGATGTGCGCCGCATCGCGCGCCGCCACTCGCGCGATATCGAGGCCATACTCGGCTATACCTATGGCGAGAACGTCGTGCATCGCGACGATCTGGTGCTGCTGTGAAGCGTACACGTCGAAGAGCCTGCAAGGAGGTCGCATGACCGACATCAAGACCCTGGCCATGCAGTGCCGCGATGCGTCGCAGGCCATCGCCACGTTGTCCTCCGCGTCCAGGAACGCTTTGCTGCACGCGATGGCGGATGCGCTGCTGGCGGACGAGGCGACCATCCTGGCCGCCAATGCGCGCGACATCGCGGCGGCGGAAGCGAAGGGCGTCGGCAGTGCCATGCTCGACCGGTTGCGGCTGGATGCGCAACGCCTGCATGGAATCGCCTCCGCCGTGCGTGACGTGGCCGTACTGCCGGACCCGGTCGGGCAGGTCACCCGTGCTTACGACCGGCCGAACGGCATCCATGTCGAACGCGTACGCGTGCCGCTGGGCGTGATCGCGATGATCTACGAGGCACGACCGAACGTCACCGCCGATGCCGCCGCTTTATGCCTGAAGGCGGGCAACGCGGTGATCCTGCGTGGCGGATCGGAAGCCATCCACTCGAACACCGCCATTGCGGCGGCGCTCAAGCGCGCACTGCGCGAGGCCGGGTTGCCCGAGGCCGTACTGACCCTGGTCGAAGACCTGCGCCGGGAGACCATCCTGGAACTGATCCAGTTGAACGACATCGTCGACCTGGTGATTCCGCGCGGGGGCGAAGGGTTGATCCGCTTCGTCGCCGAACACGCGCGCGTACCGGTGATCAAGCACTACAAGGGGGTCTGCCACCAGTACGTGGATGCCGGCGCGGACGAGGATCTGGCGCTGGACCTGCTGCTGGATGGCAAGGTGTCCCGCCCGTCGGCCTGCAATTCGCTGGAGACGCTGCTGGTACACTGCGACATGGCGCCGGGCTTCCTGCCGCGCGCTGTGGCTGCACTGCGCGCGCGCGGCGTCGAGGTGCGCGTGGACGAGGCGGGCAGGGCCTTCGTGCCGGATGCCGCTGCCGCAACCGAAGAGGATTTCGCTGCCGAGTTCCTGGACCTGGTACTGGCGATCGGCGTGGTGGAGGACCTGGATGCCGCCATTGCCCACGTGCGTCGCTACACCTCTGACCACACCGAGGTGATCGTGACCCGCGACCCGGCGCACGCGGAGATCTTCGTCAATGCACTGCGTTCGGCGGTGGTGATGGTCAACGCCTCGTCGCGCTTCTCCGATGGTGGCGAACTCGGGCTGGGCGCGGAGATCGGCATCTCGACCACCCGCCTGCATTCCTATGGGCCCATGGGGCTGGAAGCGCTCACCATCGAGCGGTTCGTGGTGAAGGGCGAGGGCCAGGTCCGGCACCCGGACCTGCTTACCGCGGCGCAGGGCAAAAAGTGACGCGCAATGTCATAAAAACGTGATGCGTGCCTCAAAAGTGAGTTAAAAGCCCGTTATCCAGTAACGTGACATGTGGCACGACAATTGCGTCATGGGGGGAGCCTCCTGTCGGTGCAGCCCCCATGTACGACGTCAAGACTTCCCTCCCACCGCCGGACACGTCCTTCCCGGAACCTATCCCGGAGCAGTGGACGCCGGCGAGCGCCGCTCCTGCGCGCCGGCGCTTCTATGTGCCGATCCGGCTCAAGTACACCCTCATCCTGCTGGCGTCGCTAGCCTGGGCGGCGGTGTCGGTGAAGCTGTCCCAGCCCTGGCTGTCAGAACTCTCCAAGCCGCTGGGCTTCGGGCTGGCCCTGTTCGTGATCGCGTTCATCGCGTACGTGCCGGGCTTCATGAATGCCTTCCTGATCGGCTCCATCCTCTCCGACCGCCGCCCGATGCTGCGCAAGTACGACCGCCTGCCGGACGTCTGCGTGCTGGTCGCCAGCTATAACGAAAGCGAGAACATCGCCGATACGCTCACCAGCCTCGCCCGCCAGGACTATCCCGGCAACATGGAAGTGGTGGTGATCGATGACGGCTCGACCGACGACAGCCTCGCCATCGCCCGCGCGATGGCAGCGCAACTCGGTCGCCCCGGGCTGCAGATCCGCGTGCTGGCGCAGCCGAAGAACGGCGGCAAATCCAAGGCGCTGAACCGGGGTCTCGCCGAAACCCGCCAGGGGCTGGTGGTGACCGTGGACGGAGATTCCTACCTGCGCGCCGATGCGCTGCGCAAACTGGTCGAGCGTTTCCTGTCCGATCCGCCCGGCACGGTGGCCGTCGCAGGCGCGGTGCTGGTGCGCAATTCGCGCGAGAACTGGTTGACCCGCAGCCAGGAGTGGGACTACTTCCACGGCATCGCCGCGGTGAAGCGCATGCAGAGCATGTACCACGGCACGCTGGTGGCGCAGGGCGCGTTTTCGCTCTACACCCGCGAATCGCTGGAAGGTGTGGGCGGCTGGCCGGAGTGCGTGGGCGAGGACATCGTGGTGTCGTGGGCGTTGCTGGAGACCGGCGCGCGCATCGGCTACTGCGAGGAAGCCTGCCTGTTCACCAAGGTGCCCACGAAGGTGGGCCAGTTCGCGCGCCAGCGCCAGCGTTGGTCGCGTGGCCTGATGGAAGCGTTCGCGCGCCACGGCCGCCTGCTGGTGAAGCCGCGCATGACCACGCTGTTCATCTGGTGGAACCTGCTGTTCCTGCCGCTGGACCTGGTGTACACGTTCGCCTTCATTCCCGGCATCGTGCTGGCCCTCTTCGGCTATTACTGGATCGCCGGCATCATGACGCTGCTGGTGCTGCCGCTGGCGGCGCTCTGGAACATCGTCATCTTCCGCGTGCAGTCCCGCATGTTCAAAAGCCAGGACCTGCGGGTGCGGCGGAACATCTCCGGCTTCGTGTTCTACACGCTGGCCTACACCATGATTTTGCAGCCGGTGTGCGTGATGGGCTATGCCGCCGAACTGCTGCGCCTGCGCAAGACCTGGGGGACCAAGTGATGAAGCCATATCTCCTGAGCGCGGCGATGGCGCTGGCCGCCACGGCGCCTGCTGCGCTGGCGCAGTCGGAAGCCGAAGGCGGCAAGCAGGCCGTGCGCACCGATCTGTGGGTGGGTTCGGATGCGGACGGCAACGAGGCCCGCAAGCTGGCGTTGGGCTGGGACGTGGACCATCGCGACATCGAGCACTGGTGGGGCGTGAAGGTGGAGCACGCACGCTTTTCCGGGCGTGGCTGGCGCGACGACCAGGATCGCGTGTTCGTCAGTGGCGCGGGCGATGCAGGCGAGCGGTGGCGGTGGGACGGCGATGTGGGCACGAACGGGGACGACCTGATCGGCCGTGCCTCGATCCATAGCCGCGATGCGTACCGCAAGGAGTTCTTCATCGAACGCGATGTGCTGGAGACGCGCAATGGCGTCGCGCAAGGCTGGGTGCAGACCTTCGCGGGCGCGGGCATCGATGTGCCGATGGGCGAGCGGTGGTCGGCCAGCGGCGTGGCCGGTCTGCAGGACTTCGGTGTGGGCGACAACCTGCGCACGCATCTGCGCGGCAACGTGGTATTCGCAGTGGCGCCGGAGCAGGGCGTCAGCCTGCAGCTGCGCACGCGCTACTATCGCAACAGCGAGCCGCGCGAGGCGGACTACTATTCGCCGCGCTGGTATGGCGAGGCGCTGGGCGTGGTGGGCTGGCGCCGGCATGTGGGCGGTTACCAGTACACGGCGCGCGCGGGCCTGGGCCGGCAGCGCAGTGCGGGCGATACGTCCAAACGGGCGCGCATGCTGGAAGTGGGCGTGGAGACGCCGCGCTGGAAGGATGCGTGGCTGCGATTGGATGCTGGGTACACGGATACGCCCGTGCTGACGGATACGGGAACGGACAGTTATTCGTACCGGTATCTGCGGTTGCAGGCGTTTGTGGCGTTCTGATTGGCCGTTACATCGTCAGGCTTGCAGGTGTCTACGAAAGGTTGGCCGGTCCAGAGCAGGCAGCTGAGCGTGCAAAGGTTGTGGCGGGCGGGAAGGGTAGTCGCGGCCCTTTCAGCCCTAAGGCCTCGCCTCAGTTGCGCATGGTAAAGACTGACTAGCTGCTATGTCTCAATACAGCATCAACCTCACGTTGATCACGGCGAGGTTGAAGAAGGGTAGAGCAGCCGAAATCGATTTTCCATTACAGATAGCTCAGCTTTCACGTAAGCAAGCCCAGCGTCACAGAGTCGCCTGATCTTGTCTTTGTGGATATGTAGCGGCTTCTTGTCTACTGGTGTGAATCCGATTGGAAAGTCAGAGAGCCCGCCAGGCCAGTAAGCCAGGCGGGGGTTTCGCACTGCAATGTCCGAATGCGCGTACGCCGAGTCTCGGTAAGACTGAAGCTCTTCGTGGAACGGAAGAAGCTCAGGGGGCACGATCCCCTTTCGCAGTCTTATCCTCTTTTCGTCCTTGCCATTCCGTTGCTGGTGGAAAAATTTTGTCTGGGCGGAAGTGAATGGTCGGATGTATACCACCACGGCGTAGCGATACAGAGAGCCTGAAACTCTGTTTGGCAAGGATTCGATCTTCTCAGTCAGATCGGCATCTTCCAGTAAGCGTAAAGCCTCACTGAAATCTGCATGACATAGGCGATAGAAGACGAAACGTTCCTCTTCCGCGTTGTCCATAGGCCTAGTTCTCTGCGACTCGCTTACCCACTGAAATACCTTCCGCTACTGCGATCTCAGGTGTTTCAAAGACATGATCATCGTCTGTGATCTCAGGTAGTGGCGTGCCGTCAGGCATACGTATATCGACTACGTAACCAAACGCATCACCAATCGAGATGGCGCGCACGTGGATTGAATGACCGTTGTGGATGCAGGAATCAGAACTTCCATAGCGATGCATGGTCATCCCTCGCTTGGCGGGCGATAGCCCAGTTGGTCAATGGCGTTGCGGATTCTAGTGTGCAGCGCTTTCATTTCGTCTTCGGTACCCAGCACCACATATTCGTGGACGCCCATGAAGATGATTTTCAAGAGGTATGCGCTTGCCTTGTCGGGGGACTTCTTGACCCCGTAAACCATGCTTATGTGTTCGACGTTGGCTATAGCATCGCCATCAAGCTTGACGTACAAAGGCCTACCCCTTCTGTGAGTGGTGGTATTGCGAGTCTAGCGCCGGGGGCGGCAGTCTCGCCATCCCTGATGGGGCCGGATGTTGAGTAACCGTTGGCGCGCCCGTTGCCGTGGTCATAGGGTGCTAGCGCCAGCTCGATGGTCTAACTAAGGCGCTATGTTTGAACTGTAGCGGTGTTACTGATGCTTAGCTGAGATCTTTGGGAGGGTGTTATGTTCCAGTTCGGTGAGCCGCGCGACGACTACAAGTCTTTTAGTGCGGAGAAGGGAGGCGATGCGCTCGGGCTTCTCATACAGTCAATCAGGTGGTACGCGGTTCGCGCATCTCACTTGCTTTACACCTGGTGTTTGTTCACCACCATCGAAAGTCAGGAAGCACTTGAACTATCGAAGAGGCCATTGCCGGAGGATGCGCGCTTCGTTTTGAGACGAACCTTGTTGAACGCCCTTGTGCTGGAGTTGCGCGCTCTGCACGACCGAGACAAGAATTCTTTAGGCAGCTGTCAGATAGGACGGCGCTTGGCAAACGCTGATACGCGCTTGGAATTGAACGCGTACCTGGAGTCGAACTCCACGGCTATGCCGGATGCCTCGCTCAGGCAAACGTATCTCGGCTATCTAGGACGGTATTGCCAGATCATGGCTCCACCTTCTGGCGCAGCCACGGATCCAGATCATCGGCTGTTCAAAAAGATGGAGTTGGTGAGGCGTATGGCCAACAAGGGAGTAGCGCACTCAACCCTTGACCATTTCAGTCTCTATCCGTCCGACTTCGCGGACTGCGTTGTCGCTTCCATAACGCTTGCGTGCGCAATGGAGGCGTGTATGGGTGACTTTGCTGTAAAGAACGACTTGGGGACGATTGAGCGGCTTGGCTACCAAGCGGCTGAGCACGTTTTGCACGTTGAGTTCGAGCCTGACTTATGGGTGGTCAAAGCCATTCGGAAATTTCTACCGAGGTGGGCAGATGAGGGTGGTGAGTTTCCACAGTTCCCTCAAGACCTGCTGCCCAAACAGTACCTAGCCTTCCCTCTTAGAGAGGACTAGTTTGCTGTTACCGTGCTGTTACGAAAAAACCGCCACTAGGGCGGTTTTGTCGTAAATCCTTGAATCTATTGGTCGGGGAGACAGGATTCGAACCTGCGACCTCTACGTCCCGAACGTAGCGCTCTACCAGACTGAGCTACACCCCGACTGAGCGCGCCATTGTAGTGAACGGCCCCGGTCCCGGCAAGACCCGGGGCCGACTTTCCGCCCTGGCCGGCCCCCCACAGCCGGAAGGCTGCGGCTGATGGCGCCGGACACGTAAAATGCCCGGTCTACGCATGTCGGAGTTGCCCGCTTGATCAAGCCCCGTACCCCGCCCGGAGTGATGGAACTGCTCCCGCGCGAGCAGATCGCCTTCCAGCGCATGCTGGACACCATCCGCCGCAACTACGAGCGCTTCGGCTTCCTGCCCGTGGAAACGCCGGTATTCGAGCTGTCCGAGACGTTGCTGACCAAGTCCGGTGGCGAGACCGAGCGCCAGGTGTACTTCGTCCAGTCGACCGGTGCGCTGGCCAAGGAAGGCGAGGGCCTGCCCGAACTGGCCCTGCGCTTCGACCTGACCGTGCCGCTGGCGCGCTACGTGGCCGAACACGAACACGAACTGACCTTCCCGTTCCGCCGCTACCAGATCCAGCGTGTCTACCGCGGTGAACGCCAGCAGCGCGGCCGCTTCCGCGAGTTCTACCAGTGCGACATCGACGTGATCGGCAAGGACGCGCTGAGCGTGCGCTTCGACGCCGAGATCCTGGCGGTGATCCACGCGG
>Ga0065704_10070916_pt1 | contig 14691 bp, 13 predicted proteins | sample SwiRhicommuniRL2_FD_59091 | JGI IMG/M metagenome (GOLD analysis project Ga0065704, IMG submission 59091) | Switchgrass rhizosphere bacterial communities from Rose Lake, Michigan, USA - RL2 v2 (version 2) | ecosystem: Host-associated > Plants > Roots > Rhizosphere > Soil | place: East Lansing, MI
ATGCCCGGTGTGATCACCCATACCCTTTCATCGCCAATGCCAGCTGCCGGCATAAATGTTAGCTTCCTTTTCAGCGGAAGTGTATTGCGTTGCGCAAGATTTCCTATAGAGCAGAAACCGGCATCGCTACATCCCTGCGCAATAGCTTCATGCGTTAAGAGGAGAAAGAAGAAAAAGAAGATACTTTTCATATGTGCTTGCGTGAAGAACAGGCCTATGCCCTTAGTGTTTGAATTTAGCCCAGTTCAGATCCGCTCTGCTATTCAGGTTTGCTTCGTCCTTATTCCAGGATTTCAGGGTGTTATTGAAATATTTGTTATAGAAGAGGTAGAGCTTGCCATTCAACACTTTAAATGTTTCCGGGTCTACTTCCACCTTTTCTCCCGTTGCACCCATTGCATAAGCGCACCAGCCACCATACTGAGGCTCATATTTAGCAGGCGCCAATTTGAAAAGCTCCCTGTTTTCCGCGTTGGAAAAACGCCAGGTAACTCCGTTCATTACCAGGCTCAGCTCTTTTTTACCTTCAACCGCCTTCTGCTTTGAAAAATAGGCTACCGGATCGTAGCCCTCTATGGCCAGCCCTGTTTTGGATAAGTTGCGCTGCTGTGCGGATGCGCTCACGGCAAACAATAACAGGAATAAGAATGTTTTCATAGAACAAAACAACGATTACCATATCCCAAAAGCATCCCGGAATTATAACAAAAGTATCACGATGCACCGCGTATGGCATATTTTATCGACTTTCGGGGTGTAATCAGGCAATAGCATGTATAGAGTATTAGTTATTGAAGACGATCCCAACATCGTGGACCTTTTAAAGATCCACCTGGCAGACCTGGGTTGCGAGGTAACGAGTACACATAATGGCCAGCATGCCCTTACCCTGGCAGGCGAACAGGCATTTCAGCTCATTGTGCTGGATCTCATGCTGCCAGGCATTAATGGTATGGAAATCTGCCGGCAGGTACGCCTCACAGATCGCAGCACGCCCATCATGATCCTCTCCGCCAAATCAGAAGAGATAGATAAAGTGTTGGGACTGGAGACCGGCGCAGACGATTATCTCACCAAACCTTTCAGTATCCGGGAATTCATTGCCCGCGTAAAAGTGATCTTTCGCAGAAAAGAAGAACCTGCTGTGGAAAGCAAAACCATCAACCCTTTGCACATCAAATGGGGCGGAATGGAAATAGATGTGGACAAACGAAAAGTAACACTGGATAATAACCGTATAGAACTTTCACCAAAGGAATTTGATCTGCTGCTGTTGCTCGCGTCCAATCCCGGCAAAAGTTACAGCCGGCAAAGGTTGTTGAACCTGGTATGGGGGTACGACTTTGAAGGATATGAACATACCGTCAATTCACATATCAACAGGTTGCGCAGTAAGATCGAAAAGAATATTTCCGATCCACAGTTCATCCTTACTACCTGGGGTATCGGGTACCGTTTTAATGAAGAATTATAAACAAGCCATACAATGTCTGTCAAAACCATCCGGGGTAATCTCCTGTTCTGGAAAATATCTGCCGTATTCACCTGCCTGCTGATCCTGTTAGGCATTGGCTATGTGATCATGGCGTCCTTTATATCCAAAAAATATTTTCATGAAGTGCACCAGCAGCTTTATGGGAATATTGCAAAACACCTGGCCCAATCCACACAACCGCTTAAAAATGGCAAGCCGGATACCCTGGTTACGCACGACATCATCCATTCCATTATGGTGATCAATCCTTCTGTGGAAGTATACCTGCTGGATAAAAAGGGCAAGATCATCGACTTTGTTGTACCGGATAAATCCGTTAAAAAAGATGTGGTAGACCTGCGGGCAGTGAAACAATACATTGCAGAGGACGGCCATCGGTATATTGCAGGTGATAACCCTAAAGATCCCGGTCAGCATAGTATATTTTCCGCTGCACCCATTTATGAGAACGGGGAATTGAGTGGTTATGTTTATGCTGTACTCGCCAGCGAAAAACAAGCCGGCGTATTGGCTACGCTAAACAACAATTTCTTTTACAGCCTCGGCTCCAGCATTTTTTTTGCTACCCTGGTTATTGCGCTTATAGTTGGCATCATTACCTTTTTTCTGATCACAGACAGCATCTGCCAGATAGCAGGCATTGTATACCGCTTCAAAGAAGGTGATTATTCCGCACGCATAGAAGGGCATGGAAAGGGAAACCTGGGAGTACTTACCTCTACCTTTAATGAAATGGCAGACACGATAGTTTCCAACATGGAAAAGATCTCTGCAACAGACCGTTTACGGCAGGAGCTGATCGCCAATGTATCCCATGACCTCCGTACCCCGCTGGCCATCATGCAGGGGTATATAGAAACCATGCTTATCAAAAAAGATCAGCTCACAGCAGCAGAACAAACCAAATACCTGGGAATTATTTTTGACAGCTCTAAGAACCTTTCCCGCCTGGTGGAACAACTCTTTGAATATTCAAAACTGGAAGCTAACCAGATAGTACCTCAAAAGGAACCGGTATCCATTAGTGAACTGGCCAACGACATTCTCACCAAATACCAACTACTTGCCGCTGAAAAGAACATCACGCTCCGTTTGGAAGCACCACCTAACCTGCCATTGGTATTTGCAGACATCGCGCTGATGGAAAGAGTGATCCAGAACCTGCTGGACAATGCCCTCCGCTTTACAGATGAGGCAGGCGCTATTACCGTATTGCTCAACAATGCAGCTACCGGAATTGAGGTGGCCGTTTCTGATAATGGAATAGGGATCCCCCTCTCTAAGCAATCATTTATTTTTGAACGTTACAAGCAATTACCCGGTTTTGAAGGGCCTGATAAAGGAATGGGGCTGGGGCTTGCTATCGTAAAAAAGATACTGGACCTGCATCAGACAAATATTCACATCAAGAGTGCACCAGGGTCCGGCACCACATTCTGGTTCCTTTTACCTGCTGTAAACTGATCAACCTTTCGCCTGCCCGGGAGCAACCCCGAATTTCTTCTTAAAAGCTTTGCTAAAATGCTGCACGGAAGAATAACCTAACTGGTCTGCCACTTCTTTGATGGGGATCTGCCGGTATAATAACATTTCCCTGGCCTCACTTAGTTTATGATCTGCCAGGTATCCAAATACGGTATTATTAAAAATCTCTTTGAATCCTTTCTTCAGTTTGAATTCATTGATCCCTGCAATGCGGGACAGTTCTATGAGAGAAGGAGGTTGCAATGAATTTTGTACCAGGTAAGCCTGCGCATAACGGATACGTTCAATATCGTCCGCTGTAATGCCGGGTGTTTTACCGGTAAAATTTTCATACCCCTGAGTCTGCAATGCCAGCAGTTCAATACATTTGGATTGCAGGTACATCATCTTCAATCCGCCACTGAACCGGCAATGCATAATGTCCTGGATACACTGATGCATAGCCATTGTAATAGGCATGTTCTCTTTATTGATGTCTATCTTGCTGTCCGTGGAGATCTTATCTGCCAGTTCCATCAGTAATGGGGAACTGTTCTGTGCCAATGCAAGAAAAGCGTCTGTAGTAAAGTGTACTTCAAAAAAGCGGTACCGCATATCTTTCGCATATTCCCCGACACCTGTGAACTGTGGCAGGTAATGCATATTGCAGAAGTTCTCTTCAAAATCATACCTGTCTCCACTTCTGTCATTCTTCAGGAAGCCGTAACCGGATAAGGTGAAATGTAGCTCTACCACGGAAGGTTCATCTTCCATATCCATATGCAGATTGATCTGTTCCCGCAATGCAATGTCCCCATACTTTACAATAATACCTGCAAAGGATAGTTGTATCATTTCTGCATCCCCGAATGGAAACCTGATCTTATTCCTTTTCTCTGTAACCTGTGAATGATCAATCACAGCTGTTGCCCCTCTCTCTCCCATTTTTCCTCCGCGCCCCTTCGTATCATAAACATTTACGATCATAAAAGAATCCGTTTAGTATAAAACATGCTCCGTATGGTATAAAAGTAAATATAAATTTCTGAAGGAGTTTTGCCTGTAAAATAAAAGACCAGATGTTTTACCAGATCACATTATTCCTGCATTCCTGGCTGCGCTGGCCGGTGATGCTATTATTGCTGGCCACCTTATTCATTAGTTTATACAGCTGGCTGGCCAGGAAACCATTCACGGATAAATACCAGAAGTTATTTGCATTTTATAGCGGGATGCTGGGCATACAGGGCATAACAGGTTTGGTATTATTCTTTGTTACCAGCCCTATTACTACCTATATCTTATATCATAATATTAAAGGTATCACCGCTAACCCTGGCATTACTTTTTTTACGCTGCGGCATCCGCTTAGTATGCTCATAGCTGTTATCATATGCAATGCAGGAAAAAAGCGGGCGGATAAAATTGCGCCTGAAGGAAGGTTTCGGACGTGGTTTATTTTTACACTGGTTGTATTCCTTATCGTTATGGCTAACATTCCCTGGCCTTCCATGGAGTTCGGCAGGCCGTTGTTCCGCTTCTAAGGGTTCAGCTTCTTTCACAGGCGCGGCAGCCAATATTTCCTTTAATTGAAACATTGTTTCCTCTCTTTCAACTCCCAGCTTCAGCAATTGCATGGCCATACCCACTATCTTACGGTATAGGCCACGCTGCCTGGGCAGGGTACTGTAGATCTCGGAAGCGATCTTTGATGCCAGACCTAAGAACGAAGCAAACTCCATAGTTCTGCGAAACCGGGGATCTTTCTTCACCCGTTTGCCGGTTAAGGAGCTTTTTAAGCGGGCATAATATTCCCCGTCCATTTCATAAAAACAGATGTTACCAATGGTACCTGTGATCTTTACCGGACCGGTCTGCTTTGCCATATTACAAAGTTAGGGATCCTGAGCATTCAAAAAGTTGCGATTTCCCAAGAAATTCAGGGGTAAACCCGTAGTAAAAGCATAGCAATCCCGTAGCAAGCCCATAGCAAAAGCATAGTAAAAGCGTATGAGAGATCTACTCCTTCACTCCCCTTGGACTAACCCCAAACTTCCTTTTAAACTCATTACTAAAGTGTTGCAGGGTACTGTACCCTGTTTCATAAGCCACTGCAGTTACCGTTTTACCGCCCGCCTGGATAATGTTTCTGGCCTGCTCCAGGCGGTAATCTTTCAGATACCCGAACACAGAGTTACCAAAAACCTGTTTAAATCCTGTTTTCAGCTTAAAGGTATTCAGGCCTGATTGCCTGGCCAGCAGGGACATGGAGGGGGGATGTTGCAGATCATGGAGCAAGATCTCCCGGGCCAGATGCACCTTCCGGATATCTGCAGGGAGTAATTTGGTACCGGGTGCCGGCAGGTTTGCCCGTTCTTCCAGCTGTGCACATTGCAGCGCCAGCAATTCCAGTGCTTTCGACTGCAGGAAAAGTTTGCGCAATCCTCCCCGGTAAGTGCAATCCTTCATGCTTTCTATGAGCATATTCATCTTCGGCGTTAAAGGAAGATTCCGGCCTGTCAGCTGGAAAGAGGGCTTTTTGCCTGCCAGGTATTCCGCCATCGCTTCCATTACCGGCCCTGTATTCTCCGTCAGTGCCAGGAACCGCTCCGGCAAAAAACTGAGCACAAAGATCTTCAGGTCCTGCTGCTGTTTATAAATCGTTGTTTCCGTTGTATAGGCATTCAATAGCATATTATGCTCCCCTGAAGTGAACCGCTGCGGCTTGCCTCCACCATGTGCGGTAGTTACAATATCTCCCCGTTGCAAAAAAGCAATGGCAGGCATTGGCGCCTGCTCTACAGTAGAAACATGCAGCTCTTCATGTACATTGCCATTACAATAACCAATATGGATACCATCCGAATAGAACTGCCGGAAACATAGCTCCCAGAAAGGCTTTCGTTCCTCCTGTACAGTTTCCCAGGTGGAGCAATCCATGAGCTTATCCCTGTGCAGCAATAATTTGTCCTTATCCAATACCTCCTGGGCACTGTTCCTGTACACCACTTCCATAATTAATCCGTTTTACGCAAATTATAATCCCGATCCTGCAACATTGCACATCCATTATGTTGTCAATTTGCATTTGTATACTCCTATAACGGCATATTTCAGGAATACCCCCGTATGCGGATTGCTTTATTTTTATTTAACAGAACATGCTCTATTTTCTTTTTCATACCATATTGCGCTACCGCTTTGCCGTAGTGATGCAAAACCTGGCCCGCTCCTTCCCGGAAAGGTCATATGAAGAGATCAACCAGATCTCCAGCCGGTTCTACCGGTATTTCAGCCATATGTTCCTGGAATGGCTGCAAATGGTGCTGCTCTCTGAAAAACAGATGAAGAAGCGGGTGCAGGTAAATAATGCTGCTTTGCTGGAACATTACCACGCGCAGGGCCGCAATATCATCATCATGTTAGGACATTACGGCAACTGGGAATACGCCAACATCCTCCCTTCCTATCTTTCATTTGATGTACATGCGGTATTCAAACCTTTATCCAATAAACTGTTCGACAGGATCATGCGCAACCTCCGTTCCCGCTTCGGTTTAAAATTACTGTCTATGGATAAGGTAGTCAGGTATATGCATGCCAACAGGCAACGGCCGGGTGCTTACATTTTTGTTTCAGATCAATCCCCCTCTCTGGAAAACAGGTTCACGGTAGATTTCCTGCATCAGCCCACCAATGTTATAACGGGAGCGGAACGGATCGCCAAAAAATTAGATGCCGTTGTAGTGTATGCCGTTATTAATAAAAAAGCGCCTTCCTCACATTGGGAGATCTCTTTTTCACTGATCACAGATCAGGCTGCCCTAACACCGGAGCATGCTATCACTAAAACATTTTCAAAATTATTGGAACAGGATATCCGCAGATCACCGGAATATTGGTTATGGAGCCACCGCCGCTGGAAAAACAACAGATCATGATAATAGCGCTCACAGCCCTGCTGTTTGTCTTTTTTATTTTTGCAGCACTGGCAGGCATCCTGATGTGTGCGATGGAGGATTGAACATTTTTCCTACCTTCAGGGTATGCTTAATTTACGTGTAAACTACCCATCCATTCCCCGGGAAATGGACGTATTCCTGGAATATTGTAAAACCATTAACCCTTCCGTTGCCAGCAGATTACTGCATGTACCTTACCAGGCCCTGGATCCATCCGGCGAAGCGATCGTATTTAACTGGCTGCGTGCAACACCGGAACACTCACAACTTATTTCCCTGCCCAGTGGCAACAATGCACTATACTGTGTACTCTCCTTTTTTAGAAGTATCACTGAACATATTGCCATAGAACCTACTACTTTCCCCGGTTTTAAAATGGGTGCTGCCAGTATGAATTACCAGTTCCACATCATAGCCACAGATGAAGAAGGTATGTTACCGGAAGCATTGGCAGAACATCTTAAAACCGGTAAGAGTAAACTCATTTACCTGCAACCCACTATCCACAATCCCACCTGCAACGTAATGTCTTTAGCCAGGCGCCAGGCCATTGCGGAGGTAGTAAGGGCTTTTGAAGATGTATATATCCTGGAAGACGATGCCTACCGTTTCCTGCATCCGGATCCTCCACCTTCTTTCCTCACCATCTTCCCGGAGCGTACCATGCATGTGCATAGTATGTCCAAACCCTTTAATCCCATGCTGCGTGCAGCTTATCTTGCAGCACCCAAAGGATTGCTGCAGGGCATAGAAAACCTTGTACAACTTACCTCCAGCGGCACCTCCCAGCTTTTTACAGATTTCAGTCTTTACCTGATGAAAGGAGAATTGCTGAAAGGCATCATCCGTGACAAACAACAGGCCGCACAGGCATTGCAGGAAAAGATCAGGCAGATCTTTAACGGCCTTTCCTACAAAACCTTCCCCAGCTCTTATCATATCTGGCTAAAAGCAGATCCTGCTATAACAGAACAATGGAAAGAAAAGAATATTGATATTCCACCTGGAGCAGGATTCTCCCTCACAGATAATTCAGATCATATCAGGATAGCCCTCGGAATGGCCTGGGACCAGGAAGAACTCCTGCCGGGGTTGCAAACCATTGCAGGCACGTTGAAGTAAATAAATGCCTGGCGAATAAAAGATAAACGCTTTATTTAGACTGTATAAGGTAACTGTCCGCCACCAGCAGCACAACCTTTAAACATAATAGTATGGAAAAAAAGGATTATGATGCCATCGTTGTAGGTGCAGGGCCAAACGGGCTTGCTGCAGCTATTACTTTACAACAAGCCGGCCTGGCCGTGCTGCTGGTAGAAGCAAAAAGCACCATCGGAGGTGGCTTACGTTCTAAAGAACTAACCCTCCCTGGTTTTGTGCACGACGTTTGTTCTGCTATTCATCCCATGGCCCTCAGCTCTCCTTTTTTTTCTGCGCTCCCCCTGAAAGATCATGGACTACAATTCATCCAATCCCCTATTAATGCAGCCCATCCTTTTGATGATGGAACAGCCGCAGTATTGCAGCATTCCATTGAAGACACCGCCCGCCAACTGGGTGAAGATGCACAAAGCTATAAACAACTGATCACCCCACTGGTGAATGACTGGCCACTAATAGCAGACGATGCCTTAGGCCCCCTGCATTTCCCTAAACATCCTTTTGCCATGGCCCGCTTTGGCCTGAAAGCATTAACCTCCGCCACCTTCCTCGCCAAACGGTTCAAAACACAAAAAGCCCGTGGCTTATGGGCAGGCATGGCAGCACACGCCATACAACCTTTAACCAATACTTCCACTTCTGCCATTGCACTGGCTTTAATGATCGCAGGGCACCGGCAGGGATGGCCAATTCCCAAAGGCGGGGCACAGTCCATTGCCAATGCACTGGCTTCCTATTTCCTGTCCATCGGCGGCAGGATTGAAGTGGACCAATACATACGTTCTTTAGATCAACTCCCTTCCTCCCATACCGTGTTGTTTGATGTAACGCCCAAACAACTCCTGCAGATTGCAGGGCACCGCTTCTCTTCCATTTATAAATGGCAGCTGGAAAAATACCGTTATGGCATGGGTGTATTTAAAATAGACTGGGCACTTGACCAGCCTATTCCTTTTACAGCTCCTGAATGCAGAGAAGCTGGCACAGTACACCTGGGCAGTACACTGGAAGAGATCACTTTATCAGAACAACAATCTTCCAATGGCCAGCATGCGGAGAAACCATTTGTACTGCTGGCACAACAAAGCCGCTTTGATACTTCCCGCGCACCAGCAGGTAAACAGGTAGCCTGGGCCTATTGCCATGTACCCAATGGCTCTGCGAAAGACATGACAGGCATTATTGAAACCCAGGTGGAACGTTATGCTCCCGGCTTCAGGGATACCATCCTGTCCAAACACGTGATGAACACAGCAGATATGGAAGCTTATAATGCCAATTATATTGGTGGGGATATCAATGGCGGCATCATGGACCTTGCCCAGCTTTTCACCCGGCCTGCATTACGTTCTTCTCCTTACCGCACATCCGCCAAAGGCTTGTATATATGTTCCTCTTCCACTCCCCCCGGTGGCGGCGTACATGGTATGTGTGGTTATCATGCCGCCAAACGTGCCCTGAAAGATGTATTCGGTAAATGATGTAATTTACCGGCATGATCACCATCAGACCCATTCAGCCGGAAGACGACGCTACCATTGCACATATCGTTAGAAGTACCCTCACGGAATTCGGTGCCAATAAACCAGGCACTGCGTTCGCAGATGCAGCAACAGATCATCTCTCCCTCGTTTTCGCCAAACCGCGCGCTATTTATTTTGTAGCCCTGGTGGATGGCATTATTGCCGGAGGAGCGGGTATCCATCCATTGGATGGAGGGCCGGAGCATGTTTGCGAATTACAGAAAATGTACCTGCTGCCCGCTACCAGGGGAAAAGGCATTGCCCGTACCCTCATTGCCCAATGCCTTGATTTTGCCCGTGAGAACGGCTATACCCAATGTTACCTGGAAACCATGCCTGCGCTGGAAAAGGCCCGGAAGTTATATGAACACCTTGGCTTCATTTATCTGGACGGGCCTATGGGAAATACCGGGCATTTTAGCTGTGATAACTGGATGTTGAAGGACCTGTAATACTCTAAAACGCGTAAAAAGCCCTGTTTTTCGTTCATTTTTGCAAATAAGTGTCCGCTTTTGTGAACCGCTGTTTTTATACTTCCCTTAAATACACCCATTTTCAGCCTTCAACTACCCCTTTTTTGTCCGCTTTTGAGAATACGTGTCCGATTTCGAAAATCCTGTTTTTAGCGTAACCAACCGTCCGTCACTACACCGCTTCCCCATCGCTTTTTCAACCTCTCACAAACCTTTACCAGTAAGGCATTCAAGCTATCTCAACACTACTCCGTGATGGAACCATTCCTAACTATTAGCTTGTTGCCCCCTTCACCGCGGATTACTTTTACATCATCAACAACAACACAAAATTTAAAACGCTAAAAACAAAATATTATGAAAAAGATCATCACTATCCTCGCTATCATGTTCACCGCCGGTGCAGCTTTTGCAAGTAACGACAACGTTACCGAAAACAAAAAAGCCATGAATACCTTCAACAGGGAATTCGCAGGCGCTTCCGAAGTTGCATGGTATCATTCAGAAGACGGTACCGTTGCCAAGTTTAACCTGAACAACTCTAAGGTAACTGCACACTTCAATAAAGCAGGTGAATTGCTCGCTACCTCCCGCTATATTACAGATGTAGAACTGCCGGTAAATGTTATCACTAAACTGATCAAACAGTTCCCTGATCAAAATATCAGAACTATTGTTGAATACAATGTGGAAGGAGAAAACACTTATATAATCACCCTGGAAAGCAAAACCGAATGGACGATCTTAAAAGCCCAGAACGGCAACCCGCTGACCACGCTGAAGAAATTGCAAAAAGCATAAATTTTCATCACGCCATTTCGGTACAGCCGCCTCTTTGCAGAGACGGCTGTTTTCTTTAACTTTAAGTATGTCTGATACATCCTCAAAGAAGCACATCACGGATATGCTGATCTTTACGCACCCCACGTATAAAATCCTGATAAGCCTGGCACTGGCACTGATCACCTTCTTTTTTGTGAGAAATGCAGCACTGAATCCCCTGTTATTGTACACCTTACTTTGGGATGTGTTTGCCCTGACCTACATCATCATCAGCTGGACAGTATTTTTCTACCGCCCGCCGGAACAGATCAGGAAAGTGGCGAGGGAAGATGATGGCAGTATGTTGTATGTATTCCTGATCATATTAGTGGCTGCGTTTTCCAGCATGTTCACGGTATTGCTGCTGATGCTCTCAGAAGATACCAGTAATACGGCCAAAGCCCTTTATATACCCGTAGCCGTTGGAGGCATGTTACTTTCCTGGGCAATGGTACATACCACCTTCACAGTGCACTACGCACATTTATACTATGACGATGCCGTTGGAGATAATACCAAACATGCGGAAGGACTCAATTTCCCTAAAGAGAAAAAGCCGGACTACCTGGATTTTGCTTACTTCTCTTTTGTGATCGGCATGACCTTCCAGGTATCTGATGTACAGATAGAATCCCGTACTATCAGGCGGATCTCCCTTGTTCACGCACTCTTGTCTTTTATCCTCAACACCTTTGTAGTAGCGCTTACCATCAACCTGATCGCCGGATTAAAGAAATAAAAAAGGCCCCGGTTATACCGGGACCTTTAAGATTATTTGATCAGCTTATTGAGTGTTTCCTGTGCTAAAGGATGATAATTCTGTTTGTATTTGGAATAGATCCGTTTAGCCATCTCCTGCCCTTTTGGCGTTTTCATCATTTCTGTATATAAAGGCGTCAGGAATTTTCGGCGGCCTACCGTACTCAGGAATTTTTCCATATTCCCAAATGCCGGCGTGTAATCTGCTGCTACGGACATGATGAACCAAAGGTCCGCTACCTCGCTATTACCCGTTTGGGTAAAATGGCATGCTTTATCCAGCTGCTCCATCTGTGCTACTGTTAAGGGTTTAGGCATCTTACGCAGGAAGTGCAGCCATTCGTGGGAAGTCCATCCTTCCGTTACTACCGGTGCTCCTTCCAGGAAGTGTTTGCGTTCTGCATCTACTTTTTCAAAACGTTCCTGCGGTACACGCGGGCAGTTTGATGGTACGCCAGGCCCGTATACCCAGGCATTGATATTGATCTTATCGGCTAAGGCAGTATCTCCTTTCAGCAGGTGCTCATTTAAGTATTGCAGGAATTGCGCGGTGTGCATGGTTTTAAATGCATGCGTATCGAAGTAATTACGCAGGAAAGAATCCAACCTGGCACGGCCGGATGTTTCTTCTACCAGGCGCAGGAAATGCGCACCTTTCTCGTAGGCGATATCTGTTAATCCATCATCCGGGTTGCGGTTGGTAAGGTCCAGTTTCAACCAGGTATCCTTACTATCCTTGCCTAGTTCATTCACGGTTTCTTCCAGGTCCTGGTAGCCCAGTTCCCATAACATATCTGCATAATCAGCGCCCATCATGGCTTCCATAATGCGGCGTTCAAAGTAAACCGTAAAACCTTCATTGAGCCAGAAATCCTCCCAGGTAGCATTCGTTACCAGGTTCCCGCTCCAGCTATGCGCCAGCTCATGTGCAATAAGGCTCACCAGTGATCGGTCCCCGGCTATGATAGTAGGTGTGCAGAAAGTGAGGCGCGGATTCTCCATACCTCCCAATGGAAAACCGGGAGGTAATACCAACACATCATAACGCCCCCATCTGTATGGGCCATATAAAGATTCTGCCGTAGTGACCATCTTACCCACTTCTGCAAATTCATAATGCGCTTTTTCCAGCATAGCCGGTTCTGCGTATACGCCTGTCCGTTGGTCGATGGACTTAAAGCCAATATCTCCTACCGCCAGCGCCATCAGGTAAGCGGGCACAGGTTGTTCCATCTTAAAATGATACACGCCACTATCGTTCTTCTGCTGTGCATTCTCTGCACTCATTAAAGCCATCAGGCCTTTAGGCACCGTTACGCGTGCACTGTAAGTAAAGCGGATCCCGGGACCGTCCGCACAGGGGATCCAGGTGCGGGCATAAATAGATTCAGATTGCGTATACAGGAAGGGCTGTTTTTTGCCCAGTGTCTGTGAAGGTTCCAGCCATTGCAGCGCAGTAGCTTTACTGCTTGTGCCATACCAGATAACCACCTGGTGCGAAGCCGCTTCCACCGGAATGTTCAGCCTGCTGCCCAGGTTAGGTAATGCGGCATCAAGGCTATGTGTTACTTTCTTTCCGTCTACCGTAACACTATCAATCGTCAATCCATCCGTATCCAGGTGTAATGTTGCCGCCTGGGCTTTATTCTCAATGGTCCAGGTAGCGCTGCCACTGATCAGGTGTTTCTCAAAGTTCACGGCAATATCCAGGTCCAGGTGTTGCATGCTGATACTGTCCGCATTGGACAAGGTATGCCTGTCTTTTACTTGTACTGTGGAGTCCTGGTTTGCCTGGGTTGCAGGAGGTTGATTACAGGCAGCTGCAGTGAAGAGCAGGGCCACCGGTATTGCGTATTTCATGAAGCAGATTTTGTTAAGTATCCGAAGATATTACAATTCAGGTATTAAAAAAGCCCCGATCGTACGATCGGGGCTTTACTTATTTTATTGGTTCCGGTGTTAGCTTAGGGTTTTCAAAATAATAGATCCCCTGGGCCTTCAACAACGGCAAGGCTGTTTTCAGGCGTTTTTCAAACTGCGCAAAATCCTTCTTTTCCGTTTTGGTCCAGGCGGCTTCCGCTAATGCAATCAACCTGGGGAACGTAAGATAATACATCCGCTCCCTGGAAGCGATCGTTTCCGTCCAGAGGTTAGCCTGGATACCTTCAATCAGCGGGCTGTTCCTGTCAACGTTGGCCGGTAAACTATTCAGGGAAAAATCATATACGCTTTTCAGTTGATTGAACTGGTTACCCGGCCATCTGCGGCCAACCGTAGCAGAACTATCCTGCACAAAATCAAAATAGAAAGGCAGGCGCGGGCAAAGCACTACTTTATACCCTTTCTCCAAAGCAGTCTTTAGTTCAGCCTTTTTTTCGTGGCGCCACCAGAAAACAATGGTTTTACCGGAAGGCAGGTTGGAAGCTGTTACTTCATCCCAACCCAGGATACTGTTGTTTAACTTAACAACCGTATCCGCCATTCTTTTAAGGAAATAATGTTCTACGTCCAGCAGGGAATTCAATTTCTCGCGTTTCATCAGGTCCTGAACAGCGGGGTCTGTTTTCCATTTCTCGTTTCCAAAACTTACTTCATCACCACCAATATGGATCATCTGGGATGGGAAAAGCACATCCACTTCCTTCAAGATATTGCTGAGGTATTGGTATGTTTCCTCTTTACCGGGGTTGAAGGTGAATTCAGGATGCTTCACTGATCCACCACCGCTGAACTGAGGATAAGCCCTGTTGGCGGCTGTAGCATGGCCTGGCATATCAATTTCCGGGATAACAGTGATGTGCAGGGCTGCTGCATAAGCAACGATCTCAGATACGTCCTGTTGTGTATAATATTGAGCAGGCGCAATAGAATCGTGGTAATTACCGATCCCTCCCACAAGGGCAAGGCGCGGATACTGTTTAATCTCTATCCTCCAGCCCGGCTGATCTGTAAGGTGCCAGTGGAAGCGGTTCAATTTATAGAACGCCATTTCATCCAGGATCTTTTTCACGTCTTCTTTTCCAAAGAACTGG
>Ga0065704_10070918_pt1 | contig 14677 bp, 13 predicted proteins | sample SwiRhicommuniRL2_FD_59091 | JGI IMG/M metagenome (GOLD analysis project Ga0065704, IMG submission 59091) | Switchgrass rhizosphere bacterial communities from Rose Lake, Michigan, USA - RL2 v2 (version 2) | ecosystem: Host-associated > Plants > Roots > Rhizosphere > Soil | place: East Lansing, MI
CGACTTTGAAACGCCCATCGCCGGCCTCGCCTTCTTTCGGCGTGAAGCCCCGGCGCCGCCGGTGATTTGCATGATCGAACCGAGCATCGTGCTGGTGGCCCAAGGCGAGAAGCAGGTCTGGATCGGCGGCGAAGCCTATGGCTACGACACCGGGCGGTTCCTCATGACCTCCCTGGACATCCCCGCCAATTCCGAGGTGATGCAGGCCAGCCCGGAACAGCCCTGCCTGGGCCTGGTCCTGAGGCTCGACTTGCGCATGGTGGCCGATCTGATCGCCCAAGGCAGCCTGTCGCCGCCGCGTGATCGAGCAGTCGGGATCGGCGCGGGGATTGGCACCGCAACACCCGACCTGCTGGCGCCGTTCGCACGTCTGCTGGGGTTGCTGGATGAACCCGAAGCGATCCCCATATTGGCGCCGTTGATCCAGCGTGAGATCCACTACCGGTTGCTGCTCAGCGACCAGGCCGCCCGGCTGCGGCAGATCGCCTCGGTCGATAGCCAGGGCTACCGGATCGCCAAGGCCATCGACTGGTTGAAATTGAACTACACCGAACCCGTGCGCGTAGACGACCTCGCCGCGCGAGTGCAAATGAGTGCGCCGACGTTTCACCACCACTTCCGCCAGCTCACGGCGATGAGCCCGCTGCAATACCAGAAGTGGCTGCGGTTGAACGAAGCAAAACGCTTGATGCTCAACGAGCACGTGGACGTGGCGAGTGCGGCCTTCAAGGTGGGTTACGAAAGCCCTTCCCAGTTCAGCCGCGAATACGCCCGCTTGTTTGGCGTGCCGCCCAAGCGCGACATTGCGGCGCTACGCGGGTCGGCCAAGGCTGGTTGATTCATCAGTGGGAGCAAAGCTTGCTCCCACTGAGCGGTGCCTTTTGCGCCAACGCAACGCACCTCTGCGCCAGGATCATCGTCGGATCAACAAGCGCTACCCTGTGCCCATTGATCTCGAACGCCTCGCAATGCGCCAGCACCAGCGGCAACTCCGTGCACCCCAGGATCAACACCCCCGCCCCCAGCTCGCACAGATGCTCGGCCGCCAGCAACAGTTGCTCCTTGCAGAGCCCCTGTGTGAAGCCGGCCTTGATACCCCGCGGTCCGTAGATGGCGTCCATGACCATCGCCTGGTAATCGACACCTGGCGTGAGGACCTGGAGCCCGGCCTGGCGCGCCGCCTGGTGATAGACCTGGCTCTGCACCGTACCGGAAGTCGCCAGCAGGCCAATCGCCTTGCCCGAACCATAGGTGCGCGCGATCCACTCCACCGTCTCACTCAACATATTCACGATGGGCACCCTCAGGTGCGCCTGGATCCGCTCGACGAAGGCATGGGCAGTGTTGCAGGGAATCGCAATGGCATTGGCGCCAGCACTTTCGAGACGTTTGCAGGCGGCATACATCGCCATCGTCGGGTCGGTTTCATCGCGCAGCAGGTTGGCCGTCCGATCCGGTATCTGCGGGTTTTGCTCGACCACCATCTTGATGTGGTCCTGGTCCTTTCCCGCCGGGGTATTGGCCACCACCTTGGCCATGAAGTCCACCGTGGCGGCTGGCCCAACGCCGCCCACGATGCCCAGCTTGAAAGGTGGGCGCCTGGGCTGCTGGTCCAGCGTTGCGAAGTCGGCGTAGATCTCATTGACGTCCAGCACGGTGATCCCGCGACGCTGCAAATCGGCACAGACCAGGGACAGCTCGGTCATGCCGGGCAGGATCACCGTCGCACCCTGGGCCTGCAACGAGAGGCACGCCTGGTAGACCGCTTCAAGCGGCACGCCTTCGAGGTGACCGTCCTTGATGCCGTTGAGACCGTACATCGCCTCCATCAACCCCGCTTGAGCGTCTGCGTCGGGGTAAACAATCTGGAAGTCTTTGCCGAAATGTCGCTCGAACAATCCGCAATGGCGCACGAAGTCGGAGGCGATCACCCCCAAAGTCGTCTTGGGCGGCACCGTGTGGCTGACGTGCCGGGTCAAGGCGGCCATCATGTCCAGCACGGGAATGCCCAACTCCTCCTCGATTTCAGCGCGAAAGGTATGGCTGGCGAAGCACGGGAGCATCACCGCATCGAAGCCACTGTCCTCGAACGACTTGCACACCTGGAACACATAGAACTTGCGCGACGTCATGCTCGCGCCCTGGTCCAGCGGCAGCAGCACGTCCTTGAACGGGTGCTGCTCGAACAGGAAATGGTAGCGCCCCTGATCCTCGAGCACTGCCCGGGACTTGACCAATTTGTAGAACAGATCGCCCCCGGCCAGTGACCCAAGCCCGCCGACGATGCCCAACTTGCGCACCACAGAAGCCTTGTGACTCGACTTCGCTTTAGCCTTCATGAACGTCTCCTCAAGCCACCGGCACCGGCTCGGATCGCGACCGAACCGGGGCATGTACGCCCTCGTCCTCGTCGACCTCTTCGTGTGGTTCGGACTTGGCGACAACCGCCGTCGCGATGCTGTTACCCACCACGTTGGTGGCCGTGCGGGCCATATCGAGGAACTGGTCGATACCGATGATCAACAACAGCCCCGCCTCGGGAAGATTGAACATCGGCAACGTGGCCGCGACCACGACCACCGAAGCCCGCGCGACACCGGCCATGCCCTTGCTGGTGATCATGAGTGTCAGAAGAATCAGGATCTGCTGCGTGAAACTCAAATCAATGTTGTAGGCCTGGGCAATGAACAGGATGGCGAACGCCTGGTACATCATGGAACCGTCGAGGTTGAACGAATAACCCAGGGGCAACACGAAGCTGGACACGCGCTTTGGCGCGCCAAACTTCTCCAGCGCCTCGATGGTTTTCGGGTAGGCGGACTCACTGCTGGCGGTGGAAAAGGCCAGGAGAATCGGTTCGCGAATAAGCTTGCCGAGGTGGAAAACCGAGCGACCAAGGAACAGGTAACCGGCACCGAACAGCAACGCCCAGAGAATCATGATCCCCAGGTAGAACTCAGCAATCAGCTTGCCGTAATCCACCAGCAAGCCAAGCCCCTGGGTGGTAATGGCCGAGGCGATCGCGGCAAACACCCCAATCGGCGCGAACGCCATCACGTAGTCGGTGATCTTGAACATCACCTTCGCCAGCTCTTCGATGGAATCGGTGATCCGGGTGTAGCCCGCCCGTTTCACACCGGCCAGTGCAAAGCCGAAGAACAGCGAAAACACCACGATCTGCAGGATCTCGTTGTTGGCCATCGCTTCGGCAATGCTGCGCGGAAACACATGGCCGATGAACGCCTTGAGACTGAAGTCGCCGGTATTGACCGGCACGGCCGCCGTTGCGTGCTGGGCCACGTCCATGTTCAACCCGGCACCGGGTTGAAACAGGTTGACCAGGCCCATCCCGATCAGCAGCGACACAAGCGAAGCGGTGACGAACCAGGCCATCGCCCGAGCCCCGATCCTGCCAACGGAACGGGAATTGCCCATGCTGGCGATACCACCCACCAATGTCGCGAAGACCAGCGGCGCGATGATCATCTTGATCATGCGCAGGAAAATGTCAGTGACCATCGAGAAGTAAGTGGCGATCTCTTTGGCACTTTGCTCGCTCCCTGCGAAATGGTGACACGCCCAACCAACAAGTACGCCCAGGGCAATGCCCATTGCAATTCGACGTGGGAGCTTATTCTTCTTCACGGTGCTGTCCTCAAGTAGTTCTTGGAGTTTTTTACTTGGCAGGGATCGATTCTAAGGAGCGTATTCGGGAGGATGATGAGTAATCCAGCTAGCCCCATGCGCTTTTGGAATAGTTAGCAAAAGGCCGCGCTATGCCGGGGAGTTGCACAGTAAAATCGAGCCCTCACAACGGGGATTCCGATATGCAACTCAAGTGGCTGGATGATCTTCTGGCGATTGGTGAATGGAAAAACTTCTCCCGTGCGGCCGAGGTTCGTTGCGTGACGCAATCGGCCTTGTCACGGCGTATCCGCTCACTTGAGGAATGGGTGGGCGTCAAGCTGGTGGACCGGGGCACCTACCCTGTCCAACTCACACCCGCGGGAGTCACCTTCTGCGATGAAAGCCGAGAGGCCCTCGCCGGATTACTGAGGTTGCGCTCGACGCTGCGCGACGTGGAACGAATGCCCGGACGCTCGATCCAGATCACCGCCGGCCACAGCCTGTCCATGACCTTCCTGCCCAAGTGGCTCTCGCAGTTCCAGCAACACAACGAACAGTTCAACGCCCGGGTGGTGGCCGCCAACATTCATGACGCCGTCATTGCATTGGAAGAAGGCAGTTGCGACTTGATGATGGTCTACCACCATCCGCTTGCGCCCATCCTGCTGGACCCCGAGCGTTTTGGCAGCCTGGTGCTCGGCCACGATGCGTTCATCCCCCTGTGCGCGCCCAACCGCAAGGGCGAACCGCTGTTCCGCCTGCCCGGCCGCGCCGGTAAACCAGTGCCCTACCTGGCCTACACGGCAACGACGTTCCTCGGACGCGTGGCGGATATCGTCATCAACAACGGCCCTGAACCGATCGCGCTGGAACGCTGCTATGAAGCGGACATGGCGATGCTGCTGATGCGCATGGCCATCGAGGGCTACGGCGTGGCCTGGTTGCCGCAGAGTGCGGTGGCCGACGAGTTGGAGCGCGGGCTGTTGGTGCGGGCCGGTGGCGAGCAATGGAGCACGCGCCTGGAGATTCGCTCGTACTGTGCGATTGCCAATCGCAACCCGACGATGCGTAAGCTGTGGAAGACCTTGGAAGGCGCTTCGTTGCAGCGGCCGGGCAGCGCACCCTCTGTGTCAGAAGGTGCGAACTGATCGGTGGAGGCTACGCGTTCAAGCCGATCCAGCCATGGATGCCCACGTAGAGACCGACGCCGATGATCAACACGCTGGACAAGTAAGGTGCCCGGCGAGCAACGGTGCCCAGCCAAGGCCAGCGATTGGACGCCTGCCGTGCGCCAATGGCCGCCGCAGCCCCCACGGTCACCAGGGTAATCGCCAAGCCGATGCTGAAGCACAGGACGAGCAGGCCGCCCAGCGCGACTTCTTTGACCTGGAGACACAACAGCAGGACGGTAATGGCCGCGGGGCAAGGAATCAGCCCGCCCGTCAGGCCGAACACGATGATCTGGCCGGTGGTGACCTCCCGGTTGGTGAAGCGCTTGCGGATATCATTGGCATGCGCCTGTTCGTGGGCGTCCTGGTAACCCTCCAGCGACAGCGCCAGGCCTTTGGGTTCGGGATGCCCGTGGTCATGTTCGTGGTGGTGGTGATGATGATCGTGATCGTGATGATGGTGGTCGTGACTTTGCGCGAACCTGAACATCTGCTCGCCGCGCCAGGTACGCCACAGCATCCACAGCGCGATGGCAATGATCAGCGCAGCGGATGCCAGTTGGAAATAAGGCTCGGTGGTTTCGGCGTCCAACTCCTGGCCCAAGTACATGCCGCCGATCGCGACCAGCCACACCACCGCAGTGTGGGATAGCGTAGCCGCCAAGCCCAGCAACACCGCCTGCTTGACCGAGCCCCGAATCGCCACGATAAACGCCGCCATCATGGTTTTCGAATGACCAGGCTCCAGGCCATGCAAGGCGCCCAGCAAGATAGCGCTGGGGAAATACAGCCAGGCGTGAGTGCCACCCTGTTGTAGCAATTCAGCAAAATTGGGCATGTCGGGCCTAGAGATACTTGGTGATTTGTTTGAAGGCTTCCAGCGGCGCGCGCTCGCCTTTATGCAACGACGAAACGGTGTCCTCCAGGCAGTGATCGATGTGATCCTGGATCAACGTCCGCTTGGCCTGGCACACCGCTTTCTCCACCGCATGCAACTGCTGGGCAATATCCACGCACTCACGACCCTCTTCGATCATCGTGATAATGCTGCGCAAATGACCGTCTGCCCGCTTGAGACGCTTGACGATCGCCGCATGGCTTTGGTGGGGATGTTCGTGGTCGTGCGCACTCATGACTTGAGCCCTGTGTTTCGGTGAATTTACCCCGTCATCCTATCCCCCCAGGGAGGATACAAGCAAACCCATCGAAACGCCGACTAACCTGTGGGAGCGGGCTTGCTCGCGATGACGGCAGCACATCCAACATCCCCACCAACTGCCCCACCGCTATCGCTAGCAAGCTCGCTCCAACAATGGATTTACGGTGAACGCACTATCTGTGAACACCCCGGAAAAAACTGTGGGAGCGAGCTTGCTCGCGATGACGGCATCACATCCAACATCCTCACCAACTGACCCACCGCTATCGCGAGCAAGCCCGCTCCCACACAGGAATTTGTGGTGAACGCACTATCTGTGAACACCCCTGAAAAACTGTGGGAGCGAGCTTGCTCGCGATAACGGCATCACATCCAACATCCCCAACAACTGTCCCACCGCTTTCGCGAGCAAGCCCGCTCCCACAGGGTTGCAGACTGCAAAGGGTGATGAGCAAGACAGTGCAGGCGACCTCGTGAAGTCGCCCACTTCCCTTACGACGCCAACACCTGCGCCTGCAATCGCCGCCCAATCACATCCAGCAAATCACACCCATCGCGCAGTGGGATCGCTAGCACTTGGGCGAAATCGTGGAGTATCACGGCGTCCGTACTGATGTCGGAACGCATGGCGAGGTTCTCCAGCAACTGGGTGACAGCGGCGATGCGGTAAGCGGCGGTGTCGTGCAGCACGTCCAGCGGCGCTTCTGTGTCGATCAGGACTGCGTGGAAATTGTTTTCGATACCGGTGATAGGCATGTAGCGGGACATGAGGGAGTTACTCCTGCGGGGATGGGAGGTCAGTGGCGGATTGGGATGCCGCAGGCAAAGGGAGCGAATCAGGGATCGAGATTCGGATATTTGGCAGGAGATATTCTTGGGTGACGCTAGACGAAAGCCACCTTGGATAGATTGTGGTTTTCGGAGGGTTGGGGGTGAGCTTTTTCATTGGCTTGTACCTAGGTTATGTAAAGGAACTGCCTTCACCACTTCCACCTGGTGGGTGGCAGCTGTACGCGGGTGTGGAAGACCGAGAACCTAGGACCCGGCGCACCCGAAGGCGCCCCGCGTACAGCCGCCGTAATTTAACAGCAGACCCAGGAAAAGCGTCTGCTTTTTAATTTAGCGGTGCAACGCGCTAGGTTTTCGTGAGGGCTTCCACACCCTCTCGCTGAATTTGCAGCGAGGAGAGAACTTAGCGCACGGGGTGATTGGGTGGATAGTCAGCGGGGAGCGACGCGTCTTGAGGGAAATTTCCGATGGGGGTGTCCGGCGATGGATTGGGCAGCGCAGCTATGGGCGACAAGGACAAATCTCGAAACGAATGAGCGCCCAACGCCTTGGTATCATCAAAGATTTTATCGTACGGTGAAGCGCAGCCATGGGCGCACGAATAGCCTCAAAAATAAACTGCGCAGTACCCAGGGATAACTTATGAAAGAAGAATATGACTTCAGCACGGCCAAGCGGGGTCCCGTTACGAACAGCGAAGGAAAAACCCGCATAACCATCATGCTTGATGATGAAGTGATCAAGGCCGCTCGCGAGCGAGCTGAAAATGTCGGCACCGGATATCAAGCCGTCATCAACCATCTACTGCGCCAGGGCCTGCTATCTGAGACTGCTCACAATCTGGAGTAGCCAACCCAAAAGCGGACCCGCACAGTCCCCCTGATTCGTTCAGGCCGCAACATAGGCCACGCCAACGGGATGGGCTATAATCCGCCCACCAGCGCGATTTGAGGTCCAGCCCATGGGCAATGTCAGCCTTGAAACCAAAAAAGCCTATGCCGCCAGGACGCGTAGATCCAACTACGCGGCCAGCCTCCGTCTGGAAGGTTTCAAAACGACCTTCGCCGACGGCGAACGCAAAATGCCAACGCGTGAAGAGGTCTTGAAGGCCTTTACCCAGACCAGAACCTGATGGCTGACAAATATGGAGTCGGCGAGGACGCTTATTGCTATCCCGGCTCCACGGTCCTTCGCAACAAACTCGATATCCGTGACGAACCGACCCTAAGCGAAGCCGAACAACAGCTCTCGGCCATCGCAGCGGACAACGTCGAGTTCAGCCCTCCTCCCTACAGCCTGGCTTACCTTCAAAACATTCATCGACTTCTCTTTTCTGACCTGTTCGAATGGGCCGGAGAGCTGCGCACCGTTGGCATGTCCAAACAAGCCACCCGCTTCTGCCAACCTGAGTACATGGAGAAGCAAGCCAGCAAGATCTTCACCGCCCTGGCAGCAGCAAACTGGTTCGAGGGCATGGAGCGGGCTGAGCTGATCGTCGCTGTGGCAGAGGCCTATTCCGACATCAACGTCGTACACCCCTTCCGCGAAGGCAACGGTCGTGCGCAACGCATCCTGTTTGAACACCTGATCATGAATGCCGGATTTGAAATCAGTTGGTGGGGGATAGAGAAGGACGAGTGGATCTACGCCAATATCGCGGCTTATAACTGCGTCATGGAGCCTATGGAGCAGGTTTTTGAGAAGTGTATCGGGCTGGCGATTCAAGCTTGACCGCACAACGTTATCCCCTCGCTCACCGCCTTACGGTTTATTTCGCTAAGTGATACAGTCGCCGTCAATTGACGTCTGCTAAAGCCACCGAAATGTACAGGACGAAATCATTCTCATCTAACAAGGAAGGTCGAGACTTTGTGGTGGGCGACATTCATGGGCATTTCAAATTTCTAACAATGGCCTTAGACAAACTAGACTTCAACACCGAGCTGGATCGTATTTTTTCCGTGGGGGACCTCATCGACCGCGGCCCCGACTCCATGGACGTATTAAACTGGCTTGAGAAGCCATGGTTCCATGCAGTGCGTGGCAATCACGAACAGATGCTTATTGACTGTATCTCCGGGCATGGGGATATCCCCCGACATATCCGAAATGGTGGAGCCTGGCTGTACGAGTTACAACCCACCATCCAGCATGAACTCTCAAAATCCTTGCAAGCACTTCCATTGATCATTGAAATCGACTTATTAAACGATCAAACAATTGGAATAGTCCATGCCGAAGCCCCCGTCATCCAAAGTAACGATGGCTGGCAGGAAGCCAAAGATGCAATCACAGGAAAAACTGGAGAGCAACATCAGCGGCAAGCCTTGAAGACAGCGCTGTATGCCAGAGAAAAAATCGAGCAAAACGACCACACGCCCATCAAAGGAATAGACCGACTCTATGTTGGACATTCAACAGTGCCCAGTATTATGCGCTTGGGTAATGTCGTATATATCGACACCGGCTGCTCATTTTCCGATGGCGCATTAAGCCTGGTTGATATCCAAACCGAATCCATCATTAGTATGAGCATGAGCGAGTGAGACAAGGCATCGCTCTGCTTAGTTTTTTTCGAGGCAAAATCGCCATCAGATGATAGTGGCCGAGGCTACCAGGCGCGTAGCAGGCGATTCCGTTTGAGAAAACCAAAGACTCTGGCGCCCTAGCGACTCTGCAATCGATCACGCTCATAATTTAGAGAAGTTTCCTACACGCCAATTTCTTGCTGAATTTCTATAAGGAAGCTTATAGTTCCGGCGTTCATCAATGAGTCAATGGCTATGAATTTTTATCAAGAGAGCGATAAGAATCGAGCGATTTGCAGTCACTGCGAAGGCTTGGTCCAGACGACATTTACCCGCAGAAACGTACCATTCGACGATGGTGTTGGTGAGGTAAATGGCGTTTTGGTTTCAGTGTGTGACGTATGTGATCAGGTCGTGGGGGTACCCGCGCAGTCCATTCCTGCAATCAAAGCAGCTAGAGAGGCTGCAGTTGTATCCATCGAAACAAGGCACCTGCTCGTATCTTGATCGATTGGATCAAGCAATACACATGATCCCAATACCCCTACAAGCTATTTCACTGCCCCACCGCTTTCCATCGCCCCATGATGGATTGGACAAATTAACCGCCAAACCCGCCGCCTCGCTTGCTTGACGCCGCTTTCTTCGTCGTTCCCGTAGCAAATATCTAGCAACCACAGCTTGGCGTGTTACAACCGCGCGGCACTGGCCGAGAATTACATCGCGATGTAGGATAGGGCTTGCTTAGTGTTCTAGGGTAGCAAAATCAAGGGGTTAACGCTTTTGCCTACCTGTTTATCATCCTTAAGCACGTCTATTGGAACGAAAACTGGTACGAAGCCCACTGTCCTTCTTAAATTGACACGAGCTAGATTTTTCTCGGAAAGACTTGTGCTTAGATGCTCAATCCAGGCGGGAGAGATTCACATGGTTGACGGCTATTCGCTGCCGAACTTACTGGAATGGATGTACCTCAACCAGCTCGCACTAGAGGCAGGGCTGATGGAGTTATTTAGAAGGGGGTGTCGCCATTGAAACTGGAAGTAATATACGAGGGGCTTTGGAGAAGTTCGGAGAAAACGCAGGTTTCATCAAACAAGGTTTAGCTCGACTCAGAGTTCAAGAGGCGGAGTAATATATTTCAATTAGCCCGTCCGAGGAACAGCCCGCCAAGCGAGCCGCTCCCGTCTTCGGTTGTTGGTGCTATACGGTGTCATGATCATTTCACATACTGTACTTTGCCCCGTCTTCCGGACAGATCCAATCCTATATGCAGTAGCGATCTCATGACTCCAATCAGCCTTATTTCCCCGCAGGGCCATTTATATCTTGCCATACCCCTGTCGCTGCATACTTAAACATTCTTTCATATGCAAGTTTCAGTCGACTGTATTCCGGCTTCTGCTTGGAACGTATTTCGAGTTTTCTTGAGTAATATTTCGCCAGGTTTCGAGCATCGGACTCCTCTGAAAATTTTCTAACGACACTCGTATGCCCCTCTGCTAGAGTGACGATCGGGTAAGTGTCGTCACTTTCGTATGTATCATCGAGGCTTTCAAGAATATCCCTAGCTTCATCAGCCAAGCTCAGAGCAGCAGCTTCGTGTTCAGTTTCTAGGGCCGAAAGTAGCAACTGTTGACCTAAAGCATGCAATGTGTGAGGCATTGAATATGCCTCTTTTGCAATTTTTAGTTTTTCTAGTGCACCGCCATTATCACCGAAGTCACGAAGCGACAAACCATATTGAAGCCAAAACAAACCATCACTTTCGAATTTCTTTTCGAGCTTACTATACGTCCCTATGATCAATTCCTGTTTGCCTTTAAGAGACTCGAACAAAAACTTATGATTAATAAGGCTCTTATAAATTGTCGCTTCCGTCTTCTTTAAGTGCTTAATTACTGGTGATTTATAATCAGAAAATGCTTGTAAAACTGCATTCAGTGCTTTCGCAGTCAGGGACGGATCAAAGGCCCTTTCAATCAAAAATCTTGCGTATACAGGGTGTCGCGCAAACATTGCTCCGCCCTGATGGTGGATAATCCCTGCCAAGCCGCTTGAGATAACTGCCGCGCCGCTCAGGATAGAAATTTTCTCAAGCGCCCTATCTATCAATGAAATTGGGGCATTGGAACGTCGATCCGTGATAATAGCCACTATAGCAAGAAGTATTTTTTCATCATCTGACTTAATCGCAGAAAACTCTTCCTCAATGATTCTTTCGAAACCACGCCCAAGTGTCGCCTCTAGCAATGCTATCAATAGCTGTTTTTTAGATCTGTTTAGAAGTTCTTTCGTTCTTTCGTTTTCAGACATTCTCCCGAGACGAGTCCAAGAGCCATACTGCTCGAGCTTTAGAAGTATTTTCTTTGCATCATTTGAGGAAAACTCACGAACAAAAGTAGGTGACTGATAATAATCTTGTAACGTGTGGCGGGCCCTTCGATTCCACGTACTTTCCCGCTCGGACGCAATCATAATTGTTCTAGACAACTTCCTTGAGGAAAGAACACTAAGCAACTGATCGGTAAGAAACTCAATACTATCTATGCCAACTATTACCTTGCTATGCTCCGAAGCATGCTCGATAGCCATTAATGTTTCGATTAAGTTATCCGGTGTTCCTTCAATAAAATATACCCCCCATCCCTCTATCAGGCAGAAGTGATGACAAATCTGCTTTACCAGGGTGGTTTTTCCTGACCCTGCCGGGCCTATAAGAGGCATAAGTTTTTTTTCAGTTTCCAAATCTAGATTGTTTATTTTTTCAATGCAGTCATCCAGCACATCCAACTTCGCTGGAATCCCTTCAACAATATCATTCCACGTAGGCTTAAACCCTTTATAGAAATCTTTGATTGTCGCCTCATTGCTCTTGGGGAGATAATCAAAATTTTCTCGCTTTATCACCCTAACATTCTCGAATAACTCTATATACCGCTCTTTCTCTTCGGTATTTTTTTCCGCAAACTCTTTTAATTGAGGCAACTTTTCCTGTGCAACGTCGCGCGGAGTAGGTGGCACAGGAAACTCCACTGACAACCAAGATGTGAAATCGGAAAGCGTTCCTGGAATAAACTCAATTTTATAACGCTTCAAAGCAGCGATTTGAATTGGTGTCGCGGAGCGAGCTATCAGATAGCTGACACCTTGCGGAGTTGGGTTGAGTGTTTTATAGCGCTCGATATGGTATTTTAGCAAAGGCTCATTTAGCTGCGTACCAATAAACAAAATGGGTGACCTGACAAAGTCTGAAGCGCACTGCGAATACCAAGGAAGATGGCTTGCTGTTGCTTTGGCATATTCCGACGCTGAAAATATAACACCATCTTGCATCCGGTCCGCCGTTCCATTTAATTTAATATACTCTAGACTTTCAAAAAATGGAGATGGATCAATATAAGGATCGGAGGCGGATAACTTGTTAATATTCTGACTACTAAGACGCGCAAGTGCTCGATCAAGACCGGTGTCTATGTTTAAAGTATAAATTCGCCTCCAAACATACTTTGCAAGCATTTCATAATCTGCTGATGGGGTTATATGATTGAAGCTTGACTCTAGAAACTGGTCAAGTCTAACCCCAAGAATTTCTTTACCTGCTTCATATACAACATCCAAGTTCTCGTTATCATATGGAAGGGACGCTAAACTCGCGATTTTGCTCGCAAGTTCACCCGACATCAATATCGGAGATTCGTTATTTTTACAATTTGCGGAAGCCCCCGCCCCTAAAAACAGGATCAGATCCCCTTTTTTAATAGAGCTTAGAATTGATCCATTCATCTGTGGGCCTTCCTTTTTGTTTAACTTTTAGATAAATGGCATTTTGATATCAACTTTGCCTGCCTGTCAATTCAGCTTTTTCAGTTTATTAGCTTGACTTAGGCGCACAAAAGGGCTAAAAGCATCGTGTCTATTTTTCAGCCAGACTCCAGCGCACCAGCTCTCCACTACATCAAACTCGTGGGCTGATAGGAGGGTTATGGACAGGCTAACTTTGTATCGCTGAATAGGCGAAGGCTATGACATGGCCCATAGCTGCAGTTTTACTGGGTTATTCTGTTTCGTAAGCAGCTATCTGACCTATCAAAGTCCAAATCATGTGGAAAAAGGGGACGCCCACAGAACTGTGGCTCGTGCGCAAAGCGTACGTCCAGTCCCTACTGGCTCACTTAGCGGACGACCCGGTTACAACGCACTCAGGCGGTGATGATCGGACGCCACTCGGATTTTTGGCTCACGTCCAGTCCCCTTTCGGTTGCCCGATCATCACCTGACTCGCCCTTCAGGCGAAACAGCGTTTAGCGTCAAAAGGCTGCTTCTCCTTAAGGATGTGGTAGGTCGCTCGCGCTAGCTTGTGAGCCAGTGCTTTAGTCGCCACCACGCCATTGGTCTTGCCTTTCTTTTTCTCAAAAAATCGTTTGGCATCGTCACTGAATCGCCGCGCAAAATTGGCCGCTTCAATAAAGGCCCAGATCAGGTACGCGTTACCGTTTTTGGCGTTGCCTTCACCCTTCTTTTTGCCGTTGGAGTAGCGCGCACTTTTTACGCACCGAGCATAGGAGGCAAAGTGACCGACCTCTGCAAAACGTTCTATGTCACCGGTTTCCAACATGATGACTGTTGCCAGTACTTCACCGACGCCCGGCATCGTTTTTAGCAACAAATACTCAGGTCGTAATTTGGCCTGTTGAAGCAGTCGCACTTCAAGCCCGGCGATCTGCGCTTCAAGCGCCTGGATGACCGCCACATTGGCGTTCATTGCCAAAGCCACATCTGTTGGCAGGCCCAGCCTGTCAACGGATGCGGCAGAAAAGCCTTTGATTTCATTACAGCTAAAACCATGGCCGAACTGGCGTGCGGCAATGTTCTCGACAGCCAGGATATGCTGGGTTCTTGTGCGCACCAGTTGAATGCGTTTACGCGCCAAGTCTCTCAACGCACGCTCCTGAGGCGGATGAATATAGCCCTTCGGTAGAATCCGGAGTCGCAGCAAATGCGCGAGAAATACCGCATCATCCTTGTCGTCTGAATGCTTCAAACCGTCGTAGCGCTTCATCGCCACCGGGCTTGCCAGTTTGACGTCCATGCCCGCGGCCATAAGACCATCAACCAGCCAATACCAGTTGTACGTCGACTCGACCACCACACCGACCAACTCGTCACGGTGTGGTTCGAGCAGTGAGAGGATCGGCGTGAGCTCATTGGGACAGCGTCGGCTCACCAAGACTCTGTCCGTTTCGTCGGTTACCACGACAACGCTGTTGTTCGAATGCAGGTCTATGCCACAGAATTTCATCAGGGCCTCCTCAGCAAAAGTCTAAGTTCGCACCTTGAATTTTGCGCCACCTCCGTGAGGTGGGGAGGCCGGCCAGATGATTCTCAGATTTATTATACCGTTA
>Ga0065704_10070919_pt1 | contig 14652 bp, 17 predicted proteins | sample SwiRhicommuniRL2_FD_59091 | JGI IMG/M metagenome (GOLD analysis project Ga0065704, IMG submission 59091) | Switchgrass rhizosphere bacterial communities from Rose Lake, Michigan, USA - RL2 v2 (version 2) | ecosystem: Host-associated > Plants > Roots > Rhizosphere > Soil | place: East Lansing, MI
CGGCGCCAGCCGGCCGATCGGTTCGGCGGTCGCTGCTTCGATCTCGAAATCGAGTTTCGCCGCCAGCCTGACCGCGCGCAGCATGCGGACCGGGTCTTCCTGGTAGCGGAGTTCCGGCTCGCCGATCAGTTTCAGGCGCCGCGCCATCACGTCCTCGAAGCCGCCCACGTAGTCGCGCACGGAGAAGTCGTCGATGGCGTAGTACAACGCGTTGGCGGTGAAGTCGCGGCGCACCGCATCGTCTTCCACGGTGCCGTACACGTTGTCGCGGACGAGGCGGCCGTTGTCCATCTCGCGGTCGCCACTGCCGTCATCGACGTTGGCGCGGAAGGTGGCGACTTCGATGATCTCGCGACCGAACACCACGTGCGCCAGGCGGAAGCGGCGCCCGATCAGGCGGCAATTGCGGAACTGCTGGCGGACCTGCTCCGGCGTGGCATCGGTGGCCACGTCGAAATCCTTGGGGTGGCCGCCCACGAGCAGGTCACGCACCGCGCCGCCGACCAGGTAGGCCTGGAAGCCGGCATCCCGCAAGCGGTAGAGCACGCGCAGCGCATTCGGGCTGATGTCCTTGCGCGAGATGGTGTGCTGGTCGCGGGGAATGGTTCGCAGAGCAGTGAGCGGCGTAATAGCGGCGGTTCCATGCAGGTGGGTCGCACGGCTGCCAGGATGATTGCCCTGGGCCGGGTCGCCGCCTATACTAATCCGCTGAGCCGGTTTCACCAAAAAACGCTCCCTTCGTCTAGAGGTTAGGACGTGGCCCTCTCAAGGCTAAAACAGGGGTTCGAGTCCCCTAGGGAGCGCCATCCGGCACAGGGCCACGGGTTGAGAACCATGGCCGGTGAATCGACTCAAGACCCCGCTCCGGCGGGGTTTTGTGTTTCCGCTGCCCGTGCCATCGCCCTATTAAAGACTGTTTAATCGCTTCCACCTAGCATGGGGCCCCCGCCATCCCCAAGGGTCGCCTGTGTCGCGCCTGCTCCTGGTTGAAGACGATCGCATGCTCGGCGACGCACTGGCCGCCGCACTGGCACAGGATGGCTGGTCCATCGATCGTGCCGAGGATGCGTCCGCGGCTCGCCTCGCCCTGGTGGACCATGGCTACACGGCGGTCCTGCTCGACCTGGGCCTGCCTCGCGGGTCCGGTCTGGACGTGCTGGCTGCGCTGCGCCAGCGCTACGACACCACCCCGGTCCTGATCATCACGGCCCGCGACCAGCTGAGCGACCGCGTCCGCGGCCTGGACGCCGGCGCCGACGACTACATCGTCAAGCCCTTCGAAACCGGCGAACTCGGTGCGCGCCTGCGTGCCGTGGTGCGGCGGACCCAGGGGCGCGTCGCACCCGTGCTGCGCCACGGCGACATCGTGCTGGACCCGGCGGATCGTTCGGTCCGTCAGCAAGGCCGCCCGATCAAGCTCGGTGTGCACGAGTACCGCACCCTGCTGGCGTTGATGGAACGGCCCGGTCGCGTGATCGCGCGCGAAACGCTGGAGTCGCTGGTCTATGGCGGCGACGGGGCGATCGAGAGCAACACCATCGCGGTGTACATCCACCAGTTGCGCAAGAAGCTCGGCGACGGCGTCATCGCCACCGTGCATGGTTTCGGCTACCGGCTGGGAGAGGGCGAATGAGCCATCATTCACTGAAAGCCAAACTGTTGCTGGCCGTGATGACGCCCCTGGCATTGGGGTGGGCGTGCTGGCTGGGCGGACAGCACCTCCAGATGACGCGGCAGCAGCAAGGACACGAAGACCAGTTCCTGCAGGAGGTAGCCGAGCAGATCCTGCTGTCGATGCCGGCCAACCTCGACGCGCTGAGTGAAGGGCCGCGCCTCAAGTTGCCCACGCGCGCCCGCTCCACCTACAGGAAGTTCGAAACCCTGCGCTACCAGGTGTGGATCCTCGGCCGGCGCCATCCCGTGGTGCTTTCGGCCGGCGCACCGACCGAGCCGCTGCGCGCCGATTTCGAACCGGGATTCGTGGTCAGCCAGGTGGGCGGCGAACCGTGGCGCGTCTACGCCATTACCGATGCCAGCGGCCGCATCCAGGTGCAGGCCGGCATGGCGCAATCCGCCATGCGTGCGGAACTGGCCTACTGGGTGAAGATCAGCCTGTGGAGCGGGATCGGCATCCTGCTGGTACTGGCCATGGCGGTGGGCCTTGCGATCCACTGGAGCCTGAGGCCGATGAACCGCCTGCGCCGGGACATGGCGCAGCGCGAGGCACACGATCTCGCACCGCTGCCTTCCACCGGCATGCCGCGGGAGATCCGGCCGCTGGTGGATTCGTTCAACCTTCTGCTCGAACGCCTGTCGCACGCCATGCGCGGCGAAAGGCAGTTCCTTGCAGACGCTGCGCACGAACTGCGCACCCCCCTCGCCGCGCTGCTCACGCAGACCCAGGTCGCGCTGCGCGCCGGCACCCAGGCCGACGCGCATGCGGCATTGGAGCAGTTGGCGCACGGCATCCAGCGCACCTCGCGACTCGCGCAGCAGTTGCTCGACTCCGCACGCGTGGATGCGTCGCCCCTGAGCGAAGACCGTCCCGTCGTCGCGCTGCCCGACGTGGTGACGATGGTGGCGCGCGAGTTCGAATCGATGGTATCGCGACGCCAGCAGACCCTTGCGATCCACGCCGAGCCGGCCAGCGTCCTGGGCGACCTGGACGATATCGGCATCCTCGCCCGCAACCTGCTGGACAACGCCGTGCGCTACAGCGGAGAAGGCGCCCGCATCGAGATCGCCTGCGGCATGGACCCCGATGGCGCGAGCGCCTGGCTGGCGGTCCGCGACAATGGTCCGGGCGTTCCCGCAGAGGAGCGCGAGCGCATCTTCGAGCGCTTCTTCCGTGGCAGCCATGGCAATGGCGAACGCGGCAGCGGCATCGGCCTTTCGCTGGTCCAGCGCATCGCGCGTGCACACGAGGCGATGATCACGGTGGGTGACGGCATCGCCGGCCGCGGCTTCGGTTGCAGGGTCGGCTTCAGCGCGGCCCAGGACGCCTGAGCCGCGCGGCATACCTCACTCGCTGCGCCACCACGGATGCGTGCCTTCCGGTTGCCTGACCACCAGCGGCTGGCCGATCACGGGGGTGGTGATGTCCACGCCCGCCCGCCGCGACAGCGTGTACAGCGTTTCCATCGGTTCGCTCCAGCCATGGAAGGCCAGGTCGAAGGTGCTGTTGTGGATCGGCAGCAACCACTTGCCGCGGAGGTCCAGATGCGCCTGCAGGGTCTGCTCGGGCAGCATGTGGACGTCCTGCCAACGGCGATCGTAGGCGCCGCATTCCAACAGCGTGATGTCGAAAGGCCCCATGCGCTCGCCAATCGTGCGGAAGCCGTCGAAGTAGCCCGTATCGCCGCTGAAGAAGACCCGCAGGTCGTCCGACTCGATCACCCATGACGCCCACAGCGTGGCATTGCGGTCGAAAGGCGTACGGCCGGAAAAGTGCTGCGACGGCGTCGCGGTGAAGCGCACGCCCTGCAGCGCGACGTCGCCCCACCAGTCCAGTTGCCGGACCTTCTCGCGCGGCACGCCCCAGCGCACGAGGCGGTCACCCACGCCCAGCGGGGTCAGGAACACATCGGTCTTGGCTGCCAGCGCACGCACCGCGTCGCGATCGAGATGATCGTAGTGGTCGTGCGACAGCACCACGGCGGAAAGGTGCGGCAGTTGCTCGATGGTCAGCGGCGGCGCGTGGAAACGCTTCGGTCCGGCCCACTGGACCGGTGACGCACGTTCGGAGAACACCGGATCGGTCAGCCAGAACCGTCCGTCCAGCTTCATCAGTACCGTGGAATGCCCCAGCCGATACAGCGTGCCGTCCGCAGCGTGGTCCAACTGCGCCGCGGTCAGTGCCTGCACGGGGATCGTGCCGGCAGGCACCGTGCCCGCCGGCTTGCCGCCGATGAGGAAATCCCACCAGAGCTTGCCGGTCTGGCGCCAACCCAGCGGGCGCGGCTTGCGTACGTTCTGGAATCCATCCTCGCCAAACTGGGGCGATTGCGGATACGCCACCGTGCTGCAGCCCGACAGGCCGGCATACCCGAAGGCGGTGGCGGAAACGCAGGCGGCCGCGACCAGGCGCCGCAAGTGCCTGCGCCCTTTTCGGGGCTCCGGGTGGAGTGGATGGCTTCTCGGCACGTCAGTCATGCTGCTGGTCCTGCAAGGTGGGGAACACGTACTGGATCATCGTCGCGGCACCGGCGTGGCCGGGCAGCGCGATTTCCCCGCTGCCCTGCGCCAGTGGCACCTGCCAGCGCAGGTCCACGCAGCCGAGCGTTTCGGCCATGCGACGGGCCTCGGCGAGCAACGCGACGGCGACGCCCGACGGGCGTTCGCTCGCCGGAACGAACAGCGATTCCAGGTTGAAGTAATACGCGCGCTCGATCATCGAGAAGCCCACCGTGGCGAATGCATGGCCGATGGGCTCACCGCCCCGCTCCGCCATCCAGGCCCATGCGCGCAGCGGCGGCTCGAACAACGCCTCCATCAGTTCGAGCACGCCGCCGTCGCGCCTGCCAGGCACACGCGACAGTTCGGCCATCTGGCGGTCGCACAGTTGCATCAGCGCGGCAGCCTGGGTGCGCGATACGCGTCGTATCAGGACGTCGTGATCGACGGGCACGTATGCGCCCGCCAGTTCATCCGGCGACAGCAGGTACGCTGCGGGCATCGGACCCGGCATCGGCTCCACGCCGGCATGGGGGTATCTGGAGAACATGGGGTCGCTCCGGTGGGGGGAAGGGCAACTGCGTTTCAGAACCCGCGCGACACGCCGATGAAGAGGGACGTGCTGCGGTCCTTGTCCGCCTCGACCAGCGGACTGTCCTGCAGGGCGTCGGGCAACGCGCGGTACTCCAGGTTGCCCAGCACCGCCCAGCGCTTGGCGAAGGGATGGATCAGGGTGAGGCTGGCGCGCGGCACTGTCGCGGCACCCGGACGGTAGGCGACCACGCCGCGTGCGACCTCTTCATCCAGCGTGCCGTAGTAGTAGTCGGCCATGTCTGCCGACAGGCGCATCGCGCCGATGGAAGGGACCAGGGTCGTGCGCCCCAGCGTCACCGGATAGCTGTAGTCCAGCGCGATGGAGTAGCCGTCGCTGGTGCCGGTGACATCGACGCGCGCATCCAGATCGAGCTTGCCGGCGGTGCCTTTCCAACTCGCGCCCACACCGACATCGACACTGTCGTCGCGATCTTCCAGCAGATCGCGGTCCACGCCGCGCTGCGCCAGTTCGGCCCTGCCGAAGTCATCGGCATCGATGCCATCCAGCCGTCCGGCGACGAAGGTGCGGAGTTCGAAGCGATCATCCTGGTAGGCCCGGTAGCCGAACGCCGCACCACGCAGGTAGAAGCGGTCACCGTCATAGGCGACATTGGGCAGCAGGCGCGTCCGGGTGCCCTCGCCGGCGTACTCGCTGTCGCGGTGGACGACCGCCAGGCCGGCGCTCCAGCGCGACGGCAGCTGGTCATGCGCCTGTTTGTCGGTGCGTTCGACGACCTGTGCGGCAGCGGAGAGCGGCAACAGCAACAACAACGGCGTACAGACGCGCAACGCACTCATGGAGACCTCGCAGGTGGGGGACCGGACATCCGGCCCACCCATGCTCCCGCACGCTCTTTAAGAACTCCTTAAATCCTTCAGAGATGGAAGATCCCGCGGCGGACCGCGATGGTGACCGCATGCGTGCGGTCGTTGGCATCCAGCTTGGCGAGGATGTTCTTCATGTGCGCCTTCACCGTTTCCTCCGCGATGCCGAGGTGGTGGGCGATGCGCTTGTTGCCGTTGCCGTCCGCCACCTGTCGGAGCACTTCGATCTCGCGCAGGGTCAACGCGTCATCGGACGCATGTTCGGCGATGCCGGACGCGATCTCGGGCGGGATGCACCGGCGACCTGCATGTACGTTGCGGATCGTGTCCACCAGTTCGCGGCGCAGCATGCTCTTGAGCAGGTATCCCGACGCCCCCGCCTTGAACGCGCGCAGCGCCTGCGCATCGCCCTGGTACGTGGTCAACACCACGACACGCGCCTCCGGGAATTCGCGATGGATCGCACCGATGGCTTCCACGCCGTCCATTTCCGGCATCTGCAGGTCCATCAACGTCACGTCCGGGCGGCAGTCGCGGAAAACCTGCAGGGCCTCGCGCCCATTGGCGGCCTCCCCCACCAGTTGCATGTCGGATTGCCCCTCGATCACCGCCGCGATGCCTTCACGCAGCAAGGGGTGATCGTCGACGGTGAGGATACGGATGGGCATTCGGACATCGGCCTGGACGGGCGCCACGCAATCGACGGCGCAGCGATCCTTGCACGATACGGGCGCAGCCTCCGGACAGGCAACCCGCCCCCCAATCGGGGGATCCAGCCGTCGCCCGATCGGGGCTTATGCGCCATGTGCCGCGTGAGGACCATGGCGCACAAGCCCTGCGCCATCCACCCCTATCCGCAGGCGCGCCCCCACCGCCAACACCGAGGACACTGCCGTGGATGGTTCCCCGTCCCTGTTCCCTCTCGAGTCGACGCTTGCGCATTCCACATCAGCCGGGACGTACGCGGACAATGTGCCGGCCCCGAGAGGCCTTGGCGCGCGCGCACTCGCACGTGCGCTTGACCACATCGAGCGCCATATCGGCGACAGCCTGACGTTGACCGACATCGCGGCTGCGGCCTGCGTCAGTCGCTTCCACTTCGCCCGCCTGTTCCGCGTCAGTACCGGCCAGAGCCCGATGGAATACGTGCTGGCCAAGCGCATCGCCCTGGCCAAGGCGCAACTGGCGCGCGGGCCGCAGAAGATCTCCGCCACGGCCGCCTCGCTGGGCTTCTTCGACCAGAGCCACTTCACCCGTACCTTCCGTCGGATGACGGGCTACTCGCCGCGCGAGTTCCGCCACCTGCACGCGCCGGTAACCCGGCACGGGTAACCCTGCCCGGCATCGCGGCGCGAGCGCCGCATTCCTCCGTCCTCCACGGGAGTCGCACGATGGCCAAGGTCCTGATCCTCTACTACTCCGCCTACGGGCATATCGAAACCATGGCCCACGCCGTGGCCGAAGGCGTGCGCGCAGGCGGCGCAAGCGCGGACATCAAACGCGTGCCGGAACTGGTGCCCGAGGAGGTCGCGCGGACGTCCCATTACAAGCTCGACCAGCCCGCCCCGGTGGCGACGATCGCGGAACTCGCCGACTACGACGCGATCATCGTCGGCACCGGCACGCGCTTCGGCCGCATGTCCTCGCAGATGGCGAACTTCCTGGACCAGGCCGGCGGCCTGTGGGCCAGGGGGGCGCTGCACGGCAAGGTCGGTGCCGCGTTCACCTCCACCGCCACCCAGCACGGCGGGCAGGAAACCACCCTGTTCTCCATCATCACCAACCTGCTGCATTTCGGCATGGTGATCGTGGGGCTGGACTACGGCTTTGCCGGCCAGATGAAACTGGATGAAGTCACCGGCGGCTCGCCCTACGGCACCACCACCATCGCGGGCGGCGACGGTTCGCGCCAACCCACGCAGAACGAGCTGGACGCCGCGCGCTACCAGGGCCAGCGCGTCGCCGAGACCGCGATCAAGCTGCACGGATGAGGTTCGCGGGCAGCGCGCACGCCGATGCAAGCCAGCGTGCGCGTGCGCGCGCCACAGTGGTGCGATTCCTACCCCATGCCCGGAGCCCGCCATGCCCACCGCCACCCCCGCCGCCGGCAAGACCCTGCTCACGCCTCACGACCACACGCTGATCCTGATCGACCACCAGTCGCAGATGGCGTTCGCCACGCACTCCATCGACGTGGCGATGCTGCGCAACAACGTTGCGCTGGTCGCCAAGGGCGGGGCTGGCTTCGGCGTGTCGACGCTGCTGACCACCGTGGCCGAGAAGTCGTTCTCCGGTCCGCTGTTCCCGGAAATCCCCGAGGCCTTCCCGAATGCGAAGGTGCTCGACCGCACCACCATGAACTGTTGGGAAGATGCGGCGGTCATCGCGGCGGTGAACGTCTCCGGAAAAGGGCGCATCGTGCTCGGCGGACTGTGGACCAGCGTGTGCATCGTCGGGCCGGCGCTGTCCGCGCTGGACCAGGGCTTCGAGGTCTACGTGATCGCCGATGCCTGCGGCGACGTCACCGCCGAGGCGCACGAACGCGCCATGCAGCGCATGGTCCAGGCCGGCGTGCGGCCGATGACCAGCGTGCAGTACCTGCTGGAGCTGCAGCGCGACTGGGCACGCAGCGCGACCTACGACCTGACCACCGGCATCGCCAAGCTCCACGGCGGCGGCTATGGACTGGGCATCCAGTACGCCAAGAGCATGTTCGGGGCGTCCGAAGGCGGCCACTGACGGGACGCCGCGATGGCCGCCAACGTCGCGCAACGCGCACGCCATGAGACTGCCTCGACCGGGCTGCTGGTGCTGCGCCTGGCCGCCGGCGGCTTCCTCCTGCCGCACGGACTGGGCAAGTTGCTGGGCTGGTTCGGCGGGCCGGGGATCGCCGGGTTCGCGGCCGAACTCCAGCACTTCGGCCTGCCTTCCGCCACGCCATTACCTTTGCTGCTTGCCGCACTGCAGACCCTGCTCGGACTGATGGTGCTCGCGGGTGCGTTCACGCGCATCGCGGCCCTCGGCTCGGCGGCGTTCCTCGGCGTCACCGTGGCGCTAAACCTGCCGCATGGCTGGTTCTGGATGCACGGCGGCATCGAGTACCCGCTGCTGTGGCTGCTGGTGAACCTCGCGGTGGCATTGACCGGCCCGGGCGCCTTGTCTTTCGATGCCCGGCGCACCGCACGATCGGGGTTCGCGCATGGCCGTTGACGATACGCGCCGCCACCTGCTGAAGAGTGCGGCAGCCATTGCTGCACTCGCTGCACTGCCCCGCGATGCCCGATCCGGAGAACTTCCCGTGACCGACCTGATCCTGCGCAACGCCCGCATCACCACGCTGGATGCGGCACAGCCTTCCGCCTGCGCGATCGCCTTCGCCGACGGACGCATACTCGCGGTGGGCGACGAGGCCCACGTGATGGCGCACGCCCGCGACACCACGCACATCGTCGACGCCGGCGGACGCCGGCTGATCCCGGGCCTCAACGACAGCCACACGCATCTGATCCGCGGCGGCCTGAACTACACGCTGGAGCTGCGCTGGGACGGCGTGCGCTCGCTGGCCGACGCCATGGCGATGCTGAAGGCCCAGGTGGATCGCACGCCGGCGCCGCAATGGGTGCGGGTGGTGGGCGGCTTCAGCGAGCACCAGTTCGCCGAAAAACGGCTGCCCACGCTGGAGGAGATCAACACGCTGGCGCCAGACACGCCGGTATTCCTGCTGCACCTCTACGACCGCGCCCTGCTCAACCGCGCCGCGCTGCGTGCGGTGGGCTACACGAAGGACACCCCCGATCCGCCCGGAGGCCAGATCCAGCGCGACAAGGCCGGCAATCCCACCGGGTTGCTGCTGGCCAAACCCAATGCATTGATCCTGTACGCGACACTGGCCATGGGGCCGAAGCTGCCGGCCGAGTACCAGCTGAACTCCACGCGCCACTTCATGCGCGAGTTGAACCGGCTGGGCATCACGTCGGTGATCGATGCGGGCGGCGGCTTCCAGAACTATCCTGAAGACTACGAGATCATCCAGAAACTGCACGCGGACGACGAACTGACCGTACGCATCGCCTACAACCTGTTCACCCAGAAGAAGGGGCAGGAACTGGCCGACTTCCAGCGCTGGTCGGGCATGCTCTCGCCGCGCCAGGGCGACGACATGCTGCGCCACAACGGCGCGGGCGAGATGCTGGTGTTCTCGGCGGCGGACTTCGAGGATTTCCGCGAACCGCGCCCCGAACTGTCGGCCGGCATGGAAGGCGAGCTGGATGACGTGGTGCGCCTGCTTGCGGAAAAGCGCTGGCCATTCCGCATCCATGCCACCTATGACAAAAGCATCACCCGCGTGCTCGACGTCTACGAACGCGTGAACCGCGAAGTGCCGTTCGATGGCCTGCACTGGATCATCGACCACGCCGAGACCATTTCGCCGCGCAACATCGACCGCGTGCGCGCCCTGGGCGGCGGCATCGCCATCCAGCACCGCATGGCGTTCCAGGGCGAGTTCTTCGCCGAACGCTACGGCAGCGACGCGCTGAAGCACACCCCACCGGTACGCCGCATGCTGCAGGCGGGCGTGCCGGTCGGCGCGGGCACCGACGCCACCCGCGTGGCCAGCTACAACCCCTGGGTGGCGCTGTACTGGCTGGTCAGCGGGCGCACGCTCGGCGGCATGCGCATGTACGGCGACGACAACCGGCTGGAACGCGAGGAAGCACTGACGCTGTGGACCCGGGGCAGCGCATGGTTCTCCAGCGAACAGGAGCACAAGGGACGGCTGGCACCGGGACAGTTCGCCGACGTGTCGCTGTTGTCCGCGGATTTCTTCAGCGTGCCCGAGGCCGACATCTCGGACATCACCAGCGTGTTGACGGTGGTGGGCGGGCGCATCGTGCATGGCGACGGGCCCTACACTCCGCTCGCACCCACCTTGCCACCGCCGATGCCGGACTGGTCTCCGGTCAACCGTTTCGGCGGCTACCAGGGCGGCACCCTGGCGCAGGCGACCGCGGCGATATCGCACGCACACCCTGCACACTGCCAAGTGCATGAGCACGGCCATGCCGCGCACCACGCCACGCCCACGCATGACCTGCGGAATTTCTGGGGCGCGATGGGCTGCTCCTGCTTCGCGTTCTGACCGATGGCGACGCCCGCACCCGTCGGACCCTGGTCACCGCTTCAGCAACCGACATTCCGCGCGTTGTGGCTGGCTATCCTGGTCGGCAACATCGGCACGTGGATCCACGATGTCGCCGCCGCCTGGGTCATGGCGGAAACCACCGGTTCGCCGCTGATGGTGGCTGCGGTGCAGTCCGCCACCACCCTGCCCGTCGTGCTGCTGGCCATCGTGGCCGGCACGCTGGCCGACATCGTCGACCGGCGGCGCTACCTGATCATCGCGCAGCTGTGGATGCTGCTGGTTGCCAGCACGCTGGCGGTGCTGGCACACCTGGACATGCTGCGGCCGTGGACACTGGTGGCGCTGACGTTCGCGCTGGGCATCGGCGCGGCGATGGCGATGCCCGCGCAGCAGGCGACCACGCCCGAGCTGGTGCCCCGGCCGATGCTGGGCCCGGCGGTGGCGCTGGGCTCGCTGAGCATGAACATCGCGCGCTCCATCGGCCCTGCGCTCGGCGGCCTGATCGTGGCGCAGGCCGGCATCGCCTGGGCGTTCGCGGTGAACGCGTTGAGCTTCCTCGGCGTGGTCGTAGTGCTGTGGCGCTGGCGGCGCACGCCGGCATCCTCGGCGCTGCCGCCGGAAACCTTCGGCATGGCGCTGCGCGCGGGGCTGCGTTACGCCAGGCAGGCGTCGGTACTGCAGTCGGTGCTGGTGAAGGCCGCTTGCTTCTTCGTTTTCGCCAGCGCGCTGACCGCGCTGCTGCCCATCGTGGTCAAGCAGGAACTGGGCGCCAGTGCGGGCACCTATGGCCTGCTGCTAGGCTGCATCGGCATCGGCGCGATCGCCGGCGCCATGTTGCTGCCGGCGCTGCGCACGCGTTTCGACCCCGACGCGATGGTGCTGGCCGCCACCGGCGTCTACGCAGGCTGCATGGTGGCGCTCGCCCTGCTGCGCAACATCCCCGCGCTGTATGTCGTGTCGCTGTTCAATGGCTTCGCGTGGATCACGGTACTGTCATCGCTGCAGATCGCCGCGCAGACTTCGGTGCCGGCGTGGGTACGGGCACGCGCGCTGTCGTTGTACATCGTGGTGTTTTCCGCAGGCATGGCGGTGGGCAGCCTGGGCTGGGGCCTGGTTGCCCAGACCTACGGAACACCGGCGGCGCTCATCGTGTCGGCAGCCGGCACCGTGATTGCCGCACTGGCCAGCTGGCGCTTCCGGCTGGGCGAGGCCGCGCGGGTCAACGTCACTCCGTCGGGTCACTGGCCGCAACCGGTGGTCGCGGGGGATGTCGGCGGTGACCGCGGCCCGGTGCTGGTGACAGTGGAGTACCACGTGGATCGCGCGCGGCGCGAGGAATTCCTGACCCGCATGCAGTCCTTGGGGCACGCACGTCAGCGCAATGGCGCCGTGCAATGGGGCGTGGCCGAAGACAGCACGCAGCCTGGCACCTACCTGGAGTACTTCGTCGACTGCTCCTGGCACGAGCACCTGCGCCAGCACGAACGCGTCACCGAAGACGAGCGAGCCCTGCAGGATGCGGTCAAGGCGCTGCTGGAGGACCCGACCCACGCACCCGTCGTGCGGCATTTCATCGGCGGTGCGCCAGGCAATCCCGTGCCGGTGCCATCGCAGGCGCCCGGAGGCATGGCATGAACCTGAAATTCCTCGCAGGCGTGCTGCTGGGCTTCGCCATCGGCTTCGGCTGTCGCTGGATGGGCATTCCGGTGCCGGCGCCGCCGGTGCTGGTGGGCGCGCTGCTCGTGGTGGCGATGACGCTGGGGTATGTCCTTGCCGACCGCTTCATGGCGCGCCGCGAAGCACGCCACGTCGCGCACTGCGGCGGACCGACCGGCGAGACGAGACAGGGAGGACGCCCATGATGCTGACGTTGCTCGGCCTGGTGCTGGCACTGGCCATCGGCATGGGCTGCCGCCTGCTGGACGTGCCGCTGCCCGCGCCGCCCCGGCTGCAGGGCGCGCTGCTGGTAGTCGCCATGACGGCGGGCTTCCTGGTCGCCGAGCGCATGCTCGCCTGATCGACCGCTTCCCGAGAACGGGAAAGGGTGCGCATCCGCGCACCCTTTCTGGTCGATGCAAGCGCCGCAGCGCCGCCTGCCTACTTCAACGGCGGCAGGTCGAACACCAGCACTTCCGCCCCGATGCCCTGGCCCACGCTGACCAGCGGCTCGCCTTCGTAGAGCAACGCATCGCCCGCCGACAGGGTACGGCCGTTGACGGTCACTTCGCCGCGCGCCACGTGCACGTAACCCAGGCGACCTTCGGCCAGGCGCAGTTCCGCCGCTTCATCCCCGTCGAACAGGCCGGCGTACAGGCGCGCATCCTGATGGATGGAGATCGAACCATCGGCGCCGTCCGGGCTGACCACCAGCCGCAGGCGGCCCTGCTTCTCTTCGGCGACGAAGCGCTTCTCTTCGTACGAGGGCGCCACGCCCTGCTTGTCGGGGATGATCCAGATCTGCAGGAAATGGGTGGTACCGGTTTCGCTGTAGTTGAACTCCGAATGCTGCACGCCGGTGCCTGCGCTCATGCGCTGCACATCGCCCGGCACGATGCTGGAGCTGGTTCCCATCGAATCCTTGTGGCCCAGCGCACCTTCCAGCACGTAGCTGATGATTTCCATGTCGCGGTGCCCGTGTTCGCCGAAGCCGCGGCCGGCGGCCACGCGATCCTCGTTGATCACGCGCAGCGGACCCCAGTGGACGTGCTTGTCGTCGAAGTAGCTCGCGAAGGAAAAACTGTGCCACGAGTCCAGCCAGCCGTGGTTGGCGTGGCCGCGAGCGGTGGCGGGGCGCAAGGTGATCATGGCGGTGCTCCGGTGTGTGGTGAGGCGTGCAGCATGATCCTCGACACGGATGGGATAAAGCCGACGAAAACCAATAGGTCGTTCCATAAATGGAAATATAGGCCAGGCGAACCGAGCTGCGCCACGCCTGCTGGAACGATCAGGCGGGAGGCGCCGCAAGCCACGCCGTCCGCGCACGCGGACATTCCATGCGCGTGCCACGCCCGGACCCGCGCACGCACGGGGCTGCCGAGAAACATTTCCATCCTGGATGACGCGGTGATTTAAACTTGCACGGTTTCCTTCGCTGCACATCCAACCTCATGCCCTTCGTCGTCACCGAAAACTGCATCAAGTGCAAGTACACCGACTGCGTGGAAGTCTGCCCCGTGGACTGCTTCCATGAAGGTCCCAACTTCCTGGTGATCGACCCGGACGAATGCATCGACTGCACGCTGTGCGAACCCGAGTGCCCGATCAATGCCATCTACCCGGAAGACGACGTGCCGGCTGGCCAGGAAGGCTACGTCGCGCTCAACGCCGAACTTTCCCGGGCATGGCCGGTGATCACCACGCGCAAGGATCCGCTGCCGGACGCGAAGGAGTGGGAAGGCAAGCCGGACAAGCTGCCGCTGCTGGAGCGTTGACGGGCGCGCGCTGCCGCACCACGCACACATGAAAAAGGCGCCGCGAGGCGCCTTTTTCGTCGTCCCGGCGGCTTTGAACAGCCGGATGGCGGGTCAAGCCGGGATCAGGTTGCTTTCGCCGTGCACGCTCTGGTGCGAAGGCAGGATCAAGAGGGTTCCCGGCGTGCGCCGGGACGACAGCAACACATCCTGCACCCCGCCACGGCGGGCTGCTCACCCGCCCAGCTTGGCCTTCAGCGCCGCCAGCAGCTTGGTTGCGGCCGGCGATGTGGCCGGCAGGCCGCGCGGATCGACCGCCGTCACGTAGGCGCCGGCTTCGACGCCCGACACACGGACGAGGAAGCTGGCCCCCTCGTAGCTGACGTCGTAGGTGCCCAGCAGTTGGGCCCGGCTGGCGATGGTGACGCCCTCCACGCCGGCGAGCGCTTCGCCCACGCGGGTGAACGCTTCGTCACGGGTACCGGCGACGGTGAAACCACCCGCGGC
>Ga0065704_10001089_pt1 | contig 14643 bp, 12 predicted proteins | sample SwiRhicommuniRL2_FD_59091 | JGI IMG/M metagenome (GOLD analysis project Ga0065704, IMG submission 59091) | Switchgrass rhizosphere bacterial communities from Rose Lake, Michigan, USA - RL2 v2 (version 2) | ecosystem: Host-associated > Plants > Roots > Rhizosphere > Soil | place: East Lansing, MI
CTCCATTAATTTAATTCAACCTCTATTGGATTCTTCCCTAATTTCTGTTGTGCAAGATTCCTTGCAGCTCTACTCGACTTAAAATAAGCACTAAAATTTTTCGTTCGCTTTGTAGAGAAATCTTTTAAAAATTCCCCAATTTTATTTGCTCCTTTTCTAGCCAGATTTGCTTCTCCATTTGGACCTGGCTCAATAAAAGCCAACCCGAGGGTAGCTGCATAATAAGATTTCTGATCAATTTTTTCTTCATCAAATCTTGGTACAATATAATATCCTGTAAAATTATAAAGATTTTCCTCAAATTGCGACAAACCAGGTATAGCTGTCAATTGAGCATCCGCGATAGCGTTCCATACCCCGTTAATTTGTTTACTATTTTGTTTATAATAGTTGTCTACATTTTTAAACCCAATAACTACGACTTCTTCAAGTCGATTATAAACATTTGTGAATACTTTTTTAACTGGAGGATCATCTCCGTCGCTCCATCCACCATCTACGTCGATATCACTAACCGGATTATTTCCCATTCCAACATAAGGAGAATGAAATTGACTATAGGGATCTGTCGACAACCATCTACCTATGGCTGTGTCGTAATTACGAAGTTCAAAGTTATTCCAACCTGTCTCTTTATCTTTCTCGGCGTACAGCCCTTGATAACCATACCTTGTTTCAATTCCTGCGGAACGAATTTCCATGCCATAAGGGTAATAATCTGCATAATATACTACATCTGCTATAACGCTCGCTGCTTTTGTTCTATTAATGACTACACGGATATTACCTAATTGGTCCGAAAGTATATATTGATAGTTACTTCCAAGTCTATAGTAGGCACCTAAGCGATCCGATCCATAAATTGGTTGTTCTTTTAACTGTAAACTACCTATCCCCTGCTGCTCATATATGGCTAGTAAAGCACCACTATCATTATAACTTCTCCACTTTTGCAGAGAAATTTTCTACTTTCTTCGAAATTGAAAATAACAGAATAGACTAGTCCATATTTTAAAATCATTTTTTGATCATCCTTCTTTTCGATTTCGCAATAGTCTCAATATCTTTTTCCATGCATGGTTTTGATATGAGAAAACAAAAAAAGCCACGTCTCACGACCTGGCTTAACAACTTATATATTTGTAAGGGATGGTTCTTATTTATACGAATTGATCGATTTGGATACTTTCCATTCATTGCCCACTCTCTCCAAAGTCACAAGATCAGTCTTGGTGAAATCTTCAAATTTCATTGTCACTTTGGCTACCATATAATCCGCTGACTCCTCGATAATGTCTGTAGTTACTGTACAATTTAGTTTCTCGCCTTTTTGTTTTTTCAAGTATTTAACGACTTCATTACGGCTGTTGGTATTTGCATTTGCCGATTGAACTTTTTGGCTGAAATCGGTAGCAAATAATTGCTCTACTCCTGCCGACTCGCCCTCGGTTGTTACCGCAACATAATGTTCAAGAGCAAAGTCTGCCGTTGAAAGGTTAACGTTTGCTTTTGCTGATTTGGAACCTGGTCCTTCAGCTGCCATAGCGAAAGTGGATACTGCGATTAAAGCTGCTGCTGCGAATGTTTTTACTAGAGTTTTCATAATGTCTTTATTTTATTGTGTTAGTTATATTGTTCTTATTTGTTGACTCAAAACTACAACACAATACGCCCCTGGCCTATCGGCTTTAGACTAACGGACAGGAAAACTCGGTGAATGGCGGGAATGGGGAGGTGAAGAATTTCCGACAGTCATTAAAATGCAACACCAGCATTAATTCGCAATAAAGTTCATTAGATATCAATTATGAGGACGGTAAATATGCAAATTGCTTCCACAAGAATAACTTTCAGTACGGATTAAATCGAACTTGACCCGATCTGATATATTGGGAAATAATGGCTTTCCCGAACCTAGAACAATAGGATATAGCATTAATGCGTATTCATCTATTAAATCCAGCTTTGCGAGTTGAGAAACAATAGTACCGCTTCCGTAAATAAGAATATCATTCCCCGGCCCGCACTTCAATTGTTCGATATCTTGTTTATTGACTTCCCTAACAATTTTCGTATTGTTCCAGTCGGCCTCGGCAAGCGATTTTGAAAAAACAATCTTTGGCGTATTATTCATGAAATTAATAAACGATGGCCGGTCAGCTGCAGTCAAAGTCTTATCAGACCAGTATTGTGACATTACTTCATAGGTTTCTCTGCCATAAATAATGGTATCGGCTTTATCCTGTCGCTGTTCATAAAAATCCTCTATCTCGCTATCCCAGGGAAACCAATCTGTTTCGCCATGTGTACCGGCGATAAAACCATCAATCGATACCCAGTTTAAGACGCTAATTTTTCTCATAATAAGCTTAATTTCACGTGTAATTTTTGGTTCATAATGCTACTTGCTCTAACACCATTGTTGACTAAAATAAAATTATAGATTAATAACCTTCAAGCGCTTATCATAAGGCAAGAAAAAAAGTTGTTTTCTTGTTTAAATCTTTAGATAAGCTCATGTTAATTCAAGTTATCAAAAATAATTTACTCGAATAAAACTATTTCACATCGGCTTCTGTTCTTACTATACAAAGCAGCTATTAGTTACCTTTCGAGAGAAAGGATCAACATAAAAATTGGCGTAGTGCAGTGAAAATCCAATAGTATTCAAAACACATTGGATGACGAAACAAAAAAGAGGAAACGATAGGAAACACAAAAATTACTGTACAAGTAAACGCTAAGAGAAAGGGTCTGATGAAGAATCAGGCCCTTTTGACGTAAAAGAGCCACATCTCTCGACGTGGCTCTACAATATAAATTATATACTATTTAACTTACCTGTTGCCCACTATTACGATCGGCCTGCAACTTGCTATTTACGATTAATTTTAGATCATTGACCAATGCGATTGCCGAAGCTAGATCCGTGGCATTGGGTAGCGCACTGTTGGCCACACCTGAAGATTGAGATACCAGCCCTTTATTAGCAACAGCAGCATTTTGAAAAACATTGATCCAGCCAATGCTTCCGCCACCATTTCTTTTAATCCAAATAGATGAGACTCCTGACTCGTTGATTTCATTATATCTTGATCCTTGTCTGGCCGTAACAACACCTTCAGGACTACCTGACCCCGTATACTCGCCTAGAAAACCAAAAGGTATAAAATTGCGTCCGTCTGGTGTATTGTTATACCAGCCGTAGGTGTACTTTAGCTGGGGATCGGTATGCTGCACCACTGCATTGACATTTTTTAGCACATCCCCTACCTGCCATACTCCGGCCACACTAGCAAGGCCATTGCTTGTCTGTGTCTGCCAGGCATTCGAGCCAATCTCCTGATTCCGTCTGGCGCTATTAGCAACGGACACCTGAGTATTAATATTATTAAAGCATCTATTGTTTACAGATTTAACATTGGTCACCGAGCCAGCGTTAGCGCTAATTCCTGTAAGCTGGGTCCGATCAGTGCCTGTACGAGAATCATAACAGATATTATCAACAACATCAACATGATCGCAAGTAAAGTTACCAGTAGGTATCACACTGATACCATCCCCAACCGAATCGACTACAGTATTGCCAATAAATTGGCAGTTATCACCTTTAAGCAATCTGATACCTGTATTACCAGCGTTAGTAACCATGTTGCCTTTGACAATAGTATTGCTGCCATTTACTGTGATTCCCTGTAATACAGGTTTGATAATCCGATTGTCTGAAATCGTATTAAACCCCTCACTGGAACCTACTTCAATACCGCTTCGCTGTGGTTCAATAATCTTGTTGTCAGATACGGTACAGTTGGAACCATTATTGGAGATCAGAACACCATGTCCCTGCGGTTTTACAATGGTATTGTTGGTTGCTATACAACTATCTCCAGCCAATCTAATTCCATAGAAAATAATAAAAAAGTTGGAGGTGCCCATGACGGAATCCAAATAGAGATTTTTAATGGTATTGTTAGAGAAGATAATACGTCGTGAATAGTTGATTCCGTCAGGAAAACTAGTGCTTACAGGAACGACATGACTTTCACATTTAAATCCACCAGCCGCTCCATCTACTGTATTATTGGATACAACGATATCCTGACATCCGCCAGAACAATCGACTGCCAGACCGCTTCCATACATATTTGTTGGCTCCGGCATGCATCGACCTACATTGACGAAATTATTGTTGGATACAGTCGCATTAACGACCTCATTAAATCCGACACCGTGATGACCGGTCTCAGTGAAATAACAGTCTGTAATACGGATATTGGTTGTCAACGGATGTGGATAGCATTCTGCGGATCTTCCATAACTCTGGATACCCGAACTCCAAGAGCGTTTGATACAGCAATTGGTAATACTGATATTATCTACTGCTCCGTCATGGATAGGATTAAAATAGATCAAAAACTCAGCACCATCAACATTCCATTTGCTTATAGGATTATTTATTGATACAGGGAGTCTGTTAGTCGTAGCTCCCCCATCCAGCTGCAAGTTTTGGAATGAAATATTCTTGTGGTTATATAATCTAAACATCCATTTTACAGTCTTAGATATTAATGCTCCCTCGTGCCGAAATTCGAGATGGGATCTATTCCCGTCACCATATAACATACAATCACTTGGAGGAATTAAAGTATCGGTGATAAGATAATGTCCCGTTGGAAAGTAAACCGATGAGACGGCATCTCTATTAGAATAGGTCAACGCATTTTGTATTACTTGAGTATCATCTTGAATAAAATCGCCTTTTGCGCCGAAGTATCGAATGTTTACATTTCCAACGAACTTATGCTCAAGTACCTTGCCTCCTACTAGGATCACACTCCCACCATTGTCAGCATCCGTTGTAGTAGACAGATAATATTCAATTGGAGTGGGGGTATCCCCTGCTTGGTAGTAGCCTAAAAGCTGTACACCAGAATAAGTACCATTAGTTAATGCGGTGATTTCAGCAGCAGATAAAGCACGCATATCTACCATCGTGTTTTTAATAAGAAATTGATTTGCCATAATGTTGTGTTTTTAATATTTACACAAACCTAGCTTTCATGGGTGGGTCGGTGAAAGCATATTGGGAGTATGTTATCGGTAGAGCGAAACAACCGAAAAGTCTCCGCTTTGTTGTCCCAAAAACAGAAAAGCCACATCTCGCGACGTGGCCTTAAATAAACATATGATTCACTAGTTATCAGCTTACGGTATGACGGAGTTGACAACTAGTTATTGGGGACTATTTATAGGAGTTGACTGAACTGGATACTTTCCAGCTATTACCTTCACGTACCAAAGTCACAAGGTCTGTCTTGGTGAAGTTTTCAAATTTTAGAGTTACCTTGGCTACCATATAATCTGCTGACTCCTCGATAATGTCGCTAGTTACTGTACAGTTTAACTTCTCTCCTTTTTGTTTTTTCAAGTATTTAACGACTTCATTACGGCTGTTGGTCTTTGCATTTGCCGATTGAACTTTTTGGCTGAAATCGGCAGCAAATAATTGCTCTACACCTGCTGACTCTCCTTCGGTGGTGACCGCAACATAATGTTCAAGCGCAAAGTCTGCTGTAGAAAGGGGAAGGTTTGTTTTTGAAATATCTATCGGCCTTTATAAAATAATTTGATTCTATATCTGCACTTTTGTATCTTACTCAATAAATTTTCTTATATAGTTATAAAAAATAAACCAACTAAGTTAATCAAGTCTATTTTACCCTTATGAAAGTGCTCAGTTTTCTTGGTGCGCTATTTTGCGCCACAACCGTACAAGGGCAGCAATTGCTCTATTCTCCTAACATACCTATTCAAGAGATTCGGATTTCACCAAAACATGCTTCAGGAGGTCTGGTTCAGCACAATATTTCTGATCTGCAATATTTACCCATTTCCGCAGACAAGAAAGCTGACCTTATAGATTATATCAATGCAGTACAGATTTCCAATGGTACGATTGCTGTTTTGTCTAATGGTAATGAAAAAGTTTCCCTGATGGACAATGCTGGAAAAATAACCAATACGCTTAAGTCTACTGATTTTAAACTTCCTCAAATGGAACCTATGCAAACGCTTACTTCTTCCAGTGGTGGATTTATCTTGGGATTAGTTCATTTCGCCATAAAGCTTAATAATCAAGGACAACATACGATAATAGATCTCCCAGCTGTAACAAATAAGGCGGATGATTCTCTCAAACTTAACAATACCGTCTGGTCCTTTTGGCAACCAAAAGAAAAGAGTTCGGATTTGACAGCGTTACAATATAATGGCCAAGCGATAATCACTTACCATAAATTAAATCCGTATGCCATCTCTAGAAATATAGATAGAACCCTATCTCAGCCAAATATGCAACATCATAGCGCATTCGCCAATTTCCCCAATAATTACGAGTTGTTTGAACTCGGTGAACAAGGAATTCAAAAAGTCTATAAATTTATTTTTCCAAAAGATATTTCTGTCGACACGGCACTCCTTTATAATATTAAAGATCAAATTGGCTTTGACAAGTTCATGATGGAGAACAAAGAAAAACTCTTGGGCTTCAATCAGATTTTATCTTACAAAGATTATTTACTATTACAGCTTATCACCTATGGCGGGGATCGTTCATGGATCGCTGTTAACACGAATAATCAAGAAGTGCTAGCTATTAAAAATATTATGCCGGATGCCAGTAATGATTATCTACCGATTATTGGATGGAATGATTATCTACTTAGCGATGGAGAATATCTATACAGTATTCTGTATCCAAATGAAACAGGCTCGGCCCACAACAAGTCGGATGAAGAGAATCATACGATGAAAAAAGGACATGCGAACTTGATCAAGTCTAAAAACCCTATTCTTGTTAAGTTTAAACTGAATTCATTTTAAGATATGGCCAAGTGGTTGGTAACATTTTTATTTGTAATTGCAGGTCTGGCGCTTTATGCGCAGTCTATAAAAGGCGTTGTGATCGATTCAGTCCATACCACCTATTTACAATCCACATCCATATCTGTTTTCGAAATGGGCCAGGACAAAGTAAGCAAGATAGCTCTATCTGATCGTTATGGTAAATTTGTTATCGAATATTTGCCTATTCATAAAAATCTTGTGATCGAATGGAGGCATCAAGGGTATTCAAAAATGAACAAAATCGTACGGTTATCCGCACGCTCAGTATTGGATTTGGGTAAAATCAACATGTCGGTAAGGGACAATCACTTGGATACTGTAGAAATTTTGCCTCCTGTCCGGATGAACGGAGATACACTGGAGTTTAATGCCGATGCTTTCAAATTGGACAGCAATGCTGTTGTCCAGGATTTACTACACAAACTTCCTGGGCTCATGCTTTGGGGTGATGATAAGATTACCTATAATGGTAAAGAGCTTCAGAATATTTGGGTCAATGGAAAGCCTTTTTTTGGAAGCGACAAATCTATTGCTCTCCAAAATATTGCAAAAGACGCTGTAAAGAAAATCCAGGTGTATGACAGCCGAGAAAAGACTCAGCAGCTCCAAAATCCCGACGATACAAACTATGCTATGAATGTCGTACTCAAAGATGGGCGTGAAAAAATGTTTTTTGGTAATCTCACAGCTGGCTATGGTACTGATAAACGACACGACACTTACCTCACAGCCAATTATGGCGATAAACAGCGTCAAGCCACTTTGGCTTTTTCCAAAAATAATAGCAACAAGAATATTGTTGATCTTAACCAGCTTTTAGAAAATACCACATTCAAGGGAGTAGGTTTAAATAATGATTTTAGCTCTGACTTTCTAAGTCCAGGGATAACTAGACAGACAGTAGCTGGCGCACGTTATCAACATGATTTTTTACCAACAGGTCAAACAAACCGGAATAATATATTTACAGCCAATCTATTTTATAATAACAGCCAGCGCGAAATCAGAGACTCAGCAATTAGCAAACTTATTGCTGAAGAAAACCCACTAAACAATAGCCTTACATCCACAAGCGCCTATAATGATGCATCGAAACGATTGAACGGGAGTCTCACGCATCAATTTTCAAACAACTTTCGTCAGCGGCCTATCTCCATGAATAGTACACTTGATTTTTTTCGAGAAGAAAACTCCTCTTCAGGACAATCCGGTACCCAATATGATTATACCAATAACAAATCGTTTAACAACGAATCTCGCCAATCAGCCAATAACAAAGACTATATTAATTTTCAGACTGGTATAAGTATACAAAATAAAATAGCATCACCTATAAAATGTAAAACGGCCACGCACTTCTTTGACCCATTCTCTTTCTATATTGATTACCAAATAAATAGACAAACAGACCAAGGACACAGGGAGGTAGGAAGTCAATTTACCAATTATCTTGATTCAGCGCAAAGCCGAAATCTGGTGCGTGCTTACATGCCCCATGAGAAGGAAATAAATCAGATAATTAAGATCAATATCAATTATAAAAATTTTGGTTTTAAACAGCACCTCAGTCTTCAACATCTGGAAAGCGACAATTTAGTTCGGGACAACGACATGATAATTGAAGATTCACTGACCCATCAATCGAAATTTAACCGATGGATATATCAGCCCTCCCTTACCTATAAACATTCATTGTATTCACAAAATTTAGTGGGGCGAAAAAATAGTCATTTGAGTTTAAATATGCAATTGGGTACACGCTGGCAAGGCGAAAAGAACGAGTCTACTTTAGCATTTAGGAATATAAAGCAGCATTTCGTCACCATATTACCTGAAATAAGCGTAGAACATTTTTTTTCACGGGTCAATTTCTACCAGCAAAAAGCAAGTATTTCATACAAATACAACGAGGATTATCCTGAACTGGATCGGTTACGCCCGTTTTATGATAATATCAATCCATCCTTTCGTTATTTTGGAGCTAAGCAGCTAAAGAAGGTCAACAAGCATGTTCTTTCCGCATTGTTGAGTTTTTCACAATCCAAACAATATGGGCTAATCATGTCTTTATCGCCATCGTTTACGTGGGTCCACAATGGATTTGCTGACAGTATCACCAACAAAACCAACCAGATACAGTATTATGCGATCCAGAATACAGCCCCAACTTATGTATTTAATGTAGGGTATAATGTTGAAAAAGCGGTTGCGCTACGGAGGAAGCAGTCCATTAACTTCAGTCTTAGAGGAAATATAAGTAAAGGTAATAACTATCAGTACATGGATGGAATAAAACGCGAAGTAAATAATTGGAGTAGCAATCTCAACCTGAATACTTATTACACAAATATTGATCATATCGTACTTGGTTTTATTAATACATGGCAATTTAACAAACAAAGTGACAAAGAGAACGGATTCTTATATTATTCCTCCCATTTCCTTAGTACGGGACTTAGTGCAAGCCTTGCCCTGTCCAAAAGGTGGAGCATCAATAGCAATGTGAACAGTAGGTACAGCAGATCTACTTTTTCAAACGACCATGTGTTGATATGGAGTGCCAATACCTCATACCGTGTATTAAAAGGCAATAATTTGGAATTTAAATTAGCCGCTTATGATCTTTTGAAACAAAATAAGGGCATTTATTTTCGACAAAGCAGCTCAGAGTTCACCACTGGCTATTTGAACAATTTAACCCAATATTTTATGGTATCATTATCTTATTACCCAAGGAAGTTTGGATTATAATTATATAATTTAACAAAAACTATTTCAAACCGACTGTTGTTCTCACTATACAAAACGGCTATTAGCTACCTTTCGAAAGAAAGGATCAACATAAAAATTGGCGCCGTACAGTGAAAGTCCAATAGTCCTTAAAAACATTGGATGACGAAACAAAAAAGAGGAAACGATAAGAAACATAAAAATTACTGTACAACTAAACGCTAAGAGAAAGGGTCTGATTTAACGTCAGGCCCTTTTGACGTAAAAAAGCCACATCTCTCGACGTGGCTCTACAACATTTATATATTTATTCGAGATGGCTCTTATTTATATGAATTGATCGATTTGGACACTTTCCATTCATTACCTTCACGTATCAAAGTCACAAGATCAGTCTTGGTAAAGTTTTCAAATTTCATTGTCACCTTTGCAACCATGTAATCTGCTGACTCATCGATGATGTCAGTACTGACTGTACAGTTTAGCTTCTCGCCTTTTTGTTTTTTCAAAGATTTGATCACTGCCTCACGACTATGAGAATGGGCATTGGAAGCCTGAATCTTTTGGTTGAAATCTTCTGCGAATAACTGCTCTACGCCCGCTGACTCTCCTTCGGTTGTTACGGCAACATAATGCTCAAGAGCAAAGTCTGCTGTGGAAAGGTTAACGTTTGCTTTTGCTGATTTTGAACCTGGTCCTTCGGCCGCCATAGTGAAAGTGGATACTGCGATTAAAGCTGCCGCTGCGAATGTTTTTACTAGAGTTTTTTATCGAAATTATTTGTTTTTTATTTGATGATAAAGCTATCATGAGTGCCTTTTGAATACACTCATGATGGTTCATAATGTCTTTATTTTATTGTGTTAGTTCTGTTGTTCTTATTTGTTGACTCAAAACTACAACACAATAGACCTCTAGCCTACGGGCTTTAGATCAACAATTAGGAAAACTCGGTGAATGGTGAGAATGGGGAGGTGAAAAAAAGTTGCTCTCTGTCCTATACATAAATTTGATTTAGAGATTCAAACTATGCTTATCCGTTACTTAATAATCATTTTCCAATTCTGTAATAATTAAACGTGGGTCTTCAGTAGCATATTTTAACCAGATAGAATCGCCTTCATTAATTCTATTGGGATTAATATCCCAGCCAGTGCTACTTTCATATTCCATATTATCAACTGTATACTTAACATTAATATTATGTCCTTTATAAGAAGATAATTTAGTAACAAATCCTCTCACATATTGATGTTTTTTATTCACTGTCTCAATCCTCGCAGTTTTTTCCTTTTCACCAATAGTCCCAACCCAATAAATACCACCTACAATTATTCCTGTTAATACAACAAAAAATAATACTATTTTAAGCTTTTCCATTAAATTATTCCTTTTTATCCTCTCTTTAGATTAACCTCTTCCATTTATAGCTTTTTTTTATAAAAATATTTTCTGGGTTTCCGGTCTTAGTGACCTTGAATTCCATGAAATCAACTTCCTTGTCAGCAGAAATTAGTAATCTATTGTAGCCCCATTTTCTGATAAAAAATACGACACTCCTCGCTCACCAACCTTGACACATTGTTATTAACACTTATATTTTCTCCTTTTGATTGCCTTAATTTGCCAATCATTGCTATATAACCTTGTAAAAGTTCATCTGGAGCTGTATTCTGATGGTCCATCACCCTTTTGATTATTTCACCATTTTTAACAAAAGATATCGCGTAATGTACAGATGCACCAGTGCCACCACCAATATATTCGGACTTCAATAAATTTAGATCCAAATGATTAAAACCAAGAAAAATATCTTTACCAAGATCCTGATTAACCCGACAACTCGCAAGTTGATCCTCACTATTTTTATAATAGAAATAACCTTGTTTATCAAAGTAAAAGGATTCATCTACGCACTTATATCCCTCTCCTAAATACAGTTTAGAGATAATGATCCCATCAAAATAAATATTTTCCGCATTTTTTGGTCTGACATAAGTGACGTCATATTGCATATTTAGATCAAAGAGGACCAAACTATCTTTTGTTAGATTTTTTATTAAGTAAATATGCCAACCATTTCTTTCGAGGTCCCAAATCCGCAAAGAATCGCTTCTAATGTCGAAATTTGTCACTGATCCAGTGGTCATACCATCACAAACATTGGATTCATTTTTTCTATAAAATGCACATGCCATTTTACAGGAATCATTTTGAAACTCAAACCCACAGTTATCACGAACTTTTGAAATGACTCTTCCTGTTCCAATGTTGGGCAAGCCAGAAGTATCAAAAACCCAATTACCTTGTATATTGTTAATTGGTTCTTCCTTTTTTTTGAATCCACACGAAACAGTTAATACACCAATAACCACACTAAAAATAAATACAAAACGATTCATCAGCTGATAAATAATACTTTAGGCATCGTTTATTCTGTACTTTATAAGTCTATCACCTATCACCATATCCGAATAGCCTTTCCCTTTCAATTCCAAATCGTTTTCTATTAAATCGATAGCATGCCCAATATCAAAAAAGCAAATATATTTAATACCATCTTTTTCATAGATAATATCATTATCTGTTTCCTCATCACTTAAAATTTTAATTTCTGCTAATAGATCTATTTCACCTATACAATAAATTGCAAAATCCCGCACATCTGTATCTAAGGGCAAACCTTCTTTCAATAAAAGTTCATCCATTCGCTCTGGATTTACTAAAAATTTAATAGTTTCTAAAACATTCATAACATCTAAAATCTATCACCTATAGGTTATTTTACGCGTAACGACCTGATCTGTTTTATTTCGTTTTTTATTCTTTCTTGTTCGTTTTATCCAGTTAGCTTTATTATCGTATTTATAGCTAAATTTATAGGTTTCCGTATCCACCGCATCGCCATATTCGTTATACTGGTACTTCGGATTTTTAACGGTATAGTCGATAAGACCTGTTGAGGTGCTTATTGTCTCATTTTGAGTATTTACTATTGATGTATAAACAGTGTTACTCGGATAATCATACTTAGCTGCTTCATAGCCATATTTCCCTTCATCTATTACTAATTTGATCGGGTTGCCTTTCTCATCATTTAAGTACTCCATTTCTTTATAAATATCTGTCGCACCTTCTGTTTTGATCTGTTTAATCAAAAAATTATTTTGGTCATAGTGGTATGCTATAACAGACTTATCATTCTGATTATAAGGACCACTGCTAAATACAATTCTTTTCACCAACAAAGTATCGTCTCTAAACTCATTCTGATAGGATCCGCGATAACCACGTTCCACAAAATAACTCTGACCGCTAACAGCTCGCTGCTGTTCATTAAAATAATGAGCCTCTTTTCTGGTTTCAGTATTTCCAGAAAGACCATAGAGAATAGATTCAATTTCTACGTGATCAACGAGAGTCTTTTTATTGAAAATAAGGTCACCGTCGCGAGATAATCTTGTGTGTATATTTTGACCTTTTACAGTGGTTAAAAATAAAACAGACAAAATCCAGTATCCAATAATGAAATGCTTAAACCACATACAATCGTATTTAGGATCAATTTTAGGTTATCGTTATTTTTTAATAATACAGCAGATATTTTTTGTAAAAGACAGTAATCAGGCAGTTGATATGTGTCTCTATATCCGCTAAAATTATATAAAAAACTTAATTTTCGGAATTAATTGAGAACAAAAAAAAGCCACATCTTGCGACGTGGCCTTAAATAAGGGTCAATCTATTTTAGAAATTGCCATTTTAAGCTTTCTTTTTCAAATCGCACTTACCAATCATTTTTCGTTCAAAGGAACAAAAAAAGTAGTCGGTTCATAATCATCTTCCACCAACAAAAAACCTTTTAAATAGAATAAATAGGCTATAGAATATTTTGTACTTAATGGGCTGATAAACTCACTTTTTAAGAACAAATTATCCATACCAGCTTTACGAAAAGTAAATCGCTCAATAACATCTGAAAGCGGTCTATCCTTATATTTTAATATTTCTGGATCTTTATTAAAAATCCCATATTTATCAACTATTCCTACTATAAAAGCTTCATCCTGAGGGTTGGTTAAAAGGTCATTAAGAAATTGCGAAAAACTCACCTCCGTATGCATGTTTTCCTTAAAATAATTTCTAAACCACATAATTCGTCCCTTAAAAAGTCTATTATTCTTTGTTTTTCCATATATAAAATGCAGATCGATTCTATCATAAAAAACTTCGCTGTTTTGGCTTAAGACAAACTCTTTAATACCTACTGATTTGTTTAATTTTTTCGTTAGAGTATCTATGGAAGTACTTTTATCATTATCTAAAACAATATCATTCCTATCAGAAGCCTTATTTTGACATGATATGTTTAATACTAATCCAACGAATAAACATATTTTAACAATTAATTTCATTTATAAATCATATTGTTTGGTTTTTTCAATAGATCTGGATCTATTTTTTCATCGCCGTAAGAATCTTTAAATTCCAAATTTTAGATTTTTCCGTGTTCAATGCATTGCCCTATTTAAAATAAGATATGCATTAAAACTGATACATTCAAATATCAACTTATACCTATTCACAATTTTCAATCAGTTTTTTAGATAATAATTAGTCACTTGTTATTCATTTTACATTAATTAATCACTGGCGAGCACTGAACAGTTCTGTTTAAATACAAAATTTGATCCCTCTTTAAACCGAATTTGTTGAAAAAAAAATTAAAAGAATGGGAAGGAGCTAAAACAGAAAAAGCCACATCTCTCGACGTGACTCTACAACATTTATATATTTATTCGAGATGGCTCTTATTTATATGAATTGATCGATTTGGACACTTTCCATTCATTACCTTCACGTACCAAAGTCACAAGATCAGTCTTGGTAAAGTTCTCAAATTTTAGAGTTACTTTGGCTACAATATAATCTGCTGACTCTTCGATGATGTCAGTACTTACCGCACAGTTCAACTTCTCGCCTTTTTGTTTTTTCAAAGATTTGATC
>Ga0065704_10000695_pt1 | contig 14631 bp, 14 predicted proteins | sample SwiRhicommuniRL2_FD_59091 | JGI IMG/M metagenome (GOLD analysis project Ga0065704, IMG submission 59091) | Switchgrass rhizosphere bacterial communities from Rose Lake, Michigan, USA - RL2 v2 (version 2) | ecosystem: Host-associated > Plants > Roots > Rhizosphere > Soil | place: East Lansing, MI
CAGCCTGTTGCAAAAGGCCTTTTCGGTGCGCCAGTGCGAAGACAGCTACTACGCCAACCGCACCCGGCCCTGCCTGCAGTACCAGATCAAGCGCTGCAAGGGGCCGTGCGTCGGCCTGGTCGACAAAGACGAGTACGCCGACGATATTCGCCACTCGGTGATGTTCCTCGAAGGCCGCAGCCAGCAGTTGGGCAACGAGCTCAATGCCGAGATGGAAAAGGCCGCCATGGCCCTCAATTTCGAGAAGGCCGCCGAGCTGCGCGACCAGATCGCCCTGCTGCGCCGCGTGCAGGACCAGCAGTACATCGAGGGCGGTACCGGTGACGTCGATGTGATCGCCGCCTTCGTCAACCCTGGTGGCGCCTGCGTGCACCTGATCAGCGTGCGCGGCGGGCGGGTGCTGGGCAGCAAGAACTTCTTCCCCCAGGTGGGCATCGAGGAGGAGGTGGCCGAGGTCATGGCCGCGTTCCTGTCCCAGTACTACGTGGGCAATGCCGAACGCGAACTGCCCGGCGAACTCATCGTCAACGTGGTGCACGAAGACTTCGAAGCCATTCGTGAAGCCCTGCAAACCCTGCGCGGCCGCGAGCTGACCATCACCCACCGGGTGCGCGGCACCCGGGCCCGCTGGCAGCAGTTGGCAGTGACCAACGCCGAGCAGGCCCTTAACGCCCGCCTGGCCAATCGCCAGCACATGGCCGCCCGTTTCGAGGCCCTGGCCCAGGTGCTTGGCCTGGACGAAGTACCGCAGCGCCTGGAGTGCTACGACATCAGCCACTCCAGCGGCGAGGCCACCGTGGCCAGCTGCGTGGTGTTCGGCCCGGAAGGCCCGATCAAGTCCGATTACCGCCGTTTCAACATCGAAGGCGTGACCGCCGGCGACGACTATGCGGCCATGCACCAGGCCCTGACCCGCCGCTACGGGCGCATCAAGGACGGCGAGGGCAAGCTGCCCGACGTGTTGCTGGTGGACGGCGGCAAGGGCCAGTTGAACATGGCCCGCGACGTCATGCAGGAGCTGGCCTTCACTGACCTGACCCTGCTGGGCGTTGCCAAGGGCGTGACCCGCAAGGCCGGTTTCGAGACCCTGTACCTCAACGACGTGCACCACGAGTTCACCCTCAAGGGCGACTCACCGGCCCTGCACCTGATCCAGCAGATCCGCGACGAAGCCCACCGTTTCGCCATCACTGGCCACCGCGCCCGGCGCGGCAAAGCCCGTCGCGTGTCCAGCCTGGAAGACGTAGCCGGGGTCGGCCCCAAGCGCCGTCGCGACCTGCTGAAACACTTCGGCGGCCTGCAAGAGCTCAACCGCGCCAGTGTCGATGAAATCGCCAAAGCCCCCGGCATCAGTAAAAAGCTTGCCGAGTCGATTTATGCCAGCCTGCATAGCGAGTAGAATGCCTGGCTCAACCCGCAGCCAGTCGTACCGATGAATATTCCAAACCTGCTCACCGTTCTACGCGTCCTGCTCATCCCGATCTTCATCCTGCTGTTCTATGTGCCCTATCACTGGAGCTACATGGCCGCCAGCAGCGTGTTCGCCGTCGCCGCCGCCACTGACTGGCTGGACGGCTACCTGGCGCGCCGCCTTCAGCAGAGCACACCGTTCGGTGCCTTCCTGGACCCGGTGGCCGACAAGCTGATGGTCGCCGTGGCCCTGGTGTTGCTGGTGCAGGTGCACGCGAACTTCTGGCTGACCTTGCCGGCGGCGGTGATCATCGGCCGCGAGATCGTGGTGTCGGCGCTGCGCGAGTGGATGGCCGAACTGGGGGCGAGGGCGCATGTGGCCGTGTCCAACCTTGGCAAGTGGAAAACTGCGGCGCAAATGCTTGCGCTGGTGATCCTGCTGGCCAACCCGCCGGGTGTGACCTTCTGGGTCATTCTGGGTTACGGGCTGCTGCTGGTGGCAGCGGGCTTGACCCTGTGGTCGATGGCGCATTATCTGCTGGCCGCCTGGCCACACCTGCGCGAAGGCTCGGAGCAGAAATAAAAACTTTTTTGAATCAAGGGGTTGACGCCGTTTTAGATATTGCTAGAATGGCACCCATCACGACGCGGGAATAGCTCAGTTGGTAGAGCACGACCTTGCCAAGGTCGGGGTCGCGAGTTCGAGTCTCGTTTCCCGCTCCAGATTCGATCCTCAGTGCGTCGCTGGGATCACAAAGAAGAGGCCTTAAGGCCTCTTTTTTTGTGCCTGGAATTTGGTGTGTGCCGAACTTTGGTATTCGGTCTCGAATGTGAGGTGCTTCATTCTCGCGAAGCGTCGCTCGCCGCAGGTGAGATGGATATCCGTCCTCGGTGTCACTTGTTCAGCAGTTCCTTGAGCAAAGGGCTGTGGGAATTGATTGTTCTCTCTAGGTGAGTGACTGCCGGCTTTTTCAAGGTAGTTGTCGCGTCAACCGTCTAACTATGCCGCTCTCTTCTCGACCTGTGGTGCTCGTTGTTGTACCAACGCATGAAGTCCCTCACCCATGCTCGTGCGGCGTCCAGACTGGCAAAACCATTCTGCGGCCATTGCGGGCAGTATTTCAGCGTTCTAAACAGCGACTCCGAGTAGGGATTGTCGTTGCTGACCCGCGGTCGGTCTCGCGAGGGCGTGATCCCCAGTTCGTACATCTTGCTCAACAGCGTCACCGATTTCATCGGCGCTCCGTTGTCCGGGTGCAGCACAAGCGGTTCGCGTAAACATTGCTCACCGATCACGCTGCGTTGCAGCAGCTCGGCGGCTTTCTCGCCGCTTTCCACGTCGTAGACCTCCCAGCCCACGGCCTTGCGACTGTAGATATCCTCGATCAGATAGAGGCAGTAATACTTGCCGCGTATCGGCGACGGTAGATACGTGATGTCCCATGACCACACCTGATTCGTCCCTTTTGTCGCATGTGTCGTCGGCGCCGCCTGCTGCCTGGGGCGCTGACTGCGACCTCGATGATGCTGTTGACCCGTCATGCGCAAGACGCGATAAAACGTCGCCTCCGACGCCAGATAACGCCCTTGATCGGCCAGGCGCGGCACGATCTGGCTGGGTGGCAAGTGAGCATAATCAGCGCTGTTGCACAGCGTCACAATTGCCTGTCGCTCGACCTCACTCAGCGCATTACACGGCGCTGGTCGCGCGATAGTCGTTCGCCCATCGGCCTGAACGATCTCGGGGCCAGTCCAGCGTTGCAGGGTACGCAGCGACAGGCCAACCTCCCGGCAGGCCTTGATTTTTCTGGCTCCCGCCGCGACGGCTTCGCTCAGCCAGTCAATGAACAACTGCCGTTGCGGCAAAGAAGTCAGTTGCCCCCCAGTAGTCGTTGAGCTTTTTTCGCAGCACCAACAACGCGGCTGTTTCAGCGAGCGCCTTGTCTTTGCGGCGCAGTTCGCGCTTAAGTTCATGGATACGTTTCTTGTCTTTGTGCGACTGCTCCCGATCTTCTTTTTGCTGAGCCTTCTCCGACTTCTGGCCGGCGATGAAGGCTTGCCGCCAAGCCGTGATTTGCTCGGGGTAAAGGCCTTTACGACGGCAATACTCGCCCAGGTCGATCTCGGACAAGCCGGCCGCTTCGAGAACGACGGCAAATTTGGTTTCGGCTGGCTAGCTCTCGGCCGATGACTTGTTTTCGGACACTGCACTTCCTTCAGAACTGAGCTGCTTGCGCCAGTTGGACAAAGACATTTCGCTGACCCCTTGCGCCGGGAAACCTCGGCCATCGACAGGTTCAGCGGGGGAAGCAGCATCTTGAGTAATGCGGCTCTGCGTTCAGGTGAATAGTACGGCACGATCCGTCTCTTTCCGCCCCCGATGTGTTTTGTTAGGAAAAATCGGAGAGGCGACAACTATCCTGACACCGGGGGCTTGCAAAGCTCAGCCTGCTGATCATCGCTTGTCGCCGCTGTTCTTGGGGCTTGCTGTAGAGCTTTATCTTGGAGTCGAGGCTGTGAACGGATACGCCCAGGCGCTGGGCAAAATCGATAGCAGGTTTTCCTCTATCGGCACTTACTTGACCGATAAACTCTTGAATTCTTTGGGGTAGCGGTGAGGGCTCATGTTACCTCCTATTTGGGCCTCATTATTAGGCATGGAGGTATGTAGGAATACGTGAACCCTTATTCGATCATGCGGATCCCTCAAATTACCTATGCTCCGATCCGGAATCGTAAGCGGTTTATCAGTCGTCCTTAGCTCGCCTTTCTTGATGTGTCTAGTGGAATTGGGTGAGTAAATATAACTCAAAATTCCCTTTGGGTTTTGCGCGTCAATTCCAGTGTTTTTGGAAATTGTAAACTGCCGCGCAGCCACTTTATTGATTTGCTCTGTCGATTGTAGGATTCGTTCAATGTCGCTGAGGCATTCAGCAATCAAAAGGGAGCGATGAATATGTCAGATCAATCAGATAAATTTGAACATGTAAAAACAAGCGATCTGCTAAAGGAAAATCCATTTGCTGGGCGTGACTTTTTTTGGGAGCAGCACCGTTTTGAGCGTGATGGATATCTTAAGATAAATCACTTGATAGACAGTGAGGTCAATCAAGAAATCACCAGCGATGTTAAGTATCTCCTCTCGAACTTCGCAAAGCGGAGAGATTTTCTTATTGAATCAACCGGGAATACCCCTCGATATTTGAGTAATGTCCCCCAAGAGACCATAGAGCAGGAGGGTAGATATATTCCGAGGGCGTATAGGTCTAATTATTTGGCGGGTTTGATCAGTGGTATAGTTAAGGAGGATGTGATTCCGACTCCCTGGAAATGGGATAACTATATCATCAATAGCCAGCATAAGGTCGGTGATACTCACGGTTGGCACTGGGGCGACTACCCGTACACTATTATTTGGGTGGTAGAAGCGCCCGATATCGAGTGCGGAGGACTATTGGAATGTGTGCCTCACACTCGCTGGGATAAAAGTAATCCACGAGTGGAAAATCTCTTGCTCGAAAATAAAATAGACTCGTATTTTCATTCATCAGGAGATGTCTATCTACTGAAAGCTGATACGACATTGCATCGAGTGAAGCCCCTTACTAAAAATGTACGAAGGATTATTCTGAATACGACATGGGAGCGTGCACGAGATAAGGATCGTCACGTGGAACATGAAACATTCGTCTTTCGAGATTGATGGGTGAGTGAGCATGAGTGCTATTAAGTTCTCACACACAAATCTGATTACTCCAGACTGGAAGAAGCTATCTCAGTTCTATATTGACGTATTCCACTGTGTGCCGTCTGGTCCAGTTAGGCAGCTATCGGGGTGCTCCGTTGCTGAAGGCACTGGAGTTTCAAGGCCACAGATCGAAGGATTGCATTTACGCTTACCAGGATTTGGGAGCGATGGACCTACACTGGAAATATTCCAATACAGCAGGCACATTCGGCAACCCTTAAAGCACGCAAATACTCGTGGCATCACGCATCTAGCATTTGAAGTTACAGATCTTGATTCTGTGTGCGCAAATGTAGTTCGTTATGGTGGGACGATGCTGGGGCGGTTGGCAAAGCTCCCGGTTGAGGGGGTCGGAGTATGTACTTTTGTGTATGTTCGGGATCCTGATAGAAATATCATTGAAATCCAAAGCTGGGAGGATTGATGAGTAAGGTATTGGCGCAATTTGATTTGGTGAAGCCGAGATTTCCAAAAGAATCAGTGGAGATGGCAGGGTTTTATGCGAATGTTGATCGCATCAATAGCATTGCAGAGAGTTCAGATGGTTTTATTTGGAGAGAAACTAACGAGGATCAGGAAGGGCTTCAAGCTTTATGGGGCGAAGGATATCTATATACGCTATCAGTTTGGGATGATGTTGCGTCTCTGAAGAAATTTCTCTATCACACGCCACATGCTCAAATGCTGAGTAAAGGCCATGAATGGTTCCACAAAATTATGCACCCTAGGATGGTCTTGTGGTGGGTGAGGAGGGGGCATGTCCCTAGTCTTTTGGAAGCACATGAACGATTGACTTGGTTGTTTGAAAAAGGTGCTTCTTACAAAGCATTCGATCTGAAAAATTCTTATGGGCCAATTTCCATTTATTGAGAGGGAACTATGGGTGCTCTGGTTTATGAGGATCAAAAACAGCTTGCTGTATATTACAAAAAGGCATTTGGTGCGCCCGAAAGCATAATCGGTCTTGGCAGGGATGCTGAAACGCTGAGGCGTTCAGTATATTCATTGGAAAATAATTGGAATGCGGTTGAAGAGGGTTGTATTGACTTGGCTGGACTGCCTAAGGTCAAGGCAGAGTTCATTAACTGGTATTTGGTTATGGAACGGAGGATGAATTCCGATATCCGATTCTTCATCGAGTTTTTGAGGCGGAAAGCAAGTTTAGAGCAAATAGCCTATTACATATGCATGGAAGAGCTAGTGGATGGGGCATTCGATGATTTAATGGCTATGGTGCAGCTGGGGATGCCACTAAAGCCGAAGATGGTGGCGGCGGAGAACTATTGGGATGAAATGGGGGGTGGCAATGCCGCTACGGTCCACACTGTGATGTTCAAAGATTCCTCTATCTTCATGCGAGATATCCTGCGGCAGGCAAACATAACAGCAGAGCAACCAACGTTAGAGTGCCTTATGAATGGTAATGTTCTGTTGATGTGGGCGCTGAGGCGGGAATACAATGTAAGACTGATCGGTGCTATAGGGATCATTGAAGGTTCGGCCCCTGTCCGTTTTCGGGCAACTACAGAAGCTCTTGAGCGGCTACAGGTGCCGAAAAAAGTAATAGCGTATCACCAGTCTCATATTAGTATCGATACCCGGCATAGTAATGCGTGGCTAGAGGTTGTTCTGGATTATTATGCCGGTAGTGGGGAGGAGGTTGTCCGAGAACTAGCGCTGGGTGTTAGCATTCGTTATAACGTGGCGCTGCGTTATTATCATCACATGTACCAGATGATGCGGAGTATCTCTCAATGACTAAGCTTTCAGCTGTGGTTGTTGTGGATCCGATAAGTTCTGCGTGTTATTACGGTGCGGAGATTCAAAAGCACGGCTACTTGAGTATAGCTTTAATCAGCGTAAAGCGGTTGTCTGAAGCGGTTCGTCGTCTACAAAACCTAAATGAGTTTGAATCTATTGTTTATGCAGATGACCTTGATGAAGCAATGCAAGCGCTTTCTCGGTACAGTATTCGTGCAGTTATCCCGGGGTCTGACGTAGGTATTAAGTTTTCCGATGCGCTCAGTAGTATGTATGGTTTACTTGGTAATCCCGTCGAAAGCTCCCAGACCCGACTAAATAAATTAGAGTTGAAAAAAAAGTTAATTGCTGCAGGCGTACCGGCTACTTGGGCTCGTGGAGTCAGGCTAGAGGAGCTTAAGATTGATACATTTAAGAAAAATGACTACCCGTTAGTCGTGAAGCCGGCTCAGGGCACGGGTAGCCGCAATGTCAAAGTTTGCCGCAATCATCGAGAGTTGTACGCGGCAGTTCAGGCTGTCGAAAAAAATAGAGAAATCCAATCTGATGGCGAGCTTTATGCGCTGGTCGAAAAATACTTGGCGGGTGATGAGTATTTTGTTGTGACTGCGAATTGCGGTCTGAGTGGGCATAAGATAATGCTGTGCTTTGCTAGGTACGAGAAGGTCGAGGCAGATGGCAATCCAAGTATCTATAAAAATATACGCTCACTTTCTCTTAATGATTGTCGGGCGCTTCTCGCATTCTCATATGCGTCAGAGGTTAATAGCGCTCTTGAATTTTTTTGGGGTATTAATGATATCGAGTTAAAGATCGGCTCGAATGGGCCGCTGATTATTGAGCAGAATGGCCGATTGCCTGGGGCGAATGTTCCGAGGTTGATAGAGGCTTGTTCTGGTGTGAATTGCTATGAGCTAAATATAGATATCTTTCAGGGTGGATTTTCGAGTGCGCTTGAATCGGTGGAGTTTAGCAGGCACTTTTGTATTTGCTGCTTGATTTGCAATGTGTCTGGAGTGGTAAAAAATATAACCGGATTGGAGAAGGTGGAAGGCCTTGACTCATTTTATATGTTGGAACTGTCAGTAGCGGAGGGCGAAGTTGTAGGGCGGACGCGAGATTTTCTATCATCTTGGGGCATGGTTTACCTTGTTCATGAAAGTCAGGAGGTATTGGCTAGAGACTCTGACTTTGTACATAAAACACTTGCGCTGATTTGCGACTGAGTTAACGAGGTTTGTTTTTTTGGAGGTGATCAGCACGGTGTTATTATGTCTAAGTTGATAGTTGTAATGTTGGTTTTATTGTTTGTGTGCGTGGTCTGTAGAAGGGCGGTAGTAGCGCTCGGACAACCTAGAGTGCTTGGTGATATAGTTACAGGTATGCTTATGGGGCCGGCTATATTTGACGCCTATCTACCAAGCATCTCATTCCGCATAGGCTTACCTGAGACTAGGGGGCTGTTGAATGCCCTTGGTGAGCTCGGCTTGATAATAATCTTAGTAGAGATATGCTGGCACGGTATTTCTCGAAGAGAAGGAGATCTCAGTAATAGTAAAATTGCTTTGGTTGCATTCTTTGGTGTTGTAACGTCTTTTGCTGTTGGTGGGGTTTTGGCCTTCTATTCTAGTGAGGATATGGGGTTGCAGCATACCCTGCTTGGTTATATTTTGTTTTGTGGTATTGCATTCTCAGTTACTGCGCTCCCTGTTCTGGTTTTGCTTCTGGATGATATTGCGATAGTTGAGGCTAAAGCAGGGCGCGTTGCTGTTGTTGCAGCAGTGTATACAGATGTTTTTGTCTGGTGTGCGTTGGCTGTTATTTCAATTGTGTTGGGCGCTGGGGTAGGAGGCGGCATTGCATTAAATTTTGGGGTTGGGCTTATTTATGTCGCGACTATGCTGCTTGTAGTGAGGCCGATAATAATGAAGTCCCAGTTAGTGGCTGGGCTTGGTGATGGTGTGAAGGTGGTGGTGACAGTTATAATTGTGCTTGGCTCCTCGCAGTTGACAGAATTTTTTGGGGTTCATAGCTCAGTTGGCGCTTTATTAGCTGCTTATGTGGTGGGTGATGTAGCTGGGGTCAAAGGTGCTTGGGATAAGTACCTGTTTGGTATCAGGCAGCTTGTTATTCCTATGTTTTTTATAGCTTCTGGGGGGATGATTTCTGTAAGTGGCCTTTCACAGGTGCATATTTGGTTCTGGTTATTCGTATTTTTATTGGGGGCCACAATTAGCAAAATTATCAGCTGCTATATTGCGGGATTACTTGTAGGCATGAGGCAGCGTGCGTCAATGCAGCTCGGGATATTAATGAGTACGAAAGGTACTGCTGAGTTGGTTGTGCTGGCTGTAGGATATCGAGAGGGGCTCTTGTCAGACGATTCCTATACTGTGCTATTGATCCTTTCTGTCGCATCCATGATGTTGACAGTTCCAATGTTGGCCTTCTTAAATAGTTATTTTGGGCAGCATGGCGGATGTCCAAAGGGGTGACGATAATTCGCCTTTTGGCGCAACTTAAGAAGGTCGAAAAATGGATGTGATAATGGGGCTTGTGGCCGCTTTGTGTTGGGGGGTTACTGATTATCTAGTAGGAGTGAATGCGCGAACCTTTGGTGTGAAATATTCTGTATTCTTCAGTCAGTTGATAGGGTTTCTCATGCTGAGTGGTTTCGTATTCATCTCCAGGAGTGGGTTCTCATTCATCATTAGATTGCCTCTGGATGTTGTCCTTATATGTGCATCGGCCGCAATTCTAACCTTAATTGGTGCCGTTTCACTTACTAGAGCCTTCGAGCATGGAAGAATCGCAATAATTGCTCCGTTGGTAACGTCGTACGGTATTTTTACGACATTATTGGCGTGGATGAGTGGGGAGAATCTGACCTTTTACCAGATTCTTGGGTTAGGTGTGTGCGCGTTCGGTGTAATGCTTGTAGGGTTGGGGCATAAGTCTCATGGGTTTATGGGCAATAGGAAGGAGGGAGGTGCAATCTGCTTTGCTCTGATAGCTGCCATTCTTTATGGGAGCAGTTTCTGGGTCCAAGGAAACTACGCGTTGCCTGCTGTCGGTGCCGTGAATATGTTGTGGATGAGTTACTTGGTTGGAGCTTTGCTTCTGATGCCACTGGTTTTCAGTGTGAAGACTAAAAAAAGTATTGGGTTGAGTTCTTATGGGGCGCTAGGTGGCGCTAGTCTATTTAATTTAGGGGGGTTTACAGCTTTTTCATATGGAGCGCTCAGCGGGTCTGTTGCGATTGTGACAGTAATTAGTACGCTTTCAGGAGGGGTGGCTGCTGTTCTTGGTTACATATTTTATAGGGATAGATTAACTTTGTTGCAATGGCTGGGTATTGTCTTGGTCTTAGCTGGTGCGGTAGTGTTGCATTTGGTTTAATGGCTGGGTCTTGGGATTTGTAAATTAGAGGTGAAGGCGGTGCGATGCAGTAGCGCCACATTTACATAAAAGTGAGTGGTCAAGAAATGGAATCTAAAGGCTACCTACCAAAAAGTCATGTTGATATTTTACCCTGCATGGCGACATTTGCTGTGGTTGTTGAAAGTGGGAGTTTTGTCGAAGCTTCCGTCAGGCTGGGTGTCACTGCCTCTTCAATTAGTAAGCAAATTACAAAGTTGGAGAGCGTATTATCTTTGAGGCTGCTAGAGCGAACGACGCGAAACTTGAAATTAAACCCGGAGGGAGAGGAGGTTTATGGGTACTGCAAAAGTGTGCTTGAATCGTCAGCTAATGTTTTTAGATTAAAGGATAAGCTTACAGATAACCCCCAGGGCTTGCTACGCATTGCAGTGACAAAATCATTGTATGCGGCGTGTAGTAAGTTGATTCCTGCTTTTTTGTCTCGATACAGAGAAGTGGATGTCCAAATGCTGTGTGGTGAAAGGTTTGACTTTATATCAGATGGCATTGATCTGGGAATAATAATAACTGATAGACCTCCGGAGGGCATGATCGCGCGCAAGCTCTGCGAGATTGACTTTGTGATTTGTGCGGCTGAAAATTATTTCAGGGAATCTAGTAGGCCTAATCATCCTTCAGACTTGACCTCGCATAGCTGTATTCCTTTCGTGGGGGACCCTGATAAACAATGTTGGAGATTCTCATCGGTCTCAGAAAGCTGTGATGTAGTAATTCCAGGTAGATATTTGTCAGAGTGTCGTGAGGCTACGTTAACTGCCACACTTTCGGGTGTTGGTATCTCGTGTTTGCCTGTGTGCTTGGCTGCAGAGGCAATTGGAGACAATAGGTTGCAGGTTTTGCTGCCTGATTGGGTTTTTAAAGGGGAACCACAGGGTACTGCATGGGTCGTTTATCAATCTGGAAAGTTTCTGTCGAAACGAGTTAAAGTCATGGTTTCATATCTTTTGAGTGAGCTCGCAGCCGCTAGTCAGGGTTGGAAAAAAACACGCTTATGAATCTTTCTTCTTTAGCGGGGTTGTGAAAATATGAAGGAAGGACGATATATTTGTCACAAGTGTTGGTATGAATATGAAGGGGTTCAGGTGTGCCAAGAGTCAGGCGTTTGGGTTGAAATAGATTTTATGGATCTCCCTGGTGACTGGGTGTGTCCGGATTGCGGAGTAAACAAAGCGTACTTTTCTAAATGTATGGTTGATACGAGTGGAGAGAGTGGATAGATCAAGCTCTATTTAACGTATGGTTAGAGATGCCTGGTCAATCTGTTGCTGTGGCTACCTTGCTTCTCGGTTTTCTTTCTAATATGTTGCAGGTTGAAACTTGAAATTATTGGATGTTTTAGGGGGGTGAGATCTGTAGTGAGTTTTTGTTCCCAGCATCACCTTGGCAAACGCCTCGCGAACCGCTGTATGTCCCAACGCTCACACATAAGCCACGTTCGCCCAGCCAGGTGATCGTCTGTTCACCCAGGCGGGCGTTTTCGGCCTTGCGTTGGGGGATCAACTGGCGGTCTTACAGGCTGGCCAGGTCTGCCATCAGCGTGGGGGCAGCGGATAGATTCTGGCCGTCGTGGACTTCAAGACGTTTCAGCAGCGGCGGCTGAGCAATGGCCAGACTCAGGCCGCACCTGCCATGCCATAGAGTTTGCAGAAGGTCTGCAGTACCAGTAGCTCAGGCTATTCCTTGATCGCGCCGATGCAGATCTGGGCGTCGTTGAAATAAAGTTAGGCCTAGTCCGCTACATACCACGCTGCCGACCGGTTTATGCGTGAGCAATCGTTCGATGGCCTAGCGTGGTGTCAAACTACCAGTTGGGTTGTTGGGGTTGCACAGGCAGATTAGCCCCGGTGAGCGGTCGGCCGCGAGCATAGCGTCTATGTCGTGAGCGTGGCTGGCGTTCAGGTTGATGCTGTGCACAGTGGTACCACGACCTTCGGCGGCTTGCGCCGTCGCTTCATAAGACGGTTCGGCCACCACCAGGCTGCGCGTCCCGGTAAATACCATCACCGCATGCTGCTGGGCCAGTTTGGAGCCACAGAACCCCTGCTCCTTGTCCAGGCCCATGCTAGCCGGCGAATACATCAATCAGTCGATACAGTGCGTAGTAAGGATAGCATCTGTACAGGCTGATACCCTCGCTCATCACCTGGCGGGCTGCCGAGTTTGGGGCCAAGGGGCTTTCGTTGTAGTTGATACATACCGGGCGAGGGCTGGCAGCCGTTGGGGTTCACTGGCCCAACTTAGCTAGCCGAGCAGCGGTAGGGACATGCACAGGCCTACCAACGATCGACGTGTCATATCGGTCATGCAGCAACTTCTTTGTTTTCTAAGGTTACAGCAGGGGAAGACCCGTCTGAAAGGGACTTACTAGTGGCAAATAGCCTAGGTGGTGCATCTTGTTGCAGAAAAAAACATCATCGCATGCTAAACCATTTGCCCCCGCCTGCCATGAAGGAAGCACCGGTGAAAGCCATTCGCCTGACCCTTGTTTGCCATGCCCTGACTCAAGCCCAGAAGACCGGGCGCTTGCCCACGCCCAAAGACGGCATGCTGGCGCTGGTGCAGCCGCCTGTGGCAATCGGGCCTGCTATGCAGGTACTGACAGCGCCGGAGCGCCGAGCTTGCGAGACGGCGGCTTGGTTATCGGCGCAGACACAGGCGCGTGTCGAGCCTGCGTTGGCAGATTGCGACTTGGGGCAGTGGCAGGGGCTGTCGCTCAAGCAGTTGCAGGCGCAGAACCCGCAGGCGTTGTCCGAGTGGTTGGATAATCCGCACAGCGCGCCACATGGCGGGGAGTCTTTCGCGCAACTGTGCCAGCGCGTGGCGGCTTGGCTGGCGGCGTTCGATACGCCGGGCGAATGGCTGGCAGTGACCCACCCCATGGTCATCCGTGCCGTGCTGGTACAGCTGTTGGGGTGCCCGCTGGGCGCGCATCAGCGCATCGATGTGCTGCCGCTATCGCGCCTTGAACTCAGCTTTGCCGGGCAGTGGCGGCTGCGTCTGGGCGCTTAGCGGCGGCAAGCGTGGTTCAGAACGCCAGCTTGTAGCCAATCAGCAGCAGCATCGCCGCCAGGCACGGGCGCAGCACGCGGTCAGAAATGCGCCCGGTGAGGTGGCTGCCCATGTAGATACCCGGCAGCGAGCCGAGCAGCAGGTAACCCAGCAACGACCAGTCCATGTTGCCCATGCCGGCGTGGCCTAGGCCCGCGACCAGGGTCAGCGGTACCGCATGGGCGATTTCGGTGCCGACCAGGCGGCGGGTGACCAGGAACGGGTACAGCAGGAACAGTGCCACGGTACCCAAGGCGCCGGCGCCGATGGAGGTGAGGGTGACCATTACACCCAGTATCACGCCAGTGAGCACGGTAAGCGTGTTGAGGCTGCGGTCGCTGAGGTGGTAGTGATCACCGGCATGGCGGCTGGCGAAGGCCTGCAGGCGCGACTTGAACAGAATGGCCAGTGCGGTGAGGATCAACACCACCGCCAGGCCCTGTTTGATGATGGCGTTGAGCGCCGAGGTGTCGGTGTGCAGGGTACTGAGGAACCACAGGGTGATGGCGGCGGCGGGTACGCTGCCCAGGCTCAGCAGGCCGGTGATTTTCCAGTCGATGTTCTTGTTGCGGGCATGCACCCAGACGCCACTGGCCTTGGTGATGGCGGCATACAGCAGGTCGGTGCCGACAGCGGTGGCCGGGTTGATGCCAAACCACAAGAGGATAGGGGTCATCAGCGAGCCGCCGCCCACGCCGGTCATGCCGACGATGAAACCTACAACCAGCCCGGCAAGGGTGAAACCGAAAGAACCTACATCCATACGCTACTCGACTGCCCAACTTTGCCCGTTATCGGATGGAAGCCAGCATATAGAATTTTTTATAGCCAAATAGACTTGTTCGTTATTAGGTTATAACCGCGTGGCGTCTGCACAGGTGCGTGAAAGCGCGCCTTAACGGTCTGTCATGACCACCATCACATGCGCATCCCCGCCATCCTCGCTTTCCGACAGATAGATATGCCCCACCTGGCTGTTGAAGTACGCGGTCTCCTGCGGGCCGATGCTGACCGCTTCACCGGTCTCGAACTCGATACGCACACGCCCGCAGATGACCAAGGCGAACTCCTGGCCAGGATGGCGGATAAAATCGTCGAACTGCCCGCGTTCACGGGCGATGATGCGGGCATAGGCCGGGGTCATGCGGCGCTCGGGGAAGGCGCCGGCAATCGGGTGATAGTCGTAGGTGCCGGTCGCGTAGCCCGCAACGGCCGCCAGTGAA
>Ga0065704_10000889_pt1 | contig 14623 bp, 14 predicted proteins | sample SwiRhicommuniRL2_FD_59091 | JGI IMG/M metagenome (GOLD analysis project Ga0065704, IMG submission 59091) | Switchgrass rhizosphere bacterial communities from Rose Lake, Michigan, USA - RL2 v2 (version 2) | ecosystem: Host-associated > Plants > Roots > Rhizosphere > Soil | place: East Lansing, MI
CCGATCGACCAGAGCTCGGGTCGCGCACCGGCCTTGCCGCGGTACGGGTTGTCGGCCGGCGCGTTGCCGTCACGGTCGATGCGCACGACCTTGCCGATGTCGGTGTCGAGCGACTGGACCTTGTCGCGCCCGATGTTGCGGTCGCCCAGGGTCACGAACAGCGTGCCGTCACGCGTGATGACGACGCGCGATCCGAAATGATGTCCGCTCGCCATCGCGGGCTGCTGCTGGAAAATCACGCGCACGTCCTCGAGCCCCTTGCCGCCGAGGCGGGCCCGCGCAACGGCGGTCGCGTTCTGCCCGTCGCCTCGTGGTTGCGCGAACGAGAAAAAGATCGTCTGGTTCTGCTCGAACCCGGGGTCGACGGCGACGTCGAGCAGGCCGCCCTGGTTGTTGGTGTCGACCGCGGGCACGCCCGGCAGTGGCGCGCCGAGTTTCCCGTCCGTGCCGACGAGGCGCAGGCGCCCGGCTTTTTCTGTCACCAGTGCGCGACCGTCGGGCAGAAAGGCCAGCCCCCAGGGTCGCTCGAGACCGCCGGCGACGGTTTCCAGCCGTACCGTGGTCTTCTCGGTCTTGATCGGTGTCGCCAGGTCCGGGGCTGCACAGGCCGCTGCGGCGGCCAACGCGAGTGCGGGAAGTGCGAGCGCCCGAAGGCTGCGCCTGCCGGCGCGATGCGATGTCGGCGACATGTGGTGCGACTCCAGTCGTCCTGTGGTGCGAACGCCCATTGTCGCAAGTCCGGGGCGGTTGTCGTCAGTCGGCGCCTCGCCGACGCTGGCGTCGCCCGAGCGGCTCCGGCCAGACAGACCGCGCGACGGACGCCCGCTCCGGCGCCCGTCGCGCGGCTCACGTCATCCGCGGGGCTCGACCACCGCCACTGTCTTTGCGCGGTCGAGTTCGGCCTTTTCGTGGCGGCCCTCGATCAGGTGGTAGAGCAGGTACGCGAGCCCCACGCCGCCCGGGATCAGGCCCAGCCAGCGAACGTCCTCATCGGCCACCGCCCCCAGGAAGACGAAGATGCCGATGCCGACGAACAGCCAGATCATGCCCGTCAACAGGTACCGCGGGTTGCGGTTGCGCCGGAACGGGTTGAGCAGTTCCTCCGGCAGCGGCTTCGGCTCGATGCCGCGCTCGATCGAGGCCATGCGCTCCCGGTGCAGCGCCTCGACCAAGTCGCGACGTCGACGATAATCGGTGATCAGCCCCACGATCGGGATCAGCAGCGACATGACGATGGCGACGATCGGGATGAAGGTGCCGATGACTTCTACGTTCACGGTGGATGCTCCTGGGCAGATGACCGTTATATGCGCGGGCGCGCCGCAAGGTTGCACGGATCGTCCCTGCAACCTTTCGACCGGGTCGCGCGTATAAAGGGCCATGGGCACGGCCATCGAAGCACACCTTGCCGCTGGCCGGCACGACCGCGCCTTCGACTTGATCGTGCCCGAGTACAAGGACCGGGTCTTCCGGCTCGCCTGGACGATGCTCAAGAACCGCGCCGCCGCGGAGGATGCCACCCAGGAGACGCTCGTGCGCGTGTGGAAGGCACTGCCCGGCTTCGACGGCCGCGCCCAGCTCGGCACGTGGATCTACGCGATCACGCGCAACACCTGCCTGATGGAGTTGCGCAAGCGTCGGCCGACCGTCTCGTTCGACGATCCTGATTCGCACGAGGCGCAGGCCGCGGCGGCCAGTATTGCCACGGGCCCCGCGAGCGACCCGGAGCGCGACAACCTGTTGCGGCTGGTCGAGACGCTGCCACCGAACCAGCAGGAAGCGGTGCGGCTGTTCTACCTCGAGGACCGGTCGTACGAGGCCGTTGCCGAGGTACTCGGCATGCCGCTCGGCACCGTGAAGAACCTGTTGTTCCGCGCGCGCAAGAAGCTCGCCGAGCTGGCGCGCCCGGAACGAGTGGAGGCTGCATGAACAGCAATGACCTCGCCTACGAGGGCCTCGCGCCCTGCGAGGACTACGAGTTCGAACTCGTCGAACTGGTCGACGGCGAGCTCACCGGTGACCGTGCAACGGTCGTCCAACGCCACCTCGACGGCTGCGGCCGGTGCCGCGCCTTCGTCCGCGACATGCGGTCGATCGATGCGTCGCTGGCGGACGCGTTGCCCCAGGTGCAGCTCTCGGCGGACTTCGACGCGCGGCTGCACGACCGGATAGCGCAACTGTCGCGTGCCGTGCCGAAGGAGGTCGCACGGGCGGCGGCCGAGGAAGAGTACCGCTCGACCCTGCGGGAGCTGCGTCAGGGCTTCACCTGGCGCGTGGCATTGAATGCCATGGGTGCCGCCGCAATCGGCGCGGCGGTCGCGTCCGCGCTGGGCGCGATGGCACCGGTTGCGCTGCAGTCGATGGTCGCGCTGGAGCCGCTGGGCGGGTCCGTCGGGCTGTACGTCGCCGCCATCGCGGTGGCGGGCGGCCTGCTGGCGCCACGCATGCTCCGACGTTCGGGCGGCTTTCCGCTGCTCGGCTGACACCCCGCCGGCACCGACGCCCGCGCCGGGTGCGGCGACGGGCGTTCAGGTCGCATCAGTGCGATGCTGCGGCGGGGGTCGGGTTCAGACTTTGCGCGTCCAGCCCTGCGTGTCGGGGGCCATGCCGTTCTGGATCGCGACCAGCGCCGCACGCAGCTTCTGCGTTACGGGACCGACGTCGCCGTTGCCGACCTTCACTTCCGTGCCGTCGCTGAGCACGAGCGTGCCGACGCCGGCCAGCACCGCGGCCGTGCCCGAGAGCGCGGCTTCGCCGGTCTTCACCCATTCGAGCATTTCCTTGACGCCGAACACACGCTCCTCGACCTTGAAGCCGTGGCTGCGCGCCATCGTCAGCAGCGAATCGCGCGTGACGCCGTGCAGGAAGGTCGAGTCGAGGCTGCGCGTCAGGATGTGCCCGTCGCGGATCAGCAGGAAGTTGGCGGCGCCCGTCTCCTGGACCGAACCGTCCGGGCAGAACAGCACCTGGTCGATCTTGTACTTTTCCTTGGCCGCGAGCGTCGGGCCCATCGCGGCCGCGTAGTTGCCGCCCGTCTTCACGACGCCGAGGTGCTCGGCCGTGCGATGGCGCTGATCTTCGACGTAAATCCGCAACGGCTTCATGCCGCCCGCGAAGTAGTCCCACACCGGACTCGCCAGCACGATCAGCGTCGCTTCGTTCGAGGGCTGCGAGGCCGCGCCGATGTTGGGCATGGTGCCGAACAGCACCGGCCGCATGTAGAGCGCGCCCGGCGGCTCGGGCACCTGCGTGCGATTGCGGTCGATGGTCGCGAGGATCATCTTCTCGAGCTGCCCCGCATCCGGGATCGGCAGGCTCAGCAACTTCGCGCTCTGGCGCAGACGCGCGATGTGCCGGTCCATGCGGAAGACGTGCACGCTGCCGTCGGCCCAGCGATAGGCCTTGAAGCCCTCGAAGCAAGTGCTCGCGTAGTGCAGCACGTGCGCGGCCGGGTGCATCGGCAGCGGCGCGACCGGGACGAGCTGGTCCGTGGACCAGGCGCCGTTCGCGTAGGTCGCAAGGCTCATCTGGTCGGCAAGCACGGTGCCGAAGGCGGGGCGCGGGGTCGCGGTCGTCGTGGTCATGGGCATCTCGGGGGCTACAGCGTTCATGGGTACGTCCGTCCTGGTCCGTCAGTCTAGCCGGGGATGAAAATCGTCGCGGGATGCTCGAGCAGGTCCTTGAGCGCAAGGATCATCGCCGCCGCGTCGTATCCGTCGACGAAGCGGTGATCCCACGACGAAGAGAGGTTCATGATGCGGCGGATCGCCACGGCGCCGTCGAGCACGACCGGCCGGTCGATCGCCTTGTTGACGCCGATGATGCCCATCTCGGGCGCGTTGATGATCGGCGTCGAGACGATGCCGCCCATCTTGCCGAGGCTCGTGACCGTGATGGTCGAGCCCGACAGCTCCTCACGCGTGGCCTTGCCTGCGCGCGCGGCCTCCGACACTCTTCGGATCTCGTCCGAGAGGCCCCAGAGCGTGCGCGCTTCGGCGTGACGCACGACCGGCACCTTGAGACCGTCGGGCGTCTGCGTCGCGACGCCGAGGTGGACCGGGTGATGGCGCAGCAGCACGCCGCGTTCGGCGTCGTAGTGCGCGTTGCACTGCGGGAACTCCTCGAGCACGCGCACGATCGCGGCGGCGAGGAACGGCAGGTACGTGAGGGACGGCGTGCCCTTCGGCTGCTTCGAGTTCAGGTGCTGCCGCAGCGACTCGAGTTCGGTGACGTCCACTTCCTCGACGTAGGAGAAGTGCGGGATCGTGCGCGCTGCGTCGGTCATGCGCTGTGCGATCAAACGCCGCACACCGATCACCTTGACCTCGGTGACGCCCGTGCGGGGCTGCAGCAGCGACCCTTGCGTCTTGCCGTTGCCGGACGGGGCCGACGTGGTCGCGCCACCGTTGAGCGCCGCCTCGAAGTCCTTGGGCGTGATGCGTCCACCGGTGCCGGAGCCGTGCACCAGGCGCAGGTCGATGCCGGCTTCGCGTGCCTTGCGGCGCGTCGCCGGCGACGCCTTGACGCGCCCGGCAGACACCTCTCCCGCGTCAGCGGGAGAGGTCGCGCGCAGCGCGGGTGAGGGCGATGAGGATTTCGGACCCTCACCCCCACCCTCTCCCGCTTCCGCAGGAGAGGGAGCAGAGGGAGCCAGGTCTTCGCTCGACTCCGTCTCGAACACGATCAGTTCGGCGCCGACGCGGATCGTGTCGCCGGGCTGCCCGGCGATCGACACGACGCGCCCGCTGACCGGCGACGGCACTTCGACCGCCGCCTTGTCGGTCATGACTTCGGCCATGACCTGGTCTTCCTGCACGTCGTCGCCGACCTTGACGTGCCAGGCGACGACCTCGGCCTGGACGGTGCCTTCACCGAGATCGGGCATCTTGAAGACGTAGCGGGTCATGCAGCCTCCACGACGGCCTTGAGCCCGATCGCGACGCGTTGCTGGCCTGGAAAATACTCCCACTCGAACGCGTGCGGGTACGGCGTGTCCCAGCCCGCGACGCGCTGGATCGGCGCTTCGAGGTCCCAGAAGCACTCCTCCTGGATCGTCGCGGAGAGTTCCGCGCCGAAGCCGGAAAAGCGCGTCGCCTCGTGCGCGATCAGGCAGCGACCGGTCTTGCGGACCGACGTGCAGATCGTGTCGACGTCGAGCGGCACCATCGAGCGCAGGTCGATGATCTCGGCATCGATGCCGAGCGCCTTTGCGGCGGCCTCGCAGACGTAGACCATCGTGCCGTAGGTGACGATCGTGACGGCACTGCCCTTGCGGACGATCTCCGCCTTGCCGATCGGCACGGTGTAGTAGCCGTCGGGCACTTCGCCCTTCGCGTGCGTGCTCCACGGCACGGCGGGCTTGTTCGCGTCGCCGTCGAACGGGCCGTTGTAGAGGCGCTTGGGCTCGAAGAACACGACCGGGTCGTCGTCCTCGATCGAGGCGATCAGCAGGCCCTTGGCGTCGTAGGGGTTCGACGGCATCACCACCTTGATGCCGCAGACGTGCGTGAAGATCGCCTCGGGGCTTTGCGAGTGCGTCTGGCCGCCGCGGATGCCGCCGCCACAGGGCGTGCGGATCGTGACGGGCGCCCAGAAGTCGCCGGAGCTGCGATACCGCAGGCGCGCGAGCTCGGAAAAAATCTGGTCGCAGGCCGGATAGATGTAGTCGGCGAACTGCACCTCGGCGACCGGCCGCAGTCCGTTCACGCCCATGCCGATCGCCGCGCCGACGATCGCACCCTCGGCGATCGGCGTGTCGAGCACGCGGTGCTCGCCGTACTTGCGCTGCAGGCCGTCGGTGACGCGGAACACGCCGCCGAAGTAGCCGACGTCCTCGCCGAGCACGACGACGTTCGGGTCGCGCGCCAGCATGATGTCCATGGCCGAGTTGAGCGCCTGGATCATGTTCATCTGTGCCATGGTCAGCCCCCCTGCTCCGCACGCAGCTGCTCGCGCTGTTTGCGCAGATGCTCCGGCATTTCCTTGAACACGTCCTGGAACATCAGATCGCGGTTGAGACGCGGCCCGTCGCTCAGCGTGCCGTACTGCACGGCTTCCTTCCAGCTCTCCGACACGTGCTGCTCGAGCTCCTTGTAGAGGGCGGCATGACGCTCCTCGGACCATTCGCCGAGCGCGATCAGGTGGTTCTTGAGACGCTCGACCGGGTCGCCGAGCGGCCATTTCTCGTAGTCGTCCTTGGGGCGGTAACGCGCCGGGTCGTCACTGGTCGAATGCGCCGCGCCACGATAGGTGACGTGCTCGATCAGCGTCGGGCCGGCACCGGTGCGCGCACGCTCGGCCGCCCACTGCGTGACCGCGTGCACGGCGAGGAAGTCGTTGCCGTCGACACGGATGCCCGCCATGCCGTAACCGGGGCCGCGTGCCGCGAACGATCGCTGCTCGCCGCCGGCGAAGCCCTGGAACGTCGAGATCGCCCACTGGTTGTTGACGACGTTGAGAATCACCGGCGCCATGTAGACCGAGGCGAACAGCATGGCGTGATGGAAGTCCGCCTCGGCACTCGAGCCTTCGCCGATCCAGCTCACGCCGATGTCGTCTTCGCCCTTGATCGCCGCCGCCATCGCCCAGCCCACCGCCTGCGGAAACTGCGTCGTCAGGTTGCCCGAAATCGAGAAAATGCGGCCGTCCGCCCAGTGATACATCACGGGCAGCTGCCGGCCCTTGCACATGTCGCGCGTGTTCGAGAGCAGCTGGCACATCAGGTCGACCAGCGCCCGGCCGCGCACGATGTAGAGCCCCTGGTTGCGGTACGAGGGGAACAGCATGTCGCGCGGGCGCAGAGCCATGCACTGCGCAACCGAGACGGCCTCTTCGCCGAACGAGCGCATGTAAAAGGAGATCTTTCCCTGTCGCTGCGCACGCTGCATGCGCTCGTCGAAGATGCGCGTGAGCAACATGTGGCGCAGGCCGACCTGCAGTTCCTGCGGGTCGAGGTGCGGATGCCACGGTCCGACGGCCTGGTGGTCGTCGTCGAGCACGCGCACGAGTTCGACCGCGAGATTGCCGATGTCGCGCGCGCGCGCGTTGACGTCCGGGCGTGCCACAGCGCCGGCCGGCGACGTCTCAAGATAACTGAAATCGGGCTCCTCGCCTGGCCGCGAGTGATGACGTGGGATGTGCAGTCTGGATTTACGGGGCATCGATGCTTTCTCGCACAGTACGGATGCGCACGAAGTTACGGCGCGGTAGATTACTCATGGGGAAATGGGGGTGGGGACATTGTTGCACTGCGGTGCAGCAAGATGAAATAACTATTTCAAGGAGAGGTGCTTCATGGAGGACTTAGCCCCGACACGATTGGACAAGGTCGACCGACGCATTCTCGACCTGCTGCAGAGGGAGGGGGCTTTATCCGTCGCCGAGGTGGCATCCCGGACCGGGCTTTCCACCACGACCTGCTGGCGGCGCATCCAGGCGCTCGAGCAGTCGGGCGTGATCCGCGGCCGGGTCGCGCTGCTCGACCGGACCGCGCTCGGGCTCGACGTGACGATCTTTGCCCACGTGAAGCTGTCGACGCAGGGCCGTGACGCGATCGCTGCGTTTGCCGAAGCGATCCGTGAGCGACCCGAGGTGCTCGACTGCTACACGACGATGGGCGAATGGGACTTCATGCTGCGCATCGTCACGCGCGACATCAAGGCCTACGAGGCGTTCTACCTCGACCACCTGTCGAAGCTGCCGAACGTGCAGTCGATCAACTCGTCGGTGACGATCACGGTGATCAAGGAGACGACGATCCTGCCCATCACCGTGTAGGTGCGCGCCACGAGGACGGTTGGACGGTAGGTCGGCCCCGGCTTTTCCGGTATGTTGGGCCGACCTCCACGATCGACGGCGAGGCCGGCCATGCAGGGACGCACTGGTGACGGGAACCGGCATATGTCTGCCGACGCCCGCCCGGACGCAGCAGACGGACCGCGAGCCGTCGCGTCCCTGACGCGCCGGCGGCTGTGCGCGCTGATTGCGTCGCTGCCGGCGACCGCCGGGATGCCTTCGTCGTCGCTGCTTGCGGCCGGGACGACCGATGATGACCCCGGCCCGGCGCCGCGTACCGTGAACACAAACACCGGAACCGCCGCGATGCTGACCCGCCCTGTCGGTAAGAGTGGCGAGAGTGTGCCGGTCATCGGCATGGGATCGTCGAACACCTTCGACGTGGGCGTGACACCGGACGAGCGTGCCCCGCTGCTCGACGTGTTGCGCGAATTGCAGGCCGCGGGCGCCTCCGTGATCGACACCTCACCGATGTACGGCCGCAGCGAGGCGGTGCTCGGCGACCTGGTCGAGGAACTTCACCTGCGGCCAAAGCTCTGGGTCGCCACCAAGGTGTGGACCAAGGGGCGCGAGGCCGGCGAGAAGCAGATCGCCGCGTCGATGCGGGCGCTCAAGGTGTCGCGTCTGGACCTGCTGCAGATCCACAACCTGCTCGACTGGCAGGCACACGTGCCGACGCTGCACGATCTGCGCGAGGCCGGCACGATCAAGTTCCTCGGCATCACCCATTACCGCGCCGACGCGCACGAAGACCTGCAGCGCGTGCTGGCCGCGGAAAAGTTCGACTTCGTCCAGGTCAACTACTCGCTCGCCGAACGCGAGGCCGAGCGGCACCTGCTGCCGTTCTGTCGCGAACGGGGCATCGCTGTGATGGTGAACCGGCCGTTCGCCGACGGCGCGATGTTCGACCGCGTCCGCGACAAGCCGCTGCCCCCGATCGCCCGGCAACTCGGCGTGACGAGCTGGGGCCAGTACTTCCTCAAGTGGATCGTCTCGCACCCGGCCGTGACCTGCGTGATCCCGGCGACCTCGAAGGCGAAGCACATGCGCGACAACTGCCGCGCCGGTTTCGGGCCGATGCCCGACGCGAGCCAACGCGAAGCGATGGCGAAAGCCTGGTGACTCTCACCTCTCCCGCTCGCGGGAGAGGTCGCGCGCAGCGCGGGTGAGGGGGCTGCCGTCGCGGTGCGGCCCGCACGGCAGGACGTCCGGTCTTCCAGCGCGCGACTTGTCGAGCGCCGCAGCTCGAGCGCAGGCACGCGACGTCTCCGAGCCTTCCGCGTCAACCATCACTACCAGCGTCGCGGGCCCGCTCGAGCAAGGCTCGCCGTGAATCGCGGAGTCCTCTGCGCGATTCACGATGCGCGTGAGACCAGGAGCGCGGTGGAAGACCGGGCGACCGGACGTGCGCCGTCTCAGCCCTCACCCGACCAGCGTCGACCTCGCCCGCGAACGGGAGAGGTGATGCTCAGCCGCTGATGCGCCGCCAGAGCGCGCGGCCGACCAGCCGCGCCTTGGTTGAGAAGTCGAAGCGCTCGAGGTTCGTCTTGACGATGCCCTCGGTGAAACGCGTCCGCTTCGAGTAGTCGATCTTCACGTCGACGAGCGCGGGCTTGCCCGATTGAGCGACCGCGAGTGCGTCGCGCACGACACCTTCGATGTCCGCGTCCGAGTCGATGCGGAAGAACTTCGCGCCGGTCGCCTGCGCCACGCCGCCGACGTCGAGCGGGCCGAGCACGGTGCAGGTCTTGCGGTTGTACGGAAGCTCCTGCGCTTGCGCGATCTGCGCGAGCTCGCCGTCGTTGAAGACGAACACGACGACACCGATGCCGAGCGGAATGGCCGTTGCGAGCTCCATCGCCGTCATGCGGAACGCCCCGTCGCCGACGATGCCGACGACCTGGGCCTCGGGGCGTGCGAGCTTTGCGCCGATCGTGGCCGGCACGCAGTACCCCATGCAGTTGAAGTCCGTGGGCGAGATCATGCCGCGCGGTCGGTGGATCGGCATCAGCTCCGCCGCGAGGAACGTGTGGTTGCCGTCGTCGAGCACGACGGTCGCATCGTCTGCGAGCTGCCGGCGCAGCGCCTGGAAAAAGCGCGCCGGATTCACGCGTCCCTTCGAGTCGTGCTTCAGCCATTCCTCGATGTACGCGGCCTTCTGGGACGCGATCGTCGCTTCCACCGCGGCGCGCCGTGCTGCCACGGCGGGCAGCGGGTTCGTGCCGAGCGCCGCGAGCAGCTTCTGCAGCACGAGCTTCGCGTCGCCCTCGAGCGTGACGCTGGCAGGATAGTTGGCGTTGAAGACGGCCGGGTTCACGTCGACGTGGATCAGGTTCGCGGGCGGGTCCCAGCCATAGCTGCCGGTCGCGATCTCGCCGAAACGCGTGCCGACGGCGAGCATGCAGTCGGTGCCTTCGAACGACTTCTCGACGGCAGGCACGGCGGCACGACCGAGACAGAAACCCGCGTGCAGCGGATGGTTGGCCGGGAATGCGCTCGTGCCCTGCAGCGACGTCGACACCGGCGCACCCAGTCTTTCGGCGAGTGCCACGACCTCGGCCGTCGCGTCGATCGCGCCCCAGCCGATGAAGATCGTCGGCGCCTTTGCCTGTGTCAGCTGCTCGGCGGCGGCGTAGATGCTCGCGGTCGTGCAGCGGATGTCGGGCGACGTCGGCCCGTGGTATCGCGGGCTCGTCGAGGGGCCCGGGTCACCCGTCAGCAACTGCAGGTTGACCGGGATTTCGACGAAGACCGGCCCCGGCTCGCCGCTCGTCGCCACGCGCACGGCCTCGTGGATCGTGGGAATCACGTCGGCGTGCCGGTCGACCAGCCACGTACCCTTGGTGATGGGCCTGAGCATCGCGTGCTGGTCCACGTCGTGCAGCTGGTACTGGCGCCCCGTGTCGCGCCGGATCCCGCCCGAGATCACGAGCATCGGGATGCCGTCGAGGAACGCCTCGGCGATGCCACTCGCCGCGTGCGTGACGCCCGCGGCCGGCACGATCACGAGCGTGCCCAGGCTCGCGCCGCTGCGGCTCACGGCATCGGCCATGAAAGCACCGCCCCCCTCGTGCGTGACCAGCACGGGCGTGATCGACTTCGACTTGGCCAGCTCGTCGTAGATCTCGGTGTTGTGCACGCCGGGAATGCCGAACGTGTAGCGCACGCCGACGTTCTCGAGGGCTTCGCGAAGCAGAGACGCTGCGGTACGGCTCACGAGCGGACCATCCCCGGGTGTGTTCGAGTTTTCAAGGCCGATTTCGCAATTCTAGGCCCAGCGCACGCGGCCGGTCATGCGCTTGACCCGTCACGACGGGATCACCATGCTGCACTGCTCGATGGCAGATTGCGCAAGGGCTTGCTGCGGATGGCTGAGGTGAGGATCGCCGTGATCGGCGCCGGCATCGCCGGCCTCGCCTGCGCGCACGAACTGGCGCGGGCCGACGCCAGCGTCACGGTCTTCGAACGGTCGCGCGGCCTCGGCGGCCGGCTCGCCACGCGTCGCCAGGGCGACCTCGCGTTCGATCACGGGGCACAGTTCCTGACCGCGCGCAGCCGGGCGTTCGTGAACTACGCGCAGCTGACCGTGCGTGCCGGCGTGCTCGACGCCTGGCGTCCGCGCATCATCGAGGACGGCCGCACGCATTGGCCCGCGCCGATCGAAGACTGGTGGATCGGCACGCCCGGCATGAGTGCACTGGTGCGGCCACTGGCTCGCAACCTGGACATCCAGACCGGGGTCGCGGTGCACGAACTGCTGTCGGGTCAGCGCGGCTGGGAGCTGCAGACCGACTCGGGCCGGGAGAACGGTGTCTTTCGCGCCGTCGCGGTCGCGGTGCCCGCACCGGAGGCCCAGAGCCTGCTCGGCCCGCACGGGCGCTCGTTCCGGCACCTCAACGAGGTCCGCATGGCGCCGTGCTGGACCGGCATGTTCGCGTTCGACCCGCCACTCGACTTCGGCGTCGACGTGATGCGCTGGACGCAGGGGCCGCTGGTCTGGGCGGCGTCGAACTCGAGCAAGCCGGGGCGCCTGCAGCGACCGCAGTGCTGGGTCGTGCACGCCTCGTCGACGTGGTCCCGCGAACGGCTCGACGTCGATTCGCAACAGATGGCGCGGCAGCTGCTCGCGGCCTTCACCGATGCGGTCGGTGTCGCCCTGCCGGCGCCTTCGTACGCGATCGCGCATCGCTGGCGCCACGCACTGGTCGAGCGGCCGCTCGGCATGCCCTGCCTCGTCGACGAGGAGACGAACGCCGGCGCGTGTGGCGACTGGTGCATCGCCCCGCGCGTGGAGACTGCCTACGAAAGCGGTCGCGCACTCGCGCACTCACTGCTGTCGATGGTCGGCCTGTCCGCCAGGGTGGGCCGTCGCTGACGACGCGCGCCCGAACAGCCGCACGCGTGCGCCGTCGCGCGAAAAGCCCTCGAACGCGCCCCAGAGCGCGAGCGCCCCGAGCACGGGGACGATCTCGTAGATGACGCGATACATCAGCACCGCCGCGAGCAGCTGTTCCGGCGGCACGTCGGGCAACAGCAGCAACAGCATGGACTCGAGCACGCCGAGCCCCGCGGGCACGTGGCTCAGGACGCCCGCCATCACGCTCGCGAGATAGACCGCGAGGAACGGCAGGTAGCCGATGCCTGCCGACTCGGGCAGCAGCAGGTACAGGATGCTCGAGATCAGGCCGACGTCGATCAGCCCGACCAGCAGTTGCAGCGCGGTCATCGCCGGCGTCGGCAGCGGCACGGACCACCCTCCGAGCCTGATCGGCTTGCGTCGCGCGATCACGACGAGCAGGTAGCCGAAGTCCTTGGCGAGCCCTATGCAGCCGATTGTGAACAGCCACTCGCTGGAGATGCGGAAGAACGGCTCGAGCGTGGACGCGGCGAGCACGAGTGACAGGTCGAGGCACAACCCGAACGCGAGGCCATAGGGCAGGTTTGCCAGCAGCACGGTTGCACCGACCTCGGTCGCGCTGAAGCCCGCCGGCGTGTACATGCGATAGCGCAGTGCGCCGCCACTAAGCATGGCCTGGCCGACCGCATGACCGAGCGGGAATGCGATCAACGCCGTCACCATCGGCTTGGCGCGACCGATGCAATGCTTGACGTAACGCACGACCGCGACCTCGTAACACGCCAGCGTCGCGAACGCTCCGGCCGCGCACGCCGCCGCGAGCGCCAATGTCGATGCCGGCGTGGCGCGCATCTGTGCAAAGACGTCGGCGACGTTGATGCGCTGGAACGTGCGCCACAGTACCCACGCGGCGAGCGTCCCGAGCACGAGGCTCACGGACACGCCCAGGTACTTCTTCCAGCGGCTGCGACGAGGATCGGACATACGGAAGTCGGTGCTGCAAGGGCGGATCGGCAGGCCGATGCCACCGCAGTCTACAGATGCAACTGATTCTCAATAGCGAAAAGTTATTTGCGCGCCGGGTGGAAACCTCCCATCCGGCACACGGTCGAATGCCAAGCACCGCGACCGTGCGTACAATTTTGCAGTGGTCGATTGTCCCCTCTCGAGGAGAAGTAGCCAAATGTCCGAACAGAAGTTTCCGCGTCGTACCCTGCTGAAGGGCGCGCTCCTGGGCGTCGCGGCGGTGCCGGTGTCGTCGCTGCTGTCGCGTGCAGCCGATGCGGCGGCCGGAAAGGTCGACCCGAACGAGCCGCAGGCGAAGTCGCTTGGCTACGTCGAGGACGCCACCAAGGTCGACGCGAAGGCCAACCCGAACTACAAGCCGGGCCAGCTCTGCTCGAACTGCCTGCAGGCGCCGGCGGCCAAGGCGGGCGCGGCCGAAGTGCCGTGCAACATCTTCGCGGGCCGCAACGTGGCCGCGAAGGGCTGGTGCAAGGTCTACGTCAAGCGGCCGTAAGCGACGGTCGGGCGTTCAACCGACGGCGCGTCCGGGCAACCGGGCGCGCCGTTTTCTTTGGGGCGCCCTCACCGATTGCGCGACATGGCACCCCTTGAAACCCCGATGGAGGCGCACATGTATGGCGGCACGGAGGGGCTGCAGGGGCAGCCCCAGGTCTGACAGGAGTAGTGACGCCATGCGAGTGATCAAGTGGGAACCGTTCCGTGACATGGACGAAGTGTTCAACCGTTTCTTTGCCGACACGGTGCGGCGCTGGCCGACCGTGCAGGGCGGCGCCTTCGGCAACGAAGCGCAACAGCCGCAGATGCGCGAATGGGCGCCCCTCGCGGACGTGAGCGAGAACGACGTCGAGTACGTGATCAAGGCGGAACTGCCGGAAGTCCCGAAGGAAGCCGTCAACATCACCGTGCAGGACGGCGTGCTCACGCTGTCGGGCGAGCGCAAGCAGGAGAAGCGCGAGGACAGCGAGAAGGTGCACCGCATCGAGCGTTTCCACGGCTCGTTCGCGCGTCGTTTCGCGTTGCCCGAGGACGCCGATGAGCAGGGCATCTCCGCCGAATGCCGTGACGGCGTGATTTCGATCCGGATCCCGAAGCAGAAGCAGGTCCTGCAGCAGCCGCGACAGATCCAGATCCAGTGATTCACGCACGGCTCCAGCGGCCGGCACGCGGTCGAACGCGTCGCCGGCACGCTGGGGCACTCGCGGGCCAGGCACTGCCGTGTCCGGGCGCCAGCCAGGCGCCCGGGCATCGACACTCGCGCCGCCGAACGCCGCCGCGAGCCCGCACGTCCGCGATCGGTCGATCGCGCACCGTATAATCGCCCTCGCACGCTTGTGTGCCGCCGCATCTTCACGAGGTCCGCGACACGATGACGACACCGACGCTGACCAAGGGCACCGCCGACCTCTGCGACGAACACGCCGACCTGTTGCAGGTCTGCGAGCCCGT
>Ga0065704_10070920_pt1 | contig 14598 bp, 7 predicted proteins | sample SwiRhicommuniRL2_FD_59091 | JGI IMG/M metagenome (GOLD analysis project Ga0065704, IMG submission 59091) | Switchgrass rhizosphere bacterial communities from Rose Lake, Michigan, USA - RL2 v2 (version 2) | ecosystem: Host-associated > Plants > Roots > Rhizosphere > Soil | place: East Lansing, MI
CAAGCCGACCGGGTTCATCGCCGGCGCCGGTCATGGCAGCACGTTTCAGGGGCCGCGCGGCGACTGGTGGCATGTCGGCACGATGACGATTTCCGTCCGTCACAATTTCGAGCGGCGCCTCGGCCTGTTCCCAACCCATTTCACGGCATCGGGCGAACTCGTGACCGACACCTATCTGGGTGACTATCCGCATTATTACGATGGGTCACGCGGGCTGACCGGATGGATGCTGCTGTCGCGCGGAAAGGCGGCGACCGCGTCTTCCTTCGTCGATGGTTTCGCGCCGGATCGCGCCGCCGACGAGGATGTGCGAACGTGGTGGTCGGCCAAGACGGGCAATTCGGGCGAATGGTTCCATCTCGACCTGGGGGGACGCAAGACGATCCAGGCGTTGCAGGTGAACCTGGCCGATCAGGATGCCGTCACCATCGGCGAGAGCGACGGTGTCTTCCGCTACGAGATCGAGGCGTCCACGAACGGAAGGACCTGGCACACGATCGTGCCGGCCACCGCGACGGGGCGGGACGCGCCGCACGCCTATCATGTGCTGGCACGACCCGAGCAGGCCCGCTTCGTGCGCATCCGCAACCTGCATACCCCTGACGGCGCAAAGTTTTCGCTTTACGACCTGCGGGTGTTCGGAACCGCGCCGGTCCCGCTGCCACCGGTCGTGGCCGGAGGGTCGGCCCAACGCGACCCGACAGATCCTCGACACGCCCAGCTGGAATGGAAGGCGGTAAAAGGCGCCGATTTCTACATCGTCCGGCTCGGCACGCGCGCCGACCTCATGATCCAGAACTATCAGGTGTACGACAAAACGGCGCTCGACGTGCGAAGCCTGAATGCCGACACGCCTTACGTCTTCACCGTGGATGCGGTGAACGAGCGCGGGATCGCCAAGGGCAGGTTCGTCGCGGAAATACGCTGAAAGGCTTGCTTGTCCCGCGTTGAATCCAGCGCGCCGATGGAGCCGTAGCAGCAAGATGCAAGGTGCCGATGCCCGGCCGGGGCGCCCGTCGCGTTCCAATACGCCCCGCGCCAGGAAGCCCCGCCAGACGCGCCAGCGGGCAGAGCCCGACGCACGGTGGCAAAGCCTGATCAAGGCGGGACGATGTCTGGCCAAGTCGTGAGTAGGTTTCGAGGGTGTGCGGTGCGGATGGCGCGAGGCAAAACGCGGGCTGGACCCCGGATCAAGTCCGGGGTGACGAAGAAATTGTTACCTAATCAATATTTATCGTCACCCCGGACTTGATCCGGGGTCCAGCTTTGTGTGGTGATCCCGAGCTTTCACCAAAGCACACGAAGTTGCTGCGTCAACCTGGCTTCTCGTCGGATTTTCTCGCGGAGACAGAGGCTGCGGATCAGCGTGCGTTGCTTCGCTTCCACCGCCGCCCTGCGTTTTCTTTTCCATTTTTACTTTGACAGGTCGGTGAACAGGCTGGTGAAGTAGACCACGCCAGGCGCGATGTTCGACAACGGCACGCGTTCGTTGAGGCCGTGGGCGAATTCTTCGCTGTCCTTGATCAGCACGGGGCTGGCGCCATAGGCATCCACGCCGTTGACGCGGTACCACATCGAGTCCGACGCGCCCGAGGCTTGGGCCGGGATCACGGCGATGCCGGGATAAGCGAGGTGAATGGCCTTGTTCGCGGCTTGCACGAAATCGGGGCGCATCGGGCTGGCGGGTGATGGGGTGGAGCCTTCGGTCACGTCGGTGAATTTCACCACCGGCGCGTTGGCCACCTTGGCCAGTTCGGCCATGATATCGTCGCGCTTGTGGCCGGGGAAGATGCGGCAGTTGATATTGGCCGTGGCGCGTTGCGGCAGGGCGTTCAAGGCGTGGCCGCCATTGACCATCGTGGGCACGCAGGTGGTTTCGATGCGGCCGATGAATTCAGGCAAGGACCGCAGCGTGGCAACGGCATCGGCATTGGTGGGATCGGCCGCGAACGCGCGCATCGCGCCGGCCACTTGCGGGTTGGGTGTGATCTTGGCGGCGCTTTCAAAGAACGCCTTGGTCAGCGGGCTTTGTTCGGGCGTGAAGTGATAGGCACCGATATTCACCAGCGCCTGGCTCAACTGCACGATGGCATTGTCCTTGCGCGGGGCAGAGCTGTGGCCGCCGGGATTGGTGACTTCGAGCTGGAAATCGGCATAGTTCTTTTCCGCGCCGTCCCAGGTCCACGCCAGCGGCTTGGCGGTGTCTTCGGCCAGCATGCCGCCGCCGCCATCGACGTTGATGACCAGCCCTGCCTGCCCCTTCAGCCGTTCGGCGATCAGGCGGCTGGTCTTCATCGTGGTTTCTTCGTCACCCGAAAAAGCGATCACGATAGTGCGCTTGGGCTTGAACCCCTTGTGGCGCATTTCGATCAGGGTGGAGACGGCAAGCGCCGCGTTGAACTTCATGTCGAGCGCGCCGCGCCCGAACAGATAGCCGTTTTCCACCACCGGCACGAAGGGATCGCGCACCCAATCGGCGCGCTTGGCTTCCACCACGTCCATATGGCCCGACAGCACCAGCGGCTTGAGGCTGGGATCGCTGCCTTTCCAGGTGGCGATGAGATAGGCGGTATCTTCCACCGGCACGATCTCGATATCCGCAGGCGCCCAGCCGGCCTTGACCAGCGTGTCGCGATAGAGCGCGGCGACTTTGGGCGTTTCGTTGCCCGGCCCCTGGACCGAGCGCATGGCTATGGTCTGCTTGGACAAGTCGAGCGTCTGTGCTTCCGCCTCGGCATGGTTGCTCGCAGCGAGCGCGGGCGAAGCGGTGAGCGTAAGCGCGGCCGATGTGAGGGCTGCAGGCGAAACCAGGGACAGGGTCAGTTTCATGGGGGGCACTCCTTCAGGCCCGCGAAACTGATGCCGAATGGTTTCTGGCACAACCTCTTTTTGCGATGCCAGATATGCAGAACCCCGATGCCGCAAAGGCACCGGGGTCTGGGCATTGTCCGGCAATGGGGAAAGCGGTCAGTCCTTGATCTTGGACGTGTCGAACGTGCCAAGGCCAGGCTTGAAGCTCTTTTCATCCAGGAACTGGCGCGTTGCTTCCTTGCGCGCGGCCACGCCACCGTAGCTGTGTAGTGCTTCCTGCGCGCGGATCAGATAGTCTTCCGCATTTTCATAGGTCATGTCGATCATGCGGCGCACGGCCCACTTGGTGGCGCGCAGGGTCTGACTGTCTTTCTTGAGCAGCGTTTCGGCAATCTCGGTTACGCGCGCCTTGAGCTGATCAAAAGGTACGGCTTCGGTAATAAGGCCCTGTGCGGCCGCTTGGGCACCATTGAGGTTTTCACCCATCATGGCGTGATACATGGCCTTGCGCAGGGGCATGAGTTCCTGCACCACCTTGGAAGCGCCGCCGCCGGGCAGGATGCCCCAGTTGATTTCAGACAGGCCGAATTGCGCTTCGTTCGCCGCCACCGCGATATCGCAGGCGTAAAGGGGGCCATAGCCACCGCCAAAGCACCAGCCGTTGACCATCGCGATGGTCGGCTTTTCATACCAGCGGATGCGATTCCACCAGCGATAGGCTTCGCGCTGCGACTTGCGGATCGCCCAAAGGCCCAGTTCTTCGGTTTCGCGGAAATATTCCTGAAGGTCCATGCCGGCCGTCCAGGCATCACCCTCGCCCGAGAGCACCAGGACGCCCACATCGTCGCGGAATTCGAGTTCCTCGATCACCTTGAGCATCTGGCGGTTGAGCTTGGGGCTCATGCAGTTGCGCTTTTCCGGGCGGTTGAAACGCACCCAGGCGATGCGGTTCTCGATCGTGACGGCAACGGTGTCCTCTTCCGCGCGCACGGCCTGTTCGTCTGCCATGGTATTGTCCTTTCGGTATGCTTGGTTCGGGTAATCAGATCGGGAAATGGCCGGGTTGCGTTTCCATGGTGATCCAGCGCAGTTCGGTGAAACTGTCGATGCCGGCCTTGCCGCCAAAGCGGCCGTAGCCCGAGGCGCCGACGCCGCCGAACGGCATCTGCGCTTCATCGTGCACGGTCGGGCCGTTGACATGGCAGATGCCGGACTTGATCTGGCGCGCCACGCGCAGGCCGCGCGCGGTATCGCGCGTGAACACCGCAGCAGACAGGCCATATTCGCTGTCGTTGGCCAGTTCGATAGCATGGGCTTCGTCGCGCGCGTGGATCACGCCGACAACCGGGCCGAAGCTTTCGTCGCGGAACAGCTTCATGTCCTGCGTCACACCATCGACGACATGGGCGGGCATCAGCACGTTCTGCGTGGTTTCCCCGCCGGTGAGCAGCGTGGCACCGTGGCCGAGCGCGTCCTGCACCAGGGCCTGGCAGTGGGCAACGGTCTTGGCATCGACCACGGCACCAAGCGGAGTCTTGCCCTCGCGCGGGTCGCCCACGGCGAGTGTTTCGACCTTGGCCTTGAAACGCTGGGCAAATTCGGCAGCGACTGCTTCGACCACGATGATCCGCTCGGTGCTCATGCAGATCTGCCCCTGGTTCATGAACGCGCCAAAGGCTGCTGCCTTGACCGCTTCATCGAGGTCAGCGTCTTCCAGAACGATCAATGGCGCCTTGCCACCCAGTTCGAGCAGGCAGGGCTTGAGGTGACCGGCCGCGCGGGTGGCGATGATGCGGCCCACGGCGGTGGAGCCGGTGAAGTTGATACGCTTGACCTCGGGCGCGTCGATCAGCGCGCCGACCACCTCGCCGGCATCGGCGGGGGCATTGGTGACGACCTGCACCACCCCATCGGGGAACCCGGCTTCGGCAAAGGCCTCGATGATCAGGGCATGGGTGCGCGGGCACTGTTCCGACGCCTTGAGGATCACGGCATTGCCGCAGGCGAGCGGCACGGCAATGGCGCGCACGCCCAGGATGATCGGTGCGTTCCACGGGGCAATGCCCAGGATCACGCCGACCGGCTCGCGCAGGGCCATGGCAAGGCAGCCGGGCTTGTCCGACGGGATCACTTCGCCCGAAATCTGGGTGGTGAGCGCGGCAGCTTCGCGCACCATGCTGGCGGCCAGGCCCAGGTTGAACAGCGCCCAGCCCTTGGTGGCGCCGATTTCGCCCATCATCGCTTCGACAAAGGCATCGGCGCGCGCTTCGAGCGCGGCGGCGGCTTTCATCAGCACGGCGCGACGGGCGTTCGGCCCCTGGGCGGCCCAGGCGGGGAACGCGGCGCCGGCTTTGGCGGCAATGGCGGGGATCTGCGCAGCCTGCATCGCCTGCGCGGAAGAAGCGACAGAACCATCGAGGGGATTGCGCCGTTCGAATTGCATCACTGAGTCTCCCAATTATGTTATGGCTTATAGCAATCTTGGGCAGCGACTGCAATGCTCGTCGCGTCGCGCGGATTCTCGCAGACGCACCCGTTCGATTTTGTCGAGCAAATTGCATGGATGCCGTGTCGCACTGGTCTGTTTCCTGCAATCCAGTGCCGACTTCTGCCACTTTGCTGGCTGCGCCCACGCATCGCCAAAGCGCAGTTGCATTAAATGCAATCGCTATGTCATATTACGCACTTGCCTGTTTGCGCTGCAACATACAAAAGGGGCGTGCCTTTCAGGCATCCTCTCCCAAACTTTCCAAGGCCGCCCATCTGGTGCGGCCTTTTTTTTGGCCTGCGCTTTCGATGCGGCAAAATCGGCGCATTGGTCTTTCGTGCTATGGCGCGGCCAGGGCCAAGCCGCCATCGTACGCGAGCAAGGAACGGCTTGTGGCATCAAAGCCGCAACGATCGCGCCAAGCACGAAAAACATAACAATCGCGGATGACGCCGTCGCTGCGCCTGACGTAAAGGCGCGCGAGCCCGGACCCGTCAGGAGAGGACAAGCCACGTGCGCCCAATCAATGCCCCGTTCCGTTCAAATATGCTGGCGTCGCTTGCGCTTGGTGCCGTTGCGCTGGCCGCCCCGGCGGCAGCCGTCGCGGCGCCCGACGGCAGCGGGGATGGTCGCGTTATCGTGGTGACGGGCGAAGGGCTGGCGCCAAGCCCGGCCGCCCCGGCTTACGATACGCAAGTGATTGCGGCCGAGCGGCTGCGCGCGACGGCGTCGGGCCGGATCGATGATGCGCTTCTTTCGGCAGCCGGCGTGCAGCAGTTCCGGCGTTCCGATAGCCGCGCCTCCAACCCATCGGCCCAGGGCATCACGCTGCGCGCGCTGGGCGGCAATGCCACCAGCCGCACGCTGGTGCTGCTCGACGGTGTGCCGATGGCCGATCCGTTCTTCGGCTATATTCCGATGAGCGCGATCGATCCGGAGCGCCTGGCCAGCGTGCGCGTGCAGCGCGGCGGCGGATCGGGCGCGTTCGGCGCCGGGGCCGTGGCCGGAACGGTGGACCTGACCAGCGCGGGCCAGGCCGGGCTCGGGCTGTTCAATGCACAAGCGCTGTTGGATGATCGCGGGGAAACCACGGTTTCGGGGGCGCTGGCCCCCAGGCTGGGCCAAGGCTTTGCCGTGGTGACCGGGCGCTGGGACCGGGGCCAGGGTTTCTGGACGACGCCCGAAAGCCAGCGCGTGCCCGCGAGCGTGCGGGCGCGCTATGATAGCTGGTCCACCGGTGTGCGTGCAGTGGCACCGCTGACGCCCGATGTGGAGCTACAGGCGCGCATCGCCGCATTCGAGGACAACCGCACCTTGCGCTTTGCCGGGGCAGACAACGGCATCAGCGGGCAGGACGGCAGCCTGCGCCTTGTCGGCCGCGGGGCGTGGCAGTTCGATGCGCTGGCCTATGTGCAGGCGCGCGATTTCCATGCCGTGACGGTCAGTTCCACCAGCTTCAAGAAGACGCTGGACCAGTATGGCACGCCTTCCACGGGGCTTGGCGGCAAGCTGGAACTGCGCCCGCCGGTGGGCGGTGGCCACGTGCTCAAGCTGGGAACCGACTGGCGCCGGGCCGAGGGCGAGACGAAGGAAAACGCACTGTCGGCGGCCACCGGCCTCGTCACCGCGCGGCGCCGGGCGGGCGGGCAGACCGACGATCTCGGCTTTTTCATCGAGGATGACTGGACGTTGGGGCCGGTGGTGCTCACCGCCGGCGGCCGTGCCGATCGCTGGGCAATCACGCAGGGCCACTACGAGGAATTGAACGCGGCCGGCACGGTGACGGTCACGTCGGCCGACGATCCCACAGTGGCTTCGCGCACCGGCTGGCGGGGCAGCTGGCGCGGGGGCGCAGTGGTCAACGCCGCGAGTTGGGTGGCGCTGCGCGGCGCGGCCTATTCCGGGCTGCGCCTGCCCACGCTCAACGAACTCTATCGCTCGTTCACGCTGGCCGCGCCCAATGGCAGCGGCGGCGTGTCGCTCACCACCACGCAGCGCAACCCGGCGCTGCGCAACGAGCGGCTCTTGGGCTTCGAGGCGGGGATCGACCTGACGCCGGCCCGGGGCGTGAAGCTGTCGGTGACGGCGTTCGACAACAAGGTGAAGGACGCGATTGCCAATGTCACCTTGTCGACCAGCGGCAACACGACGCTGCGCCAGCGCCAGAACGTGGCCGCCGTGCATGCGAAGGGGCTGGAGTTCGGGGCAGAAGTGACGGCGGGCACGCTCTCCTTCAACGGCAGCCTCGCTTTGACCGATGCCAAGGTGGAAGCGCCCGGCACCGCGCTCGATGGCATGCGCCCGGCGCAGACGCCGCGCCTTGCGGGCAGCGCCACCCTCGTCTGGCACCCCGCCCCGCACTGGACCGGCGCCGTGACCCTGCGCCACGTGGGCGTGGCTTATGAAGACGACCTGCAGACCGCACCGTTGCGCGCGGCCACCACGGTGGATGCCTTTGCCCAGGTGCCGCTGACCGCGTGGGCCAGCCTGGTATTGCGCGGGGAAAACCTGCTCGATGAAACGATCGTCACACGCAATTCGGGCGGCACGATCGACATCGGCACGCCGCGCACCCTTTGGGCGGGATTGCGCATCGGGTTGAAATAACGGGCTTCGACAGGCTCAGGGCGAACGGATTTTGAAATTCATGACTCCCCTCCCCTGAAGACGAAGAGGAGACGATCCCACCCTCACAAAACCACCTGTGCAAAACTCTGCCCTTGTCGTTCGGCCCACGCCTGGCTTACCCCTTGCAAAGGGAGGCTGCAGCCGGGGAAACTGGCAGCGCGTGATACGGGGACGGATGCCATGGAAAGGCCGGGATAACCGGTCTGGTCTATGCCGCACCCTTGCCGGTGCGACAGGGCACGGCCCAAGCAGGTGGAAACGAAAGCCATGAGCCTAGAGATCACGTCCAAGGTTGCCGAGATCGACGCCCACATCATCGACGTGCTGCGCCACCGCGTGGGCAAGGACGAGCGCGCCGCCAAGCCGCACGACTGGTACACCGCCACCTGCCTGGCACTGCGCGACGTGGTCATCGACCGCTGGATGGAATCCACCCGCAAGACCTATGCCGAGGGCGGCAAGCGGGTTTACTACCTGAGCCTGGAATTCCTGATCGGCCGGCTGCTGCGCGACGCGCTGTCGAACCTTGGCCTCACGCGCGAGATGGAAAAGGCGCTGGCCAGCCACGGCTTCGACCTTGCCGCACTCGAAGAGCTGGAACCCGATGCCGCGCTGGGCAACGGCGGCCTGGGCCGGCTGGCGGCCTGCTTCATGGAGAGCCTCGCCAGTCTGGACATCGCTGCCTATGGCTATGGCATCCGCTATGTAAACGGCATGTTCCGCCAGCGCATCGACGATGGCTGGCAGGTGGAATTGCCCGAAACCTGGCTGAGCCACGGCAACCCCTGGGAGTTCGACCGCCGCGAAAGCGCCTATACCATCGGCTTTGGCGGCGAAGTGATCGACAACGGCGATGGCGTGGAATGGCACCCCCATGAAAAGGTGGAAGCCAACGCCGTCGATACGCCGGTGGTGGGCTACAAGGGCAAGCGGGTGAACACGCTGCGGCTGTGGACGGCCAATCCGCTCGATCCCATTCGCCTCGACGCGTTCAATGCCGGCGACCACGCCGGGGCGCTAGCCGAACAGGTGCGCGCCGATGCGCTGGTGCGCGTGCTCTATCCGGCCGACAGCACGCCGGCCGGGCAGGAGTTGCGCCTGCGCCAGGAATACTTCTTCACCTCAGCCTCCATCCAGGACATCGTGCGCCGCCACGCGCAATACCATGGCGACGTGCGCACCCTGCCCGACAAGGCCGCGATCCAGCTCAACGACACGCATCCCAGCGTGGCGGTGGCGGAACTGATGCGCCTGCTGGTGGACGTCCACGGGCTGGAGTTCAACGAGGCCTGGGACGTCACCAAGGCCACCGTTGGCTACACCAACCACACCCTGCTGCCCGAAGCATTGGAAAGCTGGCCGCTGCCGTTGTTCGAGCGCCTTTTGCCGCGCCACATGCAGATCATCTATGCCATCAACAGCCGCGTGCTGCGCGAGGCACGCAAGGCCGGATTGGACGACCGCGCGATTGCCGCGATCAGCCTGATCGACGAGGCCGGCGAGCGCCGCGTGCGCATGGCCAACCTGGCCTTCGTGGGCGCGCATTCGATCAACGGCGTGGCCGCGCTGCATACCGAGCTGATGAAAAGCACGGTCTTTGCCGATCTTCACGCGCTTTATCCCACGCGCATCAACAACAAGACCAATGGCGTGACGCCGCGCCGCTGGCTGCAACAGTGCAACCCGCGCCTGGTGGGCGTGATCAAGGATGCGATCGGGGATGCTTTCCTCGATGACGCCGAGAAGCTGTCCGACCTCAATGCCCTGGCGCAGGACGCCAGCCTGGGTGAGCGCATTGCCGAGGTCAAGCGCGCCAACAAGGTGGCGCTGGCCGGGCATATCAAGCAGTTGACCGGCATCCGTCTCGATCCCGATGCGCTGTTCGACGTGCAGATCAAGCGCATCCACGAGTACAAGCGCCAGCTGCTCAACCTGGTGGAAACCGTTGCACTCTATGACCAAATTCGCAGCCACCCGGAACGCGACTGGACGCCGCGCGTAAAGATCTTCGGCGGCAAGGCAGCGCCCAGCTATCACAATGCCAAGCTGGTCATCAAACTGGCCAACGACATTGCCCGCCGCGTCAATTCCGATCCTTCGGTGGGTGGTTTGCTCAAGGTGGTGTTCGTGCCCAACTACAATGTGACACTGGCCGAGCGCATCATTCCGGCGGCCGACCTGTCGGAACAGATTTCCACGGCCGGGATGGAAGCCTCGGGCACGGGGAACATGAAGTTCGCGCTCAATGGCGCACTCACCATCGGCACGCTCGATGGTGCCAACGTGGAAATCAAGGACCGCGTGGGCGACGACAATATCGTGATCTTCGGGTTGACGGCGGACGAAGTCGCCCAGACCCGCGCCGATGGCTATAACCCGCGCGCCGTGATCGAAGGCAGCCGCGAGTTGCGGCAGGCGATCTCGGCCATCGCCAGCGGCGTGTTCTCTCCCGACGATCCGCAGCGCTATGCCGGATTGATGGGCGGCCTCTACGACAGCGACTGGTTCCTGGTTGCGGCCGATTTCGATGCCTATCACGCGGCGCAGCGCAGCGTGGATGCGCGCTGGGAAGACCAGGCGGCCTGGCGCACCAGCGCCATTCGCAACATCGCCAATGTCGGCTGGTTTTCATCGGATCGCACGATCGGCGAATATGCCCGCGACATCTGGGGAGTGTGACATCCTGAGCCTGCACCCCCCGCAAGAGGCCATCGCGGCGCTGCTGGACGGCACCCATGCCGATCCGTTCTCGCTGCTGGGGGTGCACCCTGGCCCCGACGGCGCCTTTGCGCGGGCGATCCTGCCCGGGGCAGAGCGGGCCGAAGCCTTTGCCCTCGATGGCACGCCGCTGGGCGCGCTCGTGCGGGTGGACCCGCGCGGCCTGTTCGAGGGGCCGGTGGCAGGCACGCGCCAGCCGGTGCGCTATGCCTGCCAGGCCGGCAATTATACGTGGGAGGTGATCGATCCCTATTCCTTCGGGCCAGTGCTGGGGCCGGTGGATGATTTCCTGATCGGCCAGGGCACCCATCATCGCCTGTTCGACAAGCTGGGTGCCCATGTGATCGACCACGAAGGCGCGCGCGGCGTGCACTTTGCCGTCTGGGCGCCCAATGCCCGGCTGGTGAGCGTGGTGGGCGATTTCAACGATTGGGACGGCGCGCGCCATCCCATGCGCCGCCGCACCGACACCGGCATCTGGGAACTGTTCCTGCCCGACATCGGCGGCGGGCGCCCCTACAAGTATCGCATCGTCGGCGCGGATGGCACCGTCCAGCCCTACAAGGCCGATCCCTTTGCCTTTGCTGCAGAATTGCGCCCGCACACCGCCTCGATCACGCTGGACGCGCCCCCGCATGAGTGGGGCGACGACGCGCACCGCGCATTCTGGGCCGAGGCCGATCCCCGCCACCAGCCGATCGCGATCTATGAAGTGCACCCCGGATCGTGGCGCAAGCCCGGTGACGGACGCGAGTTCTACAGCTGGGATGAACTCGCCGATCAGCTGATCCCCTATGCGGTCGACATGGGCTTTACCCATATCGAGTTCCTGCCGGTCTCAGAGCACCCCTATGACCCCAGTTGGGGTTACCAGACCACCGGGCTCTATGCGCCTTCGGCACGGTTTGGCGATCCCCAGGGCTTTGCGCGCTTTGTCGATGGCGCGCACCGGGCCGGGGTGGGCGTGCTGATCGATTGGGTGCCGGCCCACTTCCCCACCGATGCCCACGGCCTTTCGCGGTTCGACGGCACCGCGCTGTATGAGCATGAAGACCCGCGCCAGGGCTTTCACCCCGACTGGAACACCGCGATCTACAATTTCGGACGGCGCGAAGTGCGCGATTTCCTGGTCAACAACGCGCTGTTCTGGGCAGAGCGCTATCATGTGGATGGGCTGCGCGTCGATGCGGTCGCCTCGATGCTGTACCGCGATTATTCGCGCAAGAGCGGCGAATGGATTCCCAATGCCCAGGGTGGGCGCGAGAACTGGGAAGCGGTCGATTTCCTGCGCGCGATGAACCAGGCGATCTATGGCACCTGCCCCGGCGTGATCACCATGGCCGAGGAATCGACGAGTTGGCCCGGCGTCACCCAGCCGGCGCTGGATGAAGGGGAGCGTCCCTCCAGCCTGGGCTTTGGCTTCAAGTGGAACATGGGCTTCATGAACGACACGCTGCGCTACATGGCGCGCGACCCGGTTCATCGCCGCTATCATCACGACGAGATCACCTTCGGCCTGATGTATGCGTTCACCGAGAATTTCGTCCTGCCGCTCAGCCACGATGAAGTGGTGCATGGCAAGGGCAGCCTGCTCAACAAGATGGCGGGCGCCGACCCGCAGAAATTCGCCTCGCTGCGCGCCTATTACGGCATGATGTGGGGCTATCCGGGCAAGAAGCTGCTGTTCATGGGCCAGGAGTTTGCGCAACGGCGCGAATGGAGCGAAGCGCGCGAACTCGATTGGGACATGCTGCAACATGCGCCGCACCAGGGCGTGCAAGCCTGGGTACGCGACCTCAACCGTACTTATGCCGCCCTGCCCGCGCTCCACGCGCGCGACTGCGACAGCGACGGCTTCGAATGGTTGGTGGTGGACGATGCGCTGGCCAGCGTCTTTGCCTGGGTGCGCCGCGCGCCCGGCCATGCGCCGGTGGCGGTGGTGTGCAACATGACCCCTGCCCATCACGATCACTATCGCCTGCCGCTGCCCCGTGACGGGGAATGGCGCGAAGTGCTCAATTCCGATGCCGCGATCTATGGCGGCAGTGGCCTTGGCAATGCCGGGAAGATCGTGGCGCAGGATGGCGCGGCGTTTGTCATCCTGCCGCCACTGTCCACGATGATGTTCGAATTACAGATCGAAGCCGAATAGTCGGCCAGGAGGAACGATGCGCAAAACCTATGGGCAGCCACTGGCGCGCGATGCCATGGCCTATGTTCTGGCTGGCGGACGCGGCAGCCGGCTCAAGGAACTGACCGACAACCGCGCCAAGCCGGCGGTCTATTTCGGCGGGGTCAGCCGGATCATCGACTTTGCCCTGTCGAACGCGATCAATTCGGGCATCCGGCGCATTGGCGTGGCCACGCAATACAAGGCGCACTCGCTGATCCGCCACATGAACCGCGCGTGGAACTTCATGCGCCCGGAACGCAACGAGAGCTTCGACATCCTGCCCGCTTCGCAGCGCATTTCCGAACTGCTGTGGTATGAAGGCACGGCCGATGCGGTCTATCAGAACATCGACATCATCCAGGCCCATGCGCCCAAGCACATGGTGATCCTGGCAGGCGATCACATCTACAAGATGGACTACGAATTGATGCTGCAACAGCACGTCAATTCCGGCGCCGACGTGACCGTGGGTTGCCTGGTCGTGCCCAAGGCGGAGGCGACCGGCTTTGGCGTGATGGGCGTGGACGAGCACAGCGTGATCACCAGCTTTGTCGAAAAGCCGGCCGATCCGCCGACCATTCCCGGCGATCCCGATCATGCCCTGGCCTCGATGGGCATCTATGTGTTCGAAACGCAGTTCCTGTTCGACGAATTGCGCCGCGATGCCGCAACACCGGGATCGAACCGCGATTTTGGCGGGGACATCATCCCCTACATCGTCAAGCACGGCAAGGCAGTAGCCCACCGCTTCACCGATAGCTGCATTCGCGCGGCCGAGGAGATCGAGGAATACTGGCGCGACGTGGGCACGCTCGACGCCTATTTCGAGGCCAATCTCGACCTGACCGACACCGTACCCAAGCTCAACATGTACGACCGCGAATGGCCGATCTGGACCGACCAGATCGTGGCGGCCCCGGCCAAGTTCGTGCACGACGAGGATGGCCGGCGCGGCATGGCGATTTCCTCGCTGATCAGCCAGGATTGCATCGTCTCGGGCGCGCTGGCCAAGCGCAGCCTGCTGTTTACCGGGGTGAAGATGGGATCGTTTTCCAGCGTCGAGGAAGGCGTGATCCTGCCCTATTGCAACATCGGGCGCGGCGCGCGGCTGAAGCGGGTGATCCTCGATTCCGGCGTGCGCATTCCCGAAGGGCTGGTGGTGGGCGAAGATCCCGAACTCGATGCGCAGCGCTTTCGTCGTACCGACAACGGGATCTGCCTCATCACCAAGGCGATGATCGACCGGCTGGGCTAGACTTCATTTTGCATACCATGCCCTCCCCCCTGCCCCCTCCCGCAGGCGGGAGGGGGAGACAGTGACCTTGCGCGTTCTTTCGATTGCATCCGAAGCAGTGCCGCTGATCAAGACCGGGGGGCTGGCCGATGTGGCCGGCGCGCTGCCCGATGCGGTGGCGCCGCATGGCGTGGCGATGACCACGATCCTGCCGGGCTATCCGGCCGTGTTGAAAGCGCTGGGCAAGGCCAAGGCCATTCACCAGTGGGAAGGCCTGCTGGGAGAGCCGGCGCGGCTGCTTGCGGGCAAGCTGGGTGCGCACCCGCTGCTCGTGCTGGACAGCCCCAAACTGTTCGCGCGCGAAGGTGGCCCTTATGGCGACATGGCCGGGCGCGATTGGGCCGACAACTGGCGGCGCTTTGCCGCCTTTGCCCGCGCCGCGGCCGACGTGGCCGGGGGCGCGGTTAAAGGCCTGGCGTTCGACCTGGCCCATGCGCACGACTGGCAGGCGGCCATGGCCCCGGCCTATATGCGGTTTGCCCCGGC
>Ga0065704_10001140_pt1 | contig 14593 bp, 14 predicted proteins | sample SwiRhicommuniRL2_FD_59091 | JGI IMG/M metagenome (GOLD analysis project Ga0065704, IMG submission 59091) | Switchgrass rhizosphere bacterial communities from Rose Lake, Michigan, USA - RL2 v2 (version 2) | ecosystem: Host-associated > Plants > Roots > Rhizosphere > Soil | place: East Lansing, MI
ATTTTCGTAAGCCGCCGGGTTAACCCGGCTTGAAAATGCGCTTAGTCTTGCAAGCGTGACCCCGCTGCCCGATATGGGTCGGCGGGGTCATGTGTTTCGGGGGCCCATGGCTGAGCGGGGTGCGTCATTTGTCGCATCATCGGCAAATCCCGGTTCGACAGCGTCCCATGACCCCGCTAAGGGGTTAGCGATTCCAGCCGGAGCCTAAAGACTCCGGCAAGATGTTTTGAAGGGCAGCCAAGATGGCATCGAGAGCCGACCAGCTCGCATCCAATCTCAGCCTGGCGAAGTTCAGCCAGGCGACCGACCTCAAGAAGCGCCTGTGGTTTACCCTGGGCGCTCTGATCGTGTTCCGCTTCCTCAGCTTCGTGCCGCTGCCGGGCGTCGACCCGACGGCGCTGTCGCAGTTGTACAGCCAGACCAATGGCGGCATCCTCGACATCTTCAACACCTTCTCGGGTGGTTCGCTGTCGCGCATGAGCCTGATCGCGCTGGGCGTGATGCCGTACATCACCGCGTCGATCGTGGTGCAGCTGGCCGCCAGCCTCTCGCCGCAACTCGCGGCGATCAAGAAGGAAGGCGAGAGCGGTCGCAAGAAGCTCAACCAGTATACCCGCTACGGCACGGTCGGGCTGACGGCGGTGCAGGGCTATTTCATCGCCGTGGGCCTGGAAAGCTTCGGCGCCCAGTCGGGCGTGCAGGCGGTGGTCGATCCGGGCATGCTGTTCCGCGTCGCGGCGGTGATCTCGCTGATCGGCGGCACCATGTTCCTGATGTGGCTGGGTGAGCAGATCACGTCGCGCGGGATCGGCAACGGCACCTCGCTGATCATCATGGCGGGCATCGTCGCCCAGTTGCCGGTGACGCTGTCCAACCTGTTCAAGTCGAGCAGCACGGGCGCGATTTCGGGCCTGATCATCTTTCTGGTGATCGTGCTGGGCTTTGGTCTGATCGCCTTCATCTGCTTCATGGAGCGGGCGCAGCGCCGGGTGCTGATCCAATATCCCAAGCGCCAGACGCGTCAGGGCCTGATGCAGGCGGATCGCAGCCATCTGCCGTTGAAGGTCAATACCGCGGGCGTGATCCCGCCGATCTTCGCCAGCTCGCTGCTGCTGATGCCATTGACGGTTTCGCAGTTCGCCGGTCAGACCGTGGCGGGTGAGAGCAAGCTTGGCGATTTCGTGCTGACGCTGAACCAGTATCTGTCGCACGGCAGCCCGGTTTACATGGCACTTTATGGCCTTGGCATCGTGTTCTTCTGCTTCTTCTACACCGCCGTGGTGTTCAATCCGGAAGAGACGGCCGACAACCTCAAGCGCAATGGCGGCTTCATCCCCGGCATTCGTCCGGGCAAGAACACCGAAAATTACCTCGACTATGTGCTGACCCGGATCACGGTGATCGGTGCGGCCTATCTGGCCTTCATCTGTCTGGTGCCGGAATTCGTCATCGCCCGCGCCGGCATTCCCTTCTACCTGGGTGGGACTAGCCTGCTGATCGTGGTCAATGTTACGGTGGACACCGTGACGCAGATTCAGAGCCACCTGCTCGCCCATCAATATGGGGATCTGATCAAGAAGGCGAAACTGAAAGGTCGCATGCGCTAAAAGGGGCGCATCACGAACAGCGCGAGAAAATAGGGGAGACAGCGCGACATGAATATCATTCTGCTTGGCCCTCCGGGCGCCGGTAAGGGGACGCAGGCGACGCGTCTGGTGGACAGTCGGGGCATGGTGCAACTGTCGACGGGCGATATGCTCCGCGCGGCGGTGAAGGCCGGGACGCCCGTTGGTCTGCAGGCCAAGGCATTGATGGAATCGGGTGCGCTGGTGCCGGATGAGGTGGTGTCGGGCATCATCGGCGAAGCGCTCGACGCGCTGCCCGCCGACACCGGCGTCATCTTCGACGGCTATCCGCGCACGGAGGCGCAGGCCCATTCGCTCGACGGCATATTGGCCGATCGCAGCCGCACGCTGGATCATGTGATCGAATTGGAAGTGGACGAGGATGCGCTGGTCGAGCGCATCACCGGCCGTTTCACCTGCGCGACCTGCGGCGAAGGCTATCATGACGTCTTCAAGAAGCCCAGGACCGAGGGTGAGTGCGACAAGTGCCACGGCCATGAGTTCAAGCGTCGTCCGGACGATAATGAGGAAACCGTGCGCACGCGCATGGCCGAATATCGGGCCAAGACCGCGCCGATCCTGCCGATCTACGAAGCGCGCGGGATCGTGTCGCGGGTCGATGGCATGGCCGACATGGATGATGTGACCGTGGCCGTCGCCGCCATCTTGGACGGCAAGGCCGCCTGAGCTACGCTTCCCCTTCCACGTGGAAGGGAGAGGGTCATGCACAGGGCCATGCATAAGGCGAAGCTTTTGATATGGGCTGGTGCGGCGATGGCCGCGCCAGCCCATAGTGCTGTTACGAGCAGCAGCGACGTGGGCTTTGCGGTGGAGAACAGCGTCGATGTCGCGGCGGACGCGGCCACCGTCTACCGCCTGCTGGCCCAGCCCGCCCGCTGGTGGAGCGGGGCGCACAGCTACAGCGGCGATGCGGCCAATCTGTCGCTCGATCCGACTGCGGGAGGGTGCTTTTGCGAGAAGCTGCCCCGCGAGAAGGGCAGCGTCGAGCATGGGCGGGTGATTCAGGCGGTGCCGGATCGGCTGTTGCGGCTGTCGGGAGCGCTGGGACCGTTGCAGGCGGAAGCGGTGACGGGCGTGCTCACGATGACGATCGAGCCTGCCGCCAACGGCGCCCGAGTCGTGATGCGCTACCGGGTGGGGGGCTATTTGCGCGCTGGCGGGGCGACGCTGGCGGGGTCTGTGGATCAGGTGTTGCGCGAGCAGCTTGCGGGTCTGGTCCGCGCGGCAGAGGGCGCGCGTCTTCAGCGGTGAATTGATTTCCGGTCCGAAACAAGGGGTTGCGCGCCCGCATTGGAGGTCGGGGACAGAACAAACCCCGATTGCGGCGTCATATCAGGCGGTTAACCATGATATGTGCTGATTGATTTCTGTTTCATTGCTAAGACGTCGACCATGACGGGGTTGCGCCTTTCCCATGGCCGTTTGACGGAGCTGGACGCCTTGCGTGGGCTGGGTGCGCTGTGCGTGCTGACTTTTCATTATTCGACCCGTTTTCATGAGCTTTTTCCCCAGGCGTCGCATGTGCCGTTCAGCTTTCTGGGCGGCAATTATCGGGTGCTGCTGTTCTTCGCCATTTCCGGCTTTTCGATCTTCTTCACGCTGGACCGCATCGCGACAGTGAGCGATTTTCTGGTGAACCGTATCGCCCGGCTCTATCCCGCCTATCTGGTGGCGATGCTGCTGACGCTGGCGATCGAATATGGGGCGCATGCGACGCAGCTATTGATCGGCCCCGGCGCGGTGTTGGCCAACGTCACCATGTTGCAGGGCTTTGCCTTCCTGCCCGAGGTCGACGGCGCCTATTGGACGCTGACGGTCGAGATCGCCTTTTACTTCTGCATGGTCGCGATCTGGAAGTGGGCGGGGTTGAAAAGGCTGGAGCCGATGCTGCTGGTCTGGCTGGCGCTGCGCTGGCTCTATGCGGTCTGGCCGGACATGCCCGAACGGATCGTGATGTTGCTGGTGCTGCGCTACCTGCCCTTCTTCATCATCGGCATGTTGGCCTATCGCGTCTGGGCGGGGCAGCGGCGATGGCGGCAGCAGATGCCCTATGCGGCGCTGGCCTTGCTGTCGATCGCGACGATCGACAGTTGGGACATAGCGGTGGCCGGGATCGGGTTGCAGGCGCTGTTCATGGCGCTGATCGCGGGGCGGTTGCGCTTCCTCCGACTGCGCCCGCTCGTGTGGATGGGCGGGATCAGCTACTCCTTTTACCTGATCCACCAGCATGTCGGCTTCGTCGTGATGCTGGAGATGGCGCGGGCCGGATATAATCCATGGGCGGGCTTCGTAGCGGCCTTCGCCGTCGCGCTGGGGCTGGGGACCGCGATCAACCGGGTGGTGGAGCGGCCTGCGGCGGAGGCGATTCTGGGCTGGTGGAAAGCGCGGCGAAAGAAGGCGGGGTTGGATGCGGTCGCGATAGGGTAGCGGGACGCAAAAAAAGGCGCCGCTGGATTGTCCGGCAGCGCCTTTTTTTGTCCGGTAGCTCTTGGCTTACTGCGCGCGGGGAGCCGCTGCCGCCGCGTTGGTGGGCAGGCCGCCCAACTGCGTCACCAGCTTGGTGTAGGCGTCGAGATAGGCGAGCACGATGACCTGACCGATTTCGGTATTCTGGTAGCCGCCGCCGCCTGCTGCCGCGACACCGCCCATCCAGCCTGCGCCGCCGCCTGCGCCGAAGCTCAGGTCCGACTTGCGGGCATAGCCCTCCGTCAGCGCTTCTTCTTCGGTCGTGCGGGCGTTCACCACGGACAGGGTGACGTTCGCTTCGCTCTTCTTGACGGAAATGCCGCCGGCCAGAGCGCCCAGCGTACGGCCGCCGATCATGCCGCCCAGCAGGCCGCCGATGGCGTTACCGCCGGAATTCTTGTTGGAAGAGACGATGTCGGGCTGGATGAAATAATCCGCCGCCTTCACCTGACCCTTGCCCAGATTCGATCCGGCCTGAAGCTCACCCGAATCCGCCATGGCGCGTTCCATGTTGCGGTTCATCATGGCGCGGCCACGATTGACCAGGCCGAAGCAGCCCGACTGCTGGATGAACACCTTGAGGATGGCTTCCGGGCTTTGCAGGTTCAGCTCACGCCACCACTGATTGTCCGGCTCCACAATGGCGATCGTGCCGATGCGGCGGGTACAATGAGGAATTTCGGCGGTTTTCTTAGCCTGCTGCTGGCGGGCGGAAGAACCCTTGTCGGCGGCCATCGCCGGAGAAGCCACTACAGCCAGGCCGGCTGCGGCAGCGACGAACTTCGCGAACACACGCATTGTCATGCACCCCTGAACGTTACTGAAATGTTGAAATCTGGCGCCCTGTTTTAGCGCATATTGCTCTAGCACAACCGTCCGGGCAAGCAAGTTATGCGAATGGTTATCAGCTTGATTCCCTTAATGCGCCGCCCCCCGTGCGAGTGTTGCTGACAGGGGCGCAATTGGCTGCTATCGGCGCGGGCCATGACCGACCTTTCGCACATCCGTAATTTCTCGATCATCGCCCATATCGACCATGGCAAGTCGACCCTGGCCGATCGCCTGATCCAGCGCACCGGCGGCCTGACCGACCGGGAAATGTCGGCGCAGGTGCTCGACAATATGGATATCGAGAAGGAGCGCGGCATNACCATCAAGGCNCAGACCGTGCGCCTCGACTATGTCGCGAAGAATGGCGAGACGTACGAACTGAACCTGATGGACACGCCGGGCCATGTCGACTTCGCCTATGAGGTGAGCCGCAGCCTGGCTGCGTGCGAAGGCGCTTTGCTGGTGGTGGACGCGGCGCAGGGCGTGGAAGCGCAGACGCTGGCGAATGTCTATCAGTCGATCGAGCATGACCATGAAATCGTGCCGGTGCTCAACAAGATCGACTTGCCCGCCGCCGAGCCGGAAAAGGTGCGCGCGGAAATCGAGGAGGTGATCGGCCTCGACGCGTCGGAAGCGGTGCTGGCCAGCGCCAAGTCGGGCATCGGCATCGACGATATTCTGGAAGCCATCGTGAAGAAGATTCCCCCGCCCAAGGGCGATCGCGACGCCCCGCTGGAGGCGATGCTGGTCGATAGCTGGTACGACCCCTATCTGGGCGTCGTCATTCTGGTGCGCGTCGTCAACGGCGTCATCAAGAAGGGCCAGAATATCAAGTTCATGATCGGCGGCACCGAGCATCTGATCGACCGCGTCGGCTGTATGCGCCCCAAGATCGAACAGTTGCCCGAACTGGGGCCGGGCGAAATCGGCTTCATCACCGCGCAGATCAAGGACATCAGCCAGACCCGCGTCGGCGACACCATCACCACGGTCAAGAATCCGGCCAAGGCGGCGCTGCCGGGCTTCAAGGAAGTGCAGCCGGTGGTGTTCTGCGGCCTGTTCCCGGTCGACGCCAATGATTTCGACAAGCTACGCGATTCGATTTCGAAGCTGCGGCTGAACGACGCGTCCTTCAGTTTCGAGATGGAAAGCAGCGCCGCGTTGGGCTTTGGCTTCCGCTGCGGCTTCCTTGGGCTGCTGCATCTGGAGATCATTCAGGAGCGGCTGACGCGCGAATATGATCTGGACCTGATCACCACCGCGCCGTCGGTCGTGTACAAGATCCAGCTTACCTATGGCGCGGGCGAGATCGAGCTGCACAATCCGGCCGACATGCCCGATCCCACCAAGATCGACGAGATCGAGGAGCCGTGGATCGAGGCGATCATTTATTGTCCCGACGAATATCTGGGGTCGATCCTGAAACTGTGTCAGGACCGGCGCGGCATCCAGAAGAACCTCACCTATGTCGGCGGCCGCGCGCAGGTGACCTATGAATTGCCGCTCAACGAGGTGGTGTTCGACTTTTACGACCGGTTGAAGAGCATCAGCCGGGGCTATGCCAGCTTCGACTATCACCAGATCGGCTATCGCGAGGGCGACCTCGTCAAGATGAGCATCATGGTGAACGGCGAGCCGGTCGATGCGCTATCCATGATCGTCCATCGCGGCACCGCCGAATCGCGCGGTCGCGGCATGTGCGAGCGGTTGAAGGACCTGATCCCCCGCCATCTGTTCAAGATTCCGATTCAGGCGGCGATCGGTGGCAAGGTGATCGCGCGCGAGACGATCGCGGCGATGCGCAAGGATGTGACCGCCAAATGCTATGGCGGCGACATCAGCCGCAAGAAGAAGCTGCTCGACAAGCAAAAGGAAGGCAAGAAGCGGATGCGCGAATATGGTTCGGTCCAGATTCCGCAGGAAGCCTTCATCGCCGCGCTGCGCATGGGCGACGAAAACTGATCCCGGCTTGACCATGGGGCTTCTTCCATGGTCAATTCAAGCGGTTGGCATAGGGAGGCGAAATGGGTACCGGCTGGCTCTACGACGAACATCCCGCGATGTTCCGGGCGCATCCTTTCCTGTTCATCCTGTTGCTGGTCTCGGTGATCGGCATCCTCGCCATCGCGATATGGTGGATCATGCACAAGGGCGAGCGACTGGCGCTGAGCGACCGCGAGGTGCTGCTGGAGCGCGGGCTGCTGTCCAAGCAGCGCACCGAAATCGCCCTGTCCAGCATCCGCAGCGTGCGCATCACCCAGACGCTGGGGCAGCGGATGTTCGACGTGGGCAATATCGAACTGTTCAGCGCGGGCGATGTCGCTGAAATCGCGATCAAGTCGATGCCCCGACCGGGACGAATCCGGGACATTGCCGCATCGCGCAATGTGGATCTTTTGCCGCAAAGGTAGGATTTCGACGCCACCCCCTTGACCTTGGGCCCATTTATTTCGACCATGGGACAAACGAAGAGCCGCCAGAGCATCTGCTTGCAGGAAGGACGCTGAAGGAACGCCGGTTCGCATGACGCGGACGGGCAAGCCAAGGGGTCGTCTGCATGGTTTCGCGTGTGATGCCGTCTTTGTCCGCGCTGTCGGCGCAACAGCGGGAGGACATCCGCCAGATATGCGGATTCGCCTGCGTGCGGTGCGGCGTCACCATCTATCGCTATCTGCGTTTGCCCGATGGCGCGGGGGCCACTTTGCTCTGCCCGACCTGCCATGGGCTGGTGGAGGAGGGGCGGTTGACCGCGATGCAGGTGCAGGGCTTCCACACCAATCCCGTCGTGCGGCAGCGCCATTTCGCGCGCGATCGCCTGCCTTTCTCGCCGGAATTGCCGACGCTGATCGTGGGCGGGTCGCGTCCGTTGCGCGATACGCCGATCCCCCTGACGCTGGAGGGCGAACCGATCCTGACCTTCGCGCCGCCGCGACGGACGGTCGGCGCCACGCGCATCAGCCTGCGCATGGGTGACCCCGATGGGAAGCCGGTGCAGGTAATAGACGGCAATGAATGGATCCCCGATGACGGGAGCTGGCATTTCCTGCTGCGCGGCGACCGCTATAGCATGATGGCGTCGCGTGGCGATGGACTGGCCGTGCTGCGGATCGTCGCGCGCAACCGGATCGCCGTGGAGCATCTGCGTACCACCCTTTATGGCCGCAGGCTGGAAGTGACGCCGGACTGGCTAGAGATCGACGGCAAGCGCCATGTCGGGCGCATCGGCAGCGGGACGCTGATCGGGCTGGAGGTTTAGGGCGATTTCCAATCAGATGGGATCATCTGATGGTTGAGAAATCGCGGCAGACAAGCGGATAGGGTAGCGGCGGCGTCCGAAGGGGCCTGACCTCCTTTCGCCGCCGCTACACCGCCTCTTGGGGACCAACCGAGGCTGGCGCCGACTCGATGCCTTGCGGATCGCGGCCGGTATCCATGGAGCATACGTCAGCGGTCAGAGCTTTATTCCACCCAACCCGCTCCATTTTGGTGATAAAGTGATTTTACCCGCAGCGGGCCGAGGTGATCTTCATTCTCTCGTCATAACTGACGGTCAGCCGGTCGGCGCGGAAGTCCATCGTCATCGCCATGCCCGGCCCGCCCCAGCGCAATGTGCGCGCGCCCGACGCCCTGAGCAGTTCTGCGCCCAGATCGGCGCTGGCGGCCTGGCCGACGAAGCGGTCCAGCCCGTCGTTGCGACACGGTCCCTCAGCGCTGGAAGGCGTAGCCGGTCCCGCCCCATTCGTGCCCGCGCAGGCGGCGAGCAGGGCAAGAAGGGCGAGGGCTGCGTTACGCATGGTGTCTTCCTATTCCGTCCGGGTCATCTTGAGGCGGCCGTTCTTCACCGCGAAGGCCAGCCGACCTTCCACCAGATCAACCGCGTCGCGGCCAAATTGTTCATAACGCCAGCCTTCGAGGATCGACAGATCCTCGCGAACACCCGCCGCCAGCGCGTCGATGTCGTCGCTGCGGGCGATCAGCCGGGCGGCGACATTGATGTCGCGGGACCGGATTTTCAGCAGCAGCTTGAGCAGGTCCGCCACCAGCGCGCCGTCCTTGCCCAGGCCGGGACGCTTGGGATCGCGTTCGGGCATCTCGTCCTTGTCGAGCGGCTTGTGCGCGGCGATCGCCTGCATCAGCCGGTTGCCGATGTCGTTGGTCTTCCAGGTGGCGGACAGGCCGCGCACCTTGCCCAGATCGTCCTGGGTGCGGGGCGGATGGCTGGCGATGTCGGCCAGCGTCTCATCCTTGACGATGCGACCGCGCGGCAGATTCTTGTCCTGCGCTTCCATCTCGCGCCATGCGGCCAGCGCCTTCAGGCGGCCTAGCACATCCGCCTTGCGGCTGGCGATGCGGACGCGCTGCCAGGCGTCTTCGGGCTTATTCTCATAGTTGGAGGCGTCGCTGATCCGCTCCATTTCCTGGTCCAGCCAGCCGCCGCGCCCGGTGCGGCGCAATTCGTCCAGCATTTTGGGGAAAATCTGGATGAGGTAGGTGACGTCGCCGATCGCATAGTCGATCTGCCGTTTGTCGAGCGGACGGCGCGCCCAGTCGGTGAAGCGCGCGCCCTTGTCCAGTTGCACGCCCAGCCATGCCTCGACCAGATTGCCGTAACCGATCTGCTCGCCCAGCCCCAGCGCCATCGCCGCGATCTGCGTGTCGAACATGGGGTGGGGGGTCTTGCCGGTCAGGTTATAGATGATCTCCAGATCCTGCCCGCCCGCGTGGAAGACCTTCAGCACATCCTCATTATCGACCATCAGGTCGAGCAGGGGGGTAAGGTCCAGGCCCGGCGCCTTGGGATCGATCGCGGCGGCTTCGTTGGAGTCCGCGACCTGCACCAGACACAGGTCGGGCCAATAGCTGTTTTCGCGCATGAACTCGGTATCGACCGCAATATAGGGCGACTGGGCGATCCGGGCGCAGAATTGGCTGAGAGTCTTGCTGTCGGTAATCAGCGGATGGATTTGCATATGGTCTTCGATCTTATTATGGGCTGGCCCGTGCCTCACGGGCTCGTCAATGCTTGACAGGTCCGGCCATAGCGAGGCTGCAACAGTTTGTCATTTCCGTATAACGTATCTGAAAGAATAGAACGCCATGCATGCTTATCGCACCCACACCTGCGGCGCCCTGACCTCGGCCGAAGTCGGCAATGAGGTACGCGTGTCCGGCTGGGTGCATCGCAAGCGCGATCATGGCGGGGTGCTGTTCGTCGATCTGCGCGACCATTATGGCATCACCCAGATCGTGGCGAAGGCGGACAGCGACCCGCTGTTGACGCTGGAGGGGCTGCGGCTTGAATCGGTGGTGACGATCCAGGGCAAGGTGGTGGCCCGCACCGCAGAAGCGATCAACCCCAAGATGGCGACCGGCGAGATCGAGATCGTGGCCGATCAGGTGACGGTACTGTCCAGTGCCGCCGAACTGCCGCTGCCAGTCGCGGGCGAGCAGGACTATCCCGAAGATATCCGCCTGCGTTACCGCTTCCTCGACCTGCGGCGCGAGACGCTGCATGCCAATATCGTCAAGCGGACGAAGATCATCTCCGACATGCGCCGCCGCATGGAAGGGATCGGCTTCACCGAATATTCGACGCCGATCCTGACCGCGTCGTCGCCCGAAGGCGCGCGCGACTTTCTGGTGCCCAGCCGCATCCATGCCGGGAAATTTTACGCGCTGCCGCAGGCGCCGCAGCAGTATAAGCAGTTGCTGATGGTCGCGGGGTTCGACCGCTATTTCCAGATCGCGCCCTGCTTCCGCGACGAAGACCCGCGCGCCGACCGTCTGCCGGGCGAATTCTATCAGCTCGACCTTGAAATGAGCTTCGTCACGCAGGAAGACGTCTGGAACACGATGGAGCCGGTGATCGCCCAGGTGTTCGAGCAGTTTGCCGAGGGCAAGCCGGTGACGCCCGCGGGCAGCTTCCCGCGCATCCCCCATGCCGAAGCGATGCTGAAATATGGGTCGGACAAGCCCGATCTGCGCAATCCGATCCTGATCCAGGACGTGACCGACCATTTCCACGGGTCGGGCTTCGGCATCTTCGCCTCGCTGGTGGAGAGCGGCAGCGTCATCCGCGCCATCCCGGCGCCGGGCGCGGGCGCGGGCAGCCGGAAGTTCTTCGACGAGATGAACAATTGGGCGCGGGGCGAGGGCTATTCGGGCCTTGGCTATATCAACATCAAGGATGGCGTGCCCGGCGGTCCCATCGCCAAGAACCATGGCGAGGAAGCGACCGCGAAGCTGATCGAAGCGCTGGGCCTTGGTCCCAATGACGGCGTGTTCTTCGCGGCGGGCAAGGAAAGCCAAGCCGCCAAGCTGGCCGGTCTGGCGCGCATCCGCGTGGGCGAGCAGCTCGACCTGATCGACAAGGACCGGTTCGAACTGTGCTGGATCGTGGACTTTCCCTTCTACGAATATGATGAAGATACCAAGTCGGTCGATTTCGCGCACAACCCTTTCTCAATGCCCCAGGGTGGGCTGGACGCGCTGAACAGTCAGGACCCGCTGACTATCAACGCCTATCAATATGACATGGTTTGCAACGGATATGAGATTGCGTCCGGTTCGATCCGTAACCAGTCGCCCGAACTGATGGTCAAGGCGTTCGAGCTGGTGGGCCTGAGCCAGAAGGATGTGGAGGAGCGTTTCGGCGGCCTTTATCGCGCCTTCCAATATGGCGCGCCGCCGCATGGCGGCATGGCGGCCGGCGTCGATCGCATCGTGATGCTGCTGTGCGGCGCGCAGAATCTGCGCGAGATCACGCTGTTCCCGATGAACCAGCGCGCCGAAGACCTGCTGATGGGCGCGCCTAGCGACGCGGAGTTCAAGCAGTTGCGCGAACTCAACATCCGCGTGGTGGAGCAGGCCAAGGGCTGATCCTCTTTACGGACTTGTGAAAGCCCCGCCCCTGTACTCTAACAGCGGCGGGGCTTTGCTTTTGTCGGAGAGACGGATGGCCATCGACCTTGCGGATTATGAGAAGGGCGCCAAGCTCAAGGGCGATTATGAGGGGAAGCTGGCGGAGCTTCAGCAGCGGCTGGCCAAGATTCAGGTCGCGCACATCATTCACAAGCGCCGCAGCATCATCATGCTGGAGGGCTGGGACGCGGCGGGCAAGGGCGGCATCATCAAGCGGATGACCGCCGACTGGGACCCGCGCTACTATCAGGTTCATCCCATCTCCGCACCGACCGAGGAGGAACTGGACCATCATTTCCTTTGGCGTTTCTGGACGCGCTTGCCCGCCAGGCGGAACATCGCTTTGTTCGACCGCAGTTGGTACGGCCGGGTACTGGTGGAACGGGTAGAGGGCTATTGCTCCAAGGCGGACTGGAAGCGCGCCTACGACGACATCAACGCCTTCGAAAAGCAGCAGGCCGAAGCCGGAGCCAATATCGTCAAGCTGTTCGTCCACATCACGCAGGAGGTGCAGGACGAACAGCTCGCCCAGCGGCTCGACACGCCGTGGAAGCGCTGGAAGACCGGCGTGGACGATTATCGCAACCGGGCGAAGCGGGCGGACTATCTGGACGCGATGCATGACATGTTCCGCAAGACCGATACCAAACAGGCGCCTTGGCAGGTGATCGACAATAACAACCGCAAGGCGGGACGGATCGCCGCGCTGGCCTATGTGGTCAAGCGTCTGGAAAAGCTGGTGCCGATGGATTTCCCCGAACCAGACCCGGAAGTCGTGAAGCTGGCGGCGCAAGCCTATGGGTATAAGCCGATTTAGTGGGGGGGGCGCTTCAGAAAATCCTGTAAAAACAGATGTTTGTAACTAAAGTGTCATGAAAATCTAACCGCTCGTTTACCATTATGGGCCTAATCGGCGGCTATGTTCGTGCAGATCGTCGCCCCTTGTGACCCCCAGCCCATTCCCGCGCGGGAACCGGTCCATACCCTTGTCGTGACCAGCCCGGCCATACGGCTGGGACGGCCTCTGAGTGAAGCGGTAGATCGCTTTCAGGAGGAACCCTCCCTTCGCCTGTTGCCGGTGCTGGACGGGGCGGATCGGCCGGTGGGCGCGATCTATGAGCGCGACATGCGGCGGATATTGTTCAATCCCTTCGGTCATGCGCTGCTGCGCAATCCCAGCTTTGGCGGGCGGCTGGACGACCATGTCCAGCCCTGTGCACAGGCGGAACGCGGCGCGCCGGTGGAGCGGCTGATCGATCTGTTCGCAAGCCAGGGGCAGGGTTGCGAAGGGCTGATCGTGACGGAACGGGGGCGCTATGCCGGGGTGGTCGACGGATCGCTGCTGCTGCGGCTGGCGGCGGAGCGGGACGCGCAGGTGGCGCTGGCGCGCGTCGAACGGCTGGAGAAGGTGACGCGCGAAAGCGCGACCTTCCAAAGCGATGTCGGCACGCTGATCGCCGATCTGGTGGCGATGGCGGACATGCTTTCGCGGCTGGCGCAGGATGCGGCGGAGCGGTCCTCCCACAACGGTCATGCCTCGGCCGGCATGGCGGTGGCGGCGGCGCAGACGGCGGATAATCTGTCGGGCATCGCGGCGTCGGGCCGGGAACTGGGCCTGCTGTTCCAGTCGATGGAGGCGCAGGTGGCGGAAGCGGGGGACGCGATCCGCGCCGCCGTGGAGCAAACACGCCTTGGCACTGCGCAGACCCGCACCTTGAGCGCGCAGGCGGACGGTATTGGCGAAGTGACCGCGCTGATCGATGCGATTGCGCGCGCGACGACGACCTTGGCGCTCAATGCCGGGATCGAGGCGGCGCGGGCGGGCGCGGCGGGGCAGGGCTTTGCCGTGGTCGCGCGGGAGGTGAAGTCGCTCGCCGGGCAGACCCGCGACGCAGCGGCGGAGATTGCCGGGCGTATCGACCACATCCGACAGACGGTGGGGCATGTGGCGCAGGGTCACGCCCATATGGATGCGGCGATGGGGACGGTGGACCGGCTGTCGGCCTGCGTGTTCCAGGCGGTGGCGCGTCATGGCGCCTATAGCCGGGCGATCGCGGGCGGGCTGGAGGAAGCGGGCGAGGCGAGCGAGCATATCCGGATGAGCGCCAGCCGGATCAGCGACAATGCGGGCGCGGCTGTGGAGGGGGCGCAGGCGATGCGCCACGCCGCTGGGCAGTTGGTGCGGGAAGCGCAGCGGCTGGACGACCGCGCGGGCGGCTTCATTCGGGCCATTCAGGCCGCCTGATGCCGTCTGATGCGGTAAGGGGGCTGGCGCGGCGCGGAAATGGCGTTAGATTCATCGTCCCATAAGAAGGAGAAGATGCATGCTCGTCATGTTCGTTGGCGCCGACCGGACAGAAACCGCCGTCAATGCCGAACAGGTCACCTTCATTTCCTCCGTCACCGACGGCACCCGCATCCGCTTCGGCGAAGGACGCAGTGTTACGGTGATCGAGCCGATCGCAGAAGTCATGGAACGGCTGAACGTGGTGCTGCGGCCGCATGAATAGGGCGTCGGCAGGATGATCCTGGCCGCCTAAATCCCTGTCCCGGCGGGAGAGGGGTTCAGGCGGGGTAGCGGATTTCCATCACTTCATATTCCTTTTCGCCCGCAGGCAGCATCGCGCGGCGTAGGTCGCCGACCGCCGCGCCGCGTAGTGCGCGGGCGATGGGCGTGCTCCAGCCGATGCGGCCGACACTCGCCTCCGCCTCGTCATTGCCGACCAGCG
>Ga0065704_10000997_pt1 | contig 14566 bp, 23 predicted proteins | sample SwiRhicommuniRL2_FD_59091 | JGI IMG/M metagenome (GOLD analysis project Ga0065704, IMG submission 59091) | Switchgrass rhizosphere bacterial communities from Rose Lake, Michigan, USA - RL2 v2 (version 2) | ecosystem: Host-associated > Plants > Roots > Rhizosphere > Soil | place: East Lansing, MI
TGCCGTCGGCACCGTGGCTGATGATGTAATCAGCGGGGAAGCCCTGAGCCTTATACAGCTCGGACGGCTTCAGCATCCGCAGGCAGATGTCGACGATCACATAGGGCGTGCCCTTCACCATCACGGTGACCATGGCCAGGCGGTCCTTGGTGGTGATGGTCGGCGCCGGTGAATCACAAGAGCTGATGTTCTCGGTGCCGTAGTAGCTGATCAGGAACGCCGCGACCCGCAGGGCCCCGGCTTCGTGTTCCGGTGACAGGGTGAGCGACACCAGCGAGCTCTTGCCGCCGCCACCGGCGGTGATGGTGGGTGCCGGATCGTCCAGGCCCTGGCCAATGCTGCCGCCGAAGGCCCGCTCCATGAACGCGCCCACCAACCCGTGGTGCTGGCCGCCGGCGCTGATGGTGTGCAGCGGATCATTTACGTCCCTTGCGTCGCAGTTGCCACGTAGGTGTACCAGGTTCGCCACGGCCAGCTGCTGCTGGCTTCCGGTGTTGGTCACCGTGGTCATGGGCTCATCCATGCCTTTGGCGTGGGTGGTGTTGAACCCTCCGTTGGCCTGGATCATCACCGCGGCGCTGACGGACTGCCCGCCGCCGCTGGCAGTGACTGTGCCGATCGGGCCGCAGATATCGTTCACCCCATGGGATCGGCGTTTGTTTACGCCAGAACCTTCGCCGTGCCCGGCCTGGACGATACAGGCCGAAGCCAGTGCGTGCTTAACGCCGCCGGCGACCACCTTGCCCAGTGGTTGGTCCAGGCCTGGCACCCGTGGCTCTTGCCCGGGACGCTCACCGTAGCCCGACTGAATCAACGTAGGGCTGATCAGTGTCAGCTCGCCGCGGTTTGCGCAGGTCACTGTCGGCAGCGGTTCGAGTGGGTCGTTAATTCGGTCGCTGCCCTGGTGCGTTGCCGGTGCGATGATTGGGCTCACCACTGAGAAGGCGCCGCCCTTTGGGTAGGAGGTGATTGTGCGCAGCGGCTCATCGGCTGACTGCACTGCCTCGCCGGACCAGTTGGCAATCGGCACAATGAACGGCGCCGCGCTGTCGATGACAAACTTCTTCATTCCCTTGGCAACGCGGCGCAGGGTGGCCGGGGCCAGGTCCTTCTTGCGACCGAAAATGCTTTTTCCCAGGTCGGTGAAGTCGATGCAGTCAGCGGCTGTTTTCCACTTTTGCTGACCCTTGGCAGGGTTCTTGGCATGGGTCGGATCCGGCCACACGATTGGCTGGCCGTCGCACCGGGCGATCATGAACAGGCGCTCCCGGCTGGTCGGTGCGCCGAAGTCGCAGGCCCGGATCACCTTCCACTCAACGACGTAGCCCATGCCTTCCAGCAGGGCCACAAAGCGGCGCCAGGTCCGGCCGCGCTGCTTTGGATCGGGAATAAGGAACTGCTGGCCCACCGGCACGACCTCGCCAGGTGCCGCTATATTGCCGTCCAGCTTCACCACTCGCCCGGTGGCCTTGTCGCGCTTGGCGATAAGTCGGCCCCACTGCAGGATCTGTTTCACGTTCTCCAGGCTGATCACCCGGGGCCGCTTCATGCCTGCCCACTTGAGCCCGATCCACGACAGGTTACGGATCTCGCGCTTGCGCGGTTGGCCCCCGGCTGCCTGGCTGTGATGCGTGCAGTCCGGTGACATGTGGAACCAGCCCACGGCCTTGCCGCCGCACTCGCTGTCCGGGTCACCCTCGAAAACGTCGGTCGTGAAGTGCTTCGCGCTCGGGTGGTTCACGGTGTGCATGCTGATCGCTTGCGGGCTGTGGTTCTTCGCCACGTTCACCGCGCGGCCAAGGCCAATTTCCAGCCCGGTACCGGCGCCGCCACCACCGCAGAAGAAGTCGACAACGATCTCATCGTCCTGAGGGTTGAAGCCGAGTCCGTATTGGGTTTTGAAATCGAAGGGGTGTTTCTTCTGTTGTGCGGACATAGGGGATCCTCGCCGGCTGGCGTGAAGTTGGAAAAAGTGGAACGGTTAGGCGCGCTCGCCGAGATCCAGGCCGATCTGACTTACGCGATCGACACATGCAGGGTTCAACCAGATGCATTCGGTTCGGTTGGCTGTGCCGCGCCCGGCGCTGATGCGCGCGGATGTGCTGTAGCTGGACCAGCCGGGTAGCAGCTCCGCGTATAGGTCGCTGGGGTAACCCGACAGCACGACCATTCCTTCTAGCTCGAGCAGGACGCCGAGAAGTTCGCGGTGGGCGCTGTCGTCCATCTCGTGCTTGTAGTAGCGCCCGCTCGACGCGCCCTTGTACCTGGTGTCGTGCACGTATGGCGGGTCGACGTAGTGCAGTGTCTGCGGCCCGTCGTGCGACTTTATTACCTCGATCGCGGGTCTGTTTTCGATCAGCACGCCGCTCAACCTCTGGCCAACCTCGGCAAGTTGCTCCGGATAGGAGGCCCAAAGTGACTGGGCTGTGCCGTATTGGCGCTTGGTGTCGATGCGGAATCCGGTCAAGCCCTTGGTGGCTCCGGCGGAGCCGAAACCCATCTGCGCCCTGATGATGGTCCGCCTTGCGCGCTCGATCGGCTCGGCGCTCGGCTCCCAGGACAGTTCGAATTCTTCGCGGGAGTAGGGGGTGAACACCAGGCGCTCGACAAGTCCCGATCGCGCATCCTGATCCTGCAAAACCCTGAACAGATTAACGATGTCGCCATCGAGGTCGTTGTACACCTCGGCATACGACCGAGGCTTTTGCATCAGCACACCCGCGGCGCCGCCGAAAGACTCGACGTAACAGGTGTGCGGTGGGAAGTGTTGCAGCACCCACGGCGCAAGCCTGAACTTTGCGCCGTGGTACCGGATGACCGGGGCGGTGATGGTCATATTGAATTCCATGTGCGCGCCTGCCTCGCCGGCTGGCGTGATTCGTTGATATGGGGTATTACGGGTGACCGGCATGGAGCCGGATCAAGGAGCGCTGGATGAGCACAGAAGAAGTATTTTCTTTCGCTAAGCAGATGACTGATTCAATTACTTGTTTGCGCGATGGCGGACATCACCTGCAAGCGGTAATGCTGACCTATGTGGCGATTGAGCAGATGGCTTGGCTTTCCGTGGAGCCACTGAGGTCTGCGCCGGCCGACTTTCAACGCTGGGTCGACTCATACATGCAGCCCTATGATCCATTGCCGTGCACTGCTCGCGAAATATGGGAGGCAAGAAACGGCCTGCTTCACATGGGTACCGCAGAGTCTTTTGCAAACCGTGATAGCGATGAAATCAGGCTGGTCTGCTATGTATACGGGAGCACTCCTAAGCTGGCTCATAAGTCGGAAGGAGTCGTTTTCGTAAGGGTAGAAGACCTCATAACAAGCTACCTAACGGGCGTTCTGTGGTTTCTAACTCATCTGGAGGGAAGCCGGAAAGAGCTCGCGGTCGCCGAAGGCAAGATCGCTCGAATGCTCACGCAGCGTCCTCTTCAGAACTAGGTATCACAATCGATCCGCAGCGATTCACGGTTGTAGGCGAGCTGCAGTTTTTCCGACACGTTTTCGGGTATAGCGTATTCGTGTCGCGGCGGGGTTAAGAACTGCGCTGATCCCGCTGGGCCAAGGCCGTGCAGGTGGTGAATCATCAGCGTCATGGCCTCGCCCTGTTCATCGATGCCATTCCAGGCCATTAGGTCAGCCAAGGCCTGGCGGGTGCCGGCCATGGTGTGGAGTCGCAATTCTTCCTCGCCGCGAGTCTTTCGCCTCGCCGCAGTCTTTGCCGATCGTTCTTTCTGCGCGGCAGCCATGGCCTACCTCTTCTATTCCGCTGGCAGGCAGTGCGAGCCAGGTTTGACGTTTGCGTTGCTGGATGCGGGCTATGCGGCGCATCGGTTACCGCCTGCACGAGACATCGGGTAATCAATCACGTGCTCGGCGAGCAGGCGCTTCAGCGTGTTGTTGGTGATGTGGAGCTTTTCGCACACCTGGCGCCGGCTGATGCCAAGCTCTTTGTAGGCCTTGATTCGCTCAACCAGGATCAGCTCGTGCTTGGCAATTGCTTCCCTGTGCTCGGGGCTTGAGTTAGGCGGCTGGTGCACACGCTTGAAGCTGAAACCGAATTCCTTGGACATGCTCAGCAGGGTTCGCCTGCCGATGCCGGTTGCCAGAGCTACTTCCTTTTGCGTGTGGGTCGGTGCCAACTCCATGACCTTTGCTACACGGTGGCGCCGCTCCTCTTCCTGGCGCTCTAGCGGGGTGAGCGGTGGCGGTGCGATCTGCTCAACTCGGCGCCGAACAAAAGGCTTTGGCGCCGGCGGCATCTGGGTGCTGTAGGTGATCGGCTTGGGGATGTATCCGCTGGCCGGGCCTTCCTCGATCTTTCCGCCGGCTGCCAAGTACTGCTCGACCGCGGCGGCCAGCTCGTTCGATGCCGGCCGAAGGCGCTCCACTTCGTTCTGTAGGATGCTGATCATGCTGCTTTGCTCCTGAGCGCCGCCTCGTACCCGTCGACCAGCAGCTTGAATTCCCACAGGTCTTCCTCAAGGCTTTCGATGTAGTCGTTGTCGCGCTGGAATTCTTTCCACCAGAGCTGGCGGCCCACCGGCTTCAACAGTGGGCAGTACATCCCGATGTGCCACCACTTGCGATCAGTGATCCACATGCAACCCTGCACCTGGTCAATGACATCGCTTGCGTCATTGTCGATGTGGAAGGAGCGGAGCTTGTCGGGGGCCAGGAAGCACTTGTACTCGGAACCGCCGTCGTCGCCGATGAATCCGTCAGCGCTGGCGCCGAACACGCCGTCGTCAGTTTTAACCAGGCCGACCTGAGTGACGATGAGGCCGGTCTGGATTTCGTGTTCCATGCGAGCCTCAGGCTCCAGCTCATGACCTCGGCGCATCTGCCACGTCTCGAACCCGCCATCCAGCGGCACACCACCAATGCGTTCGACTGCCAGCTCAAAGGCATACGAGAGAGCAGCATTCGACGGTTCGCCGACCTTCTCGCCATCCAGCGCCCGCTGTACGACTTCTGCCTTGGGCGCTGCCTTGTAGCCAGCCAGCTCCCGCGAGCGGGCCTCGCTATGCCCAGCCAGCATTGCGTCGACATAAGTCCGCTGCTGGGCGGTCAACCCGTTCACCTTGGAGCGGGCAGTGCTAAACATGCTTGCAGTGATGACGCCGGCGCGGGCCTGGAGCCATTCAGGCGAGCCTTGTGTGCAGTTGACGATAATCATTGAGGCGCCTCCAGCTTGGCTTTGTGTACGGTGACCGCTGTCTTCACAGTGGAATACCCGTTGGTGTCTCCCGACGCCTGAAGAACTTTCAGGCTGGCCTGCCAGACGTCCTTCAACTCGTCCGGCGTCGTTGTCTGCCCAACACGCTCAAGGATGTCCGCGACGACCTGGGCCCGCATATCCTCGGTTTCAGATCCGTCCGACGACTGGGCGTCATCGTCGCGGATATCGCCTGTCGTGATGTTCAGCAGCGCACACATCACGTAGCGCTTGCCGTAGGTCGTGGATGAGCCAACCGCCTGAACGTCATTGCGACCCTTTCCAATATCAGCCGGGAGGGTCATGGTTGTTTGCTCGCGGTGACCGCCCCGGTGCATCAAAATCCCTGTGACGCTGATCGACTTGTCCGCGTTCTCCACCTTGAAGGTGATGGCGAATCCGTGCTGCTGCATGATCGGCTTCAGAGTGTGAGTGATGTGATCTAGCGTTGCGTATGAGTTGCCGGTGTGCAGATTCACGGCGCCTTCGAACACCGTCGGGATGTTGCATTGCATTTCGGCCATAGCGGCGTTGAAAGCTTGCTCAGCCTCCTTGGCCTGCATGCGTTCGTGCATGGCCAGCAGGCGCTCCATCTTCTCGATGTCGCAGGTAGGATCGGCGGCAGCACGGCTGATGACGGCCATGATACTGGTGTCCATTGCTACCGGCGCGGCCACCTGGCGGCGCTGCTCCGGCATGATGATGTCGGTGGACATGCTGAATACCTCAGAATTGAATGGATACGTTCGGCACTTCGCCGCGGGCGATCTTCAGGACGATGGCCTTGGCCAGCTCTTCGCTGATGTTCATGCCGATCAAAGCCTGCTTGGCTTCGCCCAGGATTTTCGACTTGTGCGCTACGTCAGCCTGGCGCTCCTGCTGCTGGCGCAGGATTTCGTCTGCTGCTGCATCGGCGCGGGCCTTCTCGTCCCGGCGGGCTTGCTCAACTGCTGCTGCTTGGCGCTCGGCGGCGGCAACACGTTCTTGCTCGGCGCGCTGCTCGGCGGCGATTCGGTTTGCCTCAGCCTGTGCAGCTGCTGCTCGGGACTGTTCGGCCTGTAGTTCCAATTGCAGGCGCTGGCGTTCGGCGGCTGCCTCTGCGTCCAGCGCTGCTTGCGCTGCGGCACGCTGAGTGGCTGCGGCCTGGTCCAGCAGTTCTTGCTCGCGGCGTGCGGCAGCATCACGTTCGGCCTGGGCGCGCTGCTCGGCCTCAATCCGGGCCTGTTCAGCTGCGACGCGGGCAATCTCTGCATCGCGGTCGCGCTGGGCCTGTGCTTCGGCTTCGGCACGCAACCGGGCCAGCTCTTCCTGCTCAGCCTCGTACTGGGTGCGCTCAGCGAATAGGGTGCGCAACTTCGCCAGCGTCTGGTCCTTCGCCTGGGCGGCTTCAGCCAGGAACTCCTCCCAGGCATCGTTGATTTCGATAGCTTCGAGGTCGTCGATCACACGGGCAACTACGGATGCCGGAGGTGTTTCCCCGAACAGAGCCATGTCCTTGATCTGCTGGATCCCTTCCTCGTGCTTGGCAACGCGAGCATCTTCGGCCGCCTGCCAATCATCCAGCGGCTGCCGGACTTCCTTCTGCCATGACTCCAGCGTGTCCCATACGCGCTTACGTTCGGCGTCGATCAGCTTCGGGATCTCCTTTTGTTTCGCTGAGATTTCCTTGCCTACCGCTTCGAGTGCCGTTTTCGATTTGGCGATCTGGTGCGCCATCGAGGCATAAGCCTCCCGGCCTTTGCGGGTCTTGAGATCAGGAAGCACTTTCTTGAATTCGTCGACCTTGGCACGCACCTGTTCAAGCCAAGGATCCAGGCCTTTAACGGTGCTGAATACGGCCAGAGCGGTTTCTTTCGGCGGCACGACGGCCAGTTGAGTTTCTGCGGACACGGTGACTCCCTGCCGCGATGCTCGCAGCGATTGAAGGTGTTGGTTATTGGGTGATCAGGCCGCCGATGACGGGGCCCAGGAAAACGATGGTGAGGAAGGTCAGGCCAACGATGGCCGATAGAGCGCGGATGGCGCGGCGCCGGTGCCGCTGGTGGGTGGTCATGACTGGAGCGGCCTGCAGCTTACGATGCACATGAAATCCTCTTCATCGGACGCCCCCCACTTATCGTAAAAGGCGAGCACATCCGCTTCAAACAGTCGCCGTCGCTCAATCGATGCCTGCTCTTCCTGATCGAGCGCTAACCACTTCGGATCTTCAGGGCAGCAGGATCGGTGACACGAAACGTAGGCATCTGTCGTTTCGTGATAACGGTAAGGGCCTTCGGTGATTTTCTTTCCACACGCACAGCACTGCATTGTTCCGGATTTCTGATACCGGGCATCCGCGTAGTAGTAATGGCGATTCTTGCGGCTCATGACACCCTCGCAATCAGCATGCCGCGCCGCTGAGTGATGCGAACCCGCGTAGGCAGATCCGCGACCAAAGAAAAGCCCTGACGGTGCAGGGCTTGGGATAGTGCTTTGTGGTTTCTGGCGATGATTGCGATCATGCGGCCTCCTTGCGCTGCCTGGTGATCTTCAGGAGGCGCTGGCAGTAGTGGTTGAACTCTTCGGTGGTGATTGCGCTGCCGGTGAGCATGTTGCTGATCATGTTCAGTACGATGCGCTGGGCGCCGGGCTCGCTGGCGGGGTGCTCCAGGGCTTCCAGCGCTTCATCGATGAGGATGTGAGGGCTCATAGGTCCGCGTCCACGTCGTCTTCTGCCGCTTCCCGCTCTGCCGCTACCGCGTCGGCGGCGTATGGTCTGAGCAGGTCCATGGCGATCTTCTCGGCGGCGTCGATTGGGCGGGGCTGGCCGATCAAGTCAGCAGCGTGACCGCGTGAATCTGCCTGGCTGCCAAGGATTGAGGACAGGAACAGTCGGGCGAACGAATCTCGCTCGTCCAGGCCGTCGATTTGTCGCTGGTTCAAGATGCCTTGCAGGTAGGTGCAGTACCGATCAAACGTCACCACCTGCGGACGGCCAAAGTGCCGCTTCCACTTGATGTCCATGCCGCACACCAACTGTTCAGCCGAGTGTTCCAGCCACTCTTGTTCCGGATCCGCCTCGCTGATCTCTGGAGGCAACTGAGCGTCGTAACGCTCCTGGCATATCTTCAATGCTGCGTTCATGCTGCCTCCGGCCAGTGGCGCTCAATGCTATCTTTTGCGTAGATGGAAAGCCGCTCGTAGCCGTTTACGCCACCGCAGCCTGGCATCGTTCCTTCCAGCTCGACGCAGGCGCGGATGTCGCAGCGGCGCGAGCAGACCCAGCCGCCGTAGTGGCATTGGTAGACTTCACCTTTCGGCTCAGGGTGATAGGCAAGCCCGCCTTTCCAAGATGGCGAGCCACGCAACTTGAGGCCGCATCCTCGGCACACCGCTTGAGTTTCAGTACAGTTATGCATGGCGACCTCCAGTGTTTGGGGTTAGGCGTCTGCGGCAATGTCCGCGAGGATTTGAGCTTTGCGCTTCTCGAAGCGAGCGCTCCAGGTTGGCCGGCCATCTACGCGCCAGATGGTCGCGCCACGCTTGCGGAGCTTCCGGGCCCGAGCCGGTGAAATTCGATTCCCCCATCCCTCGGTGCGGTAAATGGCTTCCCAGTACTCGACGGTCTCGCGCTTGTCGTACTTGTAATACCGGCTGCTCGGCTTGTTCTCGGACAACCAAGCCTCTACCAGCGACCTCGCGACAGTGGCTCCACTGAATACGTAGCAGCTCTCCAGTGACTCACGGGTGCCAATGCCGGCATGAAGCGTGGGGACGCCAGGATCACCGCCGCAATCCCAGACCTGGCCTTTGCACTCCAGGGTCGAGCCGTCGGCGAGATTGATGGTGAAAGTGCGGCCCGCAAACGCATCACGGGTGCCCGGCTCAATCTTCATGAAGTCGAAGAAGCCGTCGTGGCTCGAAACAAGCAGGTTTCCGGTGCGCTCGTATACACGGCGCGGCATTTCATCCAGCAGCAGGAACATCTGCCCCTGCTTGGTTTTGATCACATCCAAAATCTTTGGCATTTCGGAAACTCCGATTGTTGGTTCACCTGTATTCGTTCAACACTCACGCACGGCTGTTTGCCGATGGGCGCCGGGGAGTGCTGACGGGTAGAGGCGGGGAAGGGTGCCGGTTACGCTGTCCGGCTCCTGCGCTCTGTGTGGCCGAAGCCAGGTCGAACAGGACGGTGGTGATGCAGGTGGGCGGTTATAGGCCGCGTTTTCGTCCGCATCGGATATAGCTCGAATCCCTCCGAGTGTTGCCCGTCTACGCCGCGACAAAATCTGCTCTGGCTAGGGACAAGGTGGCCACCCTGCTATCACGCAGAAGGCCGATCTATATCCGATGCGCTCTCATAGAGAGGATCGGGCAGTTATAGCCAGGCTGGCTTTGGCGCTGGTTGTTCTTGCAGTCACCGCCAGGGGTATCCGGGGTATGGCTCGCCGGAAAGCTGGTGCTCTGCCTGTGCTGCCAACTTCTCCCAAAGCGCTTTGAGGCGCTTGCGCCCCTTCTTCGTCTCTTGATCGGGTATCACCGTCTTCGCCAAAGCTACGCCGCACTCTTCGCTGCAACAGCTAAAGCCATGACCCCACGACGTGCTCCACATGCGTGCGCCGCCCCATTCATCCTTGGCGTCCTTGGCGCCGCAGTTCGGGCAGTCATGGGTGAGGTAGTACTGTCTGGAGCGCATATCGCTGTCCTCGGTGATTTTCCCGCTGCCCACCGCTCTGGATGGGCATCAGTGAAAAGGTCCGGTCAAATCATCCAATTGCCAGCTCTGTTGTCAGGGTCGAGCCAGTTGAATGTGTATTTGAGCCGGCATCGGATTTGATTGACCCTGGCATTAAGGTTCGCCAGAAGCTTGTTTTCGTCGGACTGATAAATCTGGCAGCGATCTTGGAAAACCCAATCACTCTCGATTGATCTGAAACGGTCCTTGATAACCTCAAGCTCTCGTTTCAAGTCCTCCTGGGTCATTGATTTGATTTCCGTCATGACTCATCTCCATTGATTTCCAATGCCGCCTCATAGAAGCGGCATCAGAAATCTGTGGGTGTTTCATCTCCACCACGCGCATCGCCCGATTCATATCTCTGGCCGGCGTCACACATTTCGTGGACGGTGTTCTTCGCCGACCGGCTTGCGTGGTTTCGCGTACTCACATCTGGTGAGCACGGCCAGTTCCAGAGCTGGCGTGGAGATCGAATTTATTGCTCGCGCTGTGCCCATTGCTGGGGATCGATCTGCGAGGTTCCCGTGCTGTTAAAGAGCGGCGGGCGGTGAGGCCCTGGCGAGTCCCTGTTGGGTGACTCGATGGAGCTAATATCTCCTATGGAAATATTCATGTCAACTCCATTGGAGATAATTTATTCGGCGGGCACAAAAAAGCCCGCTCGATGGCGGGCCTGAATTGCATGTTTGTGGCTATTTCACCGGTGATTTGCAGTGCTTACAGATGCTGGCGTCTATTTTTATGCGCTCTGCGCAGGCCGGACACTTCTTGATGGATTTGCGCCATACCCATATCCCAATGAGGGATAGAGGCAGGCCAACGATCATTAGCCAGCCAGCCTCAATCGCTTTGTGCGAGCCAGGGAAGGCGGTCTGAGCCTCCCAGAAGCCCAGAGCAAAGGCGGCGATCCCAAGCGCTGTTAATATTTTCCCAAGCATCGAAACCTCCATGTGAATTGAACCGGAATCCTACCATGCAGGCGAGATGACATCGCCGCAGGAGAGCAGAGATATTTGTGCGAAAGGATTGGTGGGGGCGGGGAGGGTAGTAACAAGAAGCCCGGCGCTAGGCCGGGCTTGTTTATTTCTTTCGTTGCGCCCTATTTCTTTTTGACGGCTGCTGAGGTTGAGGGGAGCTCTTTTCAGCAGCTCGACGCTCAAAGGCGCGCGGCACAACAAAAACACCAACCATACCTAAAAGGTCGAGCGTACCAATGATGGCTGCCGCAGCACCGCTGTATTGAGAAATCCAAGCAGCGGCGCCCAGACCGGAAATGGCTATACCGAAACCAAATATCTGCCCCAGCCTATCCTTTAGGATGGCTCCAGACAGACCTTTTGACTGCATAGAGTGGTTGTGGGACTGCTCTTTTACCGCCATTTCGACAATGCTTGCCCGAGTAGCGTCGTCGTACATATTTAGCTGATCAGGGTGCGGAAGTGGCCCGCTAAAGATCTCTTGCTTGATCGCAACCTGGGCAACCATAGCCGGCTCACGCTTGGCTGCCACCTTCAGCAGCCGTTCGAGCGTCGAATGCTGCTCAGCTGTTAGCTCTTGCCCTGACTTCAAGCTTTGCGCTAGACGAGCCAGTTCTTGAGGGCTAGTCCGAGCATCCGAATCCTGAATATCTTCAAGCCGGCTCATTGCGGCTATGCTTTGCTGCCTTGTCGTGCTGTTCAATTGCCGTCCCTAGATACTTACCAGCTTCCTTCCAATAAGCAGCGATAGCAACTGACGGGCGCTCAGTCGGAACGTGCTCCGAATAGTCCCCTAGCGGGCATACATCCACCACGCTGCCGATGGCTCGTAATTTTTTGCTTCTCAAAATAGCTGCAAGCATTGATGCCTCCTTGTCGATTACGGTAAAGAATCACCATAAAAACGACCTAATTCCTATTTCTTCCCAGAAATCGGTGCGAGATTCTATACACCTAACCACGTCCATTCAAACAAATATAGTGAAACTTCGCGCCACGAAACGCTTACTCATCAATTCGTGGCGCGCAACCGAACTATAGATCAGATGACGTAGAGAAAAAGGGGTTCAATCATGATTTCAGCTAATAAAGATAATTCTGAAAAGCTATCGCTTAATTTCCTACGCCGCTCGATCAGGTGTCAACACCAAGATTAGCGCCCGCTAGCTGTGGATGCTCGACGGGAATGGGCCGCATAAGGCTCGATCAAAGCATCCCGCCGCGCCAAACCACGCGCCCGATGATGCGAACCTCGTTTATCTCTCCGTCACGCAGCGTCTCGTCCCCATAGCGCGCCTTGTCCGGGTTATCGCTTCTGATGATCCAGCCGTCAAAGTCCGACTTCACCAGGCGCTTCACGATCGTGCCTTTTGATTCGCTCTGCATGGCAAATATCTGTCCGTCCTTCGGTTCAACTCTCGACTCATCCACCAGCAGCACATCCCCGTCATTGATGGTGGGCTCCATGCTGTGGCCGTTCGCGTAGATCACATCCAGGTGCTTCTGGTTGAGGTTGTTGGCGCGGAGCCAGGCCGACTTGAACGCCATCACGCCACGGATCTCGACGTGTGGGTTGTCGTCACCGTCACCCGTTGAGCCGCGCGCAGTCAGCTGCAAGACGCCTGTGTAGCCAGGCTCATCGTTCAGATCGAAGCTTCGCGGTGGAGTGCGAATGTCGTCGGTTTCTCGGTGAGAGGGGCGCAAATCAGGCAGCAGAGAGGTGATTCGCTCTATATCGCTCTCAATCCTTTTACTGAAGACGCCTATGGGCACCCCGAGCATCTCGGCCATTGAAACGGCCAGCTTCTGAGTTAGGGGTCTGTGGCCATTCAGGTGGCTTCCAAGGGTGCCCTGACTCATACCAACCGCGTGTGCAATCTCATCCTGGGTAAGCCTTTTGTCTTTCGGGCGCGCGGCGTTGTAGTCCGCAATGGCCTTTTTCAAGGCTGCGCACTCATCCCGCTCCCAATCAAGCAACTGGCGTCTTTCTTTAGTCATTTATGAAGAATATTCCCGACGGAGATAGTTAACCATCTCCATTGGAGTTGCAAAGTATCTCCACGGGAGATAATCTGCGAACATGAATGCCAATGGAGATATGGCCATGAGCCGAATCACTCTTAGTGAATTTGCCCTGATAAAGGGCCAGACCAACGCCGCACAGCTGCTTGGAATGAGCCAGGGCGCCTTGAATAAAGCTTTGCGCGTAGGCCGAAACATCTACGTCACAGAGTCTTCTGACGGTTCGTTTCGAGCTGAAGAGGTGAGGGCCTTTCCCTCGCAGAGTCAGCGCCTCGCCAGCTAAGCGAAATCCATGTCCGCCGTTCCATTGAGCAAATGATCGCCCCTGCACCCGCAGGGCGCCACGGAAACAAATTTGAGGTTTTACGAATGGAAGACTTTTTGGATGCGTGCCAGGCAGCTGTGAAGGGGAATGAGCCCAAGTCCTTGGCTGCAAAGATGGGTGTTCCGCACGTGAGCCTCCTGCAGCGCGCCAACCCTGACAACGATGCTCATCGCCTGACGGTTGAGCATCTGTTCGGGATCTTGCTGCATACCGGCGACATGCGCCCGCTTGCGGTCCTGGCCGCCGAGTTCGGCTTTGACCTGGTGGCGAAGACTGAACCCAAGCCCGAGGCCCTTACCAAGTCGCTGATCAATGTCGCGAAGGAAGTGGCCGACCTGACCATCGCCGTCCATGAGGCGCTGGGCGACAACCACGTCAGCACCTTCGAGAAGAACCTGATCCGCCAAGAGATCAGCCACGTTCGCCAAAGCCTCGACGTGATGGATGCGTCGGTTAAGGCCGCCTGAATTTCAGACACAAAAAAGCCACCGGACGAGGGTGGCTTTTTCTACAGCGGTAAACAACTGGAGCGAATCATGCACCAACACACCGAATCGATCAATAGCCCCAACATTCTCGCGCCACGATTTTCGCAATCTGAAAACGTAGCGCGAAATTCGTCAGTTATCCCGTTCGACTTCGACGGCGCAGCAATCAGGGTCATCACCGACAAGCTCGGTGATCCGTGGTTTGTCGCGCGCGATGTCGCCGACGCCCTCGGCTACTCCAAGCCTGAGAACGCCGTGGCTCGTCACTGCAAGGCCGCGACCACTACCCCGAAACAGGGTGGTGGTTTCATGACCATCATCCCGGAGCGGGACCTGTACCGGCTGGTGATGAAGTCCAAGCTGCCGGCGGCCGAGAAGTTCGAAGAGTGGGTGGTCGGGCAGGTGCTGCCGAGCATCCGCAAGACCGGCACCTTTTCTGCCCAGGGCCCGAACAACTCCAAAATCGTCGGAGAGCTGGCCATTCTTGAGTGCTTTGACCGCCTGTTGAAGCCCGCCAACTCCAGCAAGATGCTGATGCTGGCAAAGATCGCCGCCAACAACGGCTTGGATGCCAAATTCCTCCCAGGATATGCCGTTGACGCTGCGCCTGATGCCGCTGGCGGCTCTTCCATGCCGACCAAGGCAATCACCGCCCTTATCAAAGAACACGCCATCGCCAGTACCGCGCGCGCCTTCAACATTGCTTTGGAGGCCCACGGCTTCCTCAAGGTCCTCCAGCGCAAAAACTCCAAGCAGGAAATGGTCGACTTCTGGTCCGTGACCGAGAAGGGCCTGGCCTACGGCAAAAACCTCACCAGC
>Ga0065704_10070922_pt1 | contig 14566 bp, 20 predicted proteins | sample SwiRhicommuniRL2_FD_59091 | JGI IMG/M metagenome (GOLD analysis project Ga0065704, IMG submission 59091) | Switchgrass rhizosphere bacterial communities from Rose Lake, Michigan, USA - RL2 v2 (version 2) | ecosystem: Host-associated > Plants > Roots > Rhizosphere > Soil | place: East Lansing, MI
AAATGGAATTTAAAACATTAAGAAATATCGAAAACAGTTTTCGCCAAATCAGGCTGTACGCCCTTGTATTTGCCGTACTCTGTACAAGTGTTGTAGGATATGCCGTTTGGCAGTCCTACCGCTTTGCGGAGCAGCAACGCCAAAAGGTTTATGTATTGGATAACGGCAAATCTCTGATGCTCGCTCTGTCACAGGATGCGAGTATTAACCGACCGGTAGAGGCAAGAGAACACATAAGGCGTTTTCACGAACTCTTCTTTACACTTGCTCCTGATAAGAATGCCATTGAAAGCAATATGAAAAGGGCATTCAATCTTGCCGATAAAAGTGCTTTTGATTATTACAAAGACCTTTCAGAAAAAGGATATTACAACCGTATCATATCAGGCAATGTACAGCAGCGTATTGAAGTGGATAGTGTTGTCTGCAATTTCGATACCTATCCGTATGCGGTACGCACCTACGCAAAACAATTCATTATCCGTTCCAGCAACGTGACTAGGCGTAACTTGATTACTTCTTGCTATCTAGTAAACTCCGTTCGTTCAGATAACAATCCCCAAGGCTTCAATATTGAAAAGTTTGCAGTTACGGAAAATAAGGATATCGAAGTCATTGAACGCTAAAAATCAATCTTATGGAAGCATTATCAGATTTAAATACGTTCGTAAAAATCCTTACAGATAAAGGATATAACGGGTATTTCCATACGCAGGGTGCGTATGCCGGAAAATTGAAAGACAGTATTAGCGAATACCTCGAAAGCTGCCAAAAAGGAATAGACTGTCTGCCTAAACAGGACTTGCTGCTGACAGGTTACCTGCAATGGTCGGGCGAAGACAAGCCAAGTGTAACATGCAGTATGTGGGTAAAATACCTGAACGGCAAATTCTCTCTCAACAGAATGGAGATTGAAAGGAAAGACCAATTCGGGCAACTGCTGAAAAAATCGGAACTGACAAATCTGTCTTTAATATCCGCTCCCAAAGCATTGGAGGCAGTCGCTTTGGTCAATGATGAACAAATGCAAAAGACTGACAAAAGTTCTAAGCGTTTCAAGCTTTAAAAACAGCAATTATGAAAAAACTAAGAGCAAACATGGACAGGTACTTTGACAGGCTTGATGAACGCTGGCGAATATTGCCAATTAGGAAGCAACACCAATACACGCTTTATTTTTTTGTCGCTTATTTAATTCTCACCGCAGGGGTAATATTTAAAGTGTGGTACGATGCCGGGAAGTCAGATAACAATATGGTCATCAAGCATATTGAAAACCCTATCCTGAAAAAGAAAAAAAGTCCGGCAGTCTTGCAGGACACATTATCAACAATTTTTAAAAATAGGATTTATGAAAGAAAGTGAAAACAAAAAGACGGTTGTTCGGGTAACGGAAGGAAACCCGGGGGCAACCGCTGATGTACTGCAAGACAGTACACAGAATAAAGCCGACAAATTCAAAAAACCTTTGATATTTGGATTGATGGGCATCGTTTTCGTTGGTTGTATGTACCTCATCTTTAAACCATCAGAAGACAAAAAGGAAATTGAGAACATCGGGCTGAACGACGCGGTTCCCCAGGCTACCGAAGCGGGAATGCAGGCCGACAAGCAAAAGGCGTACGAGGAGGAAATGCTGGAACAGAAGAATGCGGAAAAACGCAGTGCCTTGACTACACTCTCTGATTATTGGAATACCGATAACAGTGAAGATCGACCAGATGAACAGATTGATGAAGATGAGAACTATGTTGGCAAAAAAACCAGCGGATATGGTAATCCGACCATCAACAGCTACCGGAATGCACAATCTACTTTAGGTTCCTTTTATCAGGATGATAATAGCGAAACAACGGAACTCCGCAGACAGCTTGAAGATTTAAAAGAACAGCTTGCTGAAAAGGATGTGCCTAAAGCAGCAACCGTAGATGACCAATTGGCATTGATGGAAAAATCCTATCAGATGGCGGCGAAGTATCTTCCAACAGGTACAAATTCTGCTGAAGCCTTGCCTGTCAATGATGCAGTTCCAGCTTCAAAGGTATCTACGCAAAAAGAGCATTTTGTATCGTTCACTTCAGCAAGAAAAAATACCGTATCTGCTTTATACCGTGAGCCTACCGACAGCGCCTTTTTAGCCGACTGGAGCCAGTCTAAAAACCGAGGCTTCTATACCACAGGTTCTACCCAACAGGTTGCACAACCTAAAAATAGTGTCAAAGCTTGTGTACACGATGAACAAACGGTAGTTGGCGAGACAGGAGTTCGATTACGTTTGCTCGAAGCTGCTCAAACGCCCAACCGTACTATCCCCAAAGGTACTATTGTAACAGCTAATGCTAAATTTCAGGGAGGGCGGTTACAGCTAAAAGTAACCTCTGTTGAATTAGATGGCAATATTATTCCGGTTGAAATCACCATTTACGACCTGGACGGACAACAAGGATTATACGTTCCGTATTCTCCTGAAATGAATGCCCTTACGGAAATGGCTGGAAATATGAGCCAACAATCAGGGACAAGTCTTATGCTCACGCAGAACGCAGGACAACAGGTTGCTGCCGATTTAAGCCGTGGCGTGGTACAGGGCATTTCGGGCTATTTCGCCAAAAAGGTACGAACACCAAAAGTTACACTAAAGGCAGGACACCAGGTCTTCCTTGTTTCGAAACAATAATATTTAACTCAATTTTTTAGACAAATGAAAAATCCTTTTAAAATCTTTTGGGCATTTGCCCTGACTATCGGCTTTGCCGTAAACTCTTTTGCACAGGACAGTGCAAAATCAAAAACACCGCTTGCATTGGGCAAGATTGAGCCGTACAAAATGGAAGTTACCTACGATAAAACTTCACACCTTATTTTCCCGACTGCTATCCGCTATGTTGATTTGGGAAGCGAATATCTGATTGCCGGAAAAGCGGACGATGCAGAAAATGTATTGCGTGTAAAAGCATCCGTTAGAGAATTTGACGCAGAAACGAACTTTTCCGTCATCACGAATGACGGACGTTTTTACAGCTTCAATGTATATTACAGTTCCTACCCCGACGCATTGAGCTATGACCTGCTGACAATGCAAAAGGCAGTGGATAAAGCCATCGGAAACGATGTGCTTTTTGAAGAATTGGGTAACAATTCTCCCTCATTGGCAGGCTTGCTTTTGGAAACTATTTACAAAAACAATAAGCGCATCGTAAAGCATATCGGGGCTAAAAGCTTCGGTATCCAGTTTATCCTGAAAGGCATTTATATACATAACGGGAAATACTACTTCCATACGGAGTTGAGAAACCGTACCAATGTACCGTTTCAGATTGATTTTGTGAATTTCAAGGTGGTGGATAAGAAAGTTGCAAAACGTACCGTCGTACAGGAACGCCCGATGATACCGCTTCGTACTTATAAACCACTTACTGAAATATCAGGACAAACCACCGAACAGAACGTGTTCCTGTTAGACCAGTTTACCATTGCAGATGACAAGGTGCTGTTGATTGAAATTTTCGAGAAAAACGGTGGCAGACATCAAACGCTTCAGGTGGAAAATTCGGATTTGATAAAAGCCCGATTGATTAACGATATGCACCTGAAATTTTAATAACCATTTAAAATAATAGTAATAAAATGAAAAAGTATATCTATACGGTGATGCTCCTTTTTATGGCTATCACGGTCACACAGGCACAACGAATGGTGCCAAAGCAAAAAGGACTAGAGTTAAGTGTTGGGGTCTTGTCTGATGATAAAATCGGAAACGATTATTACATCAATATCGGAATGACCATAAACGGAAAGAAAGGAAATTACCAGATTTGGGCGTTGGAATATACGCACCAATACCACGACTATAAAGACCTCCGCATACCGCAGGAAACTTATACCGCAGAGGGCGGTTACAGTTTGTTCCTGCTAGGCGATAGCCGTAAAAATATCACTGTAAATGCCGGAATTACAGGCGTAGTCGGTTATGAAAGCATAAACCGTGGCGAAACGATGTTGTATGACGGAGCGAAAATAGTAAGTGAGGACAACTTTATCTTCGGAGCTGGCGGACGACTGACCTTTGAAACGTACCTGTCCGACCGATTTGTACTCGTCTTTCAAGGACGTACAAAGGTCTTGTGGGGTACAGATCTGCGACAGTTCCGACCATACGCAGGTGTGGGATTAAGATTTAATTTTTAAAACGTAAAACGATGATAGCAATATTCAATAAATACAGGATAGGATTACTGCCGATATATGTATTACTGGCAATCCTCACAGCTTCGGTTTCGCTGGTATCTTGTAGCAAAGATGATGAACTCGAAATACAGAATGATTTTCCTTTTGAGGTGAATGTAATGCCGGTGCCGAATGATGTTGGCAATGGGCAAACCGTAGAGATACGCATTAGCATACAGCGTACAGGAAATTACAGCAATACGCAATACTATCTCCGCTATTTCCAGTTTGACGGACAGGGAACATTGAGGTATTACGATGAACCGCCGTACCTGCCCAACGATTTGTACCCGTTACCATCGGAGCAATTTCGCTTGTATTACACTTCGACATCTGCCGTATCTCAATCCTTTGAGGTTTGGATTTCGGACAGCTTCGGGAACGAAAAACAAGTGAGCTTTCAGTTTAATAGTAGCGATTAGGTTCAGGCATATATCTGAAGTAAACGGCTTATCGAAAGGTAAGTCGTTTTGGTTTACAGTATTTTACATAGGAAACAATTTTAAGGGCTCGTCAATATTTTTTAAATTTATCATCAAGGAAAATTAAAACTAAAGGTTATGGTAGCATATTTGGTTATAGGGATTATATTTTTGGTTTTAGGCTTAGGACTACGTTACTGGATTAACCGCAGGAAGTTCTACAGGAGAAGCCCCACCGGGGCGGAGGGATTTTCCAGCTATGAAAAATCAGTTGCCATTAAGTTTGGTGAACGCCTGGGCAAATGGATAGCCTATGCTTTGATTATTTTTTGGGTTAGTGTCGTTATGGGTGTATTCAAACACTTTTATAAGACCCAAACAAATTACTAACAGGAACAGGCAATTTAATCAGGCACATAAATGTGAAAAAGCCGAGTGATTATAGAAATCCAAAGGTAGAAGCTTTGATACAGGAAGCTATTGACTTTGCAATAAAAGATATGGACAAACCTACAAATTAATAGGTAAGACTATTTCAAAAATCAAACAAAAGAAATGAAAGCCAACCCCAATAGGTGTTTTATTGGATTATGCGTTGCTTTACAAAGGTAGAAAAGTGGCAAATGGTATAGCGGAGTTTATACAGTACAGGTCTTTACAGGCTTGTACCGTTTTTTTGCGCCAAACTTTACCACTCAAAGCCAAACACACACACAAATAAGATACGCAGTAAAACCTTTCCTAATTTCCATTTCTGACATGAAAAAGAGAGGAAAAGGATTATGGAAGTAATAGCAATACCAAAGTCTGTTATTAAAGAACTGACCGCAAAGCTGGACGAACTGTTACAGCTTACCACAGATGCAAGCGAAGCCTATGTAGGCATTTTTAACGAGGAACGGTGGCTCGACAATCAGGAGGTGTGTCTTATGCTCGGCATTACCAAACGCACCCTGCAATCCTACAAAGACAAAGGGCTTTTGTCCTTTTCAAAATTGAACCGAAAGAACTATTACAAATTCTCGGACGTACAGTGTTTGCTCACGTCCGACACAAAAAACAAATGAGTATGGAACTTTTTGATGGCGATGCGGAAGAAATAGCCTACTATAAAAGCAAGCTTGAGGAACTGCGCACACGTCTGGAATTGATACTAAAAAATTACCGCCCTGTAATGAACGGAGAAGTTTATTTATCGGGCGAAGACGTGTGCAAGCTACTGCATATCAGTAAACGCACCTTGCAACAATATAGGGATGACAATATCCTGCCGTATGTGCAAATCGGCGGTAAAATAATCTTCAGGCAATCCGATTTACTGGAAATATTGGAGCAGAATTATATTTCAAATAAAGTAGACTGACTGTAACCTTTTTTGTTCTATATGCTATCAAAAAGGACCAATTTTAGTATCTTTGCTACTGAAAATATAGAAAATACTTAAAGTGTTTTTGCTTTAGGTCTCGTCATTAGAAACTGGTAATTTTTAAATCCCCGAGACAAATAAGTAAGAACGCTCATGCTATGGCGTGGGCGCTCGCTTATTCGGGGAAGGGCGTACCAGTGCCTTAATGTCGATAAGTGTGGTTGCCTACGCCTCTTTTTTGTGATAGGTTCCCACTAACATTTAATCTCGATGTTATGGGCAATAAGCAAATTTTTTACTCCGATTTTGACCATCCTGCGTCACAACTGTCAGCATATACTCTCTGCATCGACATTTTTATTATATCCCTTAAGAATGGCGAAATTGTACGTTTCAAACCAGTAGATATTGTCCATTTTGAGCAATGGTTAAAAAAACATTCCGTCAGGGATATAGCAGTTGACAACGGCATGCCTAAAAACATTATCAAACCTCATTTACCTAAACAGCGTAATTATTTCATTAACCTTTTTAAACTAAACAAAAATGAGAAATGAACAAATAATAAGGGTTGCTATTATTGACGACCACGAAATGCTTAGAAGTGGCATTTCCCAGTTTCTTGACAGCTTTGGCTTTGCACTAATATTTGAAGTAGAAAACGGACTTTTGGCCTTGGAAAAAATAGAACGGAGCCACCTTATGCCCGATGTCTGCATTGTGGATATTAATATGCCTGTGATGAACGGATTTGAATTGACTGAAATATTAAGCAAAAAATACCCAGCTATAAAAATAGTCGCTTTAAGTGTAAATGATGATGAAAACGATGTGCTAAAAATGCTTAAATGCGGAGCGGATGGTTATGTGCTAAAAGGAGCAGACCCGGACGAACTTAAAAAAGCTATTGAGGTTGTCTACAATGGCGGAAGATATTTTAGTATAGGCATTTCTAAAATAGCAGAAGACTATTTTCGTGATATTTGATTTCTGCAATACAGAATTAATTGTCTACGTCACATAGTTGCCATTGGCAAACGTTCACTGAAAATAACCAACCCTATGAAAAATGACAACCAAAAACCAGATAGCCCGTACCAATAAGTTTTATTTAGAGATATCCAAGAAAATACTTTCCGAAAAAGAATATGATGTTTTACATCGGTTACTTATAGACAACCAGTCGATGACGGCAGTCGCCAAGGAATATAAGTTAAGCGCTGCCCGAATAAGACAAATATTTGCTAACACTTACGATAAGGTAAAAAGCATTGCCGAAACATTCCAGGATATCGCGTATTATAAGCAGAAACGCGAAGAGTTAAGGACAGCGTACATCAATGAAAGAAATGACAAGCCAACTTCTGCCACCCCTCTGCTGGATAAAACCGCATTATTATCAAATAGATTACTGGATAGTAATTTTCCTTTCAGTAAACGTCTTTATAACATGTTTGAACTTCTGGACGTTCGTACAATAGGAGATTTGCGGGCTATACCCTTGAATGAGCTAAAAAAATATCGTGGATTTAAAAAACAATGTAAAAAAGAACTGATTGCTTTTATAGAGTTTGAGGATTTAGAAAATCTCTTTGAGGGGTTTTATAAGTGGAAGACTGAGTAACCTTCGTTTTACGTCTTTATTATAATTGGATGTGTTTATTTATTGCAACCGGTTTGTGATAAAATTCTTGATAGCAATGAAGAATGGGTTTTAAAGTAAAACAGCCAGAAAAGGCAATTATTTTGAAAATTTATTAAGAAGTGTTTCTTTAATTATTCTTGAGACGAATTAATTTAGCGAATTTACAAGAGATTTTAATCTGCTTTAATTCTTAGAACATAAAAAGGTGGTTTGCTATCGTCTTTGCCATTATTCCACCAGGGCTTGTTCTGCAATTGGTTTGAGGTAAAATATAGATAACCGTTCGGGCTTATTGCAATCCCATCCGGCCAGGAAATTAAAGAGTTATCTTGCACTAAAATTGAGTAACCGTCTGGCGTTGAAATTCCAATCGCATTATTTTCCACATCAGTTACATAAATACGTCCTTTATCGTCTATCTTTATACCATCCGATTTTGGCTTTGTGGCATAATATTCTATTCTTTCAGATAAAATCTTGTCGCTCAAATTTTCATCTGCTACATTATCTGTTGCAACGCGGAATATTTTTTCACCACCTAAAGCACCAAAATAAATCCATTTCATTTCGGCGTCTATGGTAATTGGATTTAGCGGATAATGCGGATTTATTATCTGACCCTCGGAATTTGTATGGCTTAACGGCCGTCTATTGACATTCAGGTCTTCATCAACTGGTTGAAAAGATTTGTCATTTTCCAAAATCCTACGACTGTAACCCGTTTTCAAATCAATGATTACGAAAGCAGGAACAGCAGGATAGAGCATCCCGCCCAACGACATATCGGCAATGATTGCTGTTTCGTGCTTTTCATCAATTACAAAATCTTGCAAAAAAGATGATGGATGAAGCACCGCTTCAGGCAACACGAAAATTCTATGCAGTTTTCTGGTGTTTATATCCCAGCCAATGAGCTTAGGTGCTTGCTTGGGCTGGGTGCTGTTATCACCAATGTCTAACACCCACAGAATTTCTTTTGAAATCTGTATCCCAATAGTTCTGTTAATGCCTTTAATGGATTGCTGTGACGGTTTTGAAGTCCAGGCAGTATCAGGAAAAATTCGAATATTTCCATCCGGCAGAATTTCCTTTACCACATATTTCGATGCAGTTGGGTCGCTCATTGTAATAAAAACTCTTCCCTTTTTTGACACGGCAATATTCCCGGGGCGTTCGGTTGAAAATGACGCTACAACTTCTAACTGAGGTTTTGACTGAGCAAATATTGAGCTTGTTGAAATCAACAAACCCAATATTAATACTGTATATTTAGAATGAAACATACCCTTATTTTTTTAATAATTTCAGTACCGCTTCGCCAACCTGGTGTGCCGATTGTGGATTTTGTCCGGTTACCAATCGTTGGTCAACAGTAACGTGTGGTTGCCAAAGTCCCGATTTTTCAAAGATTGCACCACGTTCTATGAGCTTTGTTTCTAATGCAAAAGGAACCACATTTTCTAACTTTACAGCTTCTTCTTCCTCATTGGTAAAGGCATTTACTTTTTTACCCTCTACCAAATATTTTCCATTGCTCAGTTTTATATTTACCAACCCTGCCGGACCGTGGCAAACGGCACTTACAATACCATTATTTTCATAAATTTTCTGAGCAATTTTCGACAGTTCCGCATTGTCTGCCAAGTCCCACATTGCACCGTGCCCACCTGCGTAAAATATGGCAGTGTATTCATTTGGATTTACTTCGGATGGCTTCATTGTATTTTCAATTTTGGTGTGGTATTTTTTATCTTCCCAAAATTTCTTATTCACTTTATCCTCCAAATCAAAACCGTCAACCGGTGCTTTTCCTCCTTTCGGGCTCACAAAATCTATTTCGTATCCCGCATTATGCAATACCTCCCAAGAGTGCGATACTTCCGATAAATAATAACCTGTAGGTTCGCCTGTATCGCCTTTTTTGTCGTGGCTTGTTACCACAAATAATATTTTTTTCATTTTTTTCGATTTAGTTTGAGCTGTTAATTGATTGGTGCAAGAGAATAGCGTAAAGATTACGACTACCATTTTTCCGATTTTTTGAAATGTATTTCTCACCTTTTATACTGTTTAAGATTTAGAGTACAAAGGTGAGTATAACAAAGCGGACGGCACAGGAACTAAATCACAAATTTGATGTGATGTATGTCACTAAACAGAAAATGAACTAAGATGAAAACCGGCTCAAAGTTTCTCTGGAAACGCCCAGATAAGAGGCGATTAGTGTTTTGGGAACTCGTTGAAATAGCGTGGGATATTGCAATAACAGCTGCTCATAACGTTCTTTCGCATTGCTGTTGAGCAGAGATAATATTCTACCTTGCAAAGCGATGTAGCCAAAATTGGATTTACGTCTGAAAAAGTGCTCCACCTTATGCAATTCAGCACACAATTTTTCACGATTGACGAGCGATAAACAAAGCACTTCAACATCTTCGATACAACTAATAGTCAGGGTGGCATTTGTTTGATTAAAATAAGCTTGAAAATCGGTAACCCACCAATCTTCCATTGCAAATTGGAGTATGTTTTCTTTCCCGTCCTCACTGGTGAATGAAGCTTTGAGTAAGCCTTTCACTACAAAATGATCATTGGCAACCAAATCACCTTCCTGAACCAAAAACTGGTGCTTTTTTAGTTTTTTTGTAGTAAAATGAGAGAGAATATAGTCAAACTCCTGGTCTGTAAGCGGGATTATTTTTTCAAAATGTTGACGTAATTCTATACTCATTTGTTAAAGATAAATTTGTTGTAAGTTGGTGAGTGTGTTGGCGGTTACACGTAACTTTCAAATATACCTATACCAATTGCGTATACCTGAACCATTTAAGAATATTTTCCTCAAAATCATTTGCCTTCTTATTATAATTTTTTTTAAAGCATTAACAGTGCTGTTTTTTAAGTTGCTAATTTACTAAATTCTTGAAAAGGAAATACCATCTGCTTCCTACTTAATAGTTGGATAACGTTAAGACTGTCAATAAAAAAAAGTTAGCGGTAAATAGCCAAACAACGTTCTTTTACTTCTTTTCTTTGGTAGCTGTGGGGAAAGAAAAGAAGTCATTTCCAAAATCAATCTTTGGGATACCGAATATCCCACGAAAAAACCTCGCAACCTGTTTGCTAAAATGTAAGAGAAGGAATTGTGCAGTGGTGCATTTTGACAAAGTGGTTGCACCTAATTTTATGCAAAAAGACTGCCCCGACCATCGGGAGGGTGTGTCTTTTTGCCGCCCGATTTTCGTTTCAGGCGACTTTTATCGGGTGGGTGCGGAAATCTTTCAGATTATGAAAAAAACCTTTATACTCGGTCATTCCCCTGCGAAACAAGTTCCACAATAAGGAGCAACCCATTTGTGCCAATGATGAATTGATAAACAAATCTTGGTGTTCCAATGCTTCGGCAAGTGAGCAACTTGGCGTGTTGTCCTCTTGTTCGGATTGCTTCAGCAATTCACCAAATTCATCGGTAACAAATGGCAGGCTTGCCACCGTTTGGTACTTTTCTGAATTGGGTTGCTTTATCTCTCCGATAGTAGATAGTAGCACTTGCCCTGTATCTTGGCTGTTGCCAAAATCTAACCAATATTTTGGTTTGTCTTGGTAATATCTGCCGTAGCTTGCTTCTTTCAGAATTTCAGCAACGCCAAACCTCGCCTGTACGTTATCCACGCAGGTAATGGTAATGATTGCCCTTGCATTTTCAGGCAATCTGCCAAACTTATCCTTTTCAAATTTTACCGTTTCGGCTTTCCAGTTTGAACCGATACAACGGTTGATGCGGTTAATGAGTGCAACGGATTTGTACAATCCTGTTTCGCATTCAAAAAAACGCTGTCTGCCTAAATTGGCACTCGTGATAACATCATCATCCCAAAGACGGACTTGTAACCCTGCATGTCCCAATGCTATCAAGCTCTCGTTTATCTCCATTAAGGCGGTCAATACTTTTGAACCTGTGCCACCTGCCCCGATAAGGTTTACCGTAATCGGGTTGGTAGGGCTTATCAGATAATTATCTGTAAAATGTACTTTTGTTTTTTCGGTATTCATCACAATAGATTTTTAAGGGTTTTATTATTCTTTTTCAATACTTCTTTGGGAAAGGGTTTATCTGTTCCGATAAGGTCTTTCCATACGTTTACGCAATTTCCCTTTATGGGGCTGTGGCTTCCTAATAAATGGCTGAAATAACTGTTAAAGAAGTAGTTTTCCCAAGCCTGTGTAAATTCTTCAACCGAAGCGGAATTTTTAATGTCAATACTAACAGTACCCATACATACTTTACCATCTTCATAGATGTTGAAAAAAGGGGCGTAATGCAATGGTGTTTTTTCTGTTGGTCGTCTGTCTGTTGCAAGGGCAAAAACTGCAAGGCTGTTTTTATTGGCAAACCATAGCATTGGCGGTACTTGTGCCACTCCATTGGGTATGCCCAAACCATTTACAAAATACAGTTGCCTTTGCTGTGCTTTGGTGTACCATAATACCGTACCTTTTTCCGCACTCGGATTAATATGCAGAATATTGGTAGGCAAAATTCCCTTTGGCTTTAAAAAGGCTTTGTTCTTTTCTTCATCGGTCTGTAAAGATTTAGCCAATATGTTAGCTTCCTTCACGGTCAATGGGTGGGCGTTTATGGGGTTGCCGTTGCTGTCCATGTCAAAATGCTCCACGTACATATCGGTTTCCGTTCCTGCGGTTTCATAGAAAACCAAAGCAGATTTCGGATAATAAAGTGTTCCAAAATTTTGGGTTATATCGTCCATTTGTCGCTGATTTTATAGTTATACAATAAGTACGAAAGGTCGTCCAACAATTCAAAAAGGCGATTTTCAAAATCAAGGTTGCCCTGTGTTATTTTACTGCCGTCAAATGCTTTGCAAATGGTCGGTTCTTCCATTTTTCTGTATTCGTTAAACTCGTTGTTGATACTGTCGGAAAGGCTTTCAAACAGCCAACCTTTGGTGTCTGCAATAAATGAGATGTACTTTTCCATTCCGATTGTTTCATTATCATTGCCATCATCATCATCGTTATAAGGGTCTTGTTCGGGCATTGGTGCATTTCTGAAAATGGTTGCATTCGGATATTCCCTGTAAAGAGCGAGGGCATTACAAGCCACCTTATGGCATTCCTTGTCGAATGTATCAAGGCCTTTAAATTGGTTCACACGCTGTTCAAATACCTTGAGATTGCTACGGTTAAATAGCTTTTGTTCTATCTTATCGCCAATATATTCGGCATTTCTCAACTCACTTTTATACGTTTCGGTTTCGTCCGTTTCATCGTCTTGCTCTACCCAATCTTTGTGCATTTCATACATCCAATACAAATAGCTGTCTTCCTGTCTGTAATACGGTATATCGGCAATGTGATACAGGTAACTGCATACAGATATGAGTAGCTGTGCGTTCTTTTTACGCTTAGGGTCTTTCAGCATTATGAATAGTGGCACAACGGGAATGTAATACAGGGTTGTACCTGTATCATACCTTTCCTCACTTACCAAAAAGGTTTTCTTACTGTCCTGTACCAATTTGAACCCATCCCAATTTATATTGGTGCGTTTTACTTCGGTTTCCATATCCCACATTGATAAGGCGATATTGTAGGGAAAGCCAAAATTTTTGCTCTGCATTGGTTCAATCCTGTAATGCTCGGCAAGTTTGGAAAGGGACTTATAAAAATCCCTCTCCGTTTTCTGACAAGCCTGTACAGATTGTACTGTTTTCAGCTTGGGCAGGAACGTACACTTTAGAATACCATTGGTAGCATTGCTATTGGTACGGCTTTCTTCTTGTCTTTCTGCACCTGGCTCGCATCCTTTGGCTTTTGTAGCCACTTTGCGAACTCGCCTAACTGTTGGTGCAACTGCTGTTGTCGTTTCTGTTCGGGTAGGCTGATAATCCCCGATATAATGTTGCGTTGCATAATTCATTGTTTTTGATTTTTGGTTTAACCTTTCGTACCCATTACGCTCTCAAATCTGTACTCTACTGCATCATCCTTAATCTGCGGTGCAGATACTTTTGCCGTCGTTAAGATGGGGTACAGATTGGCGTAAAAATTCATTACGGCTTCCACGCTCCAACGTGGTTCGGGGTCGGTCAATCTAATGTCCTGTCCTTTATCTTTGAGTATAAACACTCGTTCTAATTGTGTTGCTAATAACATAACTTTTCGATTTTCGGGTTAACACTCTTCTTCTGTTTCGTCAACAAAATAATCGGCAGTAACTTCTGCCACCTGTGGGGATTGGGGTGTGGCTTCTTCCATTGCTCCGAAAAGGCTTGGTGTTCCAAACTTGTCCGACAATGCTGTTTTGCGCTTGCGTATCTCGTCCGCTTTTTCGGGGAACTCGGCTATATCGGGAACTTTCATCCATGCTTCACGGAACTTGCCCTCTTTCTCCAGTTCATCCGCCTTTGCCATGCCGTCTTTAAACTTCTTGTCTTTGGCTTCTTTTTCCTTTTTCGTTTTCTCGGCTTTGTCTTTCTCGATTGCCGATTGTTTTTTAACTTCCTCTAACTGCTTTAAGAATTTTTCCATATCCACCATTAAGCCCGATACTTTTTGTATTGGTGTGGTTATCTGCTCAAAAAATCCCTCGTCAAACTCTTGTGGTGTGGCGTTAAAAGTTAATGGGGGAATAAGATTTTTGGCGTTATCCCCGCATTGTTCGTTGTTAAGCATAACCGATACAATTAGGTTATTTTCTACTCCTTTGGAAATGTTCAGTTGCAATACTCCCGTAAAGTCCAACTGTTGTATCTGATTGAAAAAATTTGCGTTCATTGTTTTAAAATTTAATGTGTTGTTGCTAAAAGTTTGGTTTTTCAGAAGTGTAGACCCCATTCACATAATAACCGAATGGCTGTTCCCAAATGCGTATTAAGCCGTCCG
>Ga0065704_10070923_pt1 | contig 14558 bp, 8 predicted proteins | sample SwiRhicommuniRL2_FD_59091 | JGI IMG/M metagenome (GOLD analysis project Ga0065704, IMG submission 59091) | Switchgrass rhizosphere bacterial communities from Rose Lake, Michigan, USA - RL2 v2 (version 2) | ecosystem: Host-associated > Plants > Roots > Rhizosphere > Soil | place: East Lansing, MI
CGGCGCGGTGGCCGGGCGCCGCGTGGCCAGCGCGGTGTCGCGGAAGCCCTCGCGGCGGTAGGCCTGCTCGCCGCGCACGGCATGCCAGACGCGGCCATCGACCGGCGCCTGGACCACGCCGAACACCGGCGCGCCCTGGTGGATCAGCGCGATGTTGACGCTGAACTCGCCGTTGCGCTTGACGAACTCGCGGGTGCCGTCGAGCGGGTCCACCAGCCAGTAGCTGGTCCAGTGCTCGCGCACCGCCCACGGGATCTGCGCCGACTCCTCCGACAGCACCGGCAGGTCCGGGGTCAGCCGCTCCAGGCCCTCGACGATGATCCGGTGCGCGGCCAGGTCGGCCTGGGTCAGCGGGCTGGCGTCGGCCTTGTGCTCGACCTCGAAGCCGGTGGCGTAGACCGCCATGATCGCCGCGGCGGCGTCGATGGCGATGGCGATGACGGTTTCGCGCAAGTCTGCGGTGATGCGGATCATCCGGCGCGGCCCAGCCATTCGCGGGCGATGAACAGCGCCGCCAGCGAGCGCCCTTCGGAGAAATCCTCGCGCAACATCAATTGATCCAGCTCAGCCAGTTTCCAGGGCACCACTTCCAATTCCTCCGGCTCGTCGCCGGCCAGTTTTTCGGGATAGAGATCTTGCGCCAGCACCAGCCACGACTGGTGGCTCATGTAGGTGGGCGCCAGGGTCATCGCGCGCAGCACCTGCAACCGGCGGGCACCGTAGCCGGCCTCTTCCTTGAGCTCGCGGTCGGCCGCCTGCAGCGGCGTCTCGCCGGCATCGATGCGGCCCTTGACCAGGCCCAGCTCGTAGCGGTGCACGCCGGCGGCGTACTCGCGCACCAGCAGCACGGTCTGCGCGTCCAGCATCGGCACCACCACCACCGCGCCATGGCCGGAGGTGGTGAGGCGGTGGAACACGCGGCGCTCGCCGTTGCTGAATTCCAGGTCCAGTTCCTCGACCTTGCGCTCGGCGGCGGACTCGCTGCGCTCGCGCCGCGCGTGGATGATCGGCAACGGACGGTTCACGCCACGCTCCCGCGCCGCGGCGCGGTCTCGGTCGATAGAATGCACGGGGCGAAGAACCAGTTCATGAGCGCGAAATGCTAACAGACCTGACCCCATCACAGACTGCCGCGACGTGGCGGCAACGCGACCTGGCGGTGCTGTGGCACCCCTGCACGCAGATGCGCGAGCATCCGGACACGCTGCCGCTGCTGCCGATCGCGCGCGGCGAAGGCGCCTGGCTGATCGATCACGAAGGCCGCCGCTACCTGGATGCCGTCAGCAGTTGGTGGACCAACCTGTTCGGCCATAGCGAACCGCGCATCGCCGCGGCCATCGCCGCACAGGCCACGCAGCTGGAACAGGTGATGCTGGCCGGTTTCAGCCACGCGCCGGCGGTGGAACTGGCCGAACAGTTGCTGGCACTGGCGCCGCGCCAGGACGGGCGCGCGCCGCTGGCCAAGGTGTTCTATGCCGACAACGGCTCGGCCGGGGTCGAGGTGGCGCTGAAGATGGCGTTCCACTACTTCCGCAACCGCGGCGAGATGCACCGCACGCGCTTCGTCGCGCTGGAGAACGGCTACCACGGCGAGACCATCGGCGCGCTGGCGGTGGGCGACATCCCGCTGTACCGGCGGGTGTACGCGCCGCTGCTGGCCGAAGCGCTGTTCGCGCCCTCGCCCGACGCCTACCTGGCCGCGCCGGGGCAGACCGCGCGGGAGCGCGCCGATGCCGCCGCCGACGCGCTCGCCGACCTGTTCGACCGCCATCCCGGCGAGATCTGCGCGGTGATCCTGGAACCGCGCCTGCAGTGCGCCGGCGGCATGCGCATGTACGACCCGGCCTATCTGCGCCGGGCGCGCGAGCTGTGCGACGCCAACGGCGCGTTCCTGATCGCCGACGAGATCGCCACCGGCTTCGGCCGCACCGGTACCCTGTTCGCCTGCGAGCAGGCCGGGGTGATGCCGGACCTGCTGTGCCTGTCCAAGGGCCTGACCGGCGGCTTCCTGCCGTTGTCGGCGGTGCTGGCCACGCAACACTTATATGACGCGTTCCTGGACGACAGCCGCGAGCGCGCCTTCCTGCACTCGCACAGCTACACCGGCAATCCGCTGGCCTGCGCGGCGGCGCTGGCGTCGCTGCGGATCCTGCGCGAGGACGACGTGATCGCGCACAACCGCGGCACCGCCGAGACCATGCGCGCGCTGTCGGCACCGTTCGCCGACCACCCGCACGTGGCCGACGTGCGCCAGGCCGGCATGGTGGTGGCCTTCGAACTCACCCGCGACGGCGACAAGCGCACGCCCTTCCCCAGTGCCGCGCGGGTCGGCCTGTGCGCCTACCGCGCCGCGCTGGAGCGCGGCGTGGTGCTGCGCCCGCTGGGCGACGTGCTGTACTGGATGCCGCCGTACTGCGTGGACGACGCGCAACTGACGCTGCTGGCCGAGACCACCCTGGCCGCGATCGACGAGGCCGTCGCATGCGCCTGACCCGCTGCCATGTGGATCTGCCGCTGCGCGAAGGCGACGACCTGAGCCTGCCCGAGGACGTGTCAGGGCATCTGCTGCGCGTGCTGCGGCTGCGCGAGGGCGACCGCTGCGTGCTGTTCAACGGCGACGGCTGCGACTACGACGCCGAACTGCTGCAGGTCGGCAAGCGCGGCGCCAGCGCGCGGATCGGCGCGGCGCGGCCGGCCGACAACGAATCGCCGCTGGCGATCACCCTGCTGCAGGGCGTAGCGCGTGGCGAGAAGATGGACCTGATCCTGCAGAAGGCGACCGAATTGGGCGTGGCCGCGATCGTGCCGGTCTGGGCCGAACGCACCGAAGTGAAACTGGACGCCGCGCGCGTGGACAAGCGCGTGGCGCACTGGCGCAGCGTGGTGGTGTCGGCGTGCGAACAGTCCGGCCGCGCGCGCGTGCCGCAGCTGTCCGCGCCGCTGGCACTGGCCGACGCCGCCGCGGCGGTGGCCGGCACGCCGCTGAAGCTCACCCTCGATCCGCAAGGCGAACACCGCCTGCGCACGCTGGACCTCGCCGGCCATGCCGCGACGATCGCGATCGGCCCGGAAGGCGGCTGGTCGCCGCGCGATCGCGCCACGCTGCAGGCCGCCGGCTTCGCCGGCCTGCGCCTGGGACCGCGCATCCTGCGCACCGAAACCGCGGGACTGGCCGCGATCGCCGCGCTGCAGGCGCATGGCGGCGACCTGTGAGACGACGCACAAAACCGTGTAGACAGCGGCGATGTCGGCATGCCGCGCCGTGATCGACCTGGAATCCAATTTTCCGCGTATTTAAGCGCAGAAGGCATCGCATTTCTGGAAGTTTCGCGATCGCGACAGCGTTGACAACGCAGGACAGGCGCGACACAGTCCGGACTCCTGAGCCAGCGCGGGGCATTCCCGATTTGGATCGATCGAAATTCAGGACGGAATCGCCGGTCGTGACGTCATCCGCCTGGCCGCATGCGACCGCGCACGCCTCGCCTCTCGCTGCGTCGCTCGACGCCCTCGCGCCTGTCGCGGCGTCGCCAGCGCCGCTTCTCACCCGCACATCCGTACGTCACACCGCCAAGCGCGTTCGAATCCGCCCGCGCCACGTGGCGGCAGGCCGACCCCACCGCTTTGTCCCATTTGCCCATCGCCCCGGATCCAGGCCGATGGCGCCGCCTGCCCGCCGCCATCGCGGCGGGCCTTTCGTGTCCATGCACTTTCGGAGACCGCCCACGTGAATCGCATCCGCCTCGCTCCCCTGGCCTTCGCCGTCGCCGGCGTCCTGGCCGCGCCCGCCGGCGCCCTCGCCCAGCAGACTCCCGTACAACAGGGTGACGGCACCGCGCCGCCCGAGAATGCCGCCGGCACCACCGCGCAAGCGCCGGCGGTGCAGGAACTGGACGCGGTCAAGGTCACCGGCTACCGCGCCAGCCTGCAGCAGGCGCTCAACGTCAAGCGCAATGCCGACGCGATCGTCGATGCGATCTCGGCCGAGGACGTGGGCAAGTTTCCGGCGGCCAACGTCGCCGAATCGCTGTCGCACCTGCCCGGGGTCAGCGTCGATCGCCAGTTCGGCGAAGGCGAGAAGGTCTCGATCCTGGGCACCGACCCGGCCTTGAACCGGGTGCTGCTCAATGGCCAGAGCATCGCCTCCACCAGTTGGGGCGGCGACCCGAACAATCCGGACAGCCGCTCGTTCAACTATTCGCTGTTGGCGCCGGAAGTGATCGGCAGCGCCGAGGTGTACAAGAGCCCGCAGGCCAGCATCGACGAAGGCAGCCTCGGCGGCACCGTGATCCTGCACACGCGCAAGCCGCTGGAGCTGGACAGCAACCTGCTGACCGGCAGCGTCAGCTACGGCTACAACGACCGCTCCAAGGACGGCAAGCCGAACGCCTCGCTGCTCTACAACTGGAAGAACGATGCCGGCACGCTCGGCGTGCTGGGTTCGGTGATGCATTCCGAGCGCGTGCTGCGCCGCGATGGCGTGGAGATCTTCGGCTACAGCGACATCCAGGGTGCCGGCTTTCCCGACGCGGTGGCCGCCGGCAAGCAGGGCGTCTACCCCACCGCGATCAACAGCGCGCTGTTCACCCAGACCCGCAAGCGCGACGGCGTCACCGGCGCCTTGCAGTGGAAGCCCAACGACGCGTTCGAGCTGACCTATACCGGGCTGTACGTCGAGGAAACCTTCGACAACGTCAACCAGAGCCGCTACGCCAACTTCATCCCGGCCAACGGCACCGCGCTCGGCGTGGTCGACGGCGTCGCCACCTCCGGCGCCTACGGCGATGGCGCCGAAACCATCCTCGATTCCTACGTGCGCAACACCACGGTCAAGACCAGCAGCAACACCTTGCGCGGCGATTGGCACGGCGATGGCTGGAACGTCTCCGGCCAGGTCGGCGCGACCCGCTCGGCCGGCGGCGCCGACCGTATCTACGGCCTCACCTTCCGCGGCAACGGCGCCTACGACTACGCCATCGACCACCGCAGGGTCGGCGTGGACTACGCCGTGCCGCCGTCCGACCTGGAGGCCATGTCGGTGATCGGCGCCACCGTCAACCGCTACCCCAACCTGGACAAGGAACGCTACGCGCAGTTCGACTTCGACCATGACGTGGACTGGGGCCCGATCACCACGCTGCGGCTGGGGGCGAAGGCCACCCGCCACCGCACCAGCCAGGACATGTACTACGACAGCTTCCCCGCCGATCCGGCGACCACGCTGGGCGCGGTCTACGGCGGCGACACGCCGGGCGGCTACCTGCACGGCCTGTCGGTCAGCGACGACATGCGCCACTGGCCGCGGCAGCGCCCGGGCGCGCTGATCGACTACGTCAGCGGCCTGCCCGGCAGCGACACGCTGGCGCCCAGCTATGGCAGCACCTTCGACGTGGTCGAACGCAACCGCGCGGCCTACCTGCAGGCCGATTTCGCCGGCGACAACTACCGCGGCAACATCGGCGTGCGCTACGTCAACACCCGCGACGCGATCGGCGGCTACCGGTACGACGGCAGCGCCTACGCGCCGGTGCGCTACAACACGTCCTACGGCGAATGGCTGCCGTCGCTGAACGTCGCCTACGACCTGTCCGATGCGCTGATCCTGCGCTTCGCCGCGGCCAAGGTGATCGCCCGTCCGCGCTACGCGGACCTGACGCCCTACGTCAACGCCGACGACAACAAGCTCACCGCCAGCAGCGGCAACCCGGCGCTGGATCCGTACCGCTCCACCAACTACGGCGCCTCGCTGGAGTGGTACTTCGCGCCCAACAGCGTGCTGGCCGGCGAACTGTTCTACCGCGACATCTCCAACTACATCCTGCAGACCCTGGTGCGGCAGCCGCTGCACAACAATACCTATGACCGCGAAGACATCTATGAGGTGACGCTGCCGCAGAATTCCGGCGCGGCCAAGGTCAAGGGCGTGTCGCTGAGCTACCAGCAGGAACTGGGCGGCGGCTTCGGCGTGGCGGCGAACTACACCTATTCCAAGGCCGAGACCCAGGGCGACTACAACCTGCCCTACAACTCCAAGAACAGCTACAACCTCAGCCCGTACTTCGAGAAGGGACCGTGGGAGGCGCGGCTGACCCTGGGCTGGCGCTCGGCCTACTTCACCCAGATCGGACGCCTGGGCGCGAACCAGATGACCGATGCGTTCACCCAACTCGACGCGTCGGTGTCCTATGCGATCACCGACACGATCAAGCTGCAACTGGAAGGCAGCAATCTGCTCGACGAGACCTACTACAGCTACGTCGGCCAGAAGAGCCAGCCCTACTATCTGTACAAGAACGGACGCGGCTACATGCTCAGCGTGCATTTCACGCTGTAGGACGCGGCGATGGCGGCGGCATCGGCGCCCGCCAGTGCGTCATCGCGCCACCCGCGAGCGCCGCTGCGCCGGCGCTTGCGGTCGCTGCCAAGCGATTTCACGAACGGCCGGTGGCGACCGAAAGGCGCCAGTGACGCCGCAGCGGCAAGCCACGGCCCTGCCGATGCGGCGAGACGAGGGCGCCGCTTGCGTGAATGCAGCGTCTTCCATGGGCGTTTTGCCATCGTGACCGCTTCATCGTTCTGTCGCGGCTGAAGCCGCTCCTACAAAAGCGAGCAGTGCGGGCTTGTGCAGGAGCGGCTTCAGCCGCGACAGAAAACGGCACACCGCGGTGATGCCCGATCGCGCCGAGTGCGAACGCGAGATGTGAGGATCCTTTCAGCCGCGGCGAGCGATCACGGAAACGCCGCGCGTCATCGACGGCACGGCCCCTACAAAAGCGAGCAGTGCGGGCTTGTGTAGGAGCGGCTTCAGCCGCGACAGAAAACGGCACATCGCGGTGATGCCCGATCGCGCCGAGCGCGAACGCGAGATGCGAGGATCCTTTCAGCCGCGGCGAGCGATCACGGAAACGCCGCGCGCCATCGACGGCACGGCCCCCTTTCGCCAATGCGGCCGGCGCGGGCCGGAACGTACTATCGGGGCTGCTGCAGGAACCAGTTGGCCGCGCCGATCACGCCGAGCTGGCCGTGCTCCACCAGCTTCACCGGGATCTGTTCCAGCGCCGGGCGCATCGCGCCCTTGTTCAAGTAGCGCGCGACGAACTCGCTGGCGAGCAGGAACTCGCCGATCTGCGGCAGGAACCCGCCGGCCAGATAGATGCCGCTCTGGATGCCGTACATCAGCGCCATGTCGCCGACCACGCTGCCGAGCAGGCCGCAGAACGCCGCCAGCGCCTCGCGCGCCAGCGCGTCGTGGCCGGCCAGTGCAGCCGCGGTGACGTCGCTGGGCGTGGTATGCGCCGGCATGGCGTCGCGCAGTTCGCACACCACGTGATAGAGATTGAGCAGCCCGGGACCGGACAGCAGGTGCTCGACCGGCACGTAGCTGCGCGTGCGCAGCAGCCGCTGCGCGATGGCCATCTCCAACTCGCTGCCGAACGCCAAGGCGGCATGGCCGGCTTCGGTCGCCAACACCACCGCACCGCCGTTGGCCGGGATCCACACCGCCGCGCCGAGCCCCGTGCCCGGACCGATCACCAGCGCCGGGCCGCGCTGCGCCGTGCGCGGGCCGGTCAGGTGCAGCACCTCGCTGGCGTCCATCGACGCCGCCGCGTAGGCCACCGCCTCGAAATCGTTGACCAGATGCAACGCCTGCAGGCCCAGGCGCTCGCGGATCTCCGGCGGCGACAGGCTCCACGGCAGGTTGGTGGTGATCACGCGACCGTCCTCCAGCGCGTAGCCGGCACTGGCGATCACGCCACGGGTGGGCGCCGGACCGCTCACCCCGGACAGGAACTCGCCGATGATCTCGGCCAGCCCCGGGTAGTCGGCGCAGCGGTACTTGCGATAGTCCAGCAGCTTGACCGGCGCGGTGTCGGTCGCGTCCCCACGCGCCACCAAGCCGATACGGACATGCGTGCCGCCGACATCGGCAGCGATGAACGGCTCGGCGCGCGAGGCGGCCGCTCCTAGTGGCGAACTGCTTGCAGACACGTGTTCTCCCGTTGCGCCCCACAGTGCGCGCGCCGACTGGCCTGTTGATCGATCGAGTTTCGGATCACCTTGACAACGTTGTCAAGATGAATTCGCCCCGACTCGTCTTCCTCATTCTTTGCACAATACGTCATCGGGGGGAATTCGCGTCCGGTTGGAACGAGTTATAGCCATGCCGTGTGGCGCTGTCCACCAGTGAACATCTGTCGCAAAACTTCGCCGCAATGCACAAATTTGTTGGCGGCCGCATCCGGCCCGACACATCGGCGGGACGCTGCGGACGCGGCCGCGAACGCGTCCTTCGCTTGTGCCTTTGGCATAAATCCCTTCACAGACAAGCACCTAGCTCCAGCATCGGCACTGCACACCAAGCCATCACGCCGCATCCGAGCACAATTGCGACGCGATTCGTCAACATCACGTGAAGAACGTGTTGACAACGCTGTCAGCACCAATACAGACTCGGATCACACAAATTTTACAGCTTCGAGACCTGACAGGGTCAGGGCCTGGGACCAGCACGGACTGCGGTTCCGGCGTCATGACAAGCGTACCGACGCCGCCCTGCGGCGCGCGCCCCGCAACGGAAAGCGGATCGTTCGCGCCAATGCCCGCCAGCCGTCCGGCGAGCACGAATGTCGGGACATGCACCAATTGCCGTATTTGGGTTTGCACCAGGAAACAAAGGAAGGACCGGCGCTTCGGTGCCGCCGGCCGGCTACTTCCGCGTCAGCGACCGGACGACGCGCACCGAAACGCGAGACGCGCAGCCACCGCGAGGGGCCGCGCCAACCAGGCCGGGCAACGGCCAGCACACCGGAACATCGGTTGGCACCTGATGCCCACGTACCAACCCAGAGGTTAGCCAATGAATAGCCGCACCACCACGTTAGCCATCAGCATCATGGCCGCGCTGTACCTGTCCGGTAACGCAATGGCGCAGGAAGCACCCGCTTCCGGCGCGGAATCGAAGAACGTCCAGGAACTGGACACCATCACCGTCACCGGCTACCGCGCCTCGCTGGAAAAGAGCCAGGCGGTCAAGCGCTCGGCCAACTCCATCGTCGATGCGATCAGCGCCGAGGACATCGGCAAGTTCCCGGACACCAATGCCGCCGAGTCGCTGGCGCACCTGCCGGGCATCAGCGTGGACCGCCAGTTCGGCGAAGGCGAGAAGGTCAGCATCAACGGCACCGACCCGGCGCTGAACCGCGTGCTGCTCAACGGCCAGACCATCGCCTCGGGCGACTGGGGCGGCAACCCGACCGACACCAGCGGCCGCACCTTCAACTACACCCTGCTGTCGCCGGAAATCATCGGCCTGATGGAGGTCTACAAGACCCCGGAAGCGCGCATCGACGAAGGCTCGATCGGCGGCACCGTGATCGTGCACACCCGCAAGCCGCTGGACCTGCCGAAGAACACCATCCGCGGCTCGATCGGCTACAACTACAACGACCGTTCGGAGGAAGGCAACCCGCGCGGCTCGGCGCTGTGGAGCTGGAAGAACGACGACGAGACCTTCGGCGCGTTGATCTCCGCCACCCACGACAAGCAGGACCTGGCGCGCGCCGGCATCGAGTTCTTCGGCTACAACACCGGCTCCGGAATCCCGGCCACCGCTGCCATTTCGGGCGACGGTGGTAACGTTGCTACTGCCAAGATCCCGGTCGGCATCAACAGCGCCTTCTTCCAGCAGACCCGCGAGCGCAACGGCCTGCAGGGCGCGCTGCAGTGGAAGCCGAACGAACAGAACGAATTCAACCTGACCGGCATCTACATCAAGGGCAAGTACAACAACTTCAGCGAATCACGCTACGTCTGCCCGGGTTGCGGCGATCAGGACAAGATCACCAGCGCCACGGTGCAGAACGGCTACATCACCCAGGCCACGGTCACCGATGGCGCCGGGAACGGCAATCAGCCGTACGCCCAGCTCGACGCCAACTACCGCGAGAGCACCGTCACCACCAAGAGCCTGAACCTGCGCCATGACTTCTATGGCGACAACTGGGTGTTCACGTCGCAGGTCGGAACCACCGAGGCGACGGGCGGCAAGCGTCCCGAGTACCTGATGAAGTTCCTGCTTCAGGATGGTGGCTACAACTTCAACTACGACGGCAGCCACACCGGCGTCACCTATGGCGACAACAGCGCGTCCAACTGGGGCCTGGCCACCGGACAGCAGGCCGGCGGCCTCGAATACACCACCACCAAGGACCAGGAAAAGTATTTCCAGTTCGACGCGGCGCGTGATCTGAACTGGGGACTGCTGAACAAATTGCAGATGGGCTACAAGTACATCAATCACGAGAACGGCCAGCAATCCCGTGGCAATTCGCTGTTCGCCACCCAGGACGTCCTGCTGACGGCGTTCAATCCTGGCACCACGCCGAGCGGCCTGTATGACGGGCTGGGTGCGAGCGGCGATCTGGTCAACTGGCCGACCGCCAATCTGAACTCCATCCTGCGCTACCTGAAGGGCCTGCCGCAGGGCGCTTTCGGACCAAAGTACGGCCAGGAATTCGATGTCAAGGAAATCACCAACGACCTGTACGCGCAGCTGAACTTCGAGTCGGGCAAGTGGCGCGGCAACCTGGGCGTTCGCTATGTGGACACCAAGGACAAGTCCTTCTATTGGCAAGCGAACACGCCTCCCGACGGATCGACGATCTACACCCCGGTGCAGGTCAGCAAGGAGTACAAGAAGCCGCTGCCGAGCTTCAACGTCGCCTATGACCTGGACGACGACAAGGTCGTGCGCTTCTCGGCCGCGAAGGTGATCGCCCGCCCTCGCTACGGCGACCTTGCCGGCTCCTTCGAGCTCACCAGCAACGGCAGCAATCTGACCGCCAGCGGCGGCAATCCGGACCTGAAGCCCTACGAGTCGACCAACTACGACCTTGCTGCCGAGTGGTACTTCGCGCCATCCAGCATGCTCTCCGCCGAGGTGTTCTATCGGGATATCGGCTCGTACATCGTCTCGAATACGACGACCGAGATTCTCAGCGATCCATCCAAGGGGATTTTCAACCAACCCTATAGCGTGACGCGTCCGATGAACGTGTCCGACGCCAAGGTCAAGGGCGCCTCGCTGAACTACCAGCAGGCGTTCGGCTACGGCTTCGGTCTGCAGGCGAACTACACCTACGCCGAAGCCGACGCCAGCACGGGCCTGAACCTGCCGTACCTGTCGAAGAACACCTACAACGTGATCCCCTACTGGGAAAATGGTCCGTGGATGGTGCGCGTGAACTACAGCTACCGTTCCAAGTACTTCACCCAGGTCGGCCGCCTGAACTCGCAGGTCTTTACCGACGAGTACAAGCAACTCGACCTGACCGCCTCGTACGAGATCAACGACTGGATGAGCGTGAACTTCAGCGCCACCAACCTGCTCGATTCCACGTACTACTGGTACAACGAGGTCAAGTACGCGCCGATCGGCATGTACAAGAACGGCCGCGGCTACCAGGCGCAGCTGAACTTCAAGTTCTGATGTAGCACTGGCGCGCCACCGACCCTCCACGGTGGCGCGCCCTTTTTTGTCCGGCGGCTCGCGCGCGCCGGCATCGCGTTTCGACAGAGGAGTGCAGTGCCATGACGTCCGAGACCCGCGCGCGCGCGGACCGATCCCGCCACGCCGGAGCTGTACGCAAGACTCTGGCCAGCAGCGTTTCCCTTCTTCTCGCATTGGCGGCCATGCCCGCCTGCGCCGCGGATGCGCCGTCCCCGACCGCGCCCACCGCCACCACCCTCAGCCCCGAACAGATCGACCAGCAATGGCTGCAGGCCACCGCCAAGTACGCGCCCGAACGCGCGCGGCTGGTGCGCGAAGCCGCCGCCGGCGCGCGCAAGGGACCGTTCCGCCCGGACTGGACCTCGCTGAAGCAGTACCGTTCGCCTGAGTGGTACGACAACGCCAAGTTCGGCATCTTCATCCACTGGGGCGTGTTCTCGGTGCCGGCCTTCGGCAACGAGTGGTATTCGCGCAACATGTACCAACCCGACGCCAAGGACAGCCAGGACTACGCGCACCACCGCGAGAAATACGGCCCGCAGTCCACGTTCGGCTACAAGGACCTGATCCCGCTGTTCACCGCGCCCAAGTTCGATCCGCAGGGCTGGGCCAGGCTGTTCCGCGACGCCGGCGCGCGCTACGTGGTGCCGGTGGCCGAACACCACGACGGCTTCGCGATGTACGACTCGCAACTGTCCGACTGGACCGCGGCCAGGATGGGTCCCAAGCGCGACGTGATCGGCGAGCTGTCCAAGGCGATCCGCGCCGAAGGCCTGCATTTCGGCCTGTCCTCGCACCGCGCCGAGCACAACTGGTTCTTCGACGGCGGCCGCACGTTCGACTCGGACGTCAACGATCCGCGCTACGCCGGCCTGTACGGCCCGGCGCAGATCCGCCTGCGCGGCAAGGACGACGCCGACGTCGCCAACGACTGGACGCCGGTGTCGCAGGCGTGGCTGGACGACTGGCTGGCGCGCACCACCGAGCTGGTCGACCGCTACGACCCGGAACTGATCTACTTCGACTGGTGGATCGCGCACCCGACCTTCCGCAGCACCCTGCCGACCATGCTGGCGTACTACTACAACCACGGCGCCGCGCGCGGCGACGGAGTGGTGGTGAACTACAAGCTCGGCGCGTTCCCGGAAGGCGCCGGCACCCTGGACATCGAACGCGGCCAGCTCACCGGCATCCACCCGACCCACTGGCAGACCGACACCTCGGTCAGCAACGCCTCGTGGGGCTACGTGGAGAACGACACCTACAAGACCCCCACCTTCATCGTGCACATGCTGGTGGACGTGGTCAGCAAGAACGGCAACCTGATGCTCAACATCGGCCCGCGCGCCGACGGCTCGATCCCCGACACCGAGCGCGACATCCTGCTGTCGATTGGCAAGTGGCTCAAGACCAACGGCGAGGCGATCTACGACAGCCAGCCGTGGCGCACCTACGGCGAAGGCCCCACCGAAGTGGTCGGCGGCACCTTCCAGGACACCAAGACCAAGCCCTACACGCCCGAGGATTTCCGCTTCACCACCGGCCACGGCGCGCTGTACGCGATCGAGCTGGGCTGGCCGGCCGACGGCAAGGCGGTGATCCGCTCGCTCACGCCCGCCGACGGCGTGCGCGGCGTGACCCTGCTCGCCACCGGCAAGCAGGTGCCGTTCGAGCAGCGCGCCGACGGCCTGCACCTGACCCTGCCGGCCAAGCCGGCCGGCGAACACGCCTACGTGTTCCGCATCGCGCTGCCCTCCCCCACCCGCTAACGGAATTCCCCCGATGATGAAGCGATTCGCAGGGCTGTTGCTCGCCCTGGTCCTGGTCTGCGCCCCGGCGATGGCCAAGAACCCGACCGCGCTGTTCTATTTGATGAGCACGCAGAAATCGACCAATTCGTTCCTGGCCAACGTGGACAAGATCGACGTGGTGGTGCCGACCTGGTACGGCGTGGACCAGAACGGCCTGGTCAACGGCACCCCCAACGCCTACATCTACGACATCGCCAAGCGCAAGAACCTGCGGGTGATGCCGATCCTGTCGATGACCACCGGCCGCGACGGCTTCCACAAGCTGATGCACGACGAGGCGGCCAAGCAGCGCATGATCGCCGCGCTGCTGGTGCACGGCAAAAAGCAAGGCTACTACGGCTTCCAGTTCGATTTCGAGAACATCGCCTGGACCGACCGCGACGCCTACACGCTGATGGTCAAGCAGACCGCCGACGCGCTGCACAAGGCCGGCCTGAAGATGTCGGTGGCGGTGGTGCCGAACGCGCCGGGCTACGCCGAGGGCGGGCCGTTTTCCAAGTGGATGTGGGAGTACTGGCGCGGCGCCTACGACCTCAAGGCGCTGGGCCAGGCGGTGGATCTGGTCAGCCTGATGACCTACGACCAGCACACCCGCTGGACCACGCCCGGCCCGGTCGACGGCATGGTGTGGATGAAGAAGCACCTGGACTACGCGCTGACCCAGGTGCCGAAGGAGAAGCTGTCGCTGGGCATCGCCACCTACGGCTACCGCTGGTACACCGGCAACCCGGTCAAGGAGGACGGCACCGAGGCCTCGAACATCGCCGCGGCCTACATCGACGCGGACGAATCGTTCCCGCTGGCGATCGAGCAGAACGCCACCGTGCAATGGGATCCGGTCGAGCAGGAGTCGTGGTTCTACTTCTACCGCGACGACATGCGCGAGTGGGTGTTCCGCCCGGACGCGCGCAGCTTCCGCGCGCGCTACGACCTGGTGAAGCAGTACGGCCTGGAAGGCTTCAGTTGCTGGGTGCTGGGCGCCGAGGATCCGAAGGTGTGGGACGAACTGCCGACCGCATCACGCTGATCCACTACGATAGAGGACCCACAGCACGAGATCGACCGCATGATTGCAGCAGGTGCGTCCCCCCGAACGCCAGATCGCCCGCCGACCGCCGACACCGGCGCCGCGGCGGCCTCCCGCAGCACGTGGCTGGGATATGCCCTGTTCGCTCTCACCGCCGTGCTGAGCGGCTGCGGCCGCGATGCCCCGGTCGCCGCCGAACCGGCCAAGCCCG
>Ga0065704_10070921_pt1 | contig 14557 bp, 9 predicted proteins | sample SwiRhicommuniRL2_FD_59091 | JGI IMG/M metagenome (GOLD analysis project Ga0065704, IMG submission 59091) | Switchgrass rhizosphere bacterial communities from Rose Lake, Michigan, USA - RL2 v2 (version 2) | ecosystem: Host-associated > Plants > Roots > Rhizosphere > Soil | place: East Lansing, MI
CGGCTATATTGCTCTCTGCGGCACAAAATAACCTAAGTTCGTTTCAATACAATCTCGCTGAAAAAATGAATCGGGCGGCCCTCCATCTCTCAGATTCGCTTCCAAAAGAGCATATCAATCGTCAACGTGTATTGGTGCAGATGATTTATACATTAAATACATTGCAGAGGCCTGGCAAGGAGATAGCGCCATACCTCCACAAATTAGAGGAACTCCACCGACTATTTCCAGATAAGTATAATATCAGTTTCTTATACGATTCGAAAATACAGTACTTTGAAACGACACAACAGCAAGATTCCTTGCTACATTACCAACTACTGAAAATAGAAATTGATGAGCGACAGAGCAATATCAAGGAATCCTCTGTATTGATGAATAATCTACTTGTAAACTACTGTAATGTTGCAGCAATTTATGTGCTATTTAAGAAGCCTGTGCAAGCAGCTCAATATATTGTAAAAGCCAAACAGCTTAGAACACAATTCCCCAAATTAATCTTTCCGCATAATGAAATACTCTTTCAAAAAAGCTTAGCCGAGCTGTACAGCTTACAGGGCAAAAAGGAAGAAGCAATATCCGTCCTAAATAATATTGTTCAATTACAGAAAAATGTCTATCATTCGGAAAACACACAGGCTATTGCCGAAATGAATGCATTGTATCAACTACAGGCCAAAGATCAATCCATTCGCACATTGAATGAAAGCATTAAGATCAATAAACTACAGTTACAGCAAAATCGCCTGTGGCTGGTCATATCCTCTTTGGGTCTTATCTTATTGGTTATTATATTATTCTTTCTATACTATAGTTTCCGTCAGCGACGCCTAAGCCAGGAGAAAGAAAAAGTCCTACTCCAACAGCAATTACTGCGCACACAGATGGAACCACATTTTATTTTCAACACCTTAGCAGCGGTACAGAGTTTTGTGCGATTAGATAAGAAAGAAAGTGCCATCAAATATCTCAATCGCTTTAGTCGTTTGTTGCGGAGCAATCTGGAGTTAAGTCGCGAGAATCTAGTGCCTTTAAATGAGGAGATCGAAACACTGGAAAACTATCTGACCTTACAGCAAATGCGCTTTGAAGATGCTTTTACCTATCACATTACACAGCCAGACGAACAGGATCTTAGTGCCATCATGTTGCCTCCAATGTTGATACAACCTTATGTCGAAAATGCCCTACTACATGGTATTGACCTCGAAACCTGTAAAGGCAATATCGACATTCATTTCCAATTGGATGGAGATATTTTATCGGTGGACATCCTTGATAGCGGTAAGTCCGAACCAAATATCCAAGAAACGCCACATCGTTCACTCTCTGGAACAATCAGTCATGAACGCATGCAGCTCCTGGGCAGGAAAGCAAGCATAAAAATCACGAAAAATCCTGAAGGAGGGACACTGGTAAAATTGCAAATACCTGTAGCATATTAATCATTATGGCTAAGAAGTGTCTTTTTCTCCTTCTGCTGCTTCCCTTTCTACTGACAATAGGATTTGTTGTTCAAATAAGAAAGATAGACACGGACTTAACACATACAACAGTTGTTCCTCTCAATAACAATGGTAGTCTATTGTCCATCGATAAACACGCAAGCAAAAGGAGAATATACTTTTTTGTATCCGAAGCGGGCAAAATCATTAAATACGAAAGAAAGTATCGCGGCTTTGTGACTGATTGGTGGGTAAAATCTCAAGCAACAAAATTCGCAAACAACAAAATGCTCTCCTTTTACCATGAGCATAATCCGCAGAGCGGTCAGGCAGAAAGTTTTCCATTCTTTGGTCTTTATAAGGAGAAAAAAGACTTTTCCTATTATGCTGACATCTACTATTACCTGAAAGAAAAGTATTTCTTTATGCTATTGGCGGCCTTTATTGGTTTCATCCTGGGTGGGGCTTGGTCAATTGATACAATTGGCGGAGCCACACACAATAAAGGGATTTTCGCATGTTTCTTGCTGGAGCTTGTTTACTTTGCTATACTGCTATTTTTTTAGAATAATCACATTTCTATTTTATCGTCCAAAAACAGGAACAGGTAATAGATACTATTTTATCACCTAGCTGCGAATCGTAAAAACTATTTACGATTCGTAAATATCACTGTTCTGGCCAGTATTCCTTTCTTAGTTTTGATAAATCAGTAATGGTATGTACATGAAAAATACATTCTTCAACATTGCATGCATTAGACAAATCATAAGTTTCACTATCCTTATCGTTATAACTAGAAATATTATGGCACAAGAGGTCAATCATTATATCGCGACCGGTAAAGACAGATCCAAAACGATCAGTGGACAGTACGGTGACCTCAGTGGCATCTGTCTCTTTGAAGACGGCAAATTCATGTTATATGGTTATGCTACCATGGTCTTTGGATCCTATGTCTTTGAAAAAGATTATCTTCTTTTCTATCCAGACCAGTTACCGCAATTTCAGTTATATGCATGCCATAACCCCACTTTAGGAGATGACGTATCTGTCAATTTTAGAGGCTTCGAAGAGGGAAAGACTTCTGTACAGTTTGGAGACGACAGCATACAACCAGTTTTCAACGATGGGGCCAATTGCTTCGATTTCCCCTATATCTATGAGCAATCACACCCGATGTCACAATTGAAATTCGCCGTACAAAATGAAGGTTTTGATGCTGACCCCGCATACCAAACATTCCACTATCAAAATGACGAGCGCTTCAATGACTTCATCGCAATCTATAATAAACCACAGCGAGCGCGAGCGAATTTCGGCGCCTACCTGTATTTAACTGAAGATAAAAAGCTTGCTATAAGCCTTTCTAATTATGGAGGCAGGAAGGGCTTTTTAAGAGAAAACCAAGTAGACCCAACACAAAAGCGCTGGCTTGAAATATTAACAATGAAAAAAGAATATGAAAGTGCGGGAAGCATTGAGCTGACGGCAATATTTTCTAATGCGGAGTATAACATTTCTTATCCCGACCTAGAGGAATATAATTTTGACAAAGCAACAAATCAATACATCAGCAAGTCCGCAAAGGAAAACGACCAAGAGAATGATCAGGGTGATCGCTATCTGCGTCAATATACCAAAGAGCCATTAGTACCCAAGCAAGGTAAGTTTGACAGCAAAACTGCCACTGCCGCAAGTCTATTTTTTGCCAGCTGTGACAAACCTAACGAATCGTACAATCACATTAAAAGACGAAAAGAAAATACTAAATGATCAAACAAAGTGTATACCTCATCCTATTACTACTACTTTCTATAGATAGTTACGCACAGTTGAATTTACGAAAAGCGATTTTACAAAGTGATTTGATTATTTCTATCAATAACCATCGTCAGGACAGCATTTGGGAAAATGACCATACCTTGCAGTCATACACGCAAATGGATAAAATAGATTCAGACAATGCGTTTATCCTCCGCAATAAACTCAAATCTACACCACAGACACTACGACTCAGGAATTATCTGGCTCAGGAAGAATTCTTCTCCAAGGATATTCATCGCCCCTCCTCTTGTCTCGTACCAATGGTTATCGATATAAGCAAGCACTATCAAGATATATTTTTCATAAAAAAAGAAAAAGGGCAATACAAACAAGTATTGATGTTATCAGATGTAGAGGATGCCCTCTTTCAAGCTTATAGAAATCAGATAACAAGTAGCAGCAATTTTGAAAACGCCAAAAATGAAAACGAACGGTTTTCCAAAACCCTGGACTGGTTTATCGAGAACGGTCTGCTACCCGATGGCGAATTTATTGCCTATTATAAACAAAAAGGCATCACTACAGATTCAATATTATACACCGAAAAACAATATCAGAATGCTCTACAACAATTTCAACTGGGGCATGAAGATCTGTTATCCCTACTCAAAAAGAAGTACCCTGAGGAGGTAAAACAATATTACGCTCAAAAAATGAAGGACATTCTAACTATCGAAGAGCCTAATTATAGTAATTATTATGATTTCTACAAAGCTATTTCTGCTCTTACCGATAGCTTTAACAGCGACACAAGTTCCGCGGATTATATCTTGTGCAATGCACTGACATCCGAAAAGTTCGACAAATATGAAAAAAGAGATATTATGGTACATTTACTAAAAGTCGCAAGTGAGTGGAAATAAGCAATGGTATCAAGTTTGCTTAGCGTAATGAATAAAAAACAGTGATCGACCATGCTTATGCTGAGACGAGTTATTATATTAGTTATATCATGTTTCATCCATATCGTTGCCTATGGACAGTATCTTACGGTCCAGCAGATCGTAGATCAAGTGATTCATTCCTATAACAGTAAAGACAGCATCGCTTTTAATGCACTTCTGAACAAAGAGCTTGGTCTCTATTTCATAACCACTTTGGGAGTCAATAATCGTTGGACATATACATCTAAAATCTCTTTCAATCACCATACAGATTGTTCAATCAACGACCCGTACCAAGACTTTCTGGCGCAGGATCAGATCGCAAACTCAAAGACTATCATCTATAGCAATCAACCTTTTTTCGAGTGTGAAACAATCTATAAAAAAGGCATATTTGTAGCCAATAAAGGTAAATACCATCCCTTATCCGAATCTATTATTTTTTATAAAACACACTATTCAGGCATTATCGGTGAAGAAATTACATCGGATAAAGCGCAGGAACTAGACCATCTCTATAGCAAGGTAAAGCGTATTGAAAATCAGAGTCGACGTATTATTGTCAACAGCGACACAGGTACTTTTATTTTTTATATTACCAAAATTGACGGACAATGGTGGATAACAATTATAGATTTTGCCAGCGCCGATTGCAGTGTCTAGTTGTCCGCATCTGAACAAGAAATGTTCGAATATGAACAGTCCCTCCGCACAATACTAAAACATAAACAACTAAAAATCAAACAACTAAAACAATGGCAAATCAATTGCAATTCCATTTTGACATAAAATAGTCATCTATTGATAATTGATACCGCTATGTTAAAAATCTACATAAAAACAGCTTGGAGAAGTTTAAAAAGTCAGCGCTTCTTCTCATTAATAAAAATAGGCGGATTTGCCTTTAGCATAGCAATCTGTATGCTTATTGTTTTGTACGTAAAGCACGAGTTGAGCTATGATAAATTCTACAAAGATTCCAACCTACTTTTCAGGGTAGTAGGCGTAATCAATAAAGACAATACTGTTCTAAAAGGATTATCGCTCCCGGCTCCGGCAGGTGCAACTTTAAAAGAAGAATTTCCAGAAATTATAGCCTCTGGAAGATTATTAGCAAACCCTCTTTTTGGTGCTGGAACCAATCAAATCGCCACAACTGGCAATGCCGAGCTATTTTCCGAAGAAGGTTTTTGTTTTGCGGATCAAGCGATCATGGATTTCTTCCCTACCAAAACAATCTTCGGTTCATTAAGCCATGCGCTTGACAATCCAAAGACTATTGTAATCACCAAGCGGAAAGCAGCGAAACTGTTTAATGGAAATCCGATCGGAAAACGCATCTATCTAAATAATGAGAAATCAAATGAGTATTCCATTACGGCAGTCATTGATGATATTCCGACAAACTCCAATCTATATGGATATGATTTCTTTATGACTTTAAGTGGTCATGAGCCTTATGAAGGTGAAAAATTAAATTGGCTGGCCTCCAACTATACAACCTATTTTAAAATCAGAGAAGGCACGGATATACAACAATTGGAAAAGAAAATCACAAAATCTTACATTCAGGATCATTATAAACCCGCCATGATTAAAGCAGGTATGACAGTCAATGAAGAGGTTTGGAATACTGCAAGAATGACCTTACAGCCTTTGGAAAAGATTCATTTATACTCCAATGATGTTCCAAGCCATAAGATTGAAAGCCAAAATCGTGGCGATATTCGATTGGTCTATATTTTTGGTGGAATAGCGTCATTTATATTGATTATTGCTATGATCAACTTTATCAATCTGTCTACTGCCAATGCTGCTACACGTGCAAAAGAAGTTGGTGTCCGGAAGACAATCGGTTCCGGTCGAAAGGCCCTGATCATACAGTTCATGACGGAGTCCTTTTTATACAGTGGAATTTCGATCGCATTTGCCTTATTTTTCGCTGTGCTTCTACTCCCCCTTTTTAATCAGATTGCCGGCAAATCCTTGGTTTTTCCTTGGACAACCTGGTACTTTATCCCCACCCTTATCATCTTTGGTTTATCAATAGCTATTGTATCTGGAATTTATCCCGCAATGTATCTTTCTAAATTCAAACCAATTGCCGTATTAAAAGGAAACGTAAATTTAAAATCTAGCCGCAACTGGTTTCGAAATGGACTTGTTATCTTCCAGTTCGCAACATCTATCATCCTGATCATTGGCACTTTGGTCATCAACCAACAAATAAAATATATTTTAAATAGAGACCTAGGTTTCAATAAAGAACAGGTGCTCATATTAAGAGGAACGGGCACTTTGGATGGAAAGCAAAGGTTGCTAAAAAACGAATTAAAGGAATTGTCCAGTGTGGCTTCTGTTTCTATAGGTGATTATCTACCTGTTACGATGGATGGCGTAAAACGTAACGGAAATTCATTTTGGAACGATGGTAGACAAAATCAAGACGTGGGTGTAGCCGGTCAGAACTGGATTGTCGATGATGATTATATCTCCACATTCGGGATCAAAATCCTCGAAGGTCGTAATTTCAACATGAACATGCCAACAGATTCCGCGGCGATAATAGTCAATCAGAAGATGGTAAAAGAGTTGAACATCAAGAATCCGATTGGTGCAAAAATCCGAAATTATGCATCTTATACAATCATTGCTGTGGTCGAAGATTTTATCTTTGGAAACATGCGTAATGAGGATGTTAAACCGCTGGCTCTGGTTATTGGTGGCAGTCCAAATATGATGTCCATCAGACTTAAATCAGACAAAATGGAACAAAGTATTCAGGAAATTACGAACGTTTGGAATAAATTCTCTCCAAATCAAAAGATTCAATACACCTTCTTGGATGACGGATTTGCCATGTTGTATGCAGATGTACAACGGACTCAGGTTATTGTCTCAACCTTTGCAGGTTTAGCGATATTTATTGCTTGTTTGGGTTTATTTGGACTTGCCGCATTTGTGACCCAGCAACGGACAAAAGAGATCGGCATCCGGAAGGTTCTTGGAGCCAGTTTGCTAGGAATTATAAAATTGTTATCTGCTGATTTTATAAAACTTATCTTCATAGCCATTCTAATCGCCTGTCCTATTGGCTGGTGGGCCATGGACACCTGGTTACAGGACTTCAATTACAGAATCAGTATTCAGGCTTGGATATTTATACTTGCAGGAATCGCCAGCATGTTGATTGCATTTGGAACCATCTTCTACCATGCGCTAAAAATAGGACGAATAAATCCGGTCAATAGTTTAAAAGACGAATAATTTCAATTAAATTACTTAACTTAGCTTATAGACCAAACGTTTACGTTTTGAACACAATTCTTAAATTTATAGTTGCTTAGTTAGCCTCACAAACCACAGGCTAATCATTCTTTTATTTGGATAATCCTATCCAAACAGGTTTTCATTTGATTTTATTATTCACCCTACTGCTATAGCAAATATTCTTTTTTGCTATGCAAGCTATCCATCCCCTGGTGTTGCGATAGCAGAAACATCGTGAATAATATCAAAAAAATTAACAAAGAATATTAAGCACGACTATAAATAATGCAAAAGGAATATACATGGGCTGTCAGTCCAAACAATACACCACTACTAAAGAAATCATGTAGCCACTGCGATAGTAAACAATTTTATTGCAGTGAAAAATTCAGAATAAATGCACAGAAAAAAAACGTTGACGTATGGTTGATTTATCGATGTGTTAAATGCGATAGCACATACAATTTGACCATATTTTCACGTACTCGATCAACTGCAATAGACAGTATATTGTTCAACAAATTTCAAAATAACGATACAGAATTGGCTTGGAGATATGCGTTTTCCGAAGAAATGAGAAGAAGGAATAGGGTAGAAGCCGATTTAGCTACAGTAACCTATGCTTTGCAATATGACCAGATTTCAAGCGATGAATTGCTGTCTTTGAACAAAAGGATCTTAACATTCGAGGTGGACTATCCCTTTGACTTCCACCTTAGGTTATCATCCCTCATTCGTACTTGTCTCAACCTTTCCTCAAGGCAGCTCGATCAACTAATCATGCAAGAAGCAATTACGGTAGCGGGAAAACACCTACAGAAAAAGCATAAGCTAAAAGACAAAGATCGCATTGAAATTGATTGTAAAAAACTTAAAAGCATACTGTAACAGATTGATCTGATCCTCGATTATCTGAAAACAGATAGCCTCAATTTCTGGAGCTGTTTTTATTAGAAAGCTATAGTCTATCACAAAAAAGGGAACCGTTGGTTCCCTTAATTTTTCGTATATAAAATGAAGTACTTTTTATAAGGTATTCATATATCTATTTTTGCTGAAGTTTATCTGATAACATCTTCATATAAAAACCACCTACAACACTACGCGCCTTAAAATTCTCACGTATCCCTGTATTTGCATCGTAAAAATCATTTAGTGGAACACGTGATTCTGTTTGGATCGCATGATTGTAAACCGGATGCACCAAAGCTTCAAATTCTTCTCTTGTCGGCGCGAAAGTTGCAGTCCACAAAATCCAGTCGTTTTTGGTATATGCTTTTCGACTATCCAATGGAATTCCAAATCTACTTTGCTTGGTAAGGTAATACTTGATCTCTGTGTTATAGACTTTCTGTGGAAACAGATTTAGTCCCAGCACCTTGTCCCAAATCAGGTTATATTTTTGGCTCCAGGTATTTTTATCGTCAAATGTCAGCGCGTAATGATCTCCGGCATCTGCCATTTCCATCCATTTTGGCACCATCTCCTCCGCAATGGCACGATATTTCTTCGCCGCCTCAGTTTCACCGATCGCTTCAGCCATTTGCGCATAACAGGCAATCCCCACAATAGCCTTTACCGATAAGTTTACGTTACGGGCGAGATGGCCCGCAAAATCATCTGTACATAATTGCGTTTTAGGATCAAAACCATCCTTTACAAGATAGTCTACCCAAGTGGTTAGCGTCTTCCAGTGCTTACGTGCATAGCTTGCATCCCCCTGTACTTTTGAAATCGCAGCTGTCAAGATAATCATATTTCCAGACTCTTCGACAGGCATTGGCTCGCCATAAGTCTGTCCATTGGCCAATGGATATGTACCCAGATCATGTGCTGCCCAAGGGTGAGGATATTTGCCACTTTCACTAAAGTAAAAGATACCCGTCAACATGCCTTTCAACAATTCCGGATTATAGATCAGGTATAGGGGCGCCGATGGATAAGTGACATCGACCGTATTAATAAAACCACCACTGTTGTTCTCTTTGGACAACCAGAGCAATTCGTCCTGTGGACTTTTCACCAAGGTATGCGCAGCAATGCTCTGACGATAGGCCAGTGTTGTTAAATGTGCATATTCCTTTCCTCCAGACTTTAGCGCATCCGCGTAGACCTGTTTATCGAAAGCAACACATCTGTTCATTACTGTGCGGTATTCATTGGCCGCTAATGTGAGTTGATTTTCGATGGTTTCCTTACCAGAATTATTCCACCAAGGTCGCAGATCTTTTTTGAAATATTGGATCGCATAAATTTCATCATAGCCAAGTTCAACAAAACGTTCGACTTCCGTGTTGCCCACCGTCCCAAAAGGAATGATCGTATTCAAGGACAATGCTGTTCCTCTTGTACTTTTTGACTTTGTATTCCCTTTTCTAAAGTCATCCACAGCCGTTGCCATTGGACTTACAAACTGCTGCGAGTGATCTTTTTTGGGTGAGGCGACATAAAAATACCCCCAGTCAATACGCATATCATCGGCTGCTTTCTGCAACATAGGCTGTTCGACTGTTCCTGTTTTCAAAACAGCTAATTTGTCAGTCTCATATTTTTCAGCAACAACCTCCTGCGATGGTTTATAAACCGCAATGTTGGATGCCGCACTTAAAAAGACTTTTACAGCATGTTGTTTTCCATCATTTGCTTTTACCTGGTAGGTAATATAAGATACAGGACGAGCCAAAAGATTAAGATCATCCATCAATAGCGGCGATGTAAATGTAAGCTTCAGATCGACTTTGCCTGCCTGGAAATTATATATGGTACGTGTGGCTGTTATCTCCACATCTTTCTGTAGGGCAGTTTGTATTTTAGGTCCCCCCTCTTTGAGCCTATCTACTAAGCCAAAGTCAAGAAAACGGCCTCCGGCAGTATTGCGCAGGTGAATAGCGATCTGATTTTGGCCAGTCTTTAGGTCCGACTTATTTATCGGCAAGTACTGGAAGCTATTTGTCCAACCCGCCTTTTCATAAACCTTTTTTCCATTTAAAAATACCACAATATTATCATCATGGTTCAATTTTAAGAAGAGTTCGTTGATGCCTTGTGGGTCGGTCACATTAAAGGCACGACGTACCCAGATATCATCCGATTTCCACAAAGTCTTGACATGTTTTTGATCATCTCCCAGCGGAGCAGCACCTGATTTCCAGTCACTGGCTTTATAAGAAGAGGACTGCCAGTCTCCCTCGGGTTTAGACTCGGTATATTGGACAGTAAAAGACTGATCTTCCGCAGTGGGAAGAATAGTTTTATAATTGGGCTCCTCCTTACCAAGAAAACGATAAATATTGCCGTCGACATTAATCAGCCCCAAGAGTGAATGATCCGCTTCGGTCCAATGTTTGGTGGTCGATGCATTCAGCTGATCCGTCATCGACCAGATACTAAAGTTTGGATTGTGGGTAATCAATGGGTAAGCTGGCGCTTTTCTTTGTTGCGCCTGTGCATCAAAAAAGCTCGTTATACAAGCTAACAAGCAACAAATACTCACTTTTCCGAGTTTGTTCATCTTAAAAATAGGTTTTTTAAAGGGTTTGATCATATATTTTGATAAAATTAGCGACCTAGCTGTTTTTCAGGCATAAAAAAATGAATTATTAAAATTGCGTTAAAAAAGCATGAGCTTCACAACAAATAACGTTGGAATAACTGACATTCAGCAGCCTCTTCGTATCATTTTATATGCAATTTATATCATATTGCTGTTGGTCTCACAATAGAATAGAGGATAAAAAAGGTAATCGGAAAAGAATAGAACATCCAATAACTGGGTTCAATAAAAAACATTATTATCTTTGGCTATCCGATCAGGATCAGATTGGTTACGCTGATAGATTGGTACCAATTTTACCTTGGAGAATATGAGAAGATTTTACATTTTTTTCTTTACGATTATACTATGCTTTTGTTCAACAATTGTTGGGCTTTATGCGCAAGAAAACGATTCAATCAATAAAAAAGAACTTGGTTTAAGTACCTTATTAAATGATATCCGACAACAACAGATCAACGATTCGCTCGAACGTCAGAAATTACAGCATGAAATCGCCAGTCTCAAAAGTCAGAATAGTCCCAAGAAAGAAAATCTAAAACAGCAGCTCAATGACTTTGACGAAGAAAACAGCCTACGCAAGCAACAATTGAAAATCAAAGTCGACTCGATCAAAAAAAACACCAAGCGTTATGCCGTCGCACCATTTAATGATACCCTTTTTTATATCTATAACAAATTGGGGTCATCCCTGGCCAAAGATCGCGCCTACAATGTGGTCAACAGAATTGAGAATCTCTATGAAGATGATTTTGTAAAAGTAGATTCCTTCAAAATCGAAAACAACGAAATCAGCGCCGATATTGTTTACAAAGATCTGATCATTACTTCCATCACAGAACTTGACGCCCTACTGGAGGGTAAAAGCAAAGAAGAGATTGCCAGACAATACCTCAAGCGTATCCAACAGGCCATCAGTGAGGAAAGAGCAGACAATAGCATTACCAAAGTGCTGATCCGTACAGGGCTTGTCCTTCTTATCCTTATCATCTTTTCGATTTTGGTATTTTTTATCAATAGACTAAAAAAGTATGGCACGAATCGCCTATTGACCGAACGTACAGAGCGGATCAAGGACGTTAAGATCAAAAATTATGTGCTGGTCACTTCCGTTCAGAAAACTCGTATTTTCATTAACACAATCAATATTGCACGTTGGGGACTGATCGTGTTGATCGCTTTTATCATGCTTCCCATTGTTTTCAGTGTCTTTCCGTTTACGCAAAGCTGGGCCTCCAATCTGATCGGACTTTTTACCAAACCTTTGAAAAAAGCGGTCTTCGCCATTTGGGATTATATTCCAAATCTGATCACTGTTTTCGTCATTCTATTTGTCATGCGTTATGCAGTGCGATTTGTGAAATATATTTTTAACGAGATTGATAAAGGTAAATTAGAGGTCAATGGCTTTCACCGGGAGTTTGCTATGCCTACATTTACCATTGTCCGGTTTCTATTACACGCTTTTACATTGGTACTTATATTCCCCTATCTTCCGGGCGCCAATTCAGACATCTTCAAAGGAATATCTGTTTTTATTGGGGTGCTATTTTCCCTTGGATCATCCTCAGCCATTTCAAATATTATTGCAGGTCTTGTCATTACCTATATGCGACCTTTCCGCATTGGTGACCGAATTACAATTGCGGATAAGACAGGCGTTGTCATTGAAAAATCACCCTTGGTAACTCGATTAAGAACAATTAAAAATGAGGAAATCACCATTCCAAATTCGTCCATCCTATCGGGCAATACTGTTAACTATTCTACCTTTTCAGAAGAAGGAATATGTTTTCAGGTTGAACTCACAGTAGGCTATGAAGAACCTTGGCAACGTATACACGAATTGCTCTTAAATATTCCCCCACGTATAGCACGTGTCAATCAACTCCCAGCACCATTTGTATTACAAAAAAAACTAGACGACTTTTATGTCCTCTATGAGCTGAATGTTTATATTTCCAAATCTGGGGAAATTGAGCTGGCCAAATCCGAAATTTATCAACATATTCTCAATGACTTTCTGGCTGCAGGTATTGAAATGAATGGCCCGCATCTATTTGCAAAATTGGATCATGTACCACAATACCAGCCTAAAAACACAGATAAATAGTATTAAGGTCTTTGATCTATTTCTGGATCAGTTTTATTGGCATGTAGCATCATTTGGGCTAGATTTCCCAACTGCACCAGCGCAAAACGTAGTTCATCCGTCCAGGGTAGTCCTAAGCTGAGGCGCATACAATTTTGAAATTGATTTTGCAGGGTGAACATTCTCCCTGGAGCAATACTCATTTTCTTTTTTAATCCGTAGTTGTAAAGCTTTGTCGTGTCTATGCTTTTTGGCAACTCGACCCAGAGTGCTAGCCCTCCTTGAGGTCTGCTGATCCGGGTTCCTTCCGGAAAAGACTCCGCGATCACATTGGCAAACCGTTGATAGTTTTCTTGCAATGTTTTCCGAAGATCATAGAGATGATGATCATATCTTCCAGTCATTAAAAAATTACCCACTGCCTCGTGAATTAATGTTGTGGATGACAGGGCATGGATTAATTTCAAGCGGAGAATCTGATCCTTGTATTTCCCAGCAGCGACCCAGCCCACCCGGTAGCCAGGGGCCAATGTTTTTGATACCGAGCCACACCATAACACATTGCCCTCTTCGTCAAAGGTTTTACAACATTTGGGTCGTTCGCTCCCAAAATAGATATCGCCATAAGTATCATCCTCAATCAGTGGAACAGCGTGCTTAGCAAGTAACCTGACCACTTCCATTTTATTTTTATCGGGCATACAATAGCCCAATGGGGTATTGAAATTGGGCACAAGCAGACAAACATTGATCTCGGGCAGTAAGTGTTCAAGCGCAAGGATATCAATCCCCGACATTGGATTGCAAGTCAATTCAATAACCTTTAATCCCAAACTCAGAACCAACTGCAAAATACCGGGGTAACAGGGACTCTCCAACGCAATCGTATCTCCCGGCTTGGTCAATGCCATCAGACAGAGCGACAAAGCATGCATACAACCATTCGTTGTAATGACATCATCCGCTGTCAATCGACCATCCCAGCCCAAGGAACGGGCCGCTACCATCCTACGCAATTTCAAATTCCCCTGTAAAGGTTCATATTCAGCGCCAGCAGCATCTAATTCTCGGGTTGCAAGTACGATTTCCTTTTTTAATTTCGCCAAAGGCAGTAAATCCCCTGAAGGAACACCGATGGAAAACAAGGTGAGGTCTTTACGCCCCATATTCGCGTACACGCTACTGATCAGCTCATTGGGCTCAACACTATCCGCCATAAGCTTTATTTGACCTGTTTCGGGTAGTTGCAATTTATGCTGATTCAATGCGTTAACAAAATACCCTGACTGCGGTATCGAATAAATTAGTGATTGCGCTTCCAAAGCGAGGAATACCCGCTTAGCTGTATTCATACTGATACCATGTTCTTTGCTCAACATACGCACTGATGGCAGCCGTTCATTGGGCCTGAGAACACCATTTTTTATTTTACTCGCTATATTTTGAGCCAAAACACTATATAGAAAGTCTTTTCCCATTTTGTAAA
>Ga0065704_10070924_pt1 | contig 14555 bp, 12 predicted proteins | sample SwiRhicommuniRL2_FD_59091 | JGI IMG/M metagenome (GOLD analysis project Ga0065704, IMG submission 59091) | Switchgrass rhizosphere bacterial communities from Rose Lake, Michigan, USA - RL2 v2 (version 2) | ecosystem: Host-associated > Plants > Roots > Rhizosphere > Soil | place: East Lansing, MI
GCATTACGAACGTCTATGTAGCTGACTAGTGCTATTCGCGCTTCCGTCTGCTGGTTTCGCAGACAACGCCCGTCGTTCTCAACTTTCGACGTATTTAGTGCGTTTTCACACAGCCTGGGTCGACTTCTGCCAATCATGGCCACCCAGTGTGGTGGTCAAATCCGATGCGAACGACTGGTCAAGTCGAATGCAAATGAGTGGGCAAGTGAATGCAAATGGGTGGTCAGGTGGAGTGCAATTACCCACCCTAGAGGCCAACGATGTGGTGTAGGGCCAATTTGGAGAGGCAGCATGAGAGCACATATCCAGCCCCCCTCCAAAACTGGTGTAACCGGTGTTACGAGTGTAACGCCCTTCACCAAACGCCCGGTTTCATTGGCTCTCATGCCTGTTACACAGTTGAGCGACATAGCGTACCCCCGATGTAACGCTGCCCCTGCGTGTAACGCTAAAGTCAGCATCCGGGTGTTGTGGGCAGGCGTTTTGCGCTCGAGCATACCAAGCGAATTTCGCTGGCTCCGCCTTTCGATGAGAGGAAATCACGCTGGGGACCCTGAGAGCTTTAGCTTCACACGGGGCATGAAACCCGCGGGATCGAGTTAGCGGGAGACGTTGGAGGTTACTGAAATTTCAATCGTTGAAATTGAAAGGATCTTGAAGAAAAAGGCCCATCGTTACAGCTTCGGTAAAGGTGACTATATCTGTTGCTGATAGTGAACACCTGCATGGCGTCAACCATGGTTATGGATGTCAACCACGTCAACCTGTCAACCGACGTAGGAAAGAGTGCCGCTAGCACGATTCCGCGGGTTTCCGACCCCTTATCTTCAAGAATGCGCGAGGGTCCCCACTATCGAACCAAAGCCAAGAGAAAGATCGACCTAGCCTCGCTGGAGGAGCAATACTAATGGGGCTACGGGGATACCCCTAACAAACCGTGTTACGGGTGTTACGCGTGTTACGTTTTTGTTTAACTATTTGATTTTAAATGATTTATATCGCGTTACGCAGCTTTGACTGGTTTGCCGATATATGTGTTACATCGCAGATAGGTGTTACATCAATGATGCTCTGGAGACGCGGTTTGTGATGTTTGAGGCGCGGGGTCATCGACCTGGGGGCTTTCGCCTATAAGGACTGCTACCGTCCAAGAGCAGTCGCTCGAATTCGTCTACAGCGCTAGAGGCGACTCACAATGCTGACTAGCGCTAATATTCCGGTGGCCAAGAGATCTTTATTCAGCTAAGAGCAACCCCTAGACCAATTGACGCGAGCTGCCACCCTTAATGGACCTTAGAAACAAACAAATCCCCAGGCCAAAACATTGGCAGGAATTTGAGGAGTTATGCCTTGCCCTTTTCAGAGACGTCTGGAAAGACAGGCTCGCTCAAAAGAATGGTCGCGCAGGACAACCTCAACATGGTGTTGATGTGTGGGCCGGAGTCGATGGCAGTCGTTCTCGTTTTCAAGGAGTCCAATGTAAGGGGAAGGATGAATCGCTTGGCTCGACTGTTAGTGAAACCGAGCTATTAGCCGAGATAGCCAAGGCGGATAAATTTAGCCCTGCACTGGAACATTGGGTGTTGGCGACCACCGCTCCTACGGACGGAGAGTTGCAGCGAATTGCACGTGAGATCTCCGTCGAGAGGGAGCGCCAGGGAAAATTTACCGTCCAAGTCATGGGTTGGGGCGACATTGAGTCGCTACTATTCAACCACCCAACGGTGGTTGAGACCTTTTACCCGGAACTTGGAGTGGACGCTGCAAGGCTTGCGGAAGCCGTTAATGTATTCACAATCGTGAGGCCCTCAATTAATGGTGCTCAACCTTTAATCACCCAAAAATTGAATACACCTGCATGGCGGGAAGTGTTTTTTGATAGTAGTCGCGACCTAGGTCCTGCCCTTCTAGGGAGGCCACTCGGGCCGTCAGATGCACTCGCTTGCCCGCGCCTTCCTGAAGCCGACTTGGTAACCCGGCAGATGGAAATGGCATACTCAGCACGACTCATCGGTGAACCTGGAACAGGGAAATCGGTTTGTGCTTTCCAAGCAGCAAATACTTTTGCAGCACGTGGTTGGAGGGTTTTTACGCTCCGTGGTGACGATGTGCTCCCGGAAGACCTCCCCTCGTCCGGTGACAATGGTGTTTTATTGTTGGTGGATGACGCGCACCTGGTAACCGACAGTGACCTAAAAGTACTGGAAGGCCGGGCAACTTCCCGGCGGCTTATCCTCTCTACACACAGCTCAATAGAGGGTCGAGCCGCTCTGCGAGGAGCAGTGCGAATGGACCCACAAGCGGCCATTCGTGCTATTGCGTCAGGTCTGCTCGCGGATCGCCGCGCTACGTTGGAAGCCGTGCGGCGGGCTGATGGCCATGTGGGCGATCTGATGATGGATACTTCACTCGAAGAGCGCATCGAACATGCAGCCAAGTATGCAGCGGTTCCGTGGCAATTCTGCTTTGTGCTCGGAGGCGGTTGGCGGCGAGCGAACGAAGCTACAAGCACGGCCGGTGCACTTGGTGCTGCGCTGCCGCTGGCCGCGGTGGCCATCAGGCAGCTAGCTTCCCGTGATTCAAGCTGCTCAGCGGCGGACATCACAGAACTGCTAACCAGTACAAAAGTCGACACAAGCAACCTAGGTGCTGCGTTGGATGCACTCGTCGCAGAGCGATTGGTGATATCTGCCAATGACTTTCGTTGCCCTCATCAGCGATTTGCGGCCGTGTTACTTGGACGCATCTTGGAACGCGAAGACGAGGTATCTAGAGCTTTTGTGGCTGCAATACTAAACGCTGTAGTTACAGACCACTCTTTCCCCCTTGCGGGCCTGAGAACCCTGTTGCATGAACTTTGGTTCAACGACCACGGCAGGTGGCGGCGACTAATCAGGAGAGAGTCGATTGAGCATCTTCTTGCTCGCTGCTGGAAAGTAAGCGAACCGGATGAAGTGATGACGGCATGCTTTGTACTGAGCGAAATTTCCTCATATCTCGAAGAGGGTATTGCAAACGTTCTTCAGGGAAATGAGTCCACAATCATTTCGTGGATTGAGCAAGCGATAAATCCTATGGGACATGGACTCTCGCGACTACTGAACGATTTGTTGAACCGCAGAGAAGAGTTTGCCATCGAGCTGATCCGCAGGGTGAATCCGATAGTGATCTCCGGTTTGATTTCTAATGTAGACCCTACAAGCGCTGGGCATGTCGCTGATTTGGCAAAGAGCCTAAGGCTAGGACAAGGGGATCCGTGGGCACAAAGAGTGCTCGAAAATCTAGATAAGGAAAAACTATTAGCGTTAGCGGCATCTTGGCCACCGGAAGCACCCTTGTATCGAATTATATCTCTAATGGAGGCGTTGGCTTGGCCATGCGAGACACTAACCTTAGATATGGTCGAGGTATTCTTACCCACCGCGAGGAAGAAGTTAATAGCGGATCCTGTACTCAATTTCCGAGAGCTTGATGATCTTGCGTGGCACGTTCTCAGAGTTCTGGACCCTCTGGGCGTATACACAGGAAAGTATGCGCCTACTACTCGGCATATCCATCTTGCCCGTGCGCTGTTTGACAATGTCGACCTGCATGATCTGGCTCGAAAACTATCCCTGGCACCGCTTCGCATGTTTCAACAAGTAACATTCCTGCTAGCGCTGCTACATCGCGTATCGCGGCCTAAGTTCAAACGGCTTGTCAAGCTGATTGACTGGGATCGAATCGGTGTAACGATTGGTGCACATTGGAGTCACCTGCCCCATGAAGCAGAGAGCCTTATCGGGGTGGCCGCTGGTACGAGCGAGTCCTGGACGACAATGGCTAATTTTATCCAGAGGAACCTCGGTCATATGGAGACTATGCCCCCGCGATTGGCGGTGGTGGCTCCAGATGCGGCTGTAGAGTTTGTACGTGTAGGGAAATCCATTGCTCTAGCTAATTACTCGCATGTTACATGGAATTATGGCGAGTTTGTCATCGCACTCTTCATGGAAAAAGCCCCCGAACTATTGCCATCTGTGCTCGCTCAGTGCATTCCAACCATCGCTAAGACTCTCTCTGAAGCTCACCCGAGCTGGTACAAGGAGTCCTCACCAATGCTCAAAACCATGCTGACACATGCGCCTGAGAGTCTTCAGCGGGTCCTTGACATGATGAACGCCGAAAAGGCAGCGATTGGTTGGAAGGCTGCCATGAGTGCGGGGCGCGGAAGTAAGAAAACTGTGGACGTACTCCTTCAGGCAGCAGGGGATCGAACGGATGCTATTGGCGATCTTGCTAGGCTTCTCAGGAAGCGAAGAAAGCCCCGCAGTATTTCTACTCGAGGGGTATAGGGAGCGTCGGGATTTCGCTGGTACCAGGACAAAGCGATCATTGCAACTTAGCAATGCTTCGCTCTAACTGAGCCAGACTTTATTGCCTGAGAATGACCACTTTTGGCCGGTTGCTGCCCCTCGCGACAGGCGGCAAGCGTTCAATAGTGGCCGCGTTCGCAGAGCACCGCTAGCAGTTAACGGAAGTTAGTTTGGCCACATTTGAAACAAGAGGTGACTCGAAACTCAGCTGATGCCCTTAAAAGTAAACATTCCGTTTTCCTCTGAATATAGCAGGTGCTGTAATTCGTTCTTTTTTTCTATAGAGTGAAGGCCGCTCTCAATAAACTCATTAACATCACCTCCTCTAGGCAAGCTGAAACCACCTTTTACTTGATGTGGGTAATTATGCTTTCTTTCATATTCGATAGAGTTTTTGAACTCTAAATACTCGCCAGTACTGATAGCCAATTCGTTTGTCTCAGTATACAAGAAAAGCTGAACTCCAAAATTAAAAATACATGGGTATATGTCTACATAATCTCTGTAGTAAATGCATGATTTTTCGATGGCGCTTCGTCCCTTATGATTTGTACTTTCGCAAATGGCGTTGACAACGTTTACGGGAATTAAGCAAAGTGTGCGAAGGTCAGCCTCTACAGGAACATTTGATATGAGTGGTAAAGCTCTCGCGCTGTTATGTATTTCGGCTTGGTGAATTGCGTAATTGCGAACGGCTTTAATTGCCAAGAATTCATTGCTGTCAAAAAAGTCGGGATATCCAGCTTTTTTTAATTTGTCATTGATGCTGTATGTTGACGCCAGAACTTCTCTGACGGTGTCCGGATCTGGGCTTTGACAGTAAATCATATAGTATCTAAAGAATCTTTTTATCTCTGCCAAGCAATCATCTTTTGTCACGACTGTTGCCATGCGCGGAGCCCCTTCAAATACTCGACAATACATTGAAGGCGCATAATACATAAAAAGCTGCTTGTGTAGCAAATAACTTGGGTTTTTTGAGTGCAGCGGCTATAACGTTTAAAGCTATCTGTTCCTTAGTCGTCGAACTGCTAATAAACACTAACGCCCAAATCACTCACTTAACAAATATCCCCATATATTGCCCACTATTGAATACTGGTCCGAGTCCGGATAAAGATGGACGTGTAAATAATTTTCACCTGCGTTAAAACCCGACACGACTCTATTGACCGTATAATAATGATCCTGTCTTACATGGTCAATAATGCTAGAGTTCAAAGAGGGACTTTCGAAAACTGGCTTCCCGATATAAACCGGTGGGGCCTGGACCGACTTAACACGCTTTGGCCATTTGTGGCCCGCCTCAAACTCCTGCTTCTTCAATAGAAAATCTAAACCAACATCCAAACAATAATTGAAGTTTTCGGCGTTTAACTCATTGGCGGCATAATTCATGTCGTAATCTGAATGCCACATGCCAGTTTCAGTCTCAACTACCCGCGGAGTCAACCTGCGAAAGTTTTCAGCGTCAACTGTACTTACACCCCATTCCATACAATCGGTTTTAAACCTCTCATAGTCAAACTGAATATAATCAATCGGTGTCTTAACATTTGCATCTATCCATGACTTGTTTTTCGTCCAAGAGTGAGCTTTCACCCCGCCCCCGAAGCCCATTCCTAGCAAACCGCTGAGGGCGAAACTATTAGCCAAACTATTTCTAAAAGAGTAAATACAGTACTCCCGTTCGTAAGATATAAAAAATGCCTTCCTTAAAGCGGTTAAAGCGCTTAGAAAATCTTCTTTATCTGCACTGGAGACAGCTTCCTTTAGCAGATCTTTTGCAGGGCCGTCTTGAAGAATATCAGTAAGAAATATCTCTTGTAGCTTTGCACCAACAACGGACTCCAACAATGCATCGACAAAAGCCGTCGCCACATTGAAATAGCTGATAACAGAGGCAGGCTCTGACAATTGCCCGTAATGTTTACAGATAACTCGCTGCTTATTCAATGCCTTAATTGTTCCCGACTTTATTACCGGGACCTTCAACTTCTTCAATTCGCCGAGCAACTCATCAAAGGATTTCGATTCTAGATTTCTTTGCTCATCAGTATCCAACTCATCTAAAGATGCAAGAATCACCAGCTCCACAAAGTCCTGAAGAAGTATGATTCCAGCCGTGCAAGAATGCTTGTCACCAGAATTAACCAAAGATTTAGTCTTTTGGAATATGGCTTTCGCAACTAAGAGTGTATTTAGCGTAGAGACTTTCATTTTGTTTCCTTGAATGGATTTTTAAATTTTTTGTTTAAAAGTATTTGTCCTGGCGCTAATTTAGTTGGAGGGGTGTTAGAGTGCGATTGCGAATTTAGTGAAAATTAACCTGGGCTTCGAACAATTAAGGCCTTATTGTTATGCTTTCGGAGTATTCAGCCATGCCTACGCAAGTGAGGCCGGTTTTCGAAGTGGCTGATTGCAAGTCTTCAATCAAGCTGTTCGGGGTTGTATAAAAAGTTTGGGGTCTATTGACCCCAATTTATCAGAGGTTTCACAAATTTACGTGTCGTTCGATGTTCTCAATTAACATATCAAATTCATCGCTGATCTTTAAGATATACTGTTCAATAGCGTTTGTTCTTATCACGCTTTCTTCGGTTTCTGCTTCCGCGGCCAAGCATTGTGCGAATTTGTGATGGTCCGTGACACTGTTTTTCTCAAGAACCCAGTTTACGTCCAGACCATACTTGCTCTTCAGGAAGCTCTGGATATCAGGGTGCAGAAATACTTCTACCTCTGGGGGGCGACTGCCAGGAAATGAATATAAACTTTCTTGAGGTGCGCTCCCAACATCAGCATCTCTAACAGCAATGGCTTTTTTTCCGGTCTTCTGAAGAACGCGAACAGCTTCGCGTACAGCATCTTTGTCTCCGATGTCGTGTATCGCAACGGTTTTTAATAGCTCTTTCTTTTTGATTCTTATGACTTCTGTTAGTAACACTTTAGCAAAAATGTCTTCGACGCAAATGTCGAGTTGGCGGATATGTCCCGATGAAAGAATAGATCTCACTTGGTTGGATGAGATTCGATCAATTATTTCCACTCCGCTTTCGTCTCTAAGAATCAATTTTCTTGCTTCGGATGGTAAGGCTCCAATAATAACGCTAGAGTGTGTAGATAGTATGATTTGATGGTGCCGTCTGTTGCACACGTCTATAAGATACTTTGCAAATTCGTACTGAGCGCTTTCATGTAAAGATGTTTCAGGCTCCTCAAGAATAAATAAACTTTGTACTGGAGATGTCTCTAGTGCATCTACCGTGTAAAGTATGCGACCTTCTCCAAAACCCATATTGTTTTCAGAGTAAGAGTATCCGAGCCTTGATGCGATCCCAACCTCAAGTTCTTTTCCTTTGTGGGAAATCCCTTGGAAGTTAACGTCGTCATATTTATGGCCTATGATTTTAGCCATTTTTTTTATAATTTCTGTTTCTATTTCTCTTTTGTCAGTGAACAATAGTCGCGCGCCCCCGTAAATACTTAGGTCTCGTCTTTCAACCTTCGGTATGTACACGGTGAAACCCACATAGTAACAGTGTCGCTCCGGTTGTCTTTTATATCCTGACCACGCAGACTTAGCGCGAGCTACAGAAACCTCCTGCGGCTTTTTATGATCGTCTGTCTCATAGAAGTAAGTGACCTTAGCATCATCAGATATTGGCTTTGGGTCAGCTGGCGAAACCGGAAAAAAATCCTTGATGTATTGTCTTTTGTAATCGGTTGCAGTGGAGGGTTTCTTATATGCGCAAATAGCAAGTTGGCCTAATGTGCTTTTGCCAGCCCCATTGAGCCCTGATATTACAGTGATAGGATAGTCTAGGTTGAGCTCAAGCGAAGAAATTCCTCTAAAGCCTTCTATGACAACTTTTCTCAAACTAGATCCGAAATTAGAGTATCGGTTTTTTTCACTGTATTTAGATTGAATCTTTTTGGCGAAATCAGCCATCTGAAATCCTTTTCGGGTAGACCCCGTAATTTTTGGTAGGCAAATGCTGGGCTGAAGCTACTATTTTGCCATTAGCTTGTCTACTAAGCGTCCTGCGACAGATGGAATGGGGGGCGGAAAATCTAATTAGGCTCCTGTGCGCTGTTCTGTGGTGGTTTATTCATGGTTGGCCGATAGTTGGCCCGAAGCAGCCGACTCTCGCCGGTTGCTTCGGGGAAGGTTCAGATTAGGCCGCCAACAGGTCAAGCAGGCTGTGTTGGAGTGAGCGGTCTGCAAGTTCTTGCCAGGTCCAGCTTCCAAAGCGTTCGCCCTGTTCAGGGATTTCTAGCTTCAACAATGCAACCGGGTCTCGATTAATCAGGTTGCGTGCAGCCCACAGCTTGCCGCCCGTCTCCAGCAGTGCTTTCGCTGCTTCGTTCCATTGCTCTTCCAGCACGGTGTTCGCTAGGTGAGCTGCTTTGTTCTCGATCTTGGCGCGTTCTTTTTGTGCCTCTGTGATGTGCAGATCAATCGTCACCAGCTCCTGCTCCAGGGCGGTGATGAGCAGTTGTTGACGGCGATGATGCTCAACCGCAGCCGTGAGGTTTTTTGCTGCCTTTTGAGCTTCAGCGTTTGCAGCTTTCTCGCCCTCCACGTCGCCCCAGGCGACAGCCTGTGCGTAAGCAGTGGCTGCGTCCGTTTCAGCTTGTCGAGCCTTTGTCATGTCTTCCTGATCGCTCTGGCGGACCTGCTGCAACCTGGTCTCGATGCTGGTGCGCTTTTCGTTAAGCTCCATCTCGTCGGCTTTCCAGTTCGCAATGCCGCTGAGGTAACCCGCAGCTAAGCTCTCACGGTTCGCCAAAGCCTCGAGGCGATCGATTTTTTGATTCAGGCGACAGATCTCATGATCTCGTGAGTCGATGCGTCTTTTGTGATCGTTGATTTCATCTTGTACTGCCCGTTGACGGCCTTGCTGGACAACCTCCGGGCTTTCCAGCGCTTCTTCGAAGGGCGCCAGGTCGCGCTGAATGCTCTCCATTTCGAGGGTCAGTGTGTCGCGGCGGTCTTTCAGTTCTTGGATAGTGTTCATCTGTATTGTCTCTGGGTACAGCGGTTGATAGGGATGGTTGTCGAACGGCTGGCGAGGCCGGAAATGAGCCGGCGCTACCTCGATCAGCAGGCATGCCGTCAGGCGGCCTTAGCCTCGCCTTCATCCGTTCCTGGAACGGTCTTCACTACGTAGCAGCGTTGAGGCCCTAATCCGGGCAGGCGAATCAAGCTGTACGCCTTTCCGTCGGTTCCCGGCTCGAGCACGCCCCGTTGCAGCAGCTCCCTGTTCACCGCACTGATATTCATGCCCTTGAAGATCTCGGCCCTCCAGGCTTCCGGCAGCACGTAGTAGGTGTTGGTGGTGTGCAGGGCATCACCCATGCCGTGTTCCATCGTCTTGCGAAAACCCAGTCGATCAATCGTGCGTGGGCCGTGCTCATCGATCTTGGCGGCGGTAGATTCCCAGCGGGTAAAGCGGCTTTCTCCAAAGCGTTCGATGACCTGGTGCAGGCGAGCTACAATCGCATCCCCCTCGAAGTTCCCGGCGCCGCCACGCTCTGCCAGCCATGCATGCAGGCAAACCCGTGCAGCCGTCGTGGCCGTACCATCAGGCCAACCGGTGACGCCGAAGGCGGTGGCCAATTCTCCGGCCGCTGCTGCGAGGCCAAAGCGAAGGGCGGCACGTTGGGCTTGCCCACTGGCTGAGGCGGGTAGGTTTTGGGTGATGAACTGCTCCACCGTGCGGCGAATGATCACCGTCCACCTGAGCATTTCCCCAGGCGCGCACAGCGCGTGCAGGAAGGCAGTGAGCGGCGTTCCGTAGTATTTGGCTACACGGGCCTTGAGCGCATCGGAGAGAGCGGCAGCATCCTCAAAACCATTCAGCACATCGAACATGCCGAGGCCTTTGCTGGCATCCGCCGGCACGGCGAGCATGCGCACCTCCATGCCGGCTTTCAGCTCCTTGTTTGCATCCGCCATGTGCTGGGCCAATGTCTTTTCTCCGGTCGAGAGAAACAGTAAGCGCCACTCCTGTACCTGTCGGCCCGCTTGTCCTCGATCATTCGCCCTGGCCTTACCTGTGCCATTGCCGAGCATGTACACCGTTTCGCCAATGATGCGTGGGTCACACATCCCGATTTCATCCAGCACCAGGAGGCCGTCTGAGTGTGCGGCGGCGATGGACTCCAGGGCGTTATCCGTGGAGCGCCACGAACGCACCAGACGTGGCCCGCCATAGACCGAGGCAGCGACCTGCAAGTGGGTAGTCTTGCCCCCGGAACTGTCGCCGTAGAGATGGAAGCCGCCCGACTCATGTCCCAGCAGGTTCAGCAGAGGCCCTGCAAAGGCCACAGCGACGACAAACGCCAAGCGGTGATTACCAACGCACAGAGTGCCGATTTGCTGCTGCCATTGCTCCAGAGAACCCGCTTCGCTGATCGGTGGTAACTGCGCACCAGCTTCATAAAAATGCAGGTGCTCGCCGTGCGAGCCGATCTGTTGTTCGGGTAATAGAAACGCCTTGTCGTGCCAGCCCAAGCGCGTCACCAAGCGTGCGCGCTGGGTACTGTCGAACCCGCCGAGATAACTCTGCAGATCATTGCGTGCGTTGCGCCCAGATCGACTTCCTGCAAGGCGCAAACCCATATCTACCAGTGGACCGAGTACGTCCTTTCCGAAGTCGCCGGTCATGGTTCGAGCTGGAATGTTCCAACGTTTTTTAGCGCCGTCCGGGTCGTCGAATTCGACCAACAAGCCCCAGTTGTGGCCCTTGTCGTCGCGAGTGCGTGCGATGATTTCGAGAGGCGAACACACGGGGCGTGCCTCACCATCATCGCCGGAATAAAACACCCCTTCAGCGGTCAGGCGAAAGCCGCCCGGTAACAGATCATTTTTCGATTTCGCGGGGCGTTTGGCGGGTGCCTTGGCCTTGGCTTCTTGAGGCTCGATGGGCTCAGCAACACTGCCGAAAAACTCGCCGTTGCGCACCAGCTCGGCGACGTGGCCTGCGGTCCAGCCTTTGGTTAATGCATCCGCTGCATCGTCGCCGTCTGCCCATTTTCCACCTTTGACGAGTGTCGGCTTGCTGCCTTTGCTGCTGGGCTTGAGCTTGAACACGTCGAGCGAGATTCGTTGCACTGAAGCGGAGCCCAGCTCAATCAGCTTCAGCTCGATGGCGTCCATGCAGGTCTTGCCGCTGGCGTCGTTATCCGCCCACAGCACCACCGTGCGCCCTTTGAGTGGCGTCAGATCGGCCTTGTGCCAGGAGTTCGAGCCGTTCGGCCAGCAGGTGGCTACGTGGTTGGGCATAAGTTCAGCGGCGGCGTCAGCAGCCTTTTCGCCTTCACATAACACCACTGGCGCATTGGCCCGCTGTGCCAGTTCCTCCAAGCGCAGCAATGGCCGAGGCTCCGGCAACCCTTGCCAGCGCCATTGTGTGGTTTGCCCATCGGAGCGCTTGCACCAGGTCAACGGCGCAAAGACCTTTCGCGGTTTTCCGTCTTCATCTCGGCCTAGGTCGAAGCGATACAGCGCCATGACCGGTTGGCCCTGCGCATCGCGATAGATCCACACCTTGGACGGGGCGCCGTGTTGTCGGTGCTTGGCTGGGCACTTGTTCATGGCCTCGGCCGGGATCGGCTGGATCGCGATCCACTCCGGCGCTGCGGGCTTGGTCGGTGCGCTTTTGGTGATCGGAGAGCCAGCGGAAACGCTGAGCAGATCCGCTAGCTTTTTACAGGCCTCAACGTCGGTGCCGCCGTCGATGTAGCGCACCAGGTCGATCAGGTCGCCGCCTTTATCGCCGGTGGCAAAATCCGCCCAAGTGCCTTTGCTCAAATTGACCTTGAGTGAGCCTGCACGTTTGTCCGTGCGCGTGGGGTTCGGTGCTGTGTATTCCTTGCCGCCGTCGACGCGTTTGCCGTTCGGCAGCCATTGAGCAAGCACGCGGTCGATGTTCTTCAGGGCAGCGATTTTTACGTCGGCAAAGCTGGGACGTTTTGAGGTGTTGCCGGTGCGCTGAGTCATGGTGCTGTCCTCGTTGCATACAGCGCATCGTTGACGTCATCGATCAGTGCTTTTGCCATCTCGCCCAGGTAGAACGCCGGCCAACTGAAACGCTCGCCCTCGTTACTCATGGCAGCGTCGAGGGTCAGTTGATTGGCGTAGTGCTGAAACAGTGAAATTGCTTCAAGCGCATCCTCAAGGGGCACGCCTGCATTCACCCAAAATAACTTCTGGTGGGTGTCGTTGGCACACGAGAACTCGGCACGCCCAAGAGTGGTGGCAGTGTTCACAGTGCACCGCCTTTCTGGCCCATTGGCACAGACGAGGCATCACCGTACATGGTGAGTGTTTTGATCAAACCCAAGGTCCCGCGCACGTCCCAAATGACGGATGACAGCACGCGGTTGGAAAGCAGGGGTTTATCGCCGTCTAAGTGATCTTCCAACAGCATGAGAACTGAATCGGCACGGTCGAGCGCACAGGTGATGGCGTCGATAGGTAGACCGGCTTCGGCGTACTGGCTGACGCAGAGCAGATCCTCGGGCAGTGAGAAGCCTGGGAGTATGCTCATTGGGCACCCCCTGCGGCTTCCAGGGCGCGAGCCTTGGACATATGGGCGTTGTAACGGGCGAGGCGTGTAGCGAGGCTGGAATTGGCGTGTAAAGCGGCGAGAGCCATAGCTCGATGAGCAGCGGCGCGAATTTTGGACGGATTGAGGGCGTGCATGAGGTGTAGCTCCTTTTCTGTGTAGGAGCTGCCACTGATCGTCGCCAAACGAATTAGGGTGGCAGCTGTGCGCAGGTTGGCGAACCGGGGAAAAGGAACCCGGCAGACCCGAAGGTCTCCCACGCACAGCCACCATAAAATAGGAATGCGGGCACAAAAAAAGCGCCTGCAATCGTAATGGGGGCGCCTGTGCGCCTTTTCTATCCGGGTCGCCAAACCCGGTCGCTGAATTTGCAGCGACGTGCACACAGTAACGCCCGTTTTTTGAAAGTGCAACTGTGCAGATGACTTGCAGATTTTTTCGATGCGGCATAAATTGGTCAGGCATGTAGATTTACCTCAACGCCTCCGGTTGCCGCCGGGGGCGTTTTCGTTTCAGGCATGAACGTCCCAGCGCAGGGAGACAAAGGGCAACAGGTCGCCTTGGAGGCAGGCGCGTGCATCCTCGTAGGCGTCTATCTGTTGGCCTTCGTCGACGATGATTGCTTGCGGGGCTTGGCAGGGAACTGACAATGCGCACCAGATTCCATCTCTCCACCGCATCACCATGACGTCCCGGTTAAGGCGTTTTTGCTCCGTGCGGTAACGTTCAAAACGCTGCATACCGCGTGATGAGAACCCGACTTTTCTGAGTACAGAAAAGGGCTGCAAGATGGCCCTGTTAGCAACACGACTTTTCATGCTGCCACCTGATCGCGGGCTGCGATGCGTGCCCGGGTCCATGCCTGAACTTCCCCCAATACCCACGCAACCGGAGCGCTTCGGGCATTGCTGTTACTCAGCTTTACCGGCAACGGGAATCCGCTTTCAGGTTGACGCATTAGCTTGTAGATAGTCGGGCGTGCGAGCCCTACGATTGAAATGACCTCAGGCATGCGGATGAGGGTCATTGAGGGATCATGCGAGGGAATGGCTTTTAATACGGTAGTCATAGCGAGCTAACCCTTTGTTAATTGAGACAACGGGTCATACGCTACGCAGGGGAGGGAGAGTGGACTGTGTCCGCTCCCTTTTATTTCAGAGGCCTTAGGCCCAGGGCGGTCAAATGTTCTCGAATGGTTTTTTTTGTGCCGAGGCCTTCCCGTTTGGAAAGAATATTGGTCAGTTCAGCATCGGTCAGACTTCGCATTTCAATTTTTCGACCGTTAATGGTTTGCTCAGCAGCCGCCTTAATTCTTGCTCGTCTATCCATTGTGTCGGTCTGTATTTTTGAGCTGGGGTCTCGGTTCCCCTTACCTGCTTCCTGTCCCCTTCTCGTCGCCTTTGTCGACAAGGCGTTGTCGAGAATTCGATGCATCAGGTTTGACGTGTTGAAGCCTTTTTTAAACACATCCATCTGCTCCACCTGGCGATAAAGGCTCGCCATCAACAGAGCCTGATTCGCTTCGCCTAGTAACGTCGCGAATTCTTCTCGTGCCCTGATTTCGTTCCCGCTGCTGCGGTCCCGCTCTTTTTCGATCAGGGCAAGGTACTGGCGGGGTGAGTCATGT
>Ga0065704_10070925_pt1 | contig 14548 bp, 11 predicted proteins | sample SwiRhicommuniRL2_FD_59091 | JGI IMG/M metagenome (GOLD analysis project Ga0065704, IMG submission 59091) | Switchgrass rhizosphere bacterial communities from Rose Lake, Michigan, USA - RL2 v2 (version 2) | ecosystem: Host-associated > Plants > Roots > Rhizosphere > Soil | place: East Lansing, MI
AGTTGCGGTAGATCACCACTTTGTCATCGGCATCGACGGCGGCGACCGAGTCTTCGCAGTCCATGATGGTGGTCAGCGCGGCTTCCATCAGGATGTCTTTAACGCCAGCGGCGTCAGTCTGTCCGACCGGGGTGCTGGCATCGATCTGGATTTCGAAGTGCAGGCCGTTGTGTTTCAACAGCACGGTGGTCGGTGCCGAGGCATCACCCTGGAAGCCGATCAACTGGGCATCGTCACGCAGGCCGCTGTTGCTGCCGCCCTTGAGGGTGACCACCAGTTTGCCGTCGACGATTTTGTAAGCGGTGGAATCGACATGGGAGCCGGCCGCCAGGGGCGCGGCTTCGTCGAGGAAGGCACGGGCGAAGGCGATGACCTTGTCGCCGCGGACCTTGTTGTAGCCTTTGCCTTTTTCCGCGCCATCGGCTTCGCTGATGGCGTCGGTGCCGTACAGCGCGTCATACAGCGAACCCCAGCGGGCGTTTGATGCGTTGAGGGCGAAGCGGGCGTTCATCACCGGCACCACCAGCTGCGGGCCGGCCATGCGGGCGATTTCGTCATCGACGTTTTGGGTCGTAGCCTGGAAATCCGCCGCTTCTGGCAGCAGGTATCCAATGTCTTGCAGGAAGGCTTTGTAAGCCACGGCGTCGTGGGCCTGGCCGGCACGGGCCTGGTGCCAGGCATCGATCCGCGCCTGGAAATCATCGCGTTTGGCGAGTAGGGCTTTGTTCTTCGGGGCCAGGTCGTGGATGACCTTGTCGGCACCGGCCCAGAACGCGTCGGCGGTGAGGCCGGTTCCGGGAATGGCTTCGTTATTCACGAAGTCGAACAGGACTTTGGCGACCTGCAGGCCACCGACTTGAACGTGTTCAGTCATTGCTTGCCTCACTCTGCTCAGCTATTTCGCTTTTCAGCTCTTCGATTTTGACAATGAAGCCTCGGGACATTTAAAGCACAAACCCCGGAACCAGTACATGCCATCGCTGGCGGCTGGGTGGTAAGCCTTGCTGACGGGGCTTTTCAGGGATGCGACTGCGCCTTAAGCAGACATCGGTACAACGTTATGTAGTGCTCGCTGCGGAATACTACATGATCAATTGCGGTTGTGAAAATTAGACTAATTGCGTCGTTCCGCGACCGACTAAAGCAGTACAGTCACGACGAGGCACGGGATGTTCTCAAAAAACAGATGGATTGTTCCAGATAAATCTTGATGTTTGTACACGATGTTTCTGATCTCATTCTGTGGGAGGTATAAATCCCGAGGCCCGCGGTCTGCTTGCGATCACCTGCCTATACTGTCCCTTCCACAACAAGAGGACTGCGCCATGGACCACCTCGTCATCACTGTTTTCGCCCCGGACAAGCCCGGGCAGGTCGAGCGCATTGCCGATTGCATCGCCGAACACGGCGGTAACTGGCTGGAAAGCCGCATGTCGCGCCTGGCCGGGCAGTTTGCCGGGATCCTGCGAATCGGCGCCCCCGCCGAGGCCCATGAAGAACTGATCGAAGCCTTGCAGGGGCTATCGACTCACGACATCCGCGTGTTGATCGCTGAAAGCGCCCTTGAGGAGTCCTGCACCTGGAAACCCATCACCATGGAGCTGGTGGGCAACGATCGTCCCGGCATCGTGCGGGACATCACCCGGCTGTTGAGCGAGCAGGGCGTCAATGTCGAGCGTCTGGTGACCTACGTTCGGCCGGCACCGATGAGCAGCGAGCTGCTGTTCCACGCCGAAGCGATCCTGGGGGTGCCCTTGACCCTGTCGCTGGATACGTTGCAGGAGCGCCTGGAGACGCTGGCCGATGAGTTGATGGTGGAGCTCAAGCTCAGCGACGAAGCGTGACGAAGGTTATCCAAGGAAAAACTGCGCCTGCCTGTGGATAACCTGTAGAGACCCGGCTCCAGCCCAGACCCACCGGGGCTCAGCGGGGAATGGTCAAAAAATCATCACTTTTCAAGGGCTTGTGCACAAAGGGCGGGGATCACGCTGTGGATAACCTTGGGAAGGATAAGCGCAGGCCACGCCAGACGTGGCCTGTAGAGGTTTGTGTGTTTTTTGATCAGCTGCGTCGGCGCATGCTGATCACGGCATCGACGCTGTACACCGCCAGCCCGGCCCAGATAAACAGGAATGCTACCAGTGTGCTGGACGACAGGTGCTCACCGAACAGCGTGACGGCGAGCAGCAGCACCAGCGTCGGCGCGATGTACTGGAGAAAACCGATGGTGGTGTAGGGCAAATGCCGTGTTGCGGCGTTGAAACACACCAACGGCACCAGCGTCACGGGGCCGGCCGCCACCAGCCACCAGGCTTCGGAGGTGGTCCAGAAAGCGGCCTGGGCGCTGGTGGCCGTGGGATTGAACAGCAACCAGGCGATGGCGATCGGCACCAGCATCCAGGTTTCCACCACCAGCCCCGGCAATGCCTTGACCGGCGCCTGCTTGCGGATCAACCCATAGAAACCGAAGGTCAGCGCCAGCACCAGCGACACCCACGGCAGGCTGCCCACTTGCCAGACCTGCTGCGCCACGCCGACCGCCGCCAACCCCACCGCCAGCCATTGCATGCGGCGCAGGCGCTCGCCCAGCAGCAACATGCCCAGCAATACGTTCACCAGCGGGTTGATGTAGTAACCCAGGCTGGCTTCGAGCATACGCTCGTTGTTCACTGCCCAGACGTAGGTCAGCCAGTTGGCTGCGATCAGTGTCCCACTCAGGGCGAGGATCGCCAGGCGCTGTGGGTTGTCCCGTAGTTCGCGCCACCAGCCCGGGTGTTTCCAGACCATCAGCAACACAGCGCCGAACAGGGCCGACCACAGTACCCGGTGGATGATGATCTCCACCGACGGCACGCTGGCGATGGCTTTGAAATAGATCGGGAACAGACCCCAGATGATGTAGGCACTCAGGCCCAGGATGTACCCGCGACGCGGGTTGGCGGCTTGCATGCAGAATCCTTGCTTAGGCAGCTAACAAAGGAGTGATTGTAAGGAGATTTGTCTGGTTGCGCTGTGAGTATTGTGCACAATCACCGTAGATCCCCTGTGGGAGCGGGCTTGCTCGCGATAGCGGTGTGTCAGTCGACAAAGGTGTCGAATGTTCGATCGCCATCGCGAGCAAGCTCGTTCCCACGGGGGGACCAGCAGTAGGGTCAGAATAGTTTCAACGGCTCTTCATTGAGCGCCGCCAGTTGCTCGCGCAACGCCAACACCTGGTCGCCCCAATAACGTTCGCTGCCGAACCACGGGAAGCTGCGCGGGAACGCCGGGTCGTCCCAGCGTCGCGCCAGCCAGGCGCTGTAGTGCATCAGGCGCAGTGCCCGCAGTGGCTCGATCAGCGCCAATTCCCGCGGATCGAAGTCGTGGAACTCACGGTAGCCGTCCATCAATTCCGACAATTGCCCCAGGCATTCCTGGCGATCGCCGGCGAGCATCATCCACAAGTCCTGCACCGCCGGGCCCATGCGACAGTCGTCCAGGTCGACGATGTGGAACACCTCGTCACGGCACATCATGTTGCCCGGATGGCAATCGCCGTGCATGCGGATGTTCTGGTGGGGCGTGGCGGCGTAGACCTCTTCGACGCGCTTGAGCAGGTCCCGGGCGACCGACTCGTAGGCCGGCAGCAAGCTACGCGGGACGAAGCCGCTTGCCAGCACGGTGGCCAGCGAATCGTGGCCGAAGTTCTTCACGCCCAGGGCTTCACGATGTTCGAACGGACGGGTCGCCCCGACCGCGTGCAGGCGCCCGAGCAATTGTCCCAGGCGATAGAGCTGATCGAGGTTGCCCGGCTCCGGTGCACGGCCGCCGCGACGGGGAAACAGGGTGAAACGAAACCCGGCGTGTTCGTGCAGGCTGGTGCCGTTGTGGATCAGCGGCGCGACCACGGGTACTTCGTATTCGGCCAGCTCGAAGGTAAAGCTGTGCTCTTCCAGGATCGCTTCGTTGGTCCAGCGCTGAGGGCGATAGAACTTGGCGATCAGCGGCTCGGAATCTTCGATGCCGACCTGGTAGACGCGGTTCTCATAACTGTTGAGGGCCAACACGCGGGCGTCGCTGAGAAAGCCGATGCTTTCAACGGCATCGAGTACCAGGTCGGGCGTGAGGGTTTCAAACGGATGGGACATGCTGACTCCTGCGCAGCGGCAGGGCTGCCGCGTCCGGCCCAGCATGGTAGCGCAGACAGAGGCAGATAGGTGGTGGCTGTCGGTGATCGTTCCCACGCTCAGCGTGGGAACGCCTCATGTGACGCTCCGCGTTACGCTTTGGGGACGCGGAGCGTCCCTGGCTGCATTCCCACGCAAAGCGTGGGAACGATCAGTGTCAGGCGCCGATGACCCCGCCATCCTCACGGGTAATCACCATCACCGAAGACCGCGGCTTGCCGTTGGGCAAGTGTTCAGGGAAGGTCGAACCGCCGTTTTCCCCAGGATGCTGGATCCCGACGAACAAGGCCTTCTGGTCCGGCGCGAAACTGATCCCGGTCACTTCGCAGCCCACCGGCCCGACCATGAAGCGGCGGATTTCGCCACTGTTGGGGTCGGCGCAGAGCATCTGGTTGTTGCCCATGCCGGCGAAGTCCCCGGCGTTACTGGAGTCGCCGTCGGTGAGGATCCACAACCGGCCGGCCTTGTCGAAGCCCAGGCCATCGGGGCTGTTGAACATGTTCTGCGGGTTGATGTTGGACGATCCGGCTTTCGGCGTGCCGGCGTGTACCGTCGGGTTGCCGGCTACCACGAACAGGTCCCAGTCGAAAGTCTTGGACGCGTGGTCGTCGCGGTCGGTGCGCCAGCGCAGGATCTGCCCGTAGACGTTCTTGGCCCGAGGGTTTGGCCCGTCTACCGGTTGGCCGTCTTCGCCACGCTTGGAGTTGTTGGTCAGGGTGCAATAGACCTGACCGTCTTTCGGGCTGACCACGATCCACTCCGGGCGGTCCATGCGGGTGGCGCCCACGGCACTGGCGGCCAGGCGTGCATGGATCAGCACTTCGGCCTGGTCGGCGAAGCCGCTGCTGGCGTCGAGGCCGTTCTTGCCGTGGGTCAACTCGATCCACTGGCCCTTGCCTTTGGGGTGGTCCGGGTTGCCGTCGCCGGCATCGAAGCGCGCCACGTACAAGGTGCCATGGTCCAGCAGGTTGCGGTTGGCCTGGGCATTGCGCGGATTGATGCGCTCGCGGCTGACGAATTTGTAGATGAACTCACCGCGCTCATCATCGCCCATGTACACCACGGCGCGACCGTCATTGGTCTGCGCCAGGGCGGCGTTTTCGTGTTTGAAGCGGCCCAGGGCGGTGCGTTTCACTGGTGTAGATTGCGGATCGAACGGGTCGATTTCCACTACCCAGCCGTGGCGATTGAGTTCGTTGGGGTTCTTCGCCAGGTCGAAGCGCGGATCGTACAGATGCCAGTTGATCTCGCGGCTGGTGACGGTGGCGCCATAGCGTTTTTGCGCTTCATCGAACTGCAAGTCGGACTTGCTGCTGCCGAAGCAGTCGGTGAAGTTTTCTTCGCAGGTCAGGTAAGTGCCCCATGGCGTCATGCCGTTGGCGCAGTTCTGGAAAGTCCCCAGGACTTTCTTGCCGCTCTTGTCGGCACTGGTTTTCAGCAGGTCGTGGCCGGCGGCCGGGCCGCGCAGGCGGATCGGCGTGTTGCCGTGGATCCTGCGGTTGTAGCGCGATTCCTGGACGAACTGCCACTGGCCGCGACGACGCTGGACCTCGATCACCGACACCCCTTCGCTGGCCTGGGCCTTGCGCACGTCTTCGGCCGACTGCGGCTGGCCACCGTGGGGGAAGAGGTAGCGGTAGTTGGTGTATTCGTTGTTGATCGCCATCAGCGCCCGGTTATTGTCGCCGGGGAACGGGAACAGGCTCATGCCGTCGTTGTTGTCGCCGAACTGCACTTCCTGTGCGCGGGCGGTGCCATTGCCACTGGGGTCGAAGGCCGGTGCATTTTTCTGCAGCGGCTGGCCCCAACTGATCAGCACCGAGGATTTGTAGCCTGGCGGCAACGTGATGGTGTCGGCCGTGGCGGCGGCGATGCTGTTGAAGCCCAGCAGCCGGCTGTTGCCTTCGCTCACGGCGGCGGCCAGGACGCTGCGGCTCAGCAGGTTGCCGCCCAGGAACATCGCCGCGCCGCACAGGGCGCCGGCGCTGATGAAGCTGCGCCGGCTCAGGCCGACGATCTTTTCCAGGTCGGTGGATTGGTTTTCTTCTAATAGGCTCATCTCAGGCTCCCTGCTGGTTTTGGCAGTCACCTTAAAGCGGGCCGATGAAACTATTGTTGCAGCGCGCTACAACGGTGTGCCGAGCAGCACATTTGTCGCTGAAAACGTCACTTGCACCGGTGAGCCGCCTTCCAGATGCTGCTTTTGTAGCTCAAGCGGGTCGGCCAGGGCGCACAGCGTCTGGCCATTGGGCAGGCCGATACGCACTTCGCTGGGGCCGTCTTCGGCGGCGTCGACCTGTTCGATCATGCCGCGCAGCGTATTGATCCCCGGTTTTTCCGCTTGCTCGACAGGGTGCAATTGCAGCCAGCCAGCCTTGATCAACGCCACCACGTCGGTGCCGACATCCAGCTCCAGGCGCAGCGTGCTGTCGTGGGTGATCTGGGCTTCGATGAGCAGGCCCCGGGCCAGCTCCAGGCGTACCCGGTCGTTGTGGCCCTGGGCCTCGATGCCCAGGACCTTGCCATGCAGTTGATTACGGGCGCTGGTGCGCAACATCAGGCGACTGAGCAGGCCCAGGTCGCCGGCATCCTCGCTCGCTTCCAGCAGTTGCGTCTGCAACGCTTGCAGGCGCTGATACAGGCGCAGCACGCGTTGGCCTTCCTCCGACAACTTGGCACCGCCACCGCCCTTGCCGCCAACACTGCGCTCCACCAACGGTTGGTCCGCCAGGTTGTTCAGCTCATCGATGGCATCCCACGCCGCCTTGTAGCTCAGGCCCGCGCTCTTGGCGGCGCGGGTAATCGAGCCTTGTTCGGCGATGTGTTGCAGCAGCGCAATGCGTTGTGGGCGCCGAACGATGTGCTGGGTCAGAAGCGTGGGCAATGACATGACGGAAAACTGCGGGCAATGGCTAATGGACGGACGTTGGCGCCTTGGACGCGGCGCGTCAAGCCGAGTCATCGGGTTTCGGGGTGCGCGCCAGGCAATACACATCGACCCGCGCAGCGCCGGCATCGAGCAGCAGGGCGGCCAATGCCTGGGCGGTGGCGCCCGTGGTGAGCACGTCGTCGACCAACGCCAGGTGACGGTTGAGCAACGCAGCCTGCGGCGCCAGGGCAAAGGCCTGACGCAGGTTTCGCCGCCGGGCCCTGGCATCGAGTGCTTGTTGGGCGGGGGTGTCCTGGGTGCGTCGCAGCAGGTGTTCTTCACAAGGGATCGCCAATGGCCCACTGAGCCAGCGGGCCAGCAGCACTGCCTGGTTGAAACCGCGCTGGCGCAAACGGCGGGTCGCCAGTGGCACCGGTACCAGTGCGTCGGGCCGCTCCAGCCCTTCGTCGAAATGGTGTTGCAGCGACTGCGCCAACAATTCGCCCATCAGCCGGCCCAGGGGCCATTTCGCCTGGTGCTTGAAACGGGTGATCAGGCTGTCCACCGGGAAGTCGTAGGCCCAGGGCGCCAGGACCCGTTCGAAGGCCGGCGGTTGCGAGGCGCATTGTCCGCAACGCAGTCCAGCCATGGGCAGCGGCAAGGCGCAGACGCTGCATTGATCGCCGAGCCAGGGCAACTCGCTTTCACAGGGCGTGCAGATAGGTTGCGGCGTATCGGTGCTTTCGCCGCACAGTAGGCAGGATTGTTTGTTTTTTAACCAGATGTAAACCGGTCCTTTGTATCGTGGTTGACAGCGCATGACTCTTCCTTAAATATGCCGAACATCCGTGTCGCGCCTGTGGGTATTCGATGCCCCAGGCGCCAGCCAAGCATAATCAAGGAAATGCCCATGAGCGCCAGCACCACTGCCAACCTGCGTCATGACTGGTCTTTGGCCGAAGTCAAAGCACTCTTCGTCCAGCCATTCAATGACCTGCTGTTCCAGGCGCAGACCGTGCACCGCGCGCACTTCGACGCCAACCGCGTCCAGGTTTCCACTCTGCTGTCGATCAAGACCGGCGCGTGCCCGGAAGATTGCAAATATTGTCCGCAGTCCGGTCACTACAACACCGGCCTGGATAAAGAGAAATTGCTCGAAGTGCAGAAGGTCCTCGAAGAGGCTGCACGGGCCAAGGCCATCGGTTCGACCCGTTTCTGCATGGGCGCGGCCTGGAAGCATCCGTCGGCCAAGGACATGCCGTATGTGCTGGAAATGGTCAAAGGCGTGAAGGCCATGGGCCTGGAAACCTGCATGACCCTGGGTCGCCTCGACCAGGAACAGACCGAAGCGCTGGCCCAGGCCGGCCTGGACTACTATAACCACAACCTCGATACCTCGCCGGAGTTCTACGGCAGCATCATCACCACCCGCACCTACAGCGAGCGCCTGCAAACCCTGGCCTATGTGCGTGATTCAGGGATGAAGATCTGCTCCGGCGGCATCCTCGGCATGGGCGAATCCCTGGACGACCGCGCCAATCTGCTGATCCAACTGGCGAACCTGCCGGAGCACCCGGAATCGGTGCCGATCAACATGTTGGTCAAAGTTGCCGGCACGCCGCTGGAGAATGCCGAGGACGTCGATCCGTTCGATTTCATCCGCATGCTCGCCGTGGCGCGGATCATGATGCCCCAGTCCCATGTGCGCCTGTCCGCCGGCCGTGAAGCGATGAACGAGCAGATGCAGTCCCTGGCGTTCCTGGCCGGTGCCAACTCGATTTTCTACGGCGACAAGCTGTTGACCACCGCCAACCCGCAAGCCGACAAGGACATGCAGTTGTTCTCACGCCTGGGCATCCAGCCCGAAGCCCGCGAAGAACATGCCGACGAAGTGCACCAGGCGGCGATTGAACAGGCGCTGGTGGAGCAGAAGAGCAGCGAGCAGTTCTACAACGCCGCTGTTTGACCACTCACCGATTCCCGGATTGGAATGCAAGACCCTGTGGGAGCGAGCTTGCTCGCGATGACGGTATAACAGCCGACAGAAATGTTGAATGTAATGGCCTCATCGCGAGCAAGCTCGCTCCCACAAGGGGCTTTGGCCAGTCTTTAAACAGTTGAGGCCTGCATGCCCTTCGATCTCGCCGCACGCCTGGCTGCCCGTCGTGCCGACAACCTCTATCGCCAGCGCCCGCTGCTCGAAAGCCCGCAGGGCCCGGAAGTGGTGGTGGACGGCCAGCCGTTGCTGGCGTTCTGCAACAACGATTACCTGGGCCTGGCCAATCACCCGCAAGTGATCGAAGCCTGGCGCGCCGGGGCGCTCCGTTGGGGTGTCGGTGGTGGCGCCTCTCATTTGGTGATCGGCCACAGCAGTCCGCATCACGCCCTGGAAGAAGCCTTGGCCGACCTGACCGGCCGCCCGCGGGCGTTGCTGTTCACCACCGGCTACATGGCCAACCTCGGCGCGGTCACCGCGCTGGTGGGGCAGGGCGACACGGTGCTGGAAGACCGCCTCAATCATGCTTCGCTGCTCGACGCCGGGCTGTTGTCCGGTGCGCGTTTCAACCGGTACCTGCACAACGATGCCCAAAGCCTGGCCAGCCGTCTGGAGAAAGCCACCGGCAATACCCTGGTGGTCACCGACGGCGTGTTCAGCATGGACGGCGACATTGCCGACCTGCCGGCCCTGGCTCGTGAAGCCAAGGCCAAGGGCGCCTGGCTGATGGTCGACGATGCCCACGGCTTCGGTCCACTGGGGGCCCATGGCGGCGGGATCGTCGAGCATTTTGGCTTGAGCCAGGATGACGTGCCGGTGCTGGTGGGCACCCTGGGCAAGGCCTTTGGCACCGCCGGGGCTTTTGTCGCCGGCAGTGAAGAACTGATCGAAAGCCTGATCCAGTTCGCTCGCCCCTACATCTACACCACCAGCCAACCGCCGGCCCTGGCCTGCGCCACGCTCAAGAGCCTTGAGCTGCTGCGCAGCGAGCATTGGCGGCGCGAGCACTTGCAGGTGCTGATTCGTCAGTTCCGCCAGGGCGCCGAGCAGATCGGCCTGCAATTGATGGACAGTTTCACGCCGATCCAGCCGATCCTGATTGGCGATGCGGGACGGGCCATGCGCTTGTCGCAGATGCTGCGTGAGCGCGGGCTGATGGTCACGGCGATCCGCCCGCCCACTGTACCGGCTGGCAGCGCCCGTTTGCGCGTGACCCTGACCGCCGCCCACAGCGAGGCCCAGGTGCAGCTATTGTTGAATGCACTGGCCGAGTGTTTTGCCCTGTTGGGACCGGAGCCAAGCCATGCGTGATCGACTGATATTGCTGCCCGGCTGGGGCTTGGGCGTTTCACCGCTGGAGCCGCTGGCGGCGGCGTTGCAAGGACTCGACGAACATCTGCGGGTGGAAATCGAGCCGTTGCCGGCATTGGCGTCGAATGATCCCAATGAATGGCTCGAAGAATTGGACGCCACCGTACCTCAGGACGCCTGGCTGGGCGGCTGGTCCCTGGGTGGTATGCTGGCCTCGGCGCTGGCGGCGCGTCGGGGTGAGCGCTGCTGCGGCCTGCTGACCCTGGCGAGCAATCCGTCCTTTGTCGCCCATGAGCAATGGCCGAGCGCGATGGACGGCGAAACCTTCGATGGTTTTCTCGCCGGCTGTGCGGCCGATCCACGCCAGACCCTCAAGCGCTTCAGTTTGCTGTGCGCCCAGGGCTGCAGCGATCCACGCGGGTTGTCGCGGTTGTTATTGGCCGGGGCGCCAAGCACTTCGCCCGAAGTGTTGATGGCCGGGCTCGAACTGTTGGCGCAACTGGACACTCGCGCCGCATTGCAGAGCTTTCGTGGCCCGCAATTGCATCTGTTCGCCGGGCTCGATGCCCTGGTGCCGGCCGAAGCTGCGACTGAGTTGCTGGTCTTGCTGCCGGATGTTGAAATCGGCCTGATCGAACAGGCCGGCCACGGATTCCTTCTGGAGGACCCACACGGCGTCGCGGGGGCGATCCAGGCTTTTTTGCATGAGTCCGGCGATGACTGATTTGTCTCTTCCCAAATTGCCCGGTGCCTTGCCCGACAAGCGCCAGGTGGCGGCTTCGTTTTCCCGGGCGGCAACCAGCTATGACAGCGTGGCCGAACTGCAGCGCGACGTCGGCCAACAGTTGCTCGGGCACTTGCCGTCTTCGTTTATCCCGCAACGTTGGCTGGACCTGGGTTGCGGCACCGGTTATTTCACCCGGGCCCTGGGCGCGCGCTTCGGCGAGGCGACCGGCCTGGCGTTGGACATCGCCGAAGGCATGCTCAACCATGCTCGTCCCCAAGGTGGCGCTGCGCATTTTGTCGCTGGCGACGCTGAGCGGTTGCCTTTGCAAGCGGCGAGCTGCGACTTGGTGTTCTCCAGCCTGGCGGTGCAATGGTGTGCGGATTTTGCCGCGGTGCTGAGCGAGGCCCATCGTGTGTTGAAACCGGGTGGAGTGTTTGCCTTCACGAGTCTCTGTGTGGGCACTTTGTACGAATTGCGCGACAGTTGGCGTCAGGTGGATGGCTTGGTGCACGTCAACCGTTTCCGTGGGTTCGAGACGTATCAACACCTCTGCACGGCCAGCGGGCTGAATGTCGTCAGTGTTGAAAACCGTCCCCATGTGTTGCATTACCCTGACGTGCGCAGCCTGACTCACGAATTGAAAGCCTTGGGCGCCCACAATCTGAACCCCGGTCGCCCCGGCGGCTTGACCGGCAGGGCGCGGATCCTGGCGCTGGTTGAAGCCTATGAGCAGTTTCGTCAGGCGCAGGGACTGCCGGCGACTTACCAGGTGGTCTACGCCGTTTTGGAGAAACCGCTATGAGCCAGGCTTATTTCATTACCGGCACTGACACCGATGTAGGCAAGACCACCGTCGCGGCAGGCCTGTTGCATGCTGCGCGACAGGCTGGCATGAGCACCGCCGCCGGCAAGCCCGTGGCCTCTGGCTGCGACGTGACGCCCAAGGGCCTGCGCAATGCCGATGCCCTGGCGCTGCTGGCCGAGTGTTCGGTGCCGCTTGAGTATGCCCAGGTCAATCCGCTGGCATTCGAGCCGGCCATCGCGCCGCACCTGGCCGCCCGGGAAGCCGGCGTGGCGCTGACGGTGCAATCCTTGCTGGGGCCGATGCGTGAGGTGCTGGCTCTGGAGGCCGATTTCACCTTGATAGAGGGCGCGGGCGGCTGGCGTGTGCCGTTGGCCGATCAGGATAATCTTTCGGACCTGGCAATGGCTCTGGGCCTGCCGGTGATCCTGGTGGTGGGCGTGCGCCTGGGGTGCATCAGCCATGCGTTGCTGACCGCCGAGGCCATCGCCCGGGACGGCCTGCAACTGGCCGGTTGGGTGGCGAATATCATCGATCCCAAGACCTCGCGCCTGGAAGAAAATCTCGCCACCCTGGCCGAACGCCTCCCGGCGCCGTGCCTGGGGCGAGTACCGAGGGTCAAAGGCATCACTGCCGATATCGTGGCGGCGCATCTGCACCTGGATCTGCTGGATTAATCATCCAAGGGAAGGTTTTCACTATGACAAGGCACTGTGCCATTAGTGTTTTTGTCGGGTCTTTTCCTTGGGGTTCTGTTTCAATGACCATTGTCGACCCTTCAAGAAGACGAACTCTGCCATGGAAATCTCAGGAAGTACCGCGTTCTATGCCGGTCTGAGCACGATTCAGACAGGGCAGAACCGTGTCGATCAGGCGGCCGGCCAGATTGCCAACACCACGATCGAGCGTTCGGTCACCAGCCAGTCATCCGACGTCCAAGTTGATCGCCTGCGTTCGGTGGATCGCAGCCAACAGTCGGATCAGGCCACTAACATGGTCGAAATGTCCCAAGGAAAGTTCCAGGTGCAACTGGGCGTGAACGTGGCCAAGGCATCCGACGAAATGCTCGGTACGTTGATCGATACCTTTGCCTGATCCTTCTCTTCAGATTTACGAAAACGCCGCGATTATTCGCGGCGTTCTTGTCTCTAACGTCTTATTGCTCAACTAATCTTTTCCTATGCGCATCGCGGATTCTTCAGCGCGATGGATTTTCCGTGTCCGAGATTTTTCTCAGGCTGATGACGAACGGCAAAAGATCGGCGCTTGACAAGATTTGGGCGTAAACGTATGTTTCAAACAACTGTTTGACCGCTACAACAAATCCACGCGGTCGTTCATTCCCGGTTACATCAGCAGAGGTTTATCGCTATGCCTGACTACAAGGCCCCCTTGCGTGATATTCGCTTCGTTCGTGACGAACTGCTCGGTTACGAAGCGCATTATCAGAGCCTTCCGGCTTGCCAGGACGCAACTCCGGACATGGTTGACGCCATTCTCGAAGAAGGCGCCAAGTTTTGTGAGCAGGTGCTGGCTCCGCTGAACCGCGTGGGCGACATCGAAGGCTGCACCTGGAGCGAGTCCGGCGTGAAGACCCCGACTGGTTTCAAGGAAGCCTACAAGCAATTCGTCGAAGGCGGCTGGCCAAGCCTGGCCCACGACGTCGAGCACGGTGGTCAAGGCCTGCCGGAATCCCTGGGCCTGGCGGTCAGCGAGATGGTCGGTGAAGCCAACTGGTCGTGGGGCATGTACCCGGGCCTGTCCCATGGCGCGATGAACACGATTTCCGAGCACGGTACGCCCGAACAGCAAGAGGCTTACCTGACCAAGCTGGTTTCCGGCGAATGGACCGGCACCATGTGCCTGACCGAACCGCACTGCGGCACGGACCTGGGCATGCTGCGCACCAAGGCCGAGCCTCAGGCCGACGGTTCCTACAAGGTTTCCGGTACGAAGATCTTCATTTCGGCCGGTGAACACGACATGGCCGATAACATCGTCCACATCGTGCTGGCGCGCCTGCCGGACGCACCGGCTGGCACCAAGGGCATTTCGCTGTTCATCGTTCCCAAGTTCCTGCCTAACGCCGACGGCTCCATCGGCCAGCGTAACGCGGTGAGCTGCGGTTCCCTGGAACACAAGATGGGCATCCACGGCAACGCCACCTGCGTGATGAACTTCGACGCGGCCACCGGTTACCTGATCGGCCCGGCGAACAAAGGCCTGAACTGCATGTTCACCTTCATGAACACCGCACGCCTGGGCACCGCGCTGCAAGGCCTGGCCCACGCCGAGATCGGCTTCCAGGGCGGCCTGAAATATGCCCGCGATCGCTTGCAAATGCGTTCCCTGACTGGCCCGAAAGCGCCAGACAAGGCCGCTGACCCGATCATCGTCCACCCTGACGTGCGCCGCATGCTGCTGACCATGAAGGCCTTCGCCGAAGGTAACCGGGCAATGGTCTACTTCACCGCCAAGCAGGTCGACATCGTCAAGTACGGCGTGGATGAAGAAGAGAAGAAAAAGGCCGATGCACTGCTGGCGTTCATGACGCCGATCGCCAAGGCGTTCATGACCGAAGTTGGCTTCGAATCGGCCAACCACGGCGTGCAGATCTATGGCGGCCACGGCTTCATCGCCGAGTGGGGCATGGAGCAGAACGTTCGCGACAGCCGTA